>WNFA01003063.1_pt1 | contig 13867 bp, 13 predicted proteins | sample 5400481 | NCBI WGS metagenome assembly WNFA01 (sample SAMN13153340, study PRJNA577476) | soil metagenome | isolation source: 120 cm saprolite under Douglas fir tree site 2 hole 1 replicate 2 | place: USA:California | collected 2015-04-18 | reverse complement strand
CATCGCGGCGTTCTCGCGATCGGTGGCATGACGGCGCTCTATCCGAGCCGCGAAGATGCTGAGCTCAACGCGCGGGCGCTTGCCATTCTTGAAAAGGACAAGAAGAACGAAGCCGACTGCCTGATGGATGGCGCGTGGACAGGTCATCCCGACCAGAACCAGATCGCCGTGGCGCAGTTTCCGTATCCGAACCAGCTCCATGCGCGTCCGAAGAATGCGAGCCGCTATCCCGATCTGAGGCCGGCGCCGGACGGCGTCGGCGACCGCACCTTGAAAGGCACACGCGCCGCGGTGCGGACTGTGATCCGATACCGCCATGGCGTGCTCAGTGGTAGGGGAGCAAGCCTGCTTGACGGCTATATGGAAGATCTTGCAACGGATCGCATTTACAGGCTCATGATCGCGCAAAGGGTCTTGCATCGCGATCTCGTCCCGATCACGGACGAGAGCGGCAAGACTGTCAAACATACCCCGGAGCTCGTCACCGAATTGTTTGATGAGGAACTGGACCGCTTGCTTCGGGAATTACGGGCCAATGCTGGCCCCGAGGAAGCAGATCGCTTTCGCCGAGCCCGCGAAATCAGCGAAGCCATGATCGTCAACGGAGAATTCAACCCGGCTTAATCAAGCACCGCATCGTCGGAATAATTTCAGGAGAGTCATTGACATGTCGGCCAACGGAAACGGACACGGAAAGCATTCTTCAACTCCGCAGCGCCTCGAACAGATGTTGAGCGACAAAGAACGTGCCGCTCAATACGAACTTGCCCAGGCCGCTCTAAGTCACGACTGGGCGACGAATCCGCGCTGGAAGGGGGTAGAGCGTCCATATACCGGGGAAGACGTGCTCCGTCTGCGCGGCTCGATTGACATCGAGCACACGCTGGCACGCCTCGGTGCCGAGCGCCTGTGGGAACTCCTGCACAGCGAGGAGTACGTCAATGCACTGGGCGCGATGACCGGCAACCAGGCCGTGCAACAAGTGCAGGCGGGACTGAAGGCGGTCTACGTCAGCGGATGGCAGGTGGCCGCCGATGCGAACAACTCGGGCCAGATGTATCCCGATCAAAGCCTGTACCCTGCCGACAGCGTTCCGAATCTTTGCCGCCGCATCAATTATGCGCTGCAGCGGGCTGACCAGATTCATCATGCGGAAGGCAAAGTTGCTCCCTCGCAAACCTGGTTTGCGCCGCTCGTGGCCGACGCGGAAGCGGGCTTCGGTGGGACGTTGAACGCCTTCGAGCTGATGAAGGGGATGATCGAAGCCGGAGCAGCCTGCGTTCACTTTGAGGATCAGCTCTCTTCAGCGAAGAAGTGCGGACATCTCGGTGGCAAAGTGCTGGTCTCGACCACGGAAGCGGTTCAGAAACTCGTCGCGGCCCGCCTTGCCGCAGACGTGCTAGGGGTGCCCACGCTGGTGATGGCTCGCACCGACGCGAACAGCGCGCATTTGCTCACCACTGACATCGATCCGCGCGACCGCGAGTTCTGCACCGGCGAGCGCACCCCGGAAGGATTCTTCCGCATTCGCGGCGGGCTCGATTCCGCCATCGCCCGCGGACTGGCCTACGCGCCTTACGCCGACCTGATCTGGTGCGAGACTTCCGAGCCGAACATTGAGGAAGCTCGCCGCTTCGCCGAAGCGATTCGCGCGGAGTATCCGGAGAAGATGCTGGCCTACAATTGTTCCCCGAGCTTCAACTGGCGCAAAAAACTGGACGAGGCTACCATCGCCAATTTCCAACCCGTCCTGGCGCGCATGGGATACAAGTTCCAGTTCGTAACGTTGGCCGGCTTCCACGCGCTGAACCTGAGCATGTTCGAACTGGCTCGCGGATACAAACTCGCGGGCATGACCGCGTACTCGCGACTGCAGGAAAAAGAGTTCGGCTGCGAAACGCAGCATGGGTACGAAGCGGTGAAGCACCAGCGGTTTGTGGGCACGGGATACTTCGACCAGGTCCAGCAGGCGATCAGCGGAGGACTGTCGTCGACGACGGCACTGGCTGACTCCACCGAAGCTGAGCAATTTGGCAACAAGAAACCACAGGCTCGCCCGGAGCATCATCCCGATGGAGCCTACCAGCCCATCCTCGGAGACTGTTCGCACACGCCTGTCAGGATTGAGCCGGGCCCCGAGGAGATGCTGCTGCCTTCTGGGGACTAGTTTCAAGCTCGATGAGAGCAAGGCTCAAGCCACCGCCCCCGGTCGTGCCTCTTTACGATTCCAGGTGCCGAGACCGCAGGATTGCCTTTGCTATAATCAATTGCTGCCTCATTGGTCCCGTTCCAAGCCTGTGCGGAAGTGGTGGAACTGGCAGACACACCATCTTGAGGGGGTGGCGCCGAAAGGCGTGGGGGTTCAAATCCCCCCTTCCGCACCATGAATTTTGTTCGCTACGAAGACATTGGACGGACGAAACGGGTTCGAAGACGTCCGTAGACGCAGGATAAATCCAAACATATGATTTACGGTCTAGTCGTCACCATTCACATTATCGTTTGCTTCTTCATCATCATCGTGGTGCTGCTGCAGAGCGGCAAGAGCGGCGACATTTCGGCCGCGTTCGGAGGGCAGGGCAGCCAGACGGCATTCGGTCCGCGTGGGGCTGCCAGCGCGCTCTCGAAGGCTACCACCTGGTCGGCGGTCGCGTTCATGGTGACGTCCATTACGCTGTCGATTTATGCCTCGCGGCGCACCGGTCCGGCTTCGGTTCTGCAGGGCGTGAAGTCACAGCCGGTGAAAACGCAGCCCGCGCAGAAGCCCGCCACGCCACCACCCGCTCAGAAATAGTCTCGCACTCGTTTGCCGAGCCAACATCTACCCGGCCGTCCATTGGGATAGCCGGTTCCCGTTCGGGACATGCAGTTTCCCGCCTTCATTCCTACCGATTCCGCCGTAATTGTATTTCGACAATACGGGTGCTACCATCCGAATCAGTGCTTATAGCCAGGAGGTATCGTTATGTCAGACCGTGACGGCAATAGTTTCGGGTGGTTTTTGGCCGGATTAGGCTTAGGGGCGGTCGTCGGACTTCTATATGCGCCGCGCTCCGGCAGCGAGACGCGGGAAGTGTTGCGCGCGCGCGCCGAGGAAGGCAGAGAATACATGAAGAGTCGCGCCCGCGAAGCCAAGGATCAAGCCTCAGAGTGGGTCGATCGGGGACGCGATGTCGTGAGCCAGCAGAAGGAGCAGTTCCGCGCCGCGTACGAAGCAGGTCGTCAGGCATATCACGAGACGACGTCCGAGGCGGGCGCACCCAAGAATTTGTAAGTAAGCTGCGTGCGGCTCCTCCCAAGCCTGCACCGGCGCTTGCGGAGGCATGTGTTATGGAAAATCTGACCACTTGGTTCATCGGCATCACGGGACTCGCGGTGCTTCTGCAGGCCGGCGTGCTCCTCGCGATGTATCTTTCGATGCGCAAGAGCAGCGCCCGCATAGAGGCGATTGCGACCGAGGTGAAAACCAAGGCGATTCCCGCCCTGGAATCGACTCGGACGATTCTTGCCGAGATCCGCCCCAAGCTTCAGGTGATTGCTGAAAACCTGGAGGACACGACCACTCATCTCCGGGACCAGGTTCATCGCGTGGATGCGACGGTTACCGACATCATCGACCGGACCCGCCTGCAGGTAATCCGCGCCGACGAATTGATGAGCCGAACTCTGGATCGCGTGGAACAAACCACCGAACTCGTGCACAAGACGGTCGTGTCGCCGGTCCGTCAGGTTTCCGGCCTTGTTCACGGGATTACGGCGGGTATTGAATTTCTTCTAGGCAATCGTAGACGCAGAAATGGTGGCGGCCGCGAAACCCGGCGTCCCGTGCCGCAGGACGAGATGTTCATCTGAATGGCATTGTTGATTGCTGATTGTTGATTGAAAAGACCGCACTATGAGGACAGGTTTTGAATCAACAATCGGGGAATCAACAATCAACAATCTCTTCTCCCATGCGTTATTTGGTTCGAGCCCGCGTCAAACCCGGCCGTGAAGCGGAGCTGCTTCAAGCCATTGAAGACGAGACCCTCGGCCAGGGCTCGGTAGCCGAAGGCGAATACCTGCGGAACATGCAAGAGGCCCGCGTGTGCGCCGATCAGATGGCCCGCTGGGTGGAAGTCTGTTACTGTCCCACGCCTTTGCAGGAAGAGCGGCCGTACTGGGAAAAGTTCTTCGATCTCACGAGAGTTCAGGACGCCCACGATCGCCGGAAATGCCGCGATGAGAATGGTACAGAACCGTGGGCCTGCGGCGGCTGTGACTGCACCGCGCGCCTGGAGTTGAAGCTGAAAGCGGCGGGCACGGGGTTTGTCCAATCACTCCAAACCGCGCGGCATCGGCGATCTCTACCCTAACGGCTTGGCCGCTTGTAGCTTTCCAGCTTGGCCCCAACCATCGTGCCACAAACTTCATTAGACGCACTACACTTGTTCAGCACACTCGGAAGATTCCGAGTCGCTTTGAGGATGGCGAATACCTACAAGCTGACACTTGGCTCGCTTCTGGACGCTGCACGAACTACGGTCGCGGCAGTAGCGTCTCTGCTGCTGGCTCGCCTGCTGAAGCTTCCAGAGTTTTATTGGGCGCCGATTTCCGCCATCGTAATTATTCAGTCCACCATCGATCCGAGGACCCTGGCATGGCAGCGCTTTGCGGGGACTGCATTGGGCGCGGTGCTGGCAGCACTGATCGCTACGTTTCTTCCCGGCAGCGCACTGGTGTACGCGGTCGCAATTTTCTTGTGCGGACTTCTCTGCGCTGTTCTCCGGCTGCGCGGCGCCTACCGCTTTGCGGCAATTACGCTGAGCATCGTTTTATTGATTGCGCACCAACGTCCAGCGTGGATCGTGGCCTCGCATCGCTTTGTGGAAGTTTCGGTGGGAATCGCCGTAGCGCTTGCCTTAGCCGCTCTGTGGCCTATTCGCGCGTGACTGTCTTTAGTGTATGCAATCAGAATCTATGCGATCAGAGTCTGCGCGACCGGAATCTAATGCGATCGAAATCTATGAGATCCAGGCACCGCCTACGACGATGTCGTCGTCATAAAACACCGCAGCCTGTCCAGGAGTGATGGCGCGCTGCGGCTGATCGAAGGTGACTAACACCTCGTCATCACCACACTTCGCAAGGAACGCTGGCGCAGGCTCGTGGCGGTGGCGAATCTTTACGGAGACGCGCATGGGCTCGCGCAGGCCGTCCACAGAGATGAGGTTCAGGCGGCGGGCACGGAACGTACGCGAATAGAGATGCTCATCGCCGCCGACGATCACCTGCTTGTCGGCTCCGTTAATCTGGATTACATAGAGGGGCGAGCCGGTCGCCACGCCCAGTCCCTTGCGCTGGCCGACAGTGAAGTTGTGAATGCCGCTGTGCTCGCCGATGACTTCCCCGCTGGTGGTTACCAACTCGCCGGCAGTATCCGGCAAGGCCTCGCCTCGGTCGGCAAGATAGGCGTCAATGAAGCGCTTGTAGTCGCCGCCGGGGACGAAGCAGATTTCCTGCGAATCCGGCTTCTCCGCCAGGGCCAGCCCGTGCTTGCGGGCAAGCTTCCGCACCTCCGGCTTGGTCATCTCGCCCAGAGGAAACAGTGTGCGGCTCAGTTGCTCTTGCGTGAGCCCGAACAGGAAGTAAGTTTGATCCTTGCTGTGATCGGCGGGACGCTTAAGCAGCCACCGTCCGCGCGCCTCGTCGTAGCCGACACGAGCATAGTGGCCGGTCGCAACCTGCTCTGCTCCAATCTGCTGCGCCACAACCAATAGCTGATCAAACTTCAAGTGATTGTTGCAGAGGCTGCAAGGAATGGGTGTGCGCCCGGAAAGATACTCCGCGACAAACGGACGCACGACATCGCGCTCGAATCGCTCCTCATGATTGACCACGTAATACGGAATCCCGATGTGCTCGGCCACTCGGCGCGCGTCGTAAACATCGTCAAGGGAGCAACAACGTCCCTGCACTGACTCGGGCATTCCCTCGTGCCCGGCCAGCTGTCGCTGATTCCACAGCTGCATGGTCAGCCCGATGACGTTGTGCCCCTCTGCACGGAGCATCGCCGCGACAGTGGAGGAATCCACACCGCCCGACATCGCTACGGCAATGGTCTTAGTACTCATGAGCTTCCAGCTGCTCGCCGTTAGCTAATCCACGTGTGCACTGGTTCTCTGTTGACCTGTCCCTAGAGGAAGGTCGGAGCAGGTTCAAAAACCTGTTCGCTCCGCCCAGATGGAAGCATATCCGAGTAGCTAATAGCTAGTAGCTACCCTTCGATACACAGGCGACAACTCGCGCAACCGCGCCACCGTCTCCGGCACCAGCGCCAGCGCGAACTCAACATCTTCTGCCGTACTCTGCTTCCCTAGGCTGAAGCGGATGCTGGCCCTCGCGCGGTCAGACCGCAATCCCATCGCGGTAAGCACGTGCGACGGCTCAATCGCCCCCGACGAACACGCCGCCCCGGTGGAAACCGCCAGCCCCTTCAGGTCGAGCGCGATCACCAGTGCCTCGCCATCAATGTGATCGAAGTAAATGTTGGTCGTGTTCGACACCCGCGGAGCGCCTTCGCCGTTCACGCCGGCCTCGTCCACTTGCGCCAGAATCCCCTGCTGCAGGCGGTCGCGTGAGGCGGTGATCGTTTGGTGGTCGCCCCTCTTAAAGCCTTCCCGCGCCAACTCTGCGGCCTTGCCGAGGCCGACAATCCCCGGTACGTTTTCAGTTCCCGCACGCCGCGAGCGCTCGTGACGCCCGCCGTAGAACAGCGGCTGGATATGCGTCCCTTTGCGAACGTAGAGCGCGCCCGTGCCTTGCGGCGCATGAATCTTGTGCCCGGAAATCGAAAGCACATCACACCGAATCTTTTTTACATCGGTGGGAACTTTCCCGGCCGCCTGCACCGCGTCGGTATGGAAATACACGTCAGCCTCCGCGGCGAGCTTCCCAATCTCTTCCACAGGCTGGAGCACGCCCGTCTCGTTATTCGCCATTATGATCGTGATCAACTTCGTGTTCGGACGCAATGCCCGCCGCACATCGTCGGGATCGATCAGGCTCCGGCCGTCCACCGGTAGATAGGTCACCTCGCAACCGATTTCCTCCAGATGCTTGCATACATGCAGCACCGCGTGATGCTCAATGCTCGACGTGATGATGTGGTCACCTGTGGCCACTAATCCCGCAATCGCCAGATTGTCCGACTCCGTGCCGCCACTGGTGAATACGACCTCGGAGGCCCGGCATCCCAGCAGCGTTGCTACAGATTCGCGCGCATTCTCGACCGCCGCCCGTGTCTCCTGCCCGTGGTGGTGGATGGAAGACGCGTTCCCAAAACGCTCACAGAAATACGGACGCATCGCCTCCTGCACCTCAGGCAAGACAGGCGTGGTGGCGTTATTGTCGAGGTAAACGCGCCGCATCCATTTATTTTACGCTGTGCATCGCGAAATGCGGGCGGATTTCCACGTTTGTCGCAGGGATACTCTCAAGCGGCAGCAAGCCTTCCAGAAGCAAACAGTGATAATCTCGCTGGCATTCAAGGAAGTTATCGCATGCCAGAAACTACTCAAACACGCGTTCGTTTCGAAGGCAGTCAGCCGATCCTGCGGGTGGAGAACATGGCCGCCAGCCTTCGATTCTACGTCGATGTCCCGGGCTTCAAGAATGCGTCCTGGGGAAACGAGGATTTCACCTCGATATCCCGTGATGGAGCAGGCATCTATTTATGCCGGGGTGGTCAGGGACGTGGCGGGGCATGGGTCTGGATCGGTGTGGACGACGCCGAAAAGCTACACGAGGAATTGAAAGCGCTCGGAGTGGGTATCCGCCTGCCACCGACAAACTATTCGTGGGCCCTGGAGATGCAGGTGGAGGATCCAGACTGTAACGTGCTGCGCCTGGGGTCGGATCCGGAGTGAGGGCGTATCGAAGGAACAGCTGAGGCCTAGAACCAGGGTATCTTCGAACTTACCTCTGCTCGATGGGCACGTACCGATTGGGATATTCCGGGCCCATATATTCCGCCCGCGGGCGAATCAGCCGATTGTCGTCAAGCTGCTCGATCACATGCGCCGTCCATCCACTGATCCGCGAGACCGCAAAGATCGGCGTGAACAGGTCTACGTCGATGCCAAGCGTGTGATACGTGGAAGCTGAATAGAAATCCACGTTAGCGTTGAGCTTCTTTTCCGCCCTCACGAAATTCTCGATCTTCTCAGACATGTCATACCACTGCGGCTGGCCGCTGGCACGACCCAAATCGCGCGACATGATGCGCAAATGCGTGGCCCGCGGGTCTTCCGTGTGATACACCCGATGGCCAAAACCCGGAATCTTCTTTTTCAGCGCCAGCATATCGCGCACATAGGCCACCGGATCGGCCTTTTCGCGGTGGATCGTCTCAAGAATCCGGAACACCGCTTCATTGGCCCCGCCGTGCAGCGGCCCCTTCAGCGCACCGATGGCCGACGTGATTGCCGAATGCATGTCCGAAAGAGTGGCCGCGGTCACGCGCGCCGCGAATGTCGATGCGTTCAATTCATGATCCGCATGCAGAATGAGCGCAATATCGAGCGCCCGCTCCGCCGTCGTCGAGGGCTTGGTCCCATTCAGTTGCAGCAGAAAGTTGGCCGCATGCGAAAGCGAGCGGTCGGCCTCAACCACGTTCTTGCCCTTGCGGATGCGGTCATACGCCGCGACAATCATCGCGATCTGCGAAGTCAGCCGGATCGCCTTGTGCACGTTCGCGTCGTGGTCGTTCTTCTTGTCCTCAGGATCGTAAAAGGAGAGCGCCGAAACCGCCGTGCGCAACACATCCATGGGCAGCGCTGTCTTGGGAGCCTGTCTGAGGAATTCGATGATGGCCGGGTCGAGCCGCCGTTCCTCTGCCAGTTTGTGCTGCAGATCCTTCAACTCGCTGCGACTGGGCAAGCGTCCAAACCACAACAGGTAGCAGGTCTCCTCGAAGTTCGAGTGGTCGGCGAGTTCGTGAATGTCGATGCCGCGGTAAGCGAGAACCCCGCGGTCTCCGTCGATGTAGCAAATACTGGAATTCGTGGCAACGATGCCCTCCAATCCTTTGGGGGCATGAGTTGTGCTCGACATAGGCTCTCGCTAAAGTGATTTTCCGTCGCCGGACCGCGTGAGGAGGTACGCGGGTGACGTAACCCTTTGTTATACCCGAAAGTTCGTGAAGTTTCCACGATCTACCGAACGAGGGTACTTATCAACAAGGGGAAGGTTTGCGTGATCCATTCCGAGGGCCAGTCCGCGAGAACAGCCCGTTAATCATGGTTCAAATCATGCAGTACGCCATCTACGGTCGGTCCGAGGGCATTAAACATGTCGTCCAACGCGCCGGTGGCGGTCAGGAGAGCAAGAACAAGACAAATCGAGGCGAAGAACGCCCACTTGACGACCAGCGAACTCCGACGATCAAGCATGATGCCCCCTCCGAACGCGAGATGGGGCCCAAGGGGAGAGGTCGCGGGTATCCCAGCGCCAAGACGGACAAGTGTACAGGGGTTTACTCTCTGAGAAACCCATCCCTGAGAAGACAGGAGGACTTGAGCGTCGAAACACGCCTGCTGGGTAAGTGAGTTTCAAGAGCGGTTGTGCACGGCCAATTGCATAGGAAGTCGCCTTCCCGCGTTAATATGCCGCTTCCGAGGTAGTGTCCTAATTTTAGGACACTACCGCTTCCGAAGGCTCCTTTACCCGCTCTTGGGGCAGGGCGTATATTGAAGGGTTTGGGACTCCGACGTTTTCTACGTATGTGGTGCTGCCGTCTTCCTCAAGGAGAGCTCATGAAGCGGTTCTTATCCGCCCTTCTATTTTCGATCCTTGTCTTTAGCGCGTCCTTCACCCTGGCCGACGAGGGCATGTGGCTTTACAACGAGCCCCCAAAAACCAAGATCAAGGCCAAATACGGCTTCGAACTCACGCAACCCTGGCTGGATCACCTCCGCCTCTCTTCGGTTCGCTTCAACAACGGAGGCTCCGGCTCCTTCGTTTCCCCCGACGGGCTAACCTTCACCAATCACCACGTGGGCGCCGCCTGCGTGCAGCAGCTCTCGAGCGAGGGCCATGACTACATCAAGACCGGCTTCTACGCCAAGACCCGGGCAGAAGAAGCCAAGTGCCCTAATCTTGAACTCAACCAGCTGGTCGGCATCGAGGACGTCACCTCGAAGGTGAATGCCGGAGTGAAACCGGAGATGTCCGCCGCCGAAGCCGGACAAGCCCTGCGCGCCGCCATGTCGCAGATCGAAAAAGACTGCACCACTTCTACCGGACTCCGCTGCGACGTCGTTACCTTCTACTCCGGACAGGTCTATAACCTCTACAAGTACAAGAAGTACACCGATGTCCGCCTGGTCTTCGCTCCGGAATTTGATATCGCTTTCTTCGGTGGCGATCCTGACAACTTCACCTATCCCCGGTACGATCTCGATATCACCTTCTTTCGCGTCTACGAAAACGACAAACCAGCGCATCTCGACCATTGCCTGAAGTGGTCTCCCACTGGCGCGCATGAAAGCGAGCTGATTTTCGTCTCCGGACATCCTGGAAACACCGGCCGTTTGCTCATCACGTCGCAGCTTCAGTTCCTGCGCGATGTGCAGTATCCCGCCAACCTGCAACTCTTCAAGCGCCGTATCGCGCTGCTGCAGAATTTCAGCAAGCAATCCGAAGAGGACGCCCGCATCGCCAAGGAAAGCATCTTCAGCTTGCAGAACTCACAGAAAGCCATCACCGGTTACCAGACCGGCCTGCTCGACAAATCCATCATGGGGACTAAAGCCGCGGACGAAACCAAACTGCACGCCGCCTTCAACGTGGATCCGAAGAACGCGAATGCGCCGGACCCCTGGGATGAAATTTCCCAGGCCATGAAGCTGCAGCGCGATATTTATCCGGAGCTCGCCTATATCGAACGCCTGCGCGGTTTCGCAGGGCACTTGCCGCAACTGGCCCGCACATTGGTTCGCGTAGCTGCCGAAAAGCCCAAGCCGAACGCGGAGCGCATGCGGGAATACCGCGATTCCGCGCTATCCTCACTCGAGCAGCAATTGTTTTCGACCGAGCCTATCTACAAGAGTCTCGATACCGTGCTGCTCGCTGATTCGCTGTCCGACATGCAGGACGCTCTAGGCAAGGACAATCCCGACGTGCAGAAGGTGCTCAACGGCAAGTCGCCAGCCGATGCCGCGAAAGACATCATTGCGAACACTAGGCTGGACGACGTCGCCGTGCGCAAACAGTGGTATGAGGGGGGTGAGGCCGCGATCGAAGCCAGCACCGATCCACTGATCGTCGCCATCCGAGCCGTCGATCCTGCTGCTCGCGCCGTCCGCAAGCAGTTCGACGACAAGATTGATTCGGTCGTCCGTCGCGATGGAGCCGAGATCGCCAAGGCCCGCTTCGCCCAGAGCGGGTTCACCCAGCCCCCCGATGCGACCTTCACTCTGCGACTGAGCTATGGCACGGTAAAGGGCTATCAGGAGAAGAGCAAACCGATTCTCTACTACACTACTATCGCCGGTGCCTTCGAACACGCTGCGGAACATGGAAGTAAGCCGCCATATAGCTTGCCCGACAGTTGGACCAAGTCGAAGACGAAACTGGATTTGAAGACTCCGCTGAACTTTGTTTCCACGCCCGACATCATTGGTGGCAACTCCGGATCGCCAACCGTAAACAAGAAAGCCGAAGTTGTCGGCATCATCTTCGACGGCAACATGCAGTCGCTGCCTTGGAATTTCGCTTACAGCGATGTGCAAGGACGCGCCATCTCGGTGGACTCGCGCGGCATTCAGGACGCCCTCCGCAAGATTTACGGGGCAACGGCGCTAGCCAACGAACTGTCAGGATCAGGCACGGCAGCGAAGGCTGAAGCGGGAAAATAACCAGACGCACATATGAGCTATTCGGCACACACTTCGGCGTGGGTTTTTCATCAAGCAGGCCAGATGCTCAACGCGGTCTTGGATAGAATCTGCTGTTGCACATCCGGACTCAGGCCCAAAGCGCGGAATTCCTCAAGGTTCTTCTTGATATCCGGCACGCCCGGGCCCGGCCAGTCCGTGCCGAACAGCGTCTTCTGAGCGATCTCCTCCAGCCTCGGGAAATACTTCAGCAGCGTCTTCGGCGGAATTCCACTGATGTCGAGATAAACGTTGGCATGGCGGCGTATGAGAAAGAACGCCGTCTGCATCCACAAGGGCCGCCCCCCATGGGCCAGCAGAATCTTCAACTTCGGAAAATCCACCGCTACATCGTCAACATAAATCGGATCCCCATATTTATTTCGCGCGCCCGGGAAGATCGACGTCCCCGTGTGAAACATTACTGGCACACCATTCGCCTCTGCCGCGCGATAGATAATCTCCAGCTCCTTCACCCCGGTCAAATAATCATTGGGAAATAACAGTTGGTGCGGCGGATGAATCTTGATCATGCGGATGCCCAGCCGAAGGATCTGTTCCACATCCGCCAGAACATTCGTCGTGTGCCGCGGATGCAGGCTGCCGCAGGAAATCAGCCGCTTCGGATCTTCCCTCACATAGTCCGCGACAAACTGGTTCACGCCATTGGTGAATCCGATCACTTCCGGCGCCACATAGTTAATGAGCACCGCCCGATCAATACCGGAGGCGTCGAGATACTTGAGGAACGCCTTCGGCGACCGGCAGAACTCCGCAATCTGCTCGAAGTTCGCCCGCTTCTTCTTCATGAGCTCCAGCGCCTCGGGTTTGAACATCTCCATCGGCTGGATATGAATGTGGCAGTCAGTGATCAAGGAATGGTCAGTCTAAGTTGGAAAGTTGGCTTAGTCTCTAGTTGAGTTGTTGCCTTGCCCCGGAGGGCAATCGATAGTAGCCCAGCACTTCAGTGCTGGGAAAGCCGCAAGATTAAGACACCCGAGTCCCGGAGGGACGATAGAACCCGCCCGATCCCCTAATTGTTGGCCGCCAGAATCGCTCTCTTGGTGAACACGCGGATCATTTCCCGCCGATATTCCGGCGTAAGCGCCGATGTGGTTAGAGGCTTCGCGGTTCGTGCGGTCATGTCCCCAATTGCCTCGGCCAGCGTTTCATCCAGCGCCTTCCCTGCCAACATCTCGCTCACTCCCTGGACCAGCATCGGAGCAGGATTCACCGCCGTGATCCCCACGCGCGCATCGTCGATGTGACCATTCGACCGCTTCATCACCACCGCCACCCCTGCCAGGGGATAATCAATCGACCCGCGCACCCGCAGCTTGCGATACACCCCGCGATAATTCGCCGACGACTCCGGCAGGAAGACGCGCGTCACCAGTTCGTCCGGCTGTAGCCTGCGGTAACTATCTCCGAGCCCCGTATAGAACTCATGCAGAGCAATCCGTCGCACTCCAGCGGGACCTGCAATCTCAATCTCCGAATTCAAGCACAGCAACGCCGGAGGTGTATCCGCCGAAAAAGCCGCCCAGCACTTGGTACCACCGGGCGCGACATGACAGAGATCGCCATCTTTCTTGATGCAGAACCCGCAACCTTTGCGCCACGTCAGCGACTGGTTGTACCAAAGACAACGCGTGTCGAGGCAGATGTTCCCGCCAATCGTACCCATGTTGCGCAACACCGGCGACGCGACCGTCCCCGCCGCCTCAGTGAGCACCGGATAACGTTGCCGAAGAAAATCCGACTTCTCGATGTCGCGAAGCGTAGTGAGCGCTCCAATCTCAACTTCACCACCCGGCTGCGGACGAATCCCGCGCATCTCCGAGATTCCGCGCAAATCGAGCACATATGCAGGCTCGAACAGTTTCTGCCGCATCGAAGGAATCAAGTCCGTCCCGCCCGCGATAACCCGTATCGATACTTGTAAAGACAGC
>WNFA01003392.1_pt1 | contig 13868 bp, 6 predicted proteins | sample 5400481 | NCBI WGS metagenome assembly WNFA01 (sample SAMN13153340, study PRJNA577476) | soil metagenome | isolation source: 120 cm saprolite under Douglas fir tree site 2 hole 1 replicate 2 | place: USA:California | collected 2015-04-18 | reverse complement strand
CTTCCTGTCTTTGAGCTGTCCCCCCGGGAACCTCACCTTTACGACTACCTCCTGATTTTACGGAAGCACCAGTGGCTGATTCTCTCCTTCATGCTCGCGGTCGTCACCATCGTGGCCATCGCCACTTTCCGCATGCAGCCCGTCTATGTGGCCACCGCCCGCGTCGAGATTGACCGGGAGAACGCCAACATCCTCCCTTTCCCGGGAACGGATTCCTACGACTACATGATGGATCTCGAGAATTACATTGAGACGCAATCCAAAATCCTCACCAGCGAAACGCTCGCCCTTCAAACCATTCGCAACAACGCCCTTACGGCCCGCCCGGAATTTGCTTCGCCCAATGGCCCGTCAGAAGCAGTCGCCAGCGGCAATCTTGCAAACCAGAAACGTCCGCCCGAGCTTGCCGAGTTTTTGGGAAGTCTTAGCGTTAGGCGCGTTCCCAATAGCCGTCTGATGGACGTCAGCTTTGAATCCACCGATCCCCAGCTCGCGGCGCGCATCGTCAACGCCCACATCGCCTCCTACATCGAGCAAAATTTCCGCAGCAAGTACGAGGCCACTACTCAGGCTTCTACATGGCTTGCCGACCAGCTTGGCGAGTTGAAGATCAGGGTGCAAAGATCCGAGGATGCCCGCATCGCCTACGAACGCCAAAATCAGATTTGGACGCTCGACGACAAGCAGAACATCACTACGCAGCGGCTCTCCGACGTCAACAAGCAGCTGACCGACGCGCAGAGCGAACGCATGAAGAAAGAATCGCTTTATCAGTTCGCCAAAGCCGGCAATCTCGACGCGGTCCCGGAAGTTCAAAACAACTCCGCTCTCGGCGATTTGTTTAAGAAGCGCAGCGACACCGCCTCGCAATACACCGACGCCTTGGCACAATACGGCCCCAATTTCCCCAAAGTGCAGCGCCTTCAGGCGCAGCTCAAAGAATTTGATCAGACCATCGAAAAAGAGAAACAGAAAATCCTGGATGTCCTCGAGAGTGATTACCACGAAGCCCAGCAGCGCGAAGCCCTCCTGACCAATGCCCTCGACCAGCAAAAGACGGAAACCAACCAGATGGCCGGAAAGCTTGTGGAATACAACATCCTCAAGCGCGAAGCCGAGGCCAACAAGACTCTTTACGAAGGCCTCATGACCAAGTTGAAAGAAACCGCGATTTCCGCGGGTTTGCGCTCTTCCAACATCCGCGTCGTGGATCCCGCCATGATTCCTTCCACGCCCGCCCGTCCCGCCAAGGCCCGCAACGTGGCCCTCGCCTTTCTCGTTGGTTTGGTCGGCGGCATCGGTTTGGCTCTGATGCGCGAGTATCTCGACAATACGGTGAAGACCCCCGACGACGTCGAAACCCTTTCGCGGCTGCCCTCCCTCGCGGTTGTTCCTGAGTTTGCCGGCACCAACGGGACCGGCAAACGCCATGGCCTCTTGCAAGGCTTCTCCTCCAACGGCCATGACAAGCGCATCGAACTGGTCGCTCAGCACTTGCCCAAGTCACAGATGGCGGAAGCCTTTCGCGCCCTGCGAACTTCCATTTTGCTTTCGCAGGCTGATCATCCGCCGCAAGTCATTTTGGTCACCAGCGCTCTTCCGCGCGAAGGGAAAACCACTGCCGCCGCGAATCTTGCCGTTACGCTCGCCCAGCTCGGCGATAAAACCGTCCTGGTCGATGCGGACCTTCGCAAACCCGGCGTCGGACGCCTTCTCAATTTGGCCAGCGGCAAATATGCGGGCCTGAGTTCCTATCTCGCTGGCGTTTCAAGTCTCGATATTGTCTCCGTTCCGCACCCCACGATTCCCAATCTCGTTGCCATCCCCACGGGGCCTCTTCCTCCCAATCCCGCGGATTTGCTCTCTTCCCACAAGCTCGTCGAGGCCATCGCCGAGCTGCGCACGAAGTTCAAATTCATCGTCATCGATTCGCCTCCCATCATGGCCGCTACCGATGCCGTCATTCTTTCCGTGCAAACCGATGGCGTGCTGCTCGTCGTTCGCAGCGGCGAAACACCCAAGGAAGCTTTCACGCGCACGCGCGACTTGCTGCACAGCGTCAAGTGCCGCATTCTCGGCGTCGTTCTCAATGCTGTGGATTCCGGCGCTCCGGACTACTACTACTCTTACCGGTATTATCCGTATTCCTATGGCTATGGTCCCCAGGAAGCCGCTGAAGCCCCGCACGGACATAGTGACGAGTCCGAAGCCATCGCGCATCGTGTTTCTCGCGATCAAGACGACGACTCTCAGGCCCTTTAAGGAGGCCCTTTGCGATATCTGATCACTGGCGGCGCCGGTTTCATCGGTTCACACCTCGCGGAGCGGCTGCTCGACCGCGGCGACCGCGTCGTTTTACTCGACAACCTCTCCACCGGCAGCGTCGATAACATCCGCCATCTCAAGTCCTCCGACCGCATGCAATATCATCTGGACAACATCGAGAATCGCCAGTTAGTCGCCGAACTCGTTGATGACGCCGACGTGATCGTCCATCTTGCTGCCGCCGTCGGCGTCAAGCTCATCGTCGAAAGCCCCGTCAAGACCATCGAAACCAACGTAAACGGCACGCAATTGATCCTCGAAGCTGCCTGCAAGAAAAAGAAACTCGTTCTCACCGCCTCCACCTCCGAAGTGTATGGCAAGAACACCAATGTTCCTTTCCACGAAGATGCCGACCTTGTCCTTGGCCCCACAACCAAAGGCCGCTGGAGCTACGCCGCCTCCAAGGCTCTCGATGAGTTTCTCGCTCTTTCCTACTGGAAGGAAAAGAAGCTGCCCGTCATTGTGGTTCGCTTGTTCAATACCGTCGGTCCCCGGCAAACCGGCCGCTACGGAATGGTGCTTCCCAATTTCGTCAAGTCCGCCCTCGACAACACGCCCATTAGCATCTATGGCACGGGCAAGCAATCTCGCTGCTTCTGCGATGTGCGCGACACCGTCGAGGCTCTCATCCGCCTGATGGACACCAATCGTTCTATCGGTGAAGTCATCAACGTCGGCAACACCGAGGAAATCACCATCGAAGGCTTGGCGCAGCGAGTGAAAGAGCGCACTGGCAGCCCCTCTCCCATCGAATATGTGCCTTATGACCAGGCCTACGAACCCGGCTTCGAGGACATGATGCGCCGTGTGCCCTGTGTCGATAAACTCCATGCCCTCACCGGCTTCCGTCCCCGCACTCCCCTAAACGAAATCATCGACCGCGTCGCCGCCTTCTTCCAACAAAAAGTGGAAAACCAGGTCGCTCTCCGAGTAGCCACAACCAGCGCCGACTAATCTCGCCCCTCGGTCTGGCTTCGCTTGTACAGGCATTCGCCTGGTCTTCGCTAAAATGTCTCTAAGAAATCCACGAAACTCTTCGTACTTTTATCAAACTTTTGCTAAGCTTCTTCGTCTTTACCTCTAGTTATTCGGAGGTGTTCCTATGACCACGCTCGCCAACGAAGTTCCACGCCGTCTTACTCTCCTTGGCTTGCTCGACACCGCCCTTCGCGACCTCAAGTACACCTTCCGCATGCTCGCCCGCACTCCCGGCTTCACCGCTGTAGCCGTCCTCACCCTGGCTCTCGGCATCGGCGCCAACACCGCCATCTTCACCCTTCTCGACCAGGTCTTGCTGCGCCTCCTTCCCGTCAAGGATCCCCAGCAACTCGTCCTTCTCACCATGCGCGGGCGCCACTATGGCAGCAACTGGGGCGGCAACGCCATCTCCCACCCTATGTTCCGTGATTTCCGCGAGCACAACGAAGTCTTCTCCGATATGTTCTGCCGCTTCGCCAACTCCGCCAGCCTTTCCTTCGGCCGGCAAGCGGAGCGCGTATCCGTGGAACTCGTTTCCGGCAGCTACTTTTCCACCCTCGGCGTTATCCCCGCCATGGGACGGATTCTCACTCCCCAGGACGATGTCGTTCCCAGCGGCCACCCGTTCGTTGTCCTCAACTACAACTTTTGGAAAACACGTTTCGCCAGCGATCCTCAAATCGTCGGCAGAACTTTAGTTTTGAACAATTACAAAATGACTGTCGTCGGTGTAGCCCAGGCGGGATTTGACGGTGTGGAACTCGGCTTCTCCCCGAAAATCTTCATTCCCATCATGATGCAGGCGCAGATTATTGTCGGTAACCCCGAAGACATGCTCAAGGAGCGCCGCAATCGCTGGGTCAACGCCTTCGGCCGCTTGAAGCCTGGCGTTTCGCAGCAGCAGGCCAAGGCCGCTCTCCAGCCCTTCATGCACTCCATGCTCGAGTCCGAAGTGCAGCTCCCAGCCTTTGCTCGCGCTTCAAAGTACGCCCGCGACGAATTTCTCAAGTGTTGGATCGACGTCCTGCCCGGTTCCCAGGGCCGTTCCTATACGCGCCGCCAGCTCACCACTCCTCTCTGGGTTTTAATGGCCACCACTGGTGTCGTCTTGCTCATCGCTTGCGCCAACCTTGCCAATCTCATGCTCGTTCGCGGCTCCGGCCGCGTGAAGGAAATCGCCGTCCGCCTAGCGATGGGCGCCACGCGCCCGCGCATCATCGGCCAACTCTTGATCGAGAGTCTTTCTCTCTCCGCGCTCGGAGGAATCACTGGTCTCGCCGTCGCCTTTTGGGCCGACCGTGCCCTCATGAAAATCTATCTGCCGTCCGATTCCGGCGGCATGAATATTTCCAGTGCGCCCGATCTACGCATTCTTCTCTTCAACCTCACTGTAACCGTTCTCACCGGAGTCATCTTCGGCCTCGTGCCCGCTCTTCAGACTACCAAGCCCAACATTGCCGGAACATTGAAGGATCAAGCTGGTGCCGTCGTCGGTGGCGGCGGCCACCATCGCTTGCGAAAAGGACTCGTCGTCGCGCAAGTTACGCTTTCCCTCCTGCTCCTGGTAGGCGCTGGTCTCTTTGTCCGCAGTCTCACCAACCTTCGCAATCTCGGCCCCGGCTTCTCTCCGGAAAGGCTGGTCGGCTTCCAGATCGATCCTTCCCTCAACGGCTACACTTCGGAACGCTTGAAAGTTTTCTATCCTCAATTGTCAGAGATTCTCAGCTCTATTCCCGGAGTTCGCTCTGTCGGTCTGGCTTCCATGCGCATTCTCGAAGACAACGAATGGGACAGCAGCATGTCCGTCGAGGGCTTCTCTCCCGCCAAGCCTGACGAACATGCCGAACCCTACATGAACGCGATCAGCTTCAACTATTTCGCCACCCTGGGCGTGCCCATCGTCGCCGGGCGCGACTTCACCATGAATGACAGCCACATCGTCAAACACGGCCCCCAAGAATGGAACTGGGTGCCCAGCACTGTCATGATCAACGAAAAATTCGCTAAGAAATACTTTGCCGGCCGCAATCCCATCGGCCTTCACCTCGGCTTCGGCACCGACCCCGGCACGCCCACCGACATGGAAGTCATTGGCGTCGTCAAGGATTTCAAGTACACCAATCTTCGCGACGAAATTCCCGAGCAAGCCTACGTTCCGTATCTTGGTGATCGCTTCCTCACTGGAATGACTATCTATATCCGCACCACCGCCGATCCCAATCAACTGATGTCCACGGTGCGTTCGACCGTTCGCGACATGGATCCCAATGTGCCCGTCTACGCCATGCGCACCACCGAAGTGACCATCAATGAATCCCTTTCCACTGAACGCATGATCGCCAGCCTCTCCGCCGTTTTCGGTTTCCTCGCCACTTTGCTCGCCGTCATCGGCCTCTACGGAGTGATGGCTTACACCGTCGCCCAGCGCACCCGCGAAGTCGGCATTCGCATCGCCCTCGGCGCCGCCCGCGGCAACGTCATCTGGCTGGTCATGCGCGAAGTCCTCCTCCTCGTCGCCATCGGCGTCGTTGCCGGTGTCACCGCCTCCCTCGTGCTAACCCGCGTCGTCCAGAGCCAGCTCTTCGGTCTCACTCCACATGATCCGCTAACGCTGGGCCTCGCCACCGCCGCTCTCGCCCTCGTAGCCTGCGCCGCCGGCTACATCCCCGCCTTCCGCGCCAGCCGCCTCGACCCCATGGCCGCCCTGCGTTACGAATAGACGCCAGTTCTTTCAGGAAGAGGAAAGCGGCTCGACGTCTACTGGATCGCGTCGACCAACGCTGAGTGACTATCTTTCTGCGTAAAGAAGAGCGGCCAAGCCTTGCACCCGGTATATCTCAAAAATGAAAAGTTGCAAAAGCATTAACTCGGCGCTAGACTCGCGTCACCCCGCAGTGAATCGCTAGGTGCGGCAAGGTCCTCGTTCTCTAATTCTCGGCAACCAGGTTAAGGAATCCGCCTTCGTTGGGCGTTATGTCATCAGGCATTCAGGCGCACACGGCTCTTATGGACCCAGAGACGCTGCACTGTGAAGCGTCGTATGGAGTTTCGTCATCGTATCCGTTCCAGTGATGAAAGCCCCGGAGAATATCTTCAGGTCTTTGAGGAGACGTTATGAAGCCCAGCCAAGCATTGAATCTTTCGGCCAAAGTCTTGCTTTTCCTAATTCTACTCTTCGTTTGTCCGCTGTTTTTGCAGGCGCAGTCCAAGGACAAGAAGGCCACTCCCCCTCCTCCCCCGCCCCCACAAAAGCAACAGTCACAGCCACAACCGCCGCCGCCCCAGCAACAACAGCAGCAACGCCCGGCGAACACTCAACAAAACGGCGGTAATGCTGGTCGAGGCGCGACTGGTGCAGCCAACAATGGTAATGCTGGTCGAGGCGCGACTGGTGCAGCCAACAATGGGAATGCCGGTCGAGGCGCGACTGCTGCGGCCAACAGTGGTAATGCCGGTCGGGGCGCAACTGGTACGGCCAACGGTGGTAATGCCAGCCCGAGATCAGTGCCTCGGAACCTTCAACCGGTTCGCGATGCTGCCACTGGTAGATCGACCTACAAGGACAAAACGACGGGTCGGCAATGGGAAACCAACACTAAGGGTGAGGTAACGCACTTTTCTGAGCCTGGCCGAGAAGTCAAATTCGGTGGCGCTGGCAAGCCGACATTCATTCGTGATGAGAAACGCGGAATTACTATTGACCATGGCCAGCACGGTGAGCGGCGCATCGTAACCGAGCACCGCGACGCCCACAATCGCCTCGAGAGCCGCGTTGTGACGGCAGGTCCGAACCACGGCTTTGTGGAACGACGTTTTGAACGCGGCGGCCATGAGTATGTGCGTCGCACTTATGTCTACGAAGGCCGAACGAATGTCACCGTCTATCGCACCTATTACTATAACAATGTCGCCTACTACCATTATGTCCCGGCCTACTACTATGCCCCCAGGTACTACGGATGGGCTTACAATCCGTGGCCCGCGCCCGTGTACTACACATGGGGATGGTATGGCGACCGGTGGTACAGGCCCTACGGTTATTATTTTGCCCCTTACGCCGTGTATCCTTCGGCTGATTTCTGGCTGACCGATTACCTCATCGCCGAAAACTTGCGGGCATCCTACGAAGCCCAAGCCGCCGCCAACGCTGACGCCGCGGCAGCCAATGCAGATGCGGCTGCTGCCAACGCCAACGCCGCTGCGGCGAATGCTGACGCAGCCGCTGCCCAACGCGGGTCTCAAGCTGGCGCCGCCACACTGACTCCCGAAGTCAAGCAGATGATCGCTGAAGAGGTAAAGGCACAGCTCGGGGCCGAACAAGCCGCCGCGGCGCAAAACGCCACCGCGAGCGCAACACCGGCTTCTTCCCAGGCACAACCCGCAGGCAATACGGGACAAGTCCCACCAGCGCTGGATCCCAACCTTCGCGTTTTCATCGTAACAACGAGCCTCGATGTCACTGCGAATGGCCAGCCTTGCTCTCTAAGCGCCGGCGACGTTCTCAGGCGTACAGACAACGTTCCTGACAGCGATAGCACTGTTGGAGTCATGGTCTTGAGCAGCAAGAAGTCTGACTGCGGAATGGATTCTTCACCACGAGTACAGGTTGCCGACCTTCAGGAAATGCACAACCGCTTCCGCGAACAGCTTGACAACGGTTTGAAGACTCTCGCGGACAATCAGGGCAAGAAAGGCATTCCATCTGGCCCGGCGGCGGGTGGCCGCAAGAATCCTGATGGCACAGCCGTGCCGGATCTCACTGCCACAAAAGACTTGCAGGATCAGAAGCAGGAAGCCGATCAGACCGAAAAAGAAGTCCAGCAAGCTACTCCCTCCACCGGCAGTACTGGGGGAAACAACTAAGCGCACATGCGCATTAGCATGCGACGTTTGCTCTTAGTGGATCAATAGGTAGCGGAATGCCAGCCCGAAACTAGGCTGGCATTCCCCAGGGTTCGGAATCTTCGTCGGGTCACTCCGAGTCATACGGATTCTCGAAGGTGGTGCATCATGTCGGCGAAAACTAGCTTGGTGGTCTCTGCAATGGTCTTGATTGCGGGAATCTTATGTGCAAGCTCTGCTGACGCCCAGAGTGCTTCGGCCTCTTCGCTCGACGCTCAGCTTAAAGTGCAGTACAAGCTCGCGAAGATCGTCCCTGAATCCAACGGTTATAAAGTCGCTGAGCCAGGCACGATGCTCGTGATTCAAAAAGATGGAATCTTTGGCGTTCCCCTGGGCAGCAACTTGGTGGATCCGGTCATCTACGCCATACAGAAGGATACGGATCTCCATCACTCCAACTCGAGTGCAGCTACCTGGAAATTCGGAATCGGTCACAAGGTCTATCTCTCGAAGCTCGACATCGATGCCAAGCATGAAAAAGTATTCTTCACGATTGTCGAGTGCGACTCCAGCAATCCCGCCAAACCCTCCTATTACAAATCGATCGTCGACTTCGAGTTCCCGAATGGTTATCTGGCAGTTGCCGAGGCGGGGCAAATCGAAGATGTAATCAGTCAGGTTCTTACGATTGACAAGGGAACCAACGATCCACAGCCGCCAGTTCGTGTTGGGCCAAGTTTGCCCGGATGCCTGACGAACGACGAGATCATCAAGCTGGTGCGCGCGAAACTGCCTGATTCGATCGTAATCGCGAAAATCAAGTCTTCAACTTGCGAGTTCGACACCACCACTGACGCCTTGATCAAGCTGAAAGGAGCAGGAGCTAGTGATCCAGTGCTGCAGGCCTTTGTCGAACCGCCACCGGCGCCAAATGGGGAGGCCGCCCCGCCGGATCCTTCCGCACCCGCTCCGGGAACCCTGAGCTTCTCTGTTCGCCACCGCCACAGCCTTTGGGAAACGGGAGACAGCTTGACGCATTACTGCTCTGGGACTCTATCGGTTTCTGCGAATGGTACGGTAGCCTATGACTGTACTCAAACCGATGACCCGACAGGTCGCTGCGAGCATGTGTCCTTACCCCCCGGCTCGCTGAAGCAAGTGAAAATAGCCTCCGCGGGCAACCTCCGCCTGACCAGCACGACGCATCTCAATTATGATTTCAACGGGAACCCCGATGACATCAGGCAGGCCCAGGCGGCTATTTCTCCTCTGACTCAACCCAGCAAAAAATAATAGCGACGACGGCCTCTGAGTACAAAAACTAGCGGAGGAGCACACCATGGAACGGAGAACCGAGCACGCCATCCTAATTTTCACCTCGCTGGTTTTCTGGATCTGCCCGGTGGCATTGTTTGCGGGGCCAAAGTCGCCTTCACTAAAGGAACAGCTTGGGGCGCGATACAAGCTTGCCAACATCGCCCCCGAATCCAACAGTGAGTTTCTTACGATCGAGAACGGAACCAACGATCCGAAGCCGCAATCTCGTGGTGGTCAAAGCTCGTCCGCAGTTCTGACGAACGATAACGTCGTCAAGCTGATACAGGCGAAACTGCCTGACTCGGTCGTAATCGCTAAGATCAGATCTTCAAGTTGTGATTTTGTTACAACTACAGACGCCCTTATCAAGCTGAAACAAGCCGGCGCCAGTGAACCTGTGCTGCAAGCAATCCTTGACGCAGCGGCGCAGGCTAATCCTCCAGTTTCAAGTGAGAATCCCTCAACCGTTTCCTCTGGTCAGGAAAAACCTAGGTCGCCCTCTTGTGCCGACTATGACGCTTGTGTCAGGAGCGGCGCTAATTTACTGGAAGGGGGCCAGGGGGCGGAGTCTCTAACAAGGTTTCAGGACGCTTCCCAACTCGACCCGTCAAGAGGTGATGCCTGGGCAGGAATGGGTAACGCGTATCTTCAAATGGGTCAGTACGACGATGCTGTCAGTATGTGGGACAAAGCGCTCGAGCTTGGTGCCACATTGTCGAGTTCTGTTTGCCATGCCAAAGCTGCGTGCGGCGACACCGGTGATTTGCTGTTCAGCACGAAAGAGATTTCCTTCGTCAACAAGAAGGGCGAGAAAGAATTTGCCTCAGCGCCTTCGATAGTCACGTCCGAAGTCGGAACTCCCGCTGTTTTATTCGGTAACGGACGGATCGTTGCTTACTACTTCCAACTCCGGTTTTCTGGGAAAAACTATAGGTTCTACTACGGTCCGAAATCCGTCCAATGCCGCAGTAATTTCCTCTGTTCCGAGCCAGGCCTGACTCAGCAGAAGGTCTTCGCGGATTACGTTCACGGAGCATTAGAGAGGATGGCAGCCGGAAATTTTGGTTCTCGGCCAAACAAGCCTTAGTCGCGATTTGCCGGCCGGGCAAAGGAATCGAAATCCGCGGGAGGGTACGTCATGCTAAGTGAGTCCAATTCTTTGATTGCTGTCGCAATGGTTTTGATTGCGCGAAACCATCAACTCAAATCCTGCATTTCTCCATCAGATCCTGAATTCCGCACCTCGAAGCTGCGCGCGCAAGGAGTATAATCGCGCCGGCCATGGCTATCCTTACTGGCACTCGCTTTGGATCCTATGAAATCCTCTCCCTGATTGGCGTTGGGGGGATGGGGGAGGTGTACCGGGCGCGTGATTTGCACCTGAACCGCGACGTTGCGGTGAAAGTGCTCTTGAATCTTTCCACTGACCCACAACGCTTGCACCGCTTCGGACAGGAAGCGCGGGCCGCCGGAGCCCTCAATCATCCAAACATTCTCGCGGTGTTTCACATGGGAACATACGAAGGCGCGCCGTACCTGGTCTCTGAGTTGCTTCAAGGCGAGACTCTTCGCCAGGCTCTGAAACGGGGCGCTCTGCCCGTCCGGAAGGTGATTGACTACGGAGTGCAAATCGCCCATGGGCTGGAAGCGGCACACCAAAAGGGAATCGTGCACCGGGATCTGAAACCCGAAAACCTCTTCCTAACCCGCGATGGAAGAATCAAAATCCTAGACTTCGGATTGGCAAAGTTAACGCAGCCTTTGCAGTCTTCCGAGTATGGTACTTCCACGGTCTCTACTGGGACAGAACCTGGCGTGGTGATGGGCACGGTCGGCTATATGTCTCCGGAGCAAGTACGCGGAGACAGCAGCGATCATCGGACCGACATTTTTGCGTTTGGCGCGGTGTTGTATGAAATGTTAGCGGGCAAACGGGCCTTCCAAAAGCCCACGGCCACGGAAACCATGACCGCGATTCTCAAAGAAGATCCTCCAAACATATTGGATCTGGTCCCCAACCTTCCCATCGGCCTGCAGCGCATCCTGCAGCGCTGCCTCGAGAAAGAACCGGAACAAAGGTTTCATTCGGCTGACGACCTCGCATTCGTCCTGGATTCCGCCTCAGATATCTCCGTGAGCGGGCAACGCTCGGTTTTGGTATCGGCGTCGCCGGTCAAGAGAAAGAAGCTGCTCATCCCGGTTAGTCTTTTGCTTCTTGCGGCGTCGATAGTTATTTTCTGGCTATGGCCGAAAATCCATCCGCAAGTGGTTGCCGTGATTCAAAGGCTCGAAGATAGCTTACGAGGTGTCGCTCAACCCGTGGACGCGAAAGGGAATGTCAGCCAATTTGCTAACCCTCACGAACTCACTATTCAAGATGCGGCAGCTTACACTTGGTTCGATCCGAACACCAGGCAAGCTCTGGTCTGGTACTCGTCTTCCGCGGATGGCCATTTCCGGTTTTTCAATGGACCGGGCAAAGATCCACAAACTGGACAAAACTTGAGTCCTGTTACGCCGGAGTTCGTTGGGAATTTGAGTCGGCAGCAATCGCTGCAAGTAGTCTCGCAAAAGCAGAAAGCGCAGATCACAGCCTCTTCGAAAAGCAAAGAGACGCCGGTCAACGGTTCCGCTACGGACCGTCTCCGCGAAGACGCTCAGCTGGAAGTCATGGCGCAGGAGGCTCAATTGGCTGTGAATGCCGAAGACTATCGAAAAGCGTTCGACGTTTGTACTAAGGTCCTCATCGCTTCGGCAGGCAGCGAACCTTGCGCTGCAATCCGCCAACACTCTTCAATTAAACTGGCGGAGCAGTTTGTCAAAGAAAGCACCGCATATTGGGAGAAAGGCGAGTTTGATAAAGCGCTGCGTAGCGCCGAAAAGGCTCTAGACCTGGAGCCAGCCAACAAAAATGCCGCAAAACTGAAAAGACTTGCTCTTCAAATGAAACCCGAAGCTTCGCACTGACGATGTGATACGTCCATAATGGAAGAACCTAAGTTGCTAATAGTGTCCGGAGATAGGAAAGGCTTTTGGCGGGTACTGCGTTCGTGAACCAGCACGATTTCAAATCGCCTGCCCAACGCTTGCGCAAATCGGAGCGCCTGCTTCTTCTCTTTTGGATTCTTTCGCTTCCATTTCTAAATCCCTGGGTGCGCGGCGATGGCGTCGGCTACTACGCCTTTGCCCGCGCTCCGCTCATCCAGCACAATCTCGATTTCACCGAGGACTACCGCCACGCCAACGAAAGCTTCCGCGGCCCCCGCTTCGACGAAAGCGGCCAGCTCAGGTCCATCTTTCGAACGCCCACCGATCACCTCGAAAACCATTTCACCGTCGGCCCCGCCATTCTCTGGACGCCTTTTCTTTTCCTCGCGCACATCGGCGTCCTTCTTGCGCGCTCTCTCGGTTCCTCCGTCACCGCCGACGGTTTTTCCGCTCCGTACCGCATCACCATGGCCCTAGCCACTTCTTTCTATGGATTCCTTTTCGTCGTTGCTCTTTTCCTATGGTATTGGCACGAAACGCGCTCCTCGCGCTCGCTCGGCCAGTGGCTGGTTCTCGCGGTCATCACCGGCCTCATGCTCAACGTTTACTATCCCAACGCCCTGGTCCTCGCCGTTCTCGCGATTGAAGCCGCCCGCCAGTATTATTTCGCCATTCGCCTGGCCTCCTCCGCTGCGCCGAATTCCGCCCCGCGCATCCCTGAACTTCTCCTCCGCCACTGCCTGTTCGCCGCTGTTCTCCTCGTCTGTCTCCTTCCCACTTTCATCACCCGCTACCTTATTTACGGCAGCGCCTTCGAATCCGGCTACATTCCGCTCCGCGACTGGAACTGGTTTTCGCCGCGCTTCTTCGCCGTGCTTTCCTCCTCCAACCACGGCCTTCTTTCCTGGACGCCCATTCTTCTTTTCGCTGTCGCCGGTCTCTTCATCTTTTGGCCTCGGCAGCGGCGCGCCGGCACTCCCTTTCTCGCCGCCTTTCTCGCTTTTTATCTTTTCATTTCCTGCTACCCCGATTGGGCCGGCATCTCTTCCTACGGCAACCGCTTTTTCGTTTCTCTCACGCCCCTCTTCATTCTCGGCCTCGCTGTTTTCTTCGATCGCGCCGCTCAACTCTTCCATTCCCGCCGCGCCGCTCTCGCCTCCGCGCTTCTCGTTCTCGCTGTCTTCTCCCTCTGGAACGCCGGCCTCATTTTCCAGTGGGGCACCCATCTCATTCCCGCTCGCGGCCCCGTTTCTTTTTCCGAAATCGTCCACAACCAATTTTTCGTCGTTGCTCTTTTCCTATGGTATTGGCACGAAACGCGCTCCTCGCGCTCGCTCGGCCAGTGGCTGGTTCTCGCGGTCATCACCGGCCTCATGCTCAACGTTTACTATCCCAACGCCCTGGTCCTCGCCGTTCTC
>WNFA01003062.1_pt1 | contig 13871 bp, 11 predicted proteins | sample 5400481 | NCBI WGS metagenome assembly WNFA01 (sample SAMN13153340, study PRJNA577476) | soil metagenome | isolation source: 120 cm saprolite under Douglas fir tree site 2 hole 1 replicate 2 | place: USA:California | collected 2015-04-18 | reverse complement strand
AGGTGTCGCCTGCGCCGAGACCTCGCGACCGGCGGATCGATCGGCTATGGTCGCGCCCGCTGGCGCGTGCCGGGCGGGTGTCTGGAGACTTCATGACGATCAACCGAAAACCGGCGGCCTTCGGCGATCTGCGCGGCTGGATCGCGGCGCTCAAAGCGGCCGGCGAGCTGCGCGAGATCGACGCGCAGGTCGACTGGAACGTCGAGCTCGGCACCATCGCGCGGCTGGCCCAGGGGCCGGCCACCGGGCCGGCGCTCCTCTTCAACAACATCAAGGATTACAGCGGCCCGAAAAGCCGCGGTCGGCGCGTGTTCACCGGCGGCCTGTCGAGCTATCGCCGCATCGCCATGATGCTCGGGCTGCCGTCCGACACGCATCCGCGCGAGCTGGTCAAGATCGGCCGCAACATCCTCGCCGGCAGCATTCCGCCGAAGATCGTCAAGGACGCACCGGTCAAGGAGAACGTCATCACCGGCAAGGACATCGATCTCTACGAGTTTCCGGTGCCCTACTGGAACCGGCTCGACGGCGGACGCTACATCATGACCTATGGCGGGTCGGTGACGCGCGACCCGGAAACCGGAATCATGAATGTCGGCGTCTATCGCGGCATGATCGCCGACAAGACACACATCCCGATCCTGATGTGGCGCGCCCAGCACATCGGCCATCACTTCACCGCATGGCAGCAGGGCGGCAAGAGCGAGATGCCGATTGCGGTCGTCATCGGCTGGGAGCCGTCGCTCGACTTCACCGCCGGCGCGCCGGTCGCCAAGGGGACATGCGAATACGATGTCGCGGGCGCGATCCGCGGCGAGCCGATCGAGCTCGTCAAATGCGAGACGGTCGATCTCCACGTACCCGCCAACGCCGAGATCGTGATCGAGGGTTTTATCGACCTCGATCCCAAGACCTACCTGATGGAAGGTCCGTTCGCCGAGGTCACCGGCTACGTCGCGGGCGACAAGTCGCCGAAGCCGACCATCCGCGTCACCGCCATCACCCATCGCAACGATCCAATCCTGCGCGGCACCATCGAGGGCGCGCTGCCCGGCAGCTACTCGGAGAATGCGACCACCTCCTCGATCATGCGCGCCGCGACCGCGTGGAACGTGCTCGACCGCGCCGGCGTCCCCGGCATCACCGACGTGTGGTGCCCGCCGGTGCACGCCGGCATGAATCTGTTGATCCGGATGAAGCAGAGCTACCGCAATCAGGCGAAGCAGGCGGCGAACGCGGTGTGGGGCTCCTCGGCCGCGCATGTGCGCTACAAGCACATCACCGTGGTCGACGACGACATCGACATCCACGACTATGCGGCGGTCGACTGGGCGATCGCCTTCCGGGTCAACGCCGGCGAGGACGACATCGTCATCATGCCGTCGACGTTCGGCATGGGCATCGACCCGTCGATGCGCAAGCGCGATCGCAACGTCGTGCTGTACGGCACCGGCAAATGGCACCGGGTGCTGATCGACGCCACCATGAACCTCGACTACGACCCCGATCCCGATCTCGGCGGCGCGCGCTTCCCGCCGGTCGTGTGGCCGGACAAGAAGGACGCCGACGCCGCCTATGCGCGCTTCGCCGAGCTCGGCCTCGACAAGCCGAAGACGGATTGATGCGCGCTCTCCTGATGCTTCTGGGTCTTGGCGCGGCGCTTCTTGCCGCGGATGCGCGTGCCGAGACCTATCCGTCAAAATCCATCCGCACCATCGTCTCGACCTCGGCGGGCGGCGTCACCGATCTGTGCGCGCGCATTCTCGGCGCCTTCATCACCGCGAAGACCGGCCAGACCGTGGTGATCGACAACAAGGCGGGCGGCGGCGGCAATATCGGCATGGAGGCGGTCGCGAAATCGCCGCCCGACGGTTACACGCTCGGCGTCGCCAATACCGGGCACATCGTCATCAATCCGTTCCTCTACCGGCACATGGCCTACGATCCGCTGCACGATCTCGTGCCGGTCGGCGCGCTCGGCGAGGTGCCGCTCTTTCTCGTCGTCAACGGCAAGGTGCCGGCGCGCACGCTGCAGGAGTTCGTCGCCTACGCCAGGGCGGAGCCCGGCAAGCTCAGCTATGCGTCGGCCGGCACCGGCACGACGCCGCATCTCGCCGCCGACGAGTTCATCCGCCGCGCCGGGCTCAACATCGTGCACGTACCCTATCGCGGCTCGGCGCCCGGCGTGATGGACGTGATCAGCGGCAACATCCCCATGACCTTCATCTCCACCGGCCCGCACATGGAATTCGTGCGCCGCGGCGATCTGCGCATTCTTGGCGTCGCGGCGGCGAAGCGCCTGCCGTACCTGCCGGACGTGCCGACCTTCGGTGAGCAGGGATTTCCGGGCTTCGAGGTCTCCACCTGGTTCGCCATGTTCGCGCCGCGCGGCACGCCGCAGCAGATCGTCGAGCAGCTCAACGGCTATGTGCGCGCCATGCTCGACGATCCGGACTCGCGGCGGCTGCTCGAGAGCAATTTCGTCGATCCGATGCCGCTCGACGCGGCGCAATTCGCCGCCGTCGTGAAAGCGGACGCGGAGAAATGGGAACGTATCGTGCGCGCCTCCGGCGCCAGGGTCGAGTGAGCGCGACACCGCAGCCATGAAAGCGATCGTCATCCATCGCTACGGCCCGCCCGAGGTGCTGAGCTTCGAGGACGTGCCCGACCCGCAGCCGCGCGCGGGCGAGATCCGCATCCGCATCCATGCGGCGACCGTCAACCGCGTGCTCGACGTGCGGCTGCGCGCCGGCTTGGAGACGCATCGTGGGGCCGTGTTGCCGCTCATTCCAGGCGTCGACTGCGCCGGCGTCATCGACGCGGTGGGCGCGGGCGTCACGCGCTGGCGTGTCGGCGACCGGGTCGCAGCCGCCGGCGTGATGCCGCTCGAGGTCTGCGCCGAGGACGAGGCGGGCTATGACGGGCCGCTCGGCATGATGGGCGTGCGCAGGCCCGGCGGCTTTGCCGAGCGGGTGTGCGTGCCGGCGAGCGCCGGCGTCGCAGTCCCGGCTGGGCTCGATTTCCACCACGCCGCCGTGATCATGCGGCATGCGCCGACCGCATGGAATTTGCTCTGCAACGTCGCAAAGCTCAAAGCCGGCGAGACCGTGCTGATCATGGGCGCCGGCGGCAATCTCGGCACCGTCGGGGTGCAGATCGCGAAGAACGTGGTCGGCGCGAGCGTGATCGCGGCGGCAGGCTCGGACGAGCGCGTGCAGATCGGCCTCGATCTCGGCGCCGATCATGGCGTGAACTACAACGCGCGCGACCTCCGCGACGCCGTGATGGAGATCACGAAGGGGCGGGGTGTCGACGTGCTCTACGACAACATCGCCAATCCGAAAGTGCTGCCGCGCGCCTTCAAGTCGCTCGGCCAGGATGGCCGCATGGTCACGGCGGGAGCGCATGGCGGTCCCGAGGCAACGATCGATTTCCATCATCTCTACGACCGCCGCATCACCATCATGGGCATGCCGGGCCACCGCCCGGAAGACCGCGCGACCTGCTTTGCGGCCGCCGCCGGGGGCAAGATCAAGGCGCAGATCGAGTGCGTGCTGCCGCTGTCGCAGGCGGTGCAGGCGCATCGCATGGTGGAGTCCGGCGAGGCGCAGGGGAAGATCGTGCTCGACCCGACGCTGGGGTGACTTTCAGTGCGCCGCGGGGAGCTCTTCCGCTCTAGCGTCCTCTCCCCCGCTTGCGGGGGAGAGACAGAGAGGGGGAAGCCACAGGCACGGCGCAAGCGGCGCCCCCTCCCCACCCTCCCCCGCAGGCGGGGGAGGGAGTGAGAGTCAGTGCGAGCGGAACACCGCCGTGCTCGCGGCGAGGCAAATCACCTCACACATACACCGTCTTGTTGATCCGCCCGCTCGAATCCACGAACCACCGCTCGCTCGCGAGCGGCTTGCCGGCGAAGCGCGCCGCCATCCACTCGGCCTGCAGCAGCGCCGGCGCCGGGCCGAGATTGGTGGACGGAACGCCGCCGACCGAATGGCGCGAGTCGGCGTAGATCACGAGCTGCTTCGGCGATTTCAGCGCCTGGATCATGCGCTCGGTGTTCTCCAACGGGCACAGCTCGTCGAACTCGCCCGCGACGCAGAGATAGGGCGCGCGGATTTTTTCGGCGTGCCCTTCCCACGTCAGCGACAGGCGAAACTTGTCGAACTCCGCCTCGTCGGTGATGCCCGACATGTACATGAAGCGTTTCTTGAAGGTGGGCGAGGCCTCCTGGAAGATCGTGTGGCAGCCGGGCTCGAGACACGTCGCGCCGACCGCGACCGCCATGTAGCGCGCCTCGGCCGCCGCCGCGATCGTGCCGAACAGCGAGCCGAAACTCTGGCCGATGACGCCGATCTTCTGCGCATCGATCTCGGGCCGCGCCGCGAGCCAGTTGAACATCGCGGGCCCCGCCGCCTGCCATGCCGGCACGCTCACGCGGATGCCGTGCACCGCGCTCTCGTATTGCCCGGGCCCTTCGACCACCAGCACCGCGATGCCGCGCGAGAGATAGCGATCGCCGTTGAGCGCGACGCTGCGCTCTTTGTAGCCGTCCATGCCGGGGATCGCGACCACGGCGGGCACGCGGCCGCTCTGGTAGCCGTAGGGCAGGTGGAACCAGCCGGGCACCGCCTTGCCCTGCACTGGAATCCACGCCGGCTCGACGCGGTGCTCGGCGAGCTTGGCGTATTTCAAATAGCACTCGCGCTTCTTCTGATTGAAGAAGATGTTCTTGTCGTTGTTCTCGTCGATCGGCCATTGCGCCGACGCCCAGTAGTTCGCCGCCATGAAGTAGTTGTCGCGCGCGGCGGTGCGCTCGCCGGATTTTTCCGCCTCGATCGCGCGCGCCTCGCGCCGCCGCGCCGGCGCCTCGAACGCGGGCGTGATGTCGGCGAACTTTTGCACGCGCTGCCGGATGGCGGCGATGTCGGCGGTCGCTTCCGGGCCGAGCGCGGCCGCAAGTCCGGGCAGGCGCGCCTGGTCCCAGTCGATGCCGTTCGCACGGATGATGTTGTCGAGAATCCAGCGCTGCTCGGTCCAGCGCCGCATCGTGGGCGCGTGCATGCCGTCGGGTTTCGGCGGTGGCGGCGCCGTCGGATCGAGCGCGCGCAAGTCGGGCAGTGCGATGGCGGGCGGAGCGGCGGGCGGCACCTGAGCCTGCGCGACCGTGACGCCCGTGCTGACGGCGCCGGCCGCGCCGGCCGCGAGCACGGTTGCGGATTGCACGAATGTGCGGCGGTCCATCGACATGTCCGACCTCCCTGCTTTGGCTGACGCGATGCTTGCCCGCGGCGCAGTGCGCGTTCGCGCGGGCGATCTGCCGCACATCATGCCAAAGAAGGTTGTACCCGCGCCATGGCGATTGTATTACGCTTCCCTCTAGCCGGGGTCAGGGAGATCGCACGATGAACCGGAAGTCGTCGCGTCGCGAAGCTGTGTCAATCGCAAATCATGGATTTGCGTGCGCGTGTCCCGCGCACATGTCGTACACGCCGGTGTCGCGCCGCGCGTTTCTCGCCGGCGCCGGCGCCGTCGGGGCCGCCAGCCTGCTGCCGACGGGCGCCGCGCACGCGCAAGCCGCCAAGGTGGTCGACACGCATCATCATTTCTACGCGCCGGCCTATCAGAAGGCGTGGCTCGGCTGGGAAGAGGCGCGCAAGATTCCCCACTTCACCAGCCAAGTGAACTGGACGCGCGAGAAGGCGGTCGAGGAACTCGACAAGAACGGCGTCACGACGGGCGTGCTGTCGCTCGCCTCGACGCCCGGACAGTGGTTCGGCCTCGACGCGGCCGGCGCCGGCAACATGGCGCGCACCTGCGCCGAGTACGGCGCCGAGATGGTGCGCGACTTCAAGGGCCGCTTCGGCCTGTTCGCTCCGCTGTCGATGGTCGACATCGACGCGACGCTCAAGGAGATCGAATACGTCTTCGACACGCTCAAGGCCGACGGCGTTGGGCTGCAGACGAACTACGGCGACAAGTGGCTGGGCAATGCGGTGTACAAGCCGGTCTGGGAGGAGCTCAACCGGCGCAAGGCGGTGGTCTACGTCCATCCGCTCGTCGCCGCCTGCTGCGGGCAGCTCAGCGTCGGCGCGTTCCCGGCGGTGCTCGAGGTGCCGCACGACACGACGCGCACGGTGACGAGCCTGTTGTTGAGCAGGACGTTCGAACGCCTGCGCGACATCAAGTGGCTCTTTTCGCACGCGGGCGGCACCATCCCGATGCTCGCCGGGCGCATCCAGGCCTTCTACGGCCGCAGCACGCGCGGCGACCAGAGCGGATTCACCGAGGAGAGCATCGCGGCCGAATTCAGCCGGCTGCACTACGACACCGCGAACGCCACCAGCGCGCCCGCGATGGCGGCGTTGATGAAACTCGTGCCGACCTCGCAGATCACCTTCGGCTCGGACTATCCGTACTTCCCAGTGAGCCAGATCGAGACGCTGCGCAAGATGGGCCTGCCGGCCGACGACATGAAGGCGATCGAGAGCGGCAACGTGGCGCGGCTCATTCCGCGGCTGAGCGCGTAAGACTTGTCATTGCGAGGAGCGCGCTGGCGCGACGAAGCAATCTCCGCCATCGCGCATGCGGCTGAGATTGCTTCGCTTCGCTCGCAATGACGAACCACATTATTCCGCCGCCTTCGGCGCCGGAAAGAAATCGCCCCACGCGCGGTCGAGCACGGCGAGCGCCTGGTCGATCGGCAGCACCGAAAGCGTTTCCCCGTCGCAGCGCAGCAGCGTCAACCGTTTCAGTTTGGCGAGCGCGTCGTCGACCTCGAAGTCGACGTCGACGCCGAACGTGTCCTGGAGCCAGCGCTCGATGTGCTCGTCGAGCGCGCGCTGGGTGAGCGGCTCCGTCGTGGTTGCCAGGAAGTAATAGGCCAAAAAGGCTTCCTTGCATTCCTGCTCCTCGGCCGCGCCGATGATGGCGTCGAACACGCCCGCATTGTTGTTGACGTTCTTGAAGTAGACGTTGTCGGAAATTTCCTTGTGGTATTTGAGCGACTGGCGCTGATACTTCAGCCATTGCCGCATGATGAAGCCGCCGAGCGCCACCAGCCCGCTCACCGCGGCCAGCGCCTTCTTCATGTCGTCGTCCTGCACGGCGCCGGTGAAGCCGAGATAGAAGCCGATCACCAGAAAAAGCACCGAGATCGTCGGCAGCAGGTTGAGGATGATCGGGACTGCGCCGGCGAGCGCCGGCACCCCGAGCACGAGCTTGTCGAACAGGCTCATCACCACGCGCACGTTGGGAAACAGCATCTTGAGATCGCCGCGCGCGATGTCGCGGAAATACTTGATCAGGATCGTGCCCGGGCGGAGCTTGCTCTTCTTCAATCGATGCGCCAGCTGCGGAGTGATCTCCTCCGCCGGCTTGATCATCACCATCAGCACCAGATGATCGTAGACGTCGACCTCGACGGTGCGCCGACGCAGGCCAAACCATTCCTTGACCTCGACCGCGGCGCGATGGTGCCCGCGCCGGAAATAGCGCACCTCGCGGTAGTCGTCGAGCGGCGTCTCGATCGCCACCTTGAGGACGTGGCGCTCCTCGTGCGAGCGCTCCACGTCCTCCGCGTGCACCTCGACGAAATTGGCGCCCTCGAGCACCTCGACGAGGGTGGCGACGAGCTCGTCGTGCGCCTGCGCCAGCACGCGCGGCGCGACCGGCGTGTCGTGCGGCAGATCGGGATTGAAGTAGTAGTAGTCGTTGCGCAGCGTCTCCAGCCGGTCGAAATATTCGTAGTGGTAGATCGCGCCGAGCAGACGGCAGAGCAGGCGGAATTTCTTCGCCGCGTCCTCGGGAAGCCGCCCGTCGTCGATGAGCGCGTGCAGGATGTCGGCCTTGCGCACCGGGATGAACTGGTCCCGCTGGTCCGCGCCGGAATTCTGCCCGCTGTCCGCCATCATTTGCCCGTCCGTCCTGTCGGATGATAGGCGAAGCGTCGATGAAATGAAGGCTAGGCAAGGCGATGGACTGTGGATGACGTCGCCCGCCTTGACTTCCCGGGCTCCGCATGAGACCGGCGGGCGCGCCCGCCCCGTTCACCTTTCGGCTACCGTCGTGCCGACATAATCTCGGCCCCCGATTCGGAGATCGCAGATGCTTTCGGCCGCCAGGAGTCTTTTGTTCGCCGCGCTCGCGGCCGGGCTTGCGGCCTGCGCGGGCGATCCGAGCGCCTCGTCCGTGCAGCCGACCTTCTACCGCAGCCTCGCCAGCACCGGCGCGGAACTCGACGCCGCAGCCGCCGCCTCGATGATTTCCGGCTACCGCCAGAACAATGGCCTCGGCACCGTCGCGCTCGATCCCGTCCTGATGCGGCTCGCCGACGAGCAGGCGCGCGCCATGGTGGCGCGCGACAAGATCGACCACAACGCCAAGGGCGATTTCAGCAGGCGCATGAAAGGCTCCGGCTTCGACGCGAAGATCGCGGTCGAGAACGTGTCGGCCGGCTACCACACGCTCGCGGAAGCGTTTTCCGGCTGGCGCGATTCCCCGCCCCACCGCGCCAACATGCTCAAGAGCGGCGCGACCCACATGGGCATCGCCGCGGTCTACGCGCCGGGCTCGAAGTACAAGGTTTTCTGGACGCTGATCCTCGCCGCACCGGAGCAGGCGAAGGGTTAGTCTTGTAGCCCGGATTTCGCTTCGCTCAATCCGGGCTACGGCACTACAATGCCTCGAAACGCCAGCGCGGGAGAGGCGCCGTGAACCACGTCATCCGCATCGTCATCCTCGCCGTCGCGGCCCTGGCGCCCTTGTCCGCCGCCGCCGAGGTGAGCGAGCTGAAGATTCCGCTCGGCGCCGGCGGGTTCGGCTTTCTGCCGCTGCAGGTAATGAAGAAGCACGGGCTGATCGAGCGCAATGCCGCGAAGGCAGGCATCAAGCTCAGCGTGAACTGGGCAGACGTCGGCGGCCCCTCGGTGATGAACGAGGCGCTGCTCTCGGGCGCCGCCGACTTCATCTCCGCCGGGCCGCCCGCCTTCCTGACGCTGTGGGACCGCACCAGGGGCAACCTGAACGTGAAGGGCGTCGCGGCCATGAGCTCGATGCCGATGTATCTCAACACGCGCGCGCCGCACCTGCGCTCGCTCGACGATCTCAATGAGGGCGACAAGATCGCCGTCACCGCCGTCAAGGTTTCGATTCCTTCGATCGTCATGCAGATGTACGCCAAGGCGACGTATGGGCCGTCCGCCGCCTTCCGCTTCGATCCCTTCACGGTCTCGATGACGCACCCGGACGCGGTCGCGGCGCTGCTCACGGGAAGCACCGAGGTGAAGGCGCACTATGCGTCGCAGCCGTTCCATCAGCGCGAGCGGCGCGACCCGGCGGTGCGCACCATCATGAACTCGGACGCCGTGATGGGCGGCTCGACCACCTTCACCATGATCTCGACCACGCAGAAATTTCACGACGCGAACCGCCAGGTGTTTGCCGTTTTCCTCGCCTCCCTGCGCGAGGCGCAGGACATGATCCGCGCCGACAAGCGCGCCGCCGCGGCGATCCTGCTCGAATCGATGGGCGGCCGCGGCTGGACCGTCGACGAGCTCGTGCAGATGCTCGACGAACCCGACATCAAATACATCGCGCTCCCCGAGAACGTGATGAAGTACGCGGCCTTCATGCACGAGATCGGGTCGCTGCGGAACAAGCCGGGGTCGATCCGCGATCTCTTCTTCGAGGAAGCGGACGTCGCGGCGGGACATTGATGCGCGAGTCAGCCGACCAGGCGCGCAGCGCGGCCCCCGCCGGGCCCGCGCTCGTCGCGTCGTTCGACCTCGCTCGCCTCGATCGCGCGTTTCTCGACGATCCGTATCCGACCTATCGGGCGCTGCGCGAGCACGATCCGGTGCACCGCATGCCGGATGGCTCCTGTTTTCTCACGCGCTACGACGATCTCGTCGCGGTCTATCACGATGCCAAGACCTGGAGCTCGGACAAAAAGATCGATTTCAAGCCCAAGTTCGGCGACAGCCTGCTCTACGAGCATCACACCACGAGCCTGGTGTTCAACGATCCGCCCATCCACACGCGCGTGCGCCGGCTGCTCGCGCCGACCTTCGCGCCGCGCGCGCTCAAGGCGCTGCAGCCGCGCATCGAGGCGCTGGTGGACCGGCTGCTCGATGCGGCGGCCGAGCGCGGCGGTCTCGACATGATCGACGATTTCGCGGCCGCGATCCCGGTGCAGCTGATCGGCGATCTCCTGGGCATCCCGGCCTCGGAGCGCGGCCGGCTGCGCGGCTGGTCGCTGCGCATCCTCGGCGCGCTCGAGCCGGTCCTCTCGAAGGATCAGTTCGATGCCGGCGTGACGGCGGTCGCCGAATTCAAGGACTACCTCACGGACTTGGTCGCCCGCCGCGGGCGCGAGTGCCTGAACGACGAGGCGGAAATCCTCTCAAAGCTCGTCGCGGCGAGCGAGGTCGGCGGCGCGCGCGCGGACGACCGCCTGTCGGAGGCGGAGCTCCTGCACAACTGCATCTTCCTGCTCAATGCCGGTCACGAGACCACGACCAACCTGATCGGCAACAGCGTCGACCTGGTGCTGCGCCATCCGGAGGCATATCGCGATCTCGCGGCGCATCCCGATCTCATCGAGACGGCGATCGAGGAGTGCCTGCGCATGGAAAGCTCGAACCAGCTCGGCAATCGCCGCGCCGCGGTCGCGACCCGCATCGGCGGCGTCGACATTGCGGCCGGGACCTACGTGCACCTGTGCATCGGCGCGGCCAATCGCGATCCCGCCCAGTTTCCCGATCCCGACCGCTTCGATATCCGCCGCGCGCCCAATCGGCACCTCGCCTTCGGCAGCGGCATTCACATCTGCGCGGGCAATTCGCTCGCCCGCATGGAGGCGCAGGTCGCGATCGGCAAGCTGGCGGCGCGTTTCAAGACCATCGAGCGCGTCGGCGAGCCCGTGCGCGGCGGCCGCGCGCGCTTCCGCGGCTTTTCGCACTTGCCGGTCGCGGTGCGGTGATCAGCGGCGCGCGCTCGCCAGCATGTCGAACATGTTTTGTCCGTAGGTCGCGCGCGCCTCGTCGAGCAGCGGCCGCACGGCCGCGACGAACAAACCGTGCTCCGCGTCCGTCACTTCCGCGATCTCGCAGCCCTGCGCCTCGATGGCGCGGCGCGCCTCGCGGTCTTCCTCGACCGCAAGCTCGCGCTGGAAGGCGACCGCGTCCTCCACGGCCTGACGCATGGCGGCCCGGAGGTCCGCGGGCCACGCGTCGAAGGCGGCGCGGTGCAAAAAGATCGGGCGCGAGATGTAGAAGTGGTTGGTGACCGAGTGGAAGCGGTGGAACTTGTGCACCCCGTAGGTGACCGTATTGGCGAACGGATTCTCCTGCGCGTCGATTTTTTCCGCCTTGATCATCTCGATCGCCTCGGTGAGGTCGAGGCGCATCGGCCTCGCGCCGAGGAGTTCGAAGGTCCGCTTCTGCACCTCGCTCGGCAGCACGCGGATGCGCAGGCCCGCGAGATCGGCCGGCCGGCGCACGGCGCGCACGCGGTTCGAGATCTGGCGAAAACCGTTCTCGAACCAGCCGAGGATGCGGTAGCCGGCTGCGGCCTCGATCTTGCGCACGAGATGCGCGCCGAGCGCGCCGTCCATGGCGGCGCGCGCCGTGGCGTTGTTCGCGAACAGGAACGGCAGGTCGACGAAGCCGAGGTCGGGCACGCGGTCGGTCAGGTAGCTCGATGACTGGTAGCCGAGCGTGAGCAGGCCGTGCTCGACGAGCCAGAGAATGTCGTCGGCGCGATAGCCGAAATCCATGATGTTCCAGACGTATTTGACCGCCACCCGGTCGCCGAACTGGGTCTCGAGCCGCTCGCCGATGAACTTGAGCGCGCGCGAGAAACCGGTGGTCGCGGGGCCGTAGCCGCCCATGCGGATCTGGATCGGGTCTGGCATTCGTGGATTCCGGTCGTCCTTGTGGCCCGCATGGAGCGAAGCGGAATGCGGGGTCACCGGTTGCCGCTCGCGCTGACCCGGATTTCGCTGCGCTCCATCCGGGCTACGATGTCCCACATAGCAGGAAACACCTTGTCAGGAAGCCCGTCGCATCTCCACTATGCTCGCACTCGAGGGAGCACCCATGAAACGCGCAGCGTCGATCCTTGCAGCGGCCCTGTGTCTCGCGGCGGGCGTGGCCGCGGCGCAAGACAAGTATCCGTCGAAGCCGATCAAGGTGCTGGTGCCCTACGCGCCCGGCGGCGCCGTCGACATCGTGGCGCGCATCGTCACCGAGGAGATGCGCCAGACGCTCGGCCAGCCCTTCGTGATCGAGAACAAGCCCGGCGCGTTCGGCATTTTGGCCATCGAGGACATGGCGCGCGCCCGGCCCGACGGCTACACGCTGATGTTCGGCAACAACAACGCCAACGTGATCACGCCGATCCTCTACGCCAAGAAGTTCACCATCAACTACGAGCGCGACGTCGTGCCGGTGGCGCGCGTCGCCGACGTGCCTGCCTTCATCATCGCCACGACCAAGAACTTTCCGGTCACGAACTTTGCCGAGTTCATCGCCTATGCGAAAAAGAATCCCGGCAAGGTCCGCTACGGCAGCGTCGGCGTCGGCAGTTTTCCGCAGTTCGACATGGAGATCCTGGCGCACCGCGCCGGCCTCGACGTCGTCCACATCCCGAACAAGGCCGGCGCCGCCGGCATGCTCAACGATCTCGTGAGCGGCGACACCCATGTCGGCTTCCTCAATGTCGCGACCTCGAGCCCGATGGTGCGCGCCGGGCAGCTGCGGCCGCTCGCGATGGTGACCGAGAAGCGCCTGCCGGAATATCCCGACGTGCCGACGCTCGCCGAGCTCGGCTATCCGGGTGTCGGGACCTTGCAGTGGCTCGCGCTGTTCGCGCCGAGCGGCGTGCCGGCGGAGGTGATCGAGACGTTGCACAAGGCCGCGTTCGCCGCCGCGAACTCGCCCGCGGTCATCGAGAAGCTCAAGGTGCAGGTGATGCGCGCGGTGCCGACAAAATCGCCCGCCGAGGCCAAGGCCTGGCTCGCCGACGAGATGGCGCTGTGGCGCAAGATCGTCGCCGAGGTGAAGATCGATCTGCCGGAGTGATCGTAGCCCGCATGGAGCGAAGCGAAATGCGGGGAAAACCCATCAGCTGAAAGTATTTCCCCGGATTACGCTTCGCTCCATCCGGGCTACGGCTTCGCGGCCTCCGCAATAAACGCCCGCGCCGCATCTCCGGCGCCGTGGTCGTCCAGATCGATGTGCGTGCCGCGATCGTACTTGATGAAGCGCTTGGGCTCGCGCGCGAGCGCGAAGAGCCGCTCGCCGAAGCGCACCGCAATCACCTCGTCGAGCGCGCCGTGCAGGATGAGCACCGGCGCCTTCACTGAAGCGATCCATTCGTCCGAGCGGAACTGGTCGTGCATCAGCCAGCGCACCGGCGCGAATGGAAACAGCGCCGCCGCAACGTCCACGGTCGATGAATAGGGCGACTCCAGGACGACCTTGGCGACCGGCTTCTCGCTCGCGAGCCGCACCGCGACGCCGGTGCCGAGCGACTGGCCCCACAGTATGATACGCTCGGCCGGATAGCGCGCGATCGCGAACGCATAGGCCGCTTGCGCGTCGCGGTGCAGGCCCTCCTCGGTGGGCGTGCCGGTCGAGCCCATGTAGCCGCGATAGGACAGCGCGATCAGCCCGGTGCCGTCGGCGATCAGCTTGCGGTGGCGATCGACCCGCCACGCCACGATTTCGGCATTGCCGTGGAAGTAGATCACCACCGGCTTGTCGCCGCGCGGCGGCACGTGCCAGGCGATCACCTTCTCGCCGTCGCTGGTGTCGAGCACGACCTCCTGCGCCTCGGGGAATCCGGCGTCCGCCGGCCGTATGTAGGTCGTGGTC
>WNFA01011908.1_pt1 | contig 13878 bp, 10 predicted proteins | sample 5400481 | NCBI WGS metagenome assembly WNFA01 (sample SAMN13153340, study PRJNA577476) | soil metagenome | isolation source: 120 cm saprolite under Douglas fir tree site 2 hole 1 replicate 2 | place: USA:California | collected 2015-04-18 | reverse complement strand
AACGCGCATAGGGCACGCATTCGCCGCGGCCCCGGCATCCGCCGTCGGACAATTCGGCGAACACGACGACGGCTTCGGTCTTGGCGCCGCGGCTGATCGTGAACGAGCCAGCGATCGGCCAGCGCTCGATGCGAACCGAAAGCGAGAGCGGAGGAGGGCTCATCTGCAGTTAACGGATGGCCGAAATGCAGCGGGCGCGCTCGTCGCGCGCCCGCGCGGGTTCCCGTCCGCTCGAGCTTTCAGTCGAACCGACCGGCCGCGTGCGCGAGCATGGTGTACACCTTGCCCGTCTCCGAGGTCAGATAGGTGCGCGCCACCATCTGGCCGCGATCGTCGCGCGAGACTTCCTCGAGCAGCCGCTCGAACTCGCCGATATAGCGATCGACCGTGCGCATGAAATCGCGGTCGCTGCGATACTTCTTGCGGATCTCCTCGAACGCCTTCTGGCCCTGCATGGTGTAGAGCTTGCGCGTGAACACGTTGCGTTCGCCGCGATTGTAGCGGTCCCACAAGTCGGCGGCCGCGTCGTGGTCGATCATGCGGGCGATGTCGACGGCGAGCGAATCGAGCGAGTCGATCGAGTGGCGGTCGGGCGGCGGCTCCGCGGGCGCTTCGCGCGCCGGCGCGCGGGCGACCGGCTGCTGCTCGGTCTCCTGCGAGGCGCGCGTAAGCAGATCGGAGAGCCAGCCGGCGCGGCCGCCGCCGGCACTGCTCGCCTGCGCGGGACTGAGCGCCGGCGCCTCGGTGCGGCGGGCGGAAACGACCGGGGCCGCGGCGGGAATCTCGGGGCGCGGGCGGGGGGCCGGCTCCGGCCGCTGGCCGCCATTGCCGAGCGGCGGCTCCTCGCGCGGCGGCGCGCGCCGCACTCCGGCCTCCACCGCCTCGATGCGGCGCGCGGCCGGCTCGATCGCGTCCATGCCGCGGCCGTGGCGGGCGACGATCCGGTTGAGCTCGGCCAGCGCCTCGATCTGATCGACGATGACGCGGCGCATCTGGGCGGCGCTGTCCGCCGTCTCCTGCGGCAGCTCGAGGATGCCCTTGCGCAGCTCGCCGCGCGTGGCTTCGAGCTCGTGCTGCATCTCGGCGGTCATTTGCTTGAGCCCCTGCAGCACCTCGGCGAAGCGCTCCGCCGCCTGATTGAACATCGCATTCGATTGCTCGGACACCTGGACGAACATCGAATTCGTTTCGTCGGTCGCCTGCTCGTAGATGCCATGCAAGGTATCGGCAATGCGCTTGCGTTCCTCCTCGGCATTGCCGCGGATCGTCTCGAAGCTCTCGGCGATCGCGCGGGCGCCGCCGGTGGTGGATTCGGCGGTCAGCCGGGCGATCTCGCGCGCCCGCTCCGAGGCGTTCTCGAGCGACTTGTCGAGCACCGCGGCAAAGCGCGTGAGCCGATCCTCGAGATCGTTGCTCTTGCTGTCGAGGATGCCGACCAGTTCCTCGAGCACGGTCCGCCGCTCCCCGACCGTGCTCTCGGTGCGCCGGTTGCTGGTGTCGATCAGGGCGACCGCCTCGGCGAGCGAGCGGCCGTGGGCGTCGAACTGGGTGGCGAGCTGGCCGAGGTCGTTGACCGTCTGGGTGGACATGGTGCGGAAGCTGGTGATGTTGCGCTCCACCTCGCTGTTCGCGGCTCCGGTCTTCTGCGCGACCTCGTTCATGGCCGTGACGAAATCCGAGACGCGCGTCACCAGTGTGCTCTCGATCTCGCTCATGTTCTCGTGCGCGCCGCTCAGCACCTCCTGCAGGAGAATGTTGGCCTCGCGCAGGCGTTCGAACAGCGCGGTCGTGTCCGACCGCAGCATGTTCTGCGTCTCGAGTATCTCGGAGACGGCGGTGGACGCCGTCTGCTTGGACTGCTCGACCGAGGCGAGGGTGGTGTCCTGCAGCTCCTTCAGGGTCCGGGTGAGGGTCTTGGCGGCGCTCTGCGTCGCGATCTCCGCGGTCTCGCGCAGCTCCCTGATCGAGCGATTGACCGCTTCGCTCGTCGTCTCGGTCGCGGAGCCGTGGCTGGTCTGCAGCTGCTTGAGCGACTGATTGACGGCGCCGGTCGCGGTCTCGCTCGCCTCGTTGATCAAGCGCGCGATCTGCTCGCTGTTGTCCATCATGGTCTGGGTGAAGTTGAAGCCCTTGGCCTCGATCGCCTTGACCGCATGGTCGGTAACGCGGCTCACCTCGCTGGCGAATTCCTGGCTCTTGGTGGAGAGCGCGATCAACAGCCCGCTCGATTTGTCGTCGACGATCCGCGTCAGCTCGGCGGCGCGCTGGCCGACCGCCGTCGAAATCTCGTCGGCCTTGCCGACGAAGGTCCGCGCCACCTCGGCGCTCACGGCGAGCAGCGTGCGCTCGACCTCGCCGGCATTCTGCTTGAGCACGTTGCTCACGCCGGTCGACATTCCGCTCAACGTGCGCTCGGCGTCGTGCGCGCTCGAGCGGATCGCCGCCGTCGCATTGGTCGTCAGCTGGGTGAGCGACCGCTCCGCATCGGCGGTATCGGTCTTGACCGCCTCGCTCAACTGCTGGATGCGGGCGCTGATGGTGCTGGAAGCGGAGGTCGCGAGACTGCTGATCGAGCGCTCGGTCTCGCTGGTATTCGTCTTGATCGAGCTGGTGAGCTGCTCGACCCGCGCGCTGATCACCTCGACGGAGGTGGTCGTCAGCTGTTCGAGCGCGTGCGCGGCCTCGCCGGCATTGGTCCGGATCGTGCTGCTCAGGTGCTCGGTGCGCGCCGTCAGCAGCTCGGCGGCGGACTGGCTGCGCGCCTCGATTTCCTTGGTGACGGTCTCGGCGCGGCCGATCAGCAGCTCCTCGAACCGGCCGATGCGGGTATCGAGATTGTCGGCCACCTCCATCGCCTTGACGCCGAGCGCCTTGTCGATGTCCTCGATCTTGGTGCCGATGCTCTCGGCGAGCTTGGCGCCGCGCACGTTGATGACCGCGGTGACGTCGGCGATGCGCTTGTCGAGCGCGCCCACCACCTCCTTGCCGCCCTCGGCCATCGTCTTGGCGACGTCCATGACGCGGGCGGCGAGCGCCTCGTTGAGCGTCTGGCTACGGCCGTCGAGCGCGTCGCGGAAGCGGGTGAACTGCTGGTCGAGGCTCGCCGTCACCTCCGCCGACTTGGTGGTGACGCGAGTGTCGAAATTGTCGAGATAGTCGCGCATCGCGCTCGAAATGTCCTGCGTGCGCTCGCCGAGGCGCTCGACCATCTCGCCGCCGTAGGTCTTCACCGTGCGGTCGAACTCGGCGAGGTGGCGGGTGATCAGATTGCCGAGCGTGGTGGAGTCGCGCGCGATGCGCTCCGCCAGCTCGGCGCCGCCGTGGTTGAACATGTCCTCGAACGATTGCAGGCGCGCGGCCAGCATTTCGCGCACCGCATCGCCGCGGTTGCCGATCACGTCGGCCAATCCTTCGGCGCTCTCGCGGAACTGGTCGGTCACCCGGTTGCTGCGCGCAACGATGGTCTCGGTGATGCGCGCGCCGGTCTGCTCGAGCTTGGAGACGACGTCGCCGCCGCGCAGGCTGAGATCGAGCACCAGCGAGTCGCCGGTGTTCTTGAGCGTGGTGTTGACCTCCTCGACGCGGCTCGAGATCGTGTCGGCGAGCCGGTTGCCGGTCTCGATCACCAGCTCGGTCATCTCCTGCGAGCGATTGCTCATCATGTCGAGGATCGCCGCGGACTTCTGCGCAAAGCCCTCGGTCACGCGGTCGAGCCGCACCGACATCATGTGCTGGAGATTGGCGGTGATCTCGGTGAATTCGTCGCCGATGAGGTCGGTCTTGAAATTCAGCGTCGCGGTCAGGCGGTCGCTCGCGGCCGCGATCGCCTGCGCCGTGTCCTGGCTGGTGCCTTCGAGCCGGTCGAGCAGGTCGCCGCCGCGCTCGCCGAGCGCCTGAATCATGGAGTCGCCGGCGTGTCCGAGCGCGCGCGTGATGTGCTCGCCTTTTTCGGCGAGCGTGTGCGTGATGCGGCGCGAAGCCTCGTTGACCTGCTCGGCCACGAGCTCGCTGATCTGGGAAATATCGTGACTGAGATCGAGATGGACGCTGTTGATGGCGTCGCGAATCTGCCCGGCCTGCCCGACCAGGGTGTCGCGCTGGCTGCCCAGGTCCTGCAGCAGGGCGCGAATGCGCACCTCGTTGTCGTTGTAGGCGTGCTCGAGGGCGGAGACCTCGTTCGCCACCAGCGTCTCGAGCTCGGCGGCGCGCGCGAGCGCGCGCTCGATGCCGTCGCCCATGGCGGCGACTTCGCGCCGGATCGCCTGGCCGACGGTGACGATCGATTCGCGCGCGACCGTCTCCGGCTCCGCCAGACGCATGGCGACCTCGGCCATCGATTGGGTGATCAGCCGCAATTCCTGGGAGCGCCAGGCCATATGGGCGAGCACATAGAAGAAGATGATGGGCGAGAAGAAAACCGCCGCCAGCATGCCGAGGACCGGCGCGGTGAGCCCGGACGGTCCGAGGGCGGCCTGCAATTCCGGAAGGTACATCCAGCCGAGCATCAGCCCGGCGAACACCCAGACGACGGCGAACACAGTCGCGATGATGTACGAGATCCGCGCCGGACGGTGTTGCAGCGTGCGCAGGATCTGGCCGATGGATTCGCGGTCGTCGTTGGCGGGGCGGCGCAACGCGCCCGGCTCGTCGAGGCCGCGAGCCTCGTCGTCGAACATGTCGTCCTTGGCGGGAGCCGCCGAGCGCACGGTCCGCCAGGGCGGCTCGGCGACCGGCTCGTCGGCATGCGTGGCCGCAGGCGGGGCCGGACTGGTCGCCGTCTCGGCGGGCTCGTCCCGCACCGAGAGCGCATCCTGGATCGCCGACAGCGCCGCTTCCGTCGGGTCCTTGATCTTCTTCGGGGTGTTCGCCATGTCGGCCTCGTCGTTACGCTGGACCACAGCCGCGGCAGGAACGCCTCCTGACCGCGCTCACGAGCGCGTTAGCCTCGAATTGCCTTCGGATCCCCCTCGGGCAGTCGGCAGTTGACGCGCCGTCAAGACATCCCATTGCCGTCGGGCTATCCTATCGGCTTGGCAGACCAAAGGAAACTTCTTGTTAAGCGGTCTTTAATCATCGTTAACGGCGGGGCTCAATGCTGCCGAGCGCGGTCGGGAGGCCGCGCAACCCGGTTCCGCGCCCAATCTCTCCCCGTGACCATTTGTCGGGCCACATTGCGGCCGGCATGCGGCCGACCGTGCCGCGAAAACGATATCTCGTGCACGCCTCGACGCAACCTCGGGAGCGAGCGTCCGCCATCCCCCGCCGCGGCCGCGAAGTGTCGAAGAAGCCTACCGGCCGGGGCCGGTCATCGGGCAACTTCGCCGCGAGCCGCCGGCCGAGTGGGCGGCGCCGGTCGCCGTCTTAACCATGCCGGACCGTGCCGCCGCCCCCTCCGGGGCTGCCCGCGCCTTGCGTGTTTACTTTCTCTTGGCCACTTGTCGGGCAAGCTCGCCGCAAAAGCAGGACGAGAGATCAAGAGCGGGAGGTCATCCGAATGAGCGAGGCGGAGGCGAAACCGATCGATCGCATTGCTTCGCCGCCACTGGCGCCGGCGGAGCCGGTGATCGATCTCGCCCATCTCGGGCGCATGACCTTGGGCGAGAAGAGCCTCGAAGCCGAGGTGCTCGCCTTGTTCGATCGCCAGGCGGGCATCCTGCTCGCGCGCATGAGCAACGCGCCGCCGGCGGAGGTCGCAGCCTACGCCCATACCCTCAAGGGCTCCGCCCGCGGCATCGGGGCCTGGCGAGTGGCCGAGGCGGCGCAGGCGCTGGAGCGGTGCGCGGCCGCGTCCGCCCCGGCGATGCTTGCCGCCGCCATCGACCGGCTCGCGGCCGCGGTGAGGAAGACGCAGGCGGCGATCTCGGCATTGCGGGGCGATCGCGCCTGACCTCGACCGAAGAATAACTTGCCGGCGCAGCGTCGCTCGCAAATGGGGACGCCGCATCGGTGAGGCGCGGCTGCCGGCACTGGCGCGGTTCCCTGCGAGCCGATATAGGGAGCCCGGCCCCGGCCCCGATGCGCTGCCCCTCGTCATGCCGAAGATCACCTTCATCGATTACGAAGGCACCGCCCGCATGGTCGAGGGCGAGACCGGCTCGACCGTCATGGAGACGGCGATCAAGAACGGCATTCCCGGCATCGAGGCGGAGTGCGGCGGCGCCTGCGCCTGCGCCACCTGCCACGTCCACGTCGACGAGGCATGGCGCGCGGCGGTGGGCGAGCCGTCGCCGATGGAGGAGGACATGCTCGATTTCGGCTATGACGTGCGGCCGAATTCGCGCCTGTCCTGCCAGATCAAGGTGGCCGCCGAGCTCGACGGGCTGGTGGTGCGCACCCCCGAGCGGCAAGCCTAGATCATGAACGAGCCGATCAAGACCGACGTGCTGATCATCGGCGCGGGTCCATGCGGGCTGTTCGCGATATTCGAGCTCGGACTGCTCGACATGAAGGCGCACGTCGTCGACATTCTCGACAAGGTCGGCGGACAGTGCGCGGAACTCTATCCGGAAAAGCCGATCTACGACATTCCCGGGCTGCCCTACGTCACCGGCCAGGGTCTGTGCGACGCGCTGATGGCGCAGATCAAGCCGTTCGGGGCGACGTTTCATCTCCAGGAGATGGTGCAGTCGATCGAGCGGATCGGCAATCCCGGCTTTCGCGTGACCACCGACAGCGGCAAGGTGTTCGAGGTCAAGGTCATCGTGATCGCCGCCGGCGGCGGCTCGTTCCAGCCCAAGCGCCCGCCGATCCCGGGCATCGAGGCCTACGAGGGGGGCTCGGTGTTCTATGCCGTCCGGCAGATGGAGGCGTTTCGCGGCAAGCGCATCCTGATCGTGGGCGGCGGCGATTCCGCGCTCGACTGGACGCTCAATCTCGCGCCGCTCGCCAGCCACTTGACGCTTCTGCATCGGCGCACCGAGTTCCGCGCCGCGCCCGACAGCGTCAACAAGATGATGGCGCTGGCGGCCGAGGGCAGGATCGACTTCGTGCTCGGTCAGGTCTCGGCGCTGGAAGGCGAGGGCGGACGCATCGCCAGGGCGATCGTGAAACGCAACGACGGCTCGAATTTCAGCATCGCCTGCGACGCGCTGCTGCCGTTCTTCGGGCTGACCATGAAGCTCGGACCGGTCGCCGATTGGGGCATGGCGATGAAGGACGGCGAGTATGTCGTGGTCGACACCGCGACCTTCGAGTCGAGCCTGCCGGGGATCTTCGCGATCGGCGACATCAACTGGTATCCGGGCAAGCTCAAGCTCATTCTCTCGGGCTTTCACGAAGCCGCGCTGATGGCGCAGAAGGCGCACCGCTACGTCTATCCGGACAAGCGGCTGGTGTTCCAATACACGACGTCCTCGACCAGCCTGCAGAAGAAGCTCGGCGTCGCGTGAGCGTCCCGGGGTCGAGCGCTACGGCAGGAGAACGGTCGTTCCGAGCGTGCGGGCTTCCGCGGCCATCTGCTCGTCGAAGGTGAGCAACTCCGCGCCGATACGCTGCGCGATCGCAATGTTGATGGCATCGGGCGCTCGAAGAGCAAGATCGAGCCGCCGCAGAATCCCGACGGCAGACTCAATATCGGCGCTCGTCGTCCGCTCTCGGGTCGCTTTGGTGGCGGCCCATTGGTCGAACGTCGAAAAGACGGCCTGCGCCTCATTCGCCGAGAGGATTCGCATTCGCACGCGGCGAGCGATTGCCGAGGCGAATTCAGTTGCCGCGAAGTCGCTGATAACTGGAGCCGACGGATTGACTCGTAGATAGGCCTCGGCCCGGGCAGTCAATGCGTCATTTGCAAACAGAGAGACAAGAACGCTGGCGTCGAAGTAGACGCTCACCGCCATTCCTCATCGCGCATTCTGCTCACGAAAGTGCCGGCATCCTCTGTTGCCTGCTTCCCGACACGGCGAGCCGCGAGCCAATCCAAGTCGGCCGCCGAAAGCGGTTGCACCGACTGTGGAATCGGCTTGAGCTCGACCACCGGACGGCCGTGTCGAGTGATGACCACGTCCTCCCCTTTGAGGGCGCGGTCGATCAATTCCGGCAGGCGGTTCTTCGCTTCGGCGACGCTATGGGTTCCCATGCCCGGTATATAGCCATTCGATGGCCATATTGTCCAGAATGCCAGACCGTTCTGGCAGATCCGCCGGATCGGGGTCACCGCGCCGATGCCGGCAATTGCGATGCCGGCAGCTGCGGCGCCGGCAGCGGCGCCGAGCTGATGGGGGAGGCGGGCGCCGGCAAGCCGAGCACCTGGCGCACGGCCGGCAGCGCCGCGTCCGCCATGGCGGCATGGCCTTCGGCGGTCGGATGAACGGCGCCGCCATAGACCGCGGCGAATATCCCCCAGATGGCGTCGTGCAGGTCGCTCGGCTGCAGCACCGAGGGCAGGCCTTCCGGATAGGTCATGGCCGTGAAATAGCTGTCGTTCGCGGTCCGGATCCAGCGTGCGCGCGAGGCGTAGGGGCGGAACTGGCTCGCCGGATACCCGCAGGTCATCGGATCGGTCGCCGCCGTGGTGAGGCTCCTCTCGAACGTCTCGCCCTTGCCCGAGAAGCATTCCCGATCGAACGCGGGGTCGTCGTCCGCGCGCGCACATGCTCCGTGCGACGCAAAGGCGAGCTGGTGGCCGTCGACGAAGGTCATGCGCTCGGTCGATGGATCGCGGCAGCCGCTGCCGCTCTCGCAACGCGCCAGCGCCTTGACCCGCGGCAGGAAGCGTTGCGAGACGAATTCGGCGGTCCGGCGCAGCCGGTCGCCGTCGGCCCCGAAGGCGGGGTGCACGTCGAAGCCGTCGCGGCCGCCGGGGCAGGCCTTGTCGGGCGCTGCCAGCGCCGGGTTGCCGTAGCTCACGTACACGACGCGCGCCAGATTCCCGCCGACCAGCGGCTTGAGCGCCGCGCGCACCCTTGCGAAATTGCCGGGCAGCTCGCGGTCGAGCACCTGCTGCGCGTCCTCGACCGACGCCAGGATGCCGCCGCGCCGGAACAAGTCGCGCTCCGTTCCCGGCTCGATGATGACATTGGCGATCAGGCCGGAAAAATAGACGTCGTTCGCCCCGATCGTGAGCAGCACCAGGTCGAGGGTGCGGTCGGCGCGCTGGCGGCGCGCCGTCGCCATGAGCTCGGTGAGCTCGGTGACCTGGGGGGAGACCGACCCCGGGCAGGCGGCGCCGGTGCCCGGGCTCGGGCACTCGCGCGCGCGCAGGCTGCCGAGAAATCCCTGGTCGATGGTGGCGCCGGAGCAACCGAGCGGAATGTAGGTGACGGCGAGATGCGGGTTCTCGACGGCGAGCGCGAGCGCGGTCCGCATCTGGTAGCCGTAAAGCGAGCGGTGGCAGGAGCCGCTCATCCAGCGCGCGCTTTGGCGCGCCCAATCGCTGCCATGGGCAAACTCGCCGGCGGCGATGGGGCAGGCCTTGTTGCCGTTGAAGCCGGCGCGGCCGGGCCGATAATATTCGCCGCCGTCGAGGCGCCGGAAGCAGAATCCCTCGTCGGAGAGCCGCACCGCGCGGTCGGGATTGCCCTCGCCGGCGGCGATCGAGTCTCCCATTCCGGCGATCAGCACGTCGCGGACCTCGAGCTCCCGCACCAGCCGCTGCGCGGTTCCATCCGGCAAAATGATGTCGACGGTCGCGAGCGTCGCGCGGCCATAGCGAATGTGCAGCTTCACTTCGTCATTGCAGGCGGCATTCACTTGCTGCGCGCGGCCGTCGCCGTCGTCGAAGCTCCAGGCGCAGCCGTCATTGGCCGGCGCGGACCCGGCCAGCACGACGCCGACGCGATGGTCGCGCGGCGACAAATAGAACTCGCGCTCGCCGTCGCGCTCGCAGGATTCCAGGAGCTTGCCGGCGCGGTCGACGCACAGCCGCTCGACCGTGTCGCGTGCCCAGCCGCGGCCGTCGCTGTCGCGGGCGAGGCGCCGCTCCGCGGCGAGCACGCCCTCGCTGCTTGCTGCGGCGACATGACGCTGGAAGTCGGCCTCGTTGCGGAACAGGCGGAACCGGTTCTTCACCTCCCACTCGATCCGCGGCCCGCCGGCGGGCTCGGCGTGGGCAACCGGTCCGCACCAGGCCGATGACGACAGGGCGATGAAGCCGCAGATCCGAAGGAGGCGCATGACGTTCGAGGCAATCATCAAGCCTTAGGAATAGCACGCCGGATGCGGCGGAAATGTGAGAATTCGGCCCGCCGGGCCGACGGTGAGACGCGGGGATCGCCGACCGTCGCGCCGGGCGAGCGCGCGGGCCGTGGCCCACGATGCGCCGGTCGCAGCTCGGCGGCGCGGCGTCGGGGCGGCGCAGCTCCCCATGCGCGGCGGTCATACGCGCACAAAATTGACCTCGGGTATCGCAGCCGTTACGGTTTGCGGAAAAGATCGAGCATGCGGGAGGATCGGGATGCGAAGGCTGGTCGTCCGATTGGGCGCGCTTGCCGCCGCGGTGTTCGCGCTCTCGGCGGCGAACGCGCAAGACACCGTCAAGGTCGGATTGATCAACGTCCTGTCCGGCCAATTCGCCGACGCCGGCGTCCAGCTCGACAACGGCGTCAAGGTCTACATGAAGCAGCACGGCGACGCCGTCGCCGGCAAGAAGATCGAGATCATCCGCCGAGACGTGGGCGGCCCGGCGCCGGACGTCGCCAAGCGCCTCGCGCAGGAGCTGGTCGTGCGCGACGGCGTCGACATGCTGGCCGGGTTCCTGCTGACGCCGAACGCGCTCGCCGCCGCCGACGTTTCGGCGCAGGCCAAGAAGTTCATGGTGGTGATGAACGCGGCCACCTCGATCATCATCACCAAGTCGCCGTACATGATCCGCACGTCGGTGACGCTGCCGCAGGTGATGGAGACGTTCGGAAGCTGGGCCGCCAAGAGCGGGATCAAGCAGTGCTATACGATGGTGACGGATTACGGCCCGGGACACGATTCCGAGGCCGCATTCCAACGCGCGTTCAAGGAAGCGGGCGGCGAGATCATCGGATCGGTCCGCTTCCCGGTGGCCAATCCGGATTTCGCCGCCTTCGTCCAGCGCGCCAAGGACCTCAATCCGGAATGCATCTACATCTTCATTCCCGGCGGCGCGCAGCCGGCGGCGCTCGGCAAGGCATTCGCCGAGCGCGGCATCGATCCCGCCAGGACGAAGCTGCTCGGCTCCGGCGAAACCACCTCCGAGCAGGCACTCAAGATCATGGGGGACGCCGGGCTCGGCATCATCTCGGCCTGGCACTACGACTACAAGAGCGATGCCCCGCGCAACGTCGAGCTCGTCAAGCTGTTCAATGAGATGCACGGGCGCAATCCCGACTTCTTCTCGATCGGCGGCTATGACGGCATGCACGCGATCTACGAGACGCTGAAGAAGGCCGGCGGCAAGACCGACGGCGACTCGTTGATCGCCGCGGCCAAGGGGATGAAGTGGGAGAGCCCGCGCGGCCCGATGTCGATCGATCCGGACACCCGCGACGTCGTGCAGACCATCTATATCCGGCGGGTGCAGAAGGTGGGCGGCGAGCTGGTCAATGTCCCGTTCGACAAGATCGAGAACGTCAAGGATCCGACCAGGGCGCGCGGCGGCTAATGTCTGACGGGCCCTGGTCGCCATGGACTCGCCAGGGGGGAGGATTGGCCATGCGAAAAATTCTCGCTGGATTTGCCGGCATTGCCGCCGCGATCGTTGCCGTCACGCCGGCAGTGGCCCAGCAGACCGTCAAGGTCGGCGTGATCCTGGCCTATTCGGGGCAGTTCGCCGACCCTTCCGCCCAAATGGACAACGGCATCAAGCTCTACATGAAGCAGCACGGCGACACGGTCGCCGGCAGGAAGATCGAGCTCATCCGCAAGGACACCGGCGGCATCGCGCCCGACATCGCCAAGCGGTTGGCGCAGGAGCTGATCGTGCGCGACAACGTGGACATGCTCGCGGGTTTCGCGCTCACGCCCAACGCGCTCGCGGCCGGCGACGTGTCGGCGCAGGCGAAGAAATTCATGGTCAACATGAACGCGGCGACCGCGATCATCACGACGAAATCGCCGTACATGGTGCGCACGTCGTTCACCGTGCCGCAACTGAACGACACGCTCGGCCGATGGGCATACAAGAGCGGAACTCGCAAGGCCTACACGATGGTCTCGGACTTCGGTCCCGGGCATGACGGCGAGGCGGCGTTCCACAAGGGGTTCAGGGACGCCGGCGGCGAGATCATCGGCGCGGTCCGTTATCCGGTGGCGACGCAAGACTTCGCCGCGTTCATCCAGCGCGCCAAGGACATCGATCCGGAAGCGATCTTCATCTGGACGCCGGGCGGGCCGCAGCCGGCCGCGATCGGCAAGGCGCTCGCCGAGCGCGGCATCGACCCGAGGAAGACCAGGATTCTCGGCCAGGGCGAGCTGGACGCCGAGGCGTTGATCGCGGCGGCCAAGGGGATGCGGTGGGAAAGCCCGCGCGGTCCGATGGCGATCGATCCGGAGACCCGCGACGTGATCCAGACCGTCTACATCCGGCGGGTGGAGAAGGTCGGCGGCGAGCTCGTCAACGTCGAGTTCGACAAGGTCGAGAACGTCAAGGACCCCTTCAAGGCCGGCATGAAGAACTAGGCCGGTGTCGACGATCGCGAGGGCCCGGACATGATCGCTTCGGCCTTCGGCGTCCTGTTCGACGGGTTCGCCTACGGGATGTTGCTGTTTCTCCTGTCGGTCGGGCTCTCCGTCACGCTCGGCATGATGAATTTCGTCAACCTCGCGCATTGCAGCTTCGCCATGCTCGGCGGCTACGTCACCGTCACGTTGACCAACGCGTTCGGCTGGCCGTTCCTGGCCACGCTGCCGCTGGCGTTCGTGTCGGCGGCGCTGGCGAGCGTGGTGCTCGAGCGCGTGCTCTACCGGCGGCTCTATCGGGCGACCGATCTCGATCAGTGCCTGTTGACCATCGGCATCGTATTCGTCTCGGTCGCGGTCGCGGCCTATATCTACGGAACCATCCAGCAGCCGGTGCGGCTGCCGTCCTATCTGCGCGGCAGCGTGTCGATCATGGGCCGCGGCTTCGGCGCCTACCGGCTGTTCCTGATCGGCATGTCGCTCGCGGTGACGATCGTTCTGATCGTCGCGCTCGAGTACACCCGCTTGGGCGCGCAGGTGCGCGCGGCGGTCGACAACCAGCGCATGGCGCGCGGGCTCGGCATCGACGTCGACCGCGTGTTCGCGGTCACCTTCGCGCTGGGCAGCGGCCTCGCGGGGCTCGGCGGCGCGCTCGCGATCGAGATCGTCGGCCTCGATCATGCATTCGCCTTCACCTATCTCGTTTATGTCCTGATCGTGGTGGCGGTCGGCGGCCTCGGCTCGATCGGCGGCTCTTTCGTCGCCGCGAGCCTGCTCGGCGTCACCGACATGGCCTATCTCGTCATGGTCACGCTGCTGATGTGGCGGCCGGCCGGCCTGTTCGGACGACGCTGATGACGTCGTCCGCAATCGCCGGGCCGCAACGCCGGCTCGAGGCGCAGGTCCGCTGGCGCCCGCTCGAGGTCGCGTTCTGGCTCGCGACGCTCGCCCCGTTCGTGCTCGCGCCCGGCTACCTGGTGCTGGCGAGCCAGATCGCCGTCACGGCGCTGTTCGCCTTGTCGCTCGACCTGATCCTCGGCTACGCCGGCATCGTGTCGCTCGGCCATGCCGCCTATTTCGGCTTCGGCTCCTACACCGCCGGGCTCGTCGCCAAGTGGGGCTGGGGCGAGCCGTTGAGCGGCCTCGCCATCGCCGGCGCCGCCGCCGGCCTGCTCGGATATCTCACGAGCGTCGTCATCGCCCGCTTTCGGCACCTTGCGCTGATCATGATCACGCTCGGCCTCGGATTGCTGCTCGCCGAGGCCGCCAACAGCGCGAGTTGGTTGACCGGCGGAG
>WNFA01003061.1_pt1 | contig 13878 bp, 11 predicted proteins | sample 5400481 | NCBI WGS metagenome assembly WNFA01 (sample SAMN13153340, study PRJNA577476) | soil metagenome | isolation source: 120 cm saprolite under Douglas fir tree site 2 hole 1 replicate 2 | place: USA:California | collected 2015-04-18 | reverse complement strand
ACAAGTGGCTCAAGGCGCGGATGACCACACCCTGCAATTGAACGTCCAGGGTGCATTGACGGAGATCATTCGCATCGCAGGCCAGCACGGCGCCACGAATATTGCGACCCACGAGCCTTCGCTGGAAGAAGCCTTCCTGCGCTTCTATGAGCCGCAGCAGGAGTCTTCCGCGCTTGCCGGATAGGAGGTGTACGATGTTTCGCAGCATCTTGAGCAAATCGCTCCGAGATTACCGGGTTCCGATGCTGGCCTGGGGCTTTGGACTGCTTGTCTTCATGGCCGCCGTTGTAGCCATGGCCACACCAGCGGTGGTGATGGCTTATATCAGCTTAGTGAAAATCCTCAGCTTTTGGGGCGATCCCTATGCGATGAATACCCCCGAGGGGTATATCACCTTTCGCTACATGGAAACCGGCTGGCCGATCTTACTCAGCATCTGGCCCATCCTGGCTGGCGCTCGCCTGGTGCGCGGGGAGGAGGAACGCGGCACGATGGATGTGCTGCTCGCCACGTCACAGACACGCACGCGCCTGCTGCTGGAGAAGGTGGGTGCACTGGCGATCGCGCTGCTCGTGATCGCGGTGTTGTACGCGGTGGGGGTCGTGGCCGGCGAAGCTGCTCTTGGCGGTGGGCACGTCGATGTCGTTAGGGCGTGGCTTGCGGGGCTGAACCTGGTCTTGCTCGCCTTCTTCTTTGGCATGGTGGCGCTGCTGCTCTCCCAATTGACGACCGGCCGCCGCGCGGCAGCAGGCTGGACAAGCGGGCTGTTGATCCTGTTCGTGTTCCTGAACATGGTCGGGCGGGAACTGAACGGCGCCTGGGTGCAGTACCTCTCGCCAGTCTATTATTACAACCTCAACCGCCCACTGCTTGCCGGTTTCCCTGACCAGCCGGGGGCCTCGCTGGTCCCGCTGGGTCTTTCCGTGCTGTGCCTGGGGGGAAGTGTGTTCCTGTTTGCCAGGCGTGATATCGGCCGCTCGGCGATAGAGTCGCAGCGCGAGGTGGCAGGCAGCAGCGAGCCTGCGCTGCGTAGCCTGAGCCGAGCCGAGCGCGAAGTTTCCACGCGCTCGGTGAGCTTGCAGACGCTTTTCGCGGACGGGTGGGGGTCCTTTTGGTGGCTGCTCGGCATCGTGGCCATTTGTGCCCTTTGGCAGTTCCTGACTCCCGGCTTACAGAAGTTCTTTAACCAGGCAGTGCAGCAGACCCCCTGGCTGGCCAGGTACCTGTTTGACACCCCCACCAACACGAATACCGCGGTGCTGGGTACCATCGTCTTCGCTTTCGTGCCAGCGCTGGTCGTGATCCTTGCGCTGACGCTCGCCTTGAAGTGGCCCTCGGACCTGGAAAACGGGCGGCTGGAACTGATTTTCAGCACCCCGCAGTCGCGGCCACGGGTTCTGCTGGAACGCTTCGGCGCGAATGCCCTGATGGTCCTGCTCGCTTCTGTCGTGACCTGGCTCACCCTTACCATTGGGGCGCAGCTCGCCAATCTTTCCATCAATCAGGGCAGACTGCTCGCCGCCAGCTTCAGCATGCTCCCTCCGGCGCTCGTTGCGATAGGTCTCGTCTATGCGGTTTCCGGACGCCTGCGCTATGGTGCCGTGCTGGGCATCGCGACTGCCTATCTCGTCCTGTCTTACCTGCAAGAATCGCTCGAAGGGAATATTCAATTTCCTGGATGGGTGATGTCACTCTCCGTTTTCCACCTCTACGGCAACCCCATCTTCTTCGGCATGGACTGGACCAACTTCCTGGGCATGACTGCTGTCGCTGTTGTGCTGTTGGTGATTGGTCTTGCACAGTTCCGAAATGCGGATATTGAGGTGGGCTAAAAATGCTCTTTCTGGGAGTGCAGGGGACAGATGAGCTGGCTTGTGAAGCCGATGAAGAGCGTAACGTTGTCAATGTTGGAGAGTCGAGCTACATAGGCCGATCTCGTGGGCATCATCGCCCCGTTCGAGGTACAATACGTGTGCTGAGAGGTGGAGCGCGAACGAGGCCTCAGCAGAAACAGGAGGAGCATTCGTGAAGCAGGTATCGCTGCGTGCCGTCAATATGCCTTCGCCACCCATCGCAGACACCCGCCTGTCTGGGATGCGACTCATCATTGCCAGATCGGTGTGGATCGTGTTGATGCTCCTCTCCTGCGGGTTTTACCTCGCGGCGGTGCTGGTGTACTATGTTCAGTTCCACGGGTTCCAGGAAGGAGTGTATGCCCACATCATCTCGATACCTGCCGCGATCAATGGCTACGACGCTCTTGGGTCCTTCTCCCTGCTCTTCACTGGCCCCTATGCCACGCTCAACATCGCGCTCGTCACACTCATCTCCCCGTTCTACCTCGCGGTCAGCCTGGTGATCTTCTGGCGCCGGTCCGATGACTGGATGGCGCTCTTCATCGCCTTGTTCCTGGTGTTGCTGGTGACCAGTGCCTCCCCCGCCGTCTCGGTGCTCTCCTATGTGGTTGGCTTCACCTCTCCCCTTGGAATCTGCATCACGCTGCTGCAACTGCTTTGTGTGTGTTCAATCGCACTCTTTTTTGCGCTCTTCCCCGGTGGCCGCTTTGTCCCCGGTTGGATGCGGTGGCTGACCCTGGCCATCCTGCTGGGACAGGTGTTTCTGTGCCTGCCGTTGGCCTCGCCCTACTCTCTGGTGCGCTGGCCTCCCTTCCTGCTCGTCCCTCTCTTGCTGGGCCTGGGCCTCGCCTTTGGTTTTGCCCAGCTCTACCGCTACCGGCGCGTCTCCACAACCATCCAGCGGCAGCAGACCAAGTGGATCGTGTTTGGCATGCTGGTAGGTATGCTCTGGGATGTCTCCAATCTACTGCTTCCGCTCGTCCTTCCTGGCTCTGCTCATACTGTTTTCATCGATCTCTCCGAAGTGACCTTCCCCCTCGCCCTGCTCCTTATCCCCGCAGCGATTGGCTTTGCAGTGCTGCGTTACCGGTTGTGGGACATCGATCTCATCATCAATCGCACGCTCGTCTACGGACTGCTCACTATGAGCGTGCTCGGCCTCTATATCCTGGTCGTCGTCGGCCTGGGCACACTGTTCTCGGCGCTGGGGAATCTATTCCTTTCCCTGCTCGCCACAGTCCTGGTCGCCGTGCTCTTTCAACCACTGCGCCTGCGGCTGCAACGGGCCGTCAACCGCCTGATGTTTGGGGAGCGCGACGAGCCCTATCGCGTGCTCTCGCGCCTGGGCAACCGCCTGGAAGTGACGCTGGCCACCGAGGCGCTCGTGCCCACCATTGTGCAGACGGTTGCCCAGGCGCTGAGACTCCCCTATGTCGCCATCACCTACAAGCACCAGGGAGAAGACATCCTTGCGGCCTCCAAAGGCCTGGCCCGCGAGCAGGAGGCACTTGTGCGCGTGCCGCTCGTGGTTCAGACCGAGCAGGTGGGCGACCTTGTGCTTGTAGCACGGGCACCTGGCGAGTCCTTGACGCCTGCCGATCTGCGACTCTTGCATGACCTGGCCCCGCAGATTGCGGTCGCCGTGCAGGCCGTGCGGCTCACGGCTGAGCTGAGGCAATTGACCAGTGACCTCCAGCAGTCGCGGACACACTTGATCACGGCACGGGAAGAGGAGCGCCGCCGCCTGCGCCGCGACCTGCACGATGGCCTGGGGCCTCAATTATCGAGTCAGCCTTTGCTCATGACGAGTGCGCTGATGCTGCTGCGACAGGACCCCGATGAAGCCGAGGCGATTCTCAACAGTGCGATCACCCAGTCACAAGAGGCGATCAGCGATATTCGCCGCCTGGTCTACGCGCTGCGCCCGCCCGCCCTGGATGATCTCGGCCTGATCGCAGCCATCGGGGAGCTCTTCACGCAGTATCGGGCAAGCGGCATCACCTTCTCCATTGAGATCCCAGAGCCACTTCCTCCACTCCCAGCCGCGGTCGAGGTGGCCTGCTATCGCATCGTGCAGGAAGCGCTGACCAACGTCGTGCGTCATGCCCATGCCCATACCTGCGTCGTTCGCCTGGTGTGCCGAGAGCAGGTGACCATTGAAATCATCGACGACGGGCAGGGCTTGCCTCCCGCCTATCGTCACGGTGTGGGGTTGACCTCCATGCGCGAACGCGCCGAGGAACTCGGAGGAAGGTGGCTGATCGAACCTCTACCATCTGGCGGCACCTGTGTTCGCGCACAAATCCCGTACTGTTGAGCGCGGGAGCGTTTGGCATCGAGGCGAAAGGAGAGAGACGTATGGTTCGCGTGTTGATTGCCGATGATCATCCCGTCTTCCGCTTTGGGTTACGCACCCTGTTGAAAGCGGACCCGGCGATGGAGGTCGTGGGAGAAGCGACCAATGGGGAGGAGGCGATCGCCCAGGCCTCTTCACTGCACCCGGATGTGATCCTCATGGATCTCAACATGCCAGGGATGAATGGCATCGAGGCGATCCAGCGCATCCAGGCCGATCATCCCCAGGTGCATATCCTGGCGCTGACGATGTTTGATGATGACGATTCGGTCTTTGCTGCCATGCGTGCCGGGGCATGTGGCTACCTCCTCAAGGGTGCTGAGGGCAGGGAGACGTTGCAGGCCATCCACGTGGTCAGCACCGGAGAGGCCATTTTTAGTCCGGCCATCGCCCAGCGCCTGATGCAGTACTTTGGGGGACCACCTCCCCCAAGTCCTTCCCAGCCGTTCCCTGATCTGACAGAGCGGGAACGAGAGGTCCTGGCGCTCATTGCGCAAGGCTACACGAACCTGGCGATTGCGGAGCAGCTGGTAATCAGCCCCAAAACGGTGCGCAATCACATCTCCTCGATCTTCAGCAAGCTGCAAGTGACCAGTCGTCTGGAGGCCATCCTGCGCGCAAAAGATGCGGGTATGAGCTAGCAAGCAAGGAAAGCCTGTTTCAGTGCATCTCCTTGTTGCTCGTTATATGGTACATCGTATCTTTTCGTCAGGATCGCACCGATAGGCCAATGGAGTACTAGCGTACCACATCCGTGAAGGGCACTACGGCGATGTGCCGCTCGCTGGCTTGAACCTCATAGGAATTGGCGCCTTCCAGGGCAATTTCTGGGCAGGCAAAGCCACCGGGTTTAAAATGTGACTCTTCTAGGGCCTGATTAGCTGGAATCTTTACTTGTGGGGGCAAGACCACCAGGTCATAGGTGGGCCGCCAGTTCTGGCTAATGGTCTGATTAGCCTGTACTACGGTCGTCTGGGTTGTCGCGCTCAAGAGAACAAGAGCGCATGCTGCCAAGAGGAAGCCAATGCTCGCTAAGGCACTTTTACCAGGTTGCCGACGGAGCAGAAGAAAGACGTATTGCCACATTTCTACACCTTTTCTACCCAGCATGTAGGATTACATCGTCTATGCGAATAGTATGATTGTTAATAAATCATTGGTATACGCTTATTGCGGTGTTGCACTTACCTGAGATACCCATTTTATCACATCTGTACAACATTCTTCGTGCTCAGATTGCGTAAGTGTTTTCGGGACTACACAGAACTCAGAGGTAGCCCATTTCCCGCGCGAGCGGCAATGCTTGTTGAAGCATCTTGTGAGCCTCATCCCGTTGCCCGACATCCCATGCCTGTAAAGCCGATTTAAGGAGAGCGCTCAACTGTTCGGGAGGGGGCTGCTGTGTGGGGTCGAGCAACATGCGCACGTAGTGCATTGCTTCAGCGATCTTCTCTTGGGTGAGCGCAACGCCAATGAGAGGCCATAGGCCTGCCCAATGAAACAAGCTGACATCCTGCCTGCCTTCCAATGAAGCCCGACCATAGGCTTCAGCCTCCGCCATGGCGCCGTCGCGCCATGCTACCCATGCACGCTGACCGGTGATAATACTGTTCTTCCGCGCTGCAGGTACTGCCAGAGAACGTGTGATGATGCTGCGCACCTGTTCCACCTGCCCGCGCAGCCTGAAGATGAAAGGTAAAAACGTCAGGCTGCGTCCGAGCAGAGCAGCATTTCCTGTTTGTTCTCCCGCACTCATAGCGGCACTCAGGTGTTCCTCCGCCTCATCGAGGTGACCGGACCACAAGAGGCATATGCCGAGAGCAAAGTGAGGGAATCCCACCTGGTCCTTGTTTCCTGCTTGCTGGGCTGCAGCCAGTGCAGCGCGGCAATATGAGACTGTTTTTTCCGTGATCACGTAACGGTCACGAGAGGCGTCTCGCGCGACCACCGCCAGGAGAAATTGGACGCGCTGATCAGGTGTGCCATGCTGCTCCACGATGGGTTGAGCCTTCTCGATCACGGCAGTCATTTCGTCCACCGCAGCTCGTATTGGCAATAAACGGTTAAGCTGAAGCTGTATCCACTCTTGCGGCCACTCTGTGCTCGACTTGACCGGAGCTTGCTCTAGGATACGTTCGGCTGCTTGATATCCCTGGAGGGCATTGACATGAGGGGGTCCCTGGGACTCGGCGGGGGCCTCCAGCCACGTGGTGGCTTGCTTGCGCTGCAGGCGTGCCTGCCAGACATACTCCTGCGCCGTGACGTAGGTCATTGCGTGTTGAAAGGCCTGCCTCGCTTCCTGTAGCTGTCCCGTCATGCCGAAGACTTCCCCCATGTCCTCATAGAGGGGCGCTGCTTCCTGCCACTGGCGCTCTTGCAGTACGTACACTGGTGGGCTGGCTTCGAGGAGTACTGCCGCCTGCTGAAACGCAGCAATGGCTTCGGCATGCGCGTAGACGCGCATAGCGACCTCGCCGGAACGCCTGTAATAGGAGATGGCCTGCCCTGGAAGACCTGCACGCTCATAGTGGACGGCAATCTGTCCGCTGACGGCATCCAGGTTTACCTGTCCACCGGGCAGGGTGCCCGCGTACACCACCTCGAAGGCCTCCGCGACACGACGATGGAGGAGGCGCCGGTGAGCGGGACTCAGAGAATCGTAGGCCTGTTCCCGCAGCTTGTCGTGGCTAAAGTCATAGGCCTCGGCCGTTCCCACGCCTTGTTCGCGCACAATGCGCCGCTGCCACAGTTCATCCAGTCCGCGCACCACTGCATCTTCACGCTCTGCACAGGCCTGCGCAAGCACGACGAAGGTAAACTCGCGACCGATAACCGCAGCCACGTTTGCCACTTCACGGGCCAGTGGGGAGAGCTGCGCGAGCCTTGCAGCTAGCACGCTTTGCACCGTCGGCGGAAGCGTTGAGGCAGGTTGTGTGAGGAGAGGATAGGGCGTATCCGAGGCGCCCGGCCCCGCAGCGCGCGGCTCCAACGTTCCTGCCCGCAGCATCTCCACCACGAACAGCGGGTTGCCTTCTGTCTCGCGGTGCAGCACACCGGTCATGGCCGGATCAAGCTGGTGGCCCAGGATATGCCCGGCCAGGGAAGTCGTCTCGCTCGTAGTGAGCGGCCCGAGCGCAATCTCCATCACCAGGCCATCGCGTTGCAATGCTCCCAGGAACGCTACCAAGGGGTGTCCGGGGGGCGTCTCCTCTGAGCGTACCGTCCCCACGAGGAGTAAGTGCGCCCGAGTCTCGAAATGCAAAAGGTAATGCAGCCACTCCAGGGTCTCGTTGTCACACCACTGCAGGTCATCGAGCAGTAGCAGCAGCGGTTGAGGGGCGTCCAGCAGCGCGCGTGCCAGTGCCTCGAAGAAGTGCTGGCGCTGCCATCCTTCCGTCATGGGATTGGGGCGAGGGAGGCCCGGTCGTCTCGTGAGCAGATCGGGCAGCAGCCGCGCTACTTCGGTGAGCCAGACCTTATCGAGGGCTGACAGGCGTGTCTGAACGGCATCCGCGTGGAACCATGCCGTCACAGGCGCATATGCTAATCGTCCTTGAGCTGCGTAACAACGCGCACTCGCGGTCGTCATGCCTTGCCGGCTGACCCAGGCTAGCAGTTCCTCCGCCAATTTCGTTTTGCCAATGCCCGCCTCTCCAGAGAGGACAACCATGCGCGGGTACCCTGTCGGGGGGGCGGATATTCCACTTGCAGCCTTGCGCCATACCGCCTGGAGGTCTCTCCACTCTTGCTTGCGACCTACCAGTGGCGCTCCACCTCCGCGAGGTGCGAGAGGGACGGTTGCGGGCCGGGGAGACGTGTCCGGTTGCAAAAGCGATTCGTAGGCCTGGCGGGTGGCCTCACCCGGCTCTGTCGCGAGTTCGCGTTCCAGGACCGTGACACAGGTGTGGTAGACGCGCAGGGCAGCGGCCCGGTCCCCGCGCCAGGCATAAAAGTGCATTAACTGGCGGTAGGTCGCCTCGTGCAGTGGGTCATGGCGGAGGAGTCGTTGGGCCAGCGCGATCGCGGTGTCGTAATCACGCTCCCGATCCAGGAGTGCGATCAAGCGTTCAGCGGATTGGAGAAACAACTGGTGCAGGCGATCGCGTTCTGGCAGAATCCACTCATCGTAACAACTGGGCAACAGGTCTCCACGATACAGGTGTGGTGCCTGTTCGAGTGCCTGCCGCAGCGCGGCAGTATCCTGAGCCTGTTCCGCTTGCTCTGCCTGGGCAAGCGCCTGTTCAAAATCCTGCACATCGAGGGTCCAGGAAGCGCCCGGGACCGGTCGCCATTGCAAGTTGTGTTTGTCGGCATAGAGGAAGTAATCGGCGGCTGGGAGTGCCTGCCGCAATTGATGCAGCAGTTTGCGCAGATTGGTATGTGCCTGCGCCTCGGTTGAATCGGGCCACAGGAGAAAGGCCAGGTGAGAGCGGTCCTGGGGGGCAGTCCGGCGCAGCACGAGGTAGGCGAGGAGGGATTGTAAACGGGGAACATTAACCGTGGTCACGGGTGTGTCGCCCGACGCCAGCAGGAAGTCGCCCAGCAGTTGGATACGGAGGGTCGGAATCACAGATTGTTTTCTCCAGTTCGTTCTGGTGTCGATAGAGCGAGGGGGAGGGTCACCGTGAAGGTCGATCCCTGGCACACCTGACTCTCAACTGAGACCGACCCTCCATGTGCATGGACCACCCAGTCGACAATTGCCAATCCTAATCCGCTGCCACCAACTGCTCGCGACCGTGCTGGATCAGCGCGATAGAAGCGCTCAAAAATGTGAGCTGCATCCTCTGGAGAGATGCCGATCCCGGTATCGTGAACTGAAAAGTAGGCACTCACACTACTGACCTCGACGTTGAGGGTGACGCTGCCGCCGGCATCAGTATAGGTGAGTGCATTGTCCACCAGACCCATCATAGCCTGAATGAGACATGCTGTGTCACCCAGCACCGTGGCTGGCTCCAGTTGGCCCACCTGCATAGTGATGCCGCGCTCAACAGCTAACGGTTCCATGGTTGCCGCGACATCGAAGGCGAGGAGATCCAGCCGCACCGGTTCACGGTCGAGCGATACCCGTCCTTCATCTACTCGTGCCAGGACCAGCAGGTCGTTGATCAGCTGCCCCAGCCGTTCGGCCTCAGCGTTTATGTCGTGCAAAGCAGTGAAACATTCTTCCAGGCCAGGGCGTTGTGCCAGTGCCACATCGCTGAGGGTGCGAATCACGGAAACAGGTGTGCGCAGTTCGTGTGAGGCATCCGCTACAAAGCGGCGCTGTTGCATAAACGCTTGCTCCAGCCGCCCGATCATCTCGTTGAGGGTCAGAGCGAGGTCGTGTACTTCGTCCCGGGTCTGGGGGATGGGGACGCGCCTGTGCAAATCGCCTGCCCTAATGTCTCGAGCCGTGTGGCTCAGGAGGTGAATTGGTCTGAAGGCTCGTTTCGCTAACCAATAGCTGATAAAAGCGCTGAACAGCAAGAGACAGGGGGCAATCGCTAGTAAAGCGATAGTGGTACTTTGCAACGTGGCCGTTAGTCGTGCCAGCGACTCCCCAACCTGGAGCACTCCAAAGATCGTTCCGCTGTCAGAGAGGGCTACACTATACAAACGCACCGCCTGCCCATTTTGCGCGACCACAGTACCCTGCCATGGGACACCTTGCAGTGGCTGGATAACGCTTGTGGATGGCACCGTAAGGGCACGAAAGGCCGGAGAGGTGTAAAAGGGCTGACCTTTCGCTGTGAGAATACGTACCAACGTGCCGAGGTTGACATCAGATGCTGCTCTTGTAGTGGCAGGGGTGTCGAGTCCTGGCAATTCGCCTGTGACATCCTGAACGCTCATCTTTCCCCCTTCGCTTGAAACACCTCCGGCAATCTGCTGCGCGCGAAGTTGTAGTGCAGAGTCAAGGCCGGATGCGAGGGATGCCTGAAGAGTTGTGTAGAGGATGATGCTAAAGAGCAGGATCAGGAGCGCAAAGACAGCCGTGTACCACAGCGTCAACTGGGCACGAACCCCCAGGCGCATTGCGAGCCGGTGGTGTTGATGCTGCTCCATAAAAAAATCAGCAATCGTCATAGTGGTTCCTTCAGTTGGTATCCTGACCCGCGAATCGTGTGGATAACGTCTGGTTCCTGTTGTTCGCAGAGCTTGCGCCTCAGATAGCGAATATACACATCAATAATATTAGAAAAATGCTCAGCATTGTAGTCCCAGACATGCTCAGCGATTGTGGTTCGACTCAAGACCTCGTACGGGTGGCGCATCAGATATTCCAGCAGTGCATATTCCTTGCTATTCAAGGTGATCTTGCGCTGTCCTCGCCGCGCTTCATGCGTCCGTGTGTCCAGGGTGATGTCCATGAAGTGCAATTCTGGTGTCCTGATTGAGTTCTCACGACGCAGCAGCGCGCGTACCCGCGCCTCCAATTCCCGGAAAGCGAAGGGCTTTGTCAGATAATCATCAGCGCCGATATCCAGTCCCGTCACGCGGTGGTCGACCTCTTCGAGTGCTGTCAGGAGTAGGATAGGCATCATCAGCTGCTGGCTGCGCAGTTGGCGACAGACTTCAAAGCCGTCCAGCTTTGGGAGCAGGACGTCCAGGATGATGAGATCATAGGGAATAGTGGTCCCCATGAATATGGCATCTTCTCCATCTGTCACCAGGTCAACGGCATAAGAGTCCCCTTCCAGCCCCTTCTTCAGTCCGTGGCCTAAACGTGGGTCATCCTCTACAACAAGTAGCCGCATGTAAACGCCTCCTACTTTTGCAACTTTCGATCATCTAAGTAGCATGCAAGCAATTAATGGAGCTATTTTCGGGCATAGTCTACCATAAATCGGTGCAATACTGGAAGCGTCACCGAGTAAAGACATAGGTGTTCAATGGGGGTCTTGCTCTGTATCCTATGTTACACGTGGTACTCGCCTTGATTTAATGTTCGTCTCATCATTGGTATTATATACTTCATGTCCGTGGACCATGGATTGCTTAGATTGAGAAGTGTAAACGTGCCTGTAGTTGCCGAAACTCAAAAGCTGGATAGTAAGTTAGTCCTGTTAAAAACATCAAGGATGCCGGTATGGCTTTCAAAGCCACTGCATTCATTGCCCCTTGAGTATCCGCACTTGAACGTCATTCCACTTTCTCTCGGCTGGTTACCCACGCGGTCTTGGTCATTTCTATTGCCATGGCCTTCAAAAATTTCAAAAAGGAGTGTCTTATGAACAGGATAAGAATAGGGAACGGTAAATTCTTTATCTTGCTGGCTCTAAGCCTGTTCGTTTTCGGTGGGTGTGGGACGAATAATACATCCCCTACGACGACGAACACCTCCCCTGGCGTATCATCCACGCCGACGCCAGCTACAACACAGCGGGTACGAATATCTAAGGCATGCAGTCTGCCACCCGCAGCGCCATCTCCTGATAGCAATCCTCAAGCGGGCGATATACCAGACACGCAGGTATTTGTAACATATGCTTCTTCGTCCGGTGGCTATCAGCTTGAGGTTCCGGAAGGATGGGGACGCTCGACGAATGGGACAGAGGTAAGTTTCGTCGGGAAGTTGGATGGTGTCCGGATCTCTCTCGCACAAGCATCGCTTGTGCCGACTGCGAACAGTGTGAGTACGAACCAGGCCGTCACCCTAGAACAATCTGGACAAGCGGTACGGGACGTGTGCGTACAGGACGTGCAACTCCACGGCAAACCGGCGGTGCTCATGGTTTATACCTCGAACTCTGACCCCGATCCTGTGACCGGCAAGCAAGTGCGCCTAGAAAACAATGCCTATCTCTTCTTTAAGAACGGTAAGCTGGCCACCCTCAGGCTGTGGGCACCTCTTGGTGCTGACAACGTCGACCAGTGGAAGCTGATCTCGCGTAGTTTCAGGTGGGTGTAGTATGAAAGTGCTCGAAGCTTTTGATCTTTATCGCTTCTACCACACTGGCGATGAGGAGACGCTGGCGCTGCGCGGTGTAAGCTTGCACATCGAAGCAGGCGAAATCGTCGTAGTGATGGGACCTTCCGGCAGCGGCAAATCTACACTTTTGTCCTGCCTGGTTGGCCTCGATGAGCCGGACGGCGGGTATGTACAATTGATGGGCAAGCGCCTGACACGCCGCCCTGAAACTGAACGTTCGGCAATGCGCGCTGCCGAGATTGGAATATTACTGCAATCGCGCAACCTTTTCGAACACCTCTCTGTGAGCGACAACATCTGCCTGCAGATGCGACTGGCCCGTAAGTTCGATAGACGGCGACTAAGTAAGCTGATCGATTTTGTCGGTTTGCATGACCGCCGCAATGCACGCCCTTCACAGCTTTCTGGTGGTGAGGCCGCGCGTCCTGCCCTGGCAGTTGCGCTGTCCGCCGAGCCGAAGGTGCTTGTGGCCGATGAGCCAACAGGGGAGATCGATGCAGAGACCGAGAAGCATATCATGCGTCTCCTGGACGACCGGCGCGGCAATGGCGGTGGGACGCTCATCGCCACACATAGTGATGTACTGGCGGCTCTCGCGGACCGCGTCGTACGCCTGCTCGATGGGAGGGTTGTCAATGCCTGAACTCATTGCCTATATACAAAATGGCGCGCGTAGCTACTCGCGTGGCGACTCAACCATAGTAGCGCTCGCCTCTGCCACCTGCGCCATCATGCCCGGTGACCACATTGCCCTGGTTGGCCCTTCGGGTAGTGGGAAGTCCACCTTGCTCCATTTGCTGGGAGGCCTCGACACGCCCACGTCTGGCAGCCTCGTCTGGCCTGCACTCGGGCCACGCGAGGCCCTGCGACCTGGAAAGATCGGCTTCGTCTTTCAAATGCCGAGCCTGATCGCCCCGCTAACAGTCGTGGAGAACGTAGAGATACCACTGCTACTTGGACAGAGCAGCGCAGAAAAAGCGCGCGCAGCAGCACTTGACGCGCTCGAACGCATAGGTCTGCAATCGATCGCAGAGAAGCTGCCCGAGGAACTCTCCGGTGGTCAGGCGCAGCGAGTGGCGGTAGCACGAGCCCTGGCAAGCCAGCCAAAGCTCATCCTGGCGGATGAACCAACAGGTCAGCTTGATCATCCCACGGCCCAACATCTGTTCGATGTCCTCCTGGCTGCCCTTGAGGGCACGGATATCGCTCTCCTTGTCGCGACGCATGATCTCACGGTTGCGGAGCGCATGCCTATTCGCTGGCGCATGCAATACGGCGTTCTGGAGGTACCTGACTGATGCTCACAATACTCTGGCTGAAAGGCTTACTCGCTCATCGCAGCGGTCGCCTGGTGGGGACGATTGTAGGTGTTGCGCTCACAATGGCACTCTTAGCGTCGATCGGAGCATTTATTGCTGCGAGCGCTGCTTCAATGACCCAGCGCGCCATTGCTGATGTGCCAGTGGATTGGCAGGTCCAGCTATCTCCTGGCACGGACGTCAACGCCGTAACCGATGCAATCGGGAAGTCCACGTCATATACTGCCCTGGAGGAAGTTGGCTACGCCAATTCCGCCGGCTTCACTGCTAACACCGGTGGTACCGTCCAGACGACAGGACCAGGCAAGGTCCTGGGACTCAGCATGCAATACCGCCAGGACTTTCCCGCCGAGATTCGCCTGCTTATTGGATCGGAGGATGGTGTGCTCGTAGCACAGCAGACGGCCGCCAACTTGCATGTCACAGTGG
>WNFA01007443.1_pt1 | contig 13881 bp, 16 predicted proteins | sample 5400481 | NCBI WGS metagenome assembly WNFA01 (sample SAMN13153340, study PRJNA577476) | soil metagenome | isolation source: 120 cm saprolite under Douglas fir tree site 2 hole 1 replicate 2 | place: USA:California | collected 2015-04-18 | reverse complement strand
GCAAAGATGTGAAGTGCATCACCGGCTGCCAGAAAGGCGGCCGGTCCATAAAAGCTGCGGAGCTTCTGCTGACGGCCGGGTTCCCCAATGTCCTGGATATGCGCGGCGGATTTGGTGGTGAGACTGACGAAGTGGGGCGCGTCACTTTTCCTGGCTGGTCTCTCCGCCGCCTCCCGACAACGAGGGACAGCGCTGCGGAAGACCGTTATGAAGACCTGGCAAAGAAACTATTGAGCTCGCCAAGACAAACGACCTCCTGAGCAAGCCCAGTAGTCTGGCGAGCCGAAGGTCAAGAATTGCACGCTCGAACTTTTCAATCGCTTGCGTTGTGTCAGGCCAAAATTCAATCCAGGTCGAAAGTAGCCCCAATCACCGCTGTGACCCGTGAGTCAAAACTCCATGAGTTTGGGAGCGACGCTCGATGGAAAGAAGGCTTTCTCGGATGATGGGATCGCGCTCCAGTAGTATGTTGTTTCTCACGCCAGTTTGAAACTGCGAGGTCACCGATTGATGTGGGACCGGCAACTAAACAAGGCGTGAACCGACTCCACGTTGCTCAGGAACCACGCGGCGCCCTTACGATTCCCAGCAACGTGAACGGAATGATCTCTGCTTTGATCTTCGCATCGGACAGTGTTCGAAGGATCATCTCAGCGCCGACCGAATTCGCAGAATGGATGATGACCTCTCCCGCGAAACGTTCTCCGCCATGACCTTCGCAATCTCCTCGCCAAACTCCCCGAAGCCCAAGTCACGGTCGAGGAACACAAGCTCGAACTTGTCCCGCCGCAGTTCTTCGATGGCCCTGCTGACCTTGGAGACGATCTTCGCACTGCTGCCGAGCCAGTTTCTGAATTGAACCCGTCGGGGCAAAGCATCCTCGACCACGAGGACCTTGGAGTCTGCCGGTACCTCAATGTAGCGCGGGTCGCCGACGTGTTGACGGCTCCACTGTGTAGTACCTCGGCGACTTGGGCCCGAGCGAATCGTCATTCCTGGCCTCCGGGTTGCTAGTAGCTGTACACACAGCTCGTTCCTCTATTCAATCTGCCGCTGCATTCTCCTGAAAAAGCATGCTCGACGAATGGGTGCTAGCAGGAGTCGCAAGCTCTGGAAGAGTGAATCCGAGATTAGGTCCTGACCCAATCGCCCTTTGTGTTGGCATTGTAATTATAGTCGCAGCCTTCGACGCCACAACACCAAAGAACACCCGGTTTGGCATCAATATTCTCTCGGCGGTACAACCAGTGGTCGTGTCTAGGGCACTTCGCAGTGTTTACGCCAGGCTCGTCGACTGGGTTCGCGTGGTCAGGCATTCCGATGAGCATGTAATATCCGTTGGTTAAGTTATATCGAACATTGCAACCTTCGAAACCGCAATGGTATGACGCTTGGTTCTCGGCGCTTGACCAGGAGCCGCTGGATTCGTACTTCATTACGTGATTGTCACGTGAGCAAAGCGGCTTAAGATGGCTGCTCAATACATCTGCTGAAGCCATCGTCATAGAAATTCTCCCAAACAATGAGATGCGTGGCAATCCTAAGGGGAAGCTGCCCGGCCGCGCAGGAACTCAATTACGAACTCGAGCGAACGATCAAGATTCTGCCTTCTCTTGGTAGTTCCAGATGTTGCTGCCTATGCGCAGAGTACCCGACTATTCGGCCAATTGGAGAATTCCAGCGGCCTAGCTTCCTCGAATGACGCGTCTGGGGGCTCAAAGCATTTGTTGCAAAGTACTTTACATAGAAGAGTATCGGTGATAGCTTCGCATGCGGGATCCCAGACGAGACTTCTTGACTAGGAAGGCAAATTCATGAGTATCGTTTCGTCGATCAAACCCAAGGTTTCTGCGCAATTGGGACTAATTCTTTTGGCAGTCCCCGGCTACTTTATCGGTGCCTCAGTTCTCAGGCGCGATGCGCCAGGGCTCTCATTGCTGGGGAGTCCTGTAGTTTTGCTCGGTGCGTTGTTCGTCGCCTTCACTGTAAACGCTTTGTCGGTTCTCTCGGTAAACCTTCGTAGCGACGTCCCACCTGTGCTAAATGTTTCCCTATCGTTGCGCTTCTGGAATCTGGCAGTGATCGTAACCGGTTTGGTGCTGCTGGGCGTGCTGCTCGGTTATGTATTTGTTGAGAATTTCCAGGCTCGTTCAGGAAGTTGACCGCAAAGAGGATAAGCGCGGAAAGCTTGACCAAGTAGCCCTCTCACTACCAATCATTGATAGAATCGCGCACGAACAAACGGCGTTATGGGAAGGATTACCACGCGTCGGCTACTTGCCCTTATAACGCGCTTTTCGGAAGATGGCATACTCGATGCGTTCAATCTTAAGCGGACAGCTCAAGCCTCGACGTGTTAGCTTGTTCGAGGACCCGGAGCACGAGAGAAATCCCGGATCATCTGCCGAATCCAAGCGGGAGAGCAGCGATGTCTTCATTGCCGGCGGGGAAACACGCGGGTTCAGGCGCGGGGAGCAACCAACCTGCGGTCGCAGAGCCTACCTTTGCCGAGCGAGCGCGTACCTTGGTGTACCTGGGCCGAATCGGCAGTCTCTCGACACTTTCACGCAAACAGCAGGGTTTCCCCTTCGGATCTGTGATGCCCTATGGGCTGGACGACCACGGGCATCCCGTCTTCCTCGTCAGCACGATGGCCATGCATACTCAAAATGTGCAAGCAGATCCGCGCTCCAGCCTGTTGGTGACCCAGCCTGACGCCAGCGGCGATCCCTTGGGGGCGTCCAGGGTCACGCTACTGGGAAATGTTCTGCCGGTAGCTGAGCCAGAGGTGGCTGAAGCACGGAAACTCTACTTGGCGCGTTATGCCAACAGCAAATATTGGGTAGACTTTGAAGACTTTTCCTTTTACCGCATGGACGTGGTGGACGTTTACTACGTGGGTGGCTTCGGGGTGATGGGCTGGGTCTCCGCCTCGGAATATTACCGTGGACAACCCGACCCGCTGGCTGACACTGCAACCGAAATCATCCAGCACATGAATGCCGGTCACGGGGATGCGCTCGTCCTGCTTGCCAGGGTATTTGCTGGGATTGAGTCTCAGGAAGTGGCGATGACTTCGGTCGACCGGCTCGGCTTTCACCTGCGCTTGAAAACCCAAGATGGTACACGTGGTGCACGCATCGCGTTCTCGGAGGAAGTGAGCAGTCCGGCGGAAGCCAGAAACGTTCTGGTAGACATGGTGGCACGAGCGCGGCAAAGGTGAGCAACCCTGCGAAGCTCCTATTGGCAGGTCCCATTGCCCGCGCTACTGTTCCATCTCCAGTCGATTGGCGGCACTGGCTGAAGCTGTCCCTCGCCAAAACTCTGGGAGTACTGAGCTTCACCCCTTTAACAATGTTACAGGCCTGCGCACAAGCTGTTGATTTCATAGTCGGTCATCATTTTGGCGAGGGACAGCCCCGACTAGTTCGGCGACTGTATGCAATACGCTCACTCGGTCAACCTCCGCCCAAGAGCCTCGCTCAAGGACTCATTCTGTGGCCAACTCTTTTGCGCGCTGCGTGGCTCTCAGAACTATTGATCTCAGGTCCGTGCCCAGAAGATCTCGGTCCAGGGAAATCAATGGAGCCACTTCGGTGTTCCGGCTCTTCGAGTATAACGGGCGGGATGGGGAAGGCGGCTTTCGTCGAAGCGCCAAGGCAAGGAGCCGCCGGAGTTGGAAACGGAGTGTCCTGTACTCTACCGAGAGATACTGGGTGACGGAAACGTGGTTCGGGATCGGAAAATAGGAGGATAGATCTAGCTTAAGCACTTTTTCCAGGGCGGTCCGTGGGAAGTAATTTTCTATTCCATATCGCTCAAGAACATGAAATTCGATGGGAAACCCTGCTAGTCTCTGCCGTTCCTGTCTCCCAAGTTTTGTAAACGGCTTGTTGTTCTTTGTCAGGTGTCTACCCTGGTCTCCATCCATGACGAGGATTGCCTCTTTGCAGCCAAGCAGAAGATTTTGGGGATCCCGACCCCGGAGGTTAGGCCAGCCGCCGACATTGTCAACGATGATGTCTTGCGGGTCGGATGCTTGCGTCAGCAAAGCCTTGTATACAGGCTCATCTGTGCTGCCCTCGCACATGAGCTTAAGCCGGTTGATCGACGTAGTCCGCTTCAATTTGCGGAGCACTGCGTCGAACGGGGTACGCTGGGCCTCCTCGACGCGGGCTCTCTGCTCTTGTTCTGTCGCGCGGGCTTGCTGGGCCGCACGCCAGCTTTGCGGCGCCATAGGTATCTGTCTTCGGATCAGAGATGCGATTTCTTTGCGATTGATGTTAGCGAGAGCCTCCGTGATGATGCCCGCTAAATTGCCGAGTCCCATGCGGAGAGTTTTCTCACGCAAGTTCGCGAGCTTCTCCCAAGCAAACTCCGCACGTATCTTGCCGAGCCATGCGAGGCTGGAGTCCATGGGGAATCCCACATCGGCATCGTGCAGCTGGTTATCGTCCATCAGTAACGCCGATAGGGAACGCTCAATCGTCGGGCGATGTTCGCGTTCGAGAAGAGCTACAAACGCACGCTCTTTGATGTCATCGTGTGGCGCCGCTCTTTCTAGTTGTATAAGCAGATCGTCGCCAACATTCTCGCGTATAAGTATGTTCAAGGCGTCGATTTGGACGTGAACCTTATCGAGCGGGCACGTGACAATCGTTCTTAGTGCATTTTCTATTGTTGGTGTATAGAGGCGAGCCTCGCGGAGAAAACTAACGAGTCCTTGCAGCGCTCCCGATGAGGGTGGGTGTCCAAGGAGATGTTCGCAGAGAGAAACGGCCGACGGGCTGAAACCGAACCGGCGGTAATATTTTACGGCTTCCTCGGTCGCCCACCCTGTGATTGCAAAGACAAGCGGCTCATCGGATTTCAATCTAAGTTCATACCGGTCCAAAACAGTGAGCAGCAGGGATAGCACACTCGGTTGCCAGAGCGTGTCTGCCCTCCATTCGACAGTGTGTTCCAAGTCTAATTCAATCATTTGTTTGGAGACGGCCTCTTCGAGCCACGCCTTGTAGGCGGCGGGAAGTTCGGGCCAATGATCCTTGGAGAGTGTCGCGAAGTCGTGTAGAGCCTTCAGAAGCTCCGTTTCGGACAAAAGGCGCTCTTGGAGCGCTTGAATTTCGGTCTTGCGAGCGTGCCGTTCGCGGGCGTCCTCCTCGCGATAAACCCGAGCTTGGGCGTCTTGCGCGTCGATGAGGCCGTCAGAGTGAGGACGAAGGATTTCTCTTACTTCACCGTGGAGGTAGCCGGCCATACGCTTTATCAGCACAGTTGCATTTCTTTCCACGAGCCACTGGGCCGTTTGAGGTTTCATTAGGGATGCAATGATTTGATCAACGAAGTAAACGTTCTGCGCAGGTGCCTCATTCCGAGCGAGCGATCGCTCGAAGTAAAGGCGAGCTACCAGTCCCGTTCCGTCTACGTTTTGGACAAGCTCAAAAAACTTGAGCAGCGAACCTGACCTGTCGGGATAGATGAGGCGCGACTCTACAGCGTCCAAGAGATCGACGCAAAGGTTCGCTATTTCGTCGTCCCAATACCGTTCAGTCAAAGAGAGGATGGGCTCCAAATATCCTTCCGCGCGGCTAGCATTGAGATCATGCGGATTAGCGACTACATAGTGCAGGACCTCAGTGAGGGCGGTCCGGGATGTCAAGTCGCGGAAATGGTAGTACGTGGTGCTGAGGAACGTACCGGCGTTAAGGATTCGCGGGAGTATGGCGCTTAATTGAGCTTCACTCACGATAGCACCGATCATGTCAGGTAAATTCATTTCCAGGGGATCAGGACCGTCAAGGAGGGGAAGGAGCTCTTCAACTTGCGCGGGGCCACCTGCGTTAACGATAGCTATGAGGGCACAATATCTGAGGCGTGTTGCCAGCCTTCTGTTCTTGACAATGGCAAGGGCGACCGGGAGAGCTTCTTGTCGTTTTTGCAGCCCCAGAAGAACGAGCGCATTGCCACGGGCGATGTCGCTCGGCGAGTGTAGGTCGCCAATGAGCCTCGCTCCGATCGCCGGTGTAACTAGTCGAGCCAGTCGGGTTCGCTGAATCTGCGGATGCTCGGTAACGTATTGTCCTTCAGTTTCAAGTGCGGCGAGGATTGTGGATACAAGGGTATCCTTCTCTTCTGACGAAAAGACGGCCGGTGAAGGATGGATCATCCAGAGCGGGAATTGTCGTACGAAGAGGCGGCGCACGGCCGAATTGAGTTCTGCAAGGTAGCTGATCGCGTTTAACCAGCTGTCATTCGGTCTCCTCGCGTCGAGAAATGCCAATTCTTCGATGCGATCCAAGCGTTCGTCTTCGAGCGCTTCGGTGGCCAAGTATTCACCGAACGAGCGGGCTTGGAACGCCAAACCGTTGGCCGTTCTCTTGAGGATCGAGCCGTAAAGCTCGCCAAGCACAGCGCGGGCTTCCTCGTCAGAAACCCGCATCGATTCTTTGACGATTTGAAGTGCTTCCTCTTCTGTCAGTTCGTTTCGGGAATATACTTCCATTGCAACGCCCAACATGCGCAGTGCACGTCGTTGCCTATGCTGGTTCACGCGAGGCCGGCTCTGTATCAAACGGTCGATCATGTAACTGATATTCTCGCTGCGCCGGTCACTGAGCCCGCCAGATTGCTGAAAACGCTCGACGATCACTGAAAGAACGAAAGGATTACGGACTTCCTCGGTCGCATCTGCGGCACGAAGAGCTTCCATGAAGTCGCTGACTTCAAGCTGAGACTGGCGAACGTACTGGCGAATATCTTCGTCGGTTAGCTCTAGAATGTGGAAAACGGCGGGAATGTCCGAAAAGAGAGACCTGCTCGCAACGTAGAAGGCTTGGCGAGCGGTAACGAAGAACTGAGCGTTGGGGTCTGATTTGAGCAGCGAACTCAGGTCGGCCGCGAACTGCTGGACCAGCTCCGCAGGAACTTCGTCAACACCGTCAAGTACGTACGTGCGGTGAACGGGGGCTCCGTCTACAAAGGCAGCCACCTTTAGTAGTTCGGCTGGCACCGATTGGTGCATGAGAAGGGATAGGTCTGACCGATATCCTTTGAGCTCGGCGAGTACGGGTATGCGCTCACCTTTTGAAAGAATCTCTAGCACCGCCGCGTAAGCTGTGATCGATTTTCCACCGCCCGGCTCCGCAAGAACCATGACGCGCGGATGTGTCAGCAATTCGGCGAGACGAGGCTCGCGGTTTCGGAAGGAACCGTGGAAGCGGTAGTCGAAGTCGGCCGGGAGCCCGCCGCTGGCGTCGGCGGCTGTGAAGCGTCTCTCAACGTAGCGGTCGAGAGATATCCGGTTTTTCAAGCCTTCGACGTAGTCGTTTATCTCTTGCTTGGTCATGGGTTGGCGCTTCACCTCTTGGCCGCAGCGAAGTCGAGGAAGGCTTGGACTGCATCTCTTTGGGGCAATCGCGTGAAGAAACGCACCTTGTTCCCGTATCGAGAGGGTACTTCGTAGAGAGGGTGACGGAGAAGGTGCATCAATTCCCATTTTGATTCGATGGCTCCGGCCCTGATTTTCCCCGCGTGCTCAATACGCAAGTCAGCGGAGTAAATTACGTGGTCGCCGTCCTGGGCGTCTTGAACCCGAATTTCACGTAGAGAGTTGTCGATGAGAAAGCCGACATATTCGCGTCCGGGGAAGACGGACGGACGCGTTCTCATTATTCGATCTACGGGTTCTACATTCACTAGATCGAATGAATGTTGGTAGCAGTTGAATGAAAAAGTTTCTGGTTTGTTTGGAATTGCTTCGTGGACAAGGGATATCGAGTGCGGATACTTCTGAGCCAGATTCTTGATTTGCTGGATTTGCTCGCCGACCTCGTCGCAGGCGTACCTGTCAAGTATGTGATCGAGCGCTTCACGGAGCTGTTGGTTGTTTGTTTCCATTCTGGATTCCGTGTTGGTAGATCAGAGCCGATAACCAGTGAGGTCACGGCGTGCTTATGGGAGGTTCAGTGTGCGTTGATCTCCTTTGCAAGTTCGCCAATGCGAGCAATTATCGAATCGAAGGTTGGCGGCTCGCCGTCAAACATTCCGTCTGCAATCATCTTCTCGTAGTCGCTTCTAAGAGCTTGGAGAAGCGGCGTCTCCGGAATCAAACGGAGGCCTCCCGACAAGCAGGCTTCGTAGTTGGTATAGGACGCGCGAAAGAAGACGTTCTTGTGCTTTACGACATCTTCCAGAAGTTTGCGATCGGCCATGGAGGCTTGCCCAATCTTGTGGTCGCTGAGGACAGCGAGGTCATGCCAATGGCGTGACTGGCGATCAGCATCGAGTTTTGAGTCGGAACGATTGCAGGCAACATGGATCAATGTGGCTTTCTCCCAGAATGTTCTTGAGGGGGAGAGAACCTGAACTGTTGCTTCAGGGTACAGCAGGTCCCGGACTTCGGCGGCAATATAGGGTCGAAGCAGATGGTCCTCATTGGGCGCAATCACGTTGCGCCCGCCAAATTCGAGAAGAACGCTTTCGTCCGCTCCGAAGCGCGACGGATACGGTATGAGCAATTTTTCCCCGTCTTCGGAGATCATAATCGCGTTGGCAGATTTTTCAATGAGGTGTGCGACGAGATTTTCAAAGTGTGGTCGAATCACATTCTTCGTATGGTCCGCAAGCTTTGTTCTCAGGAGTTCTGTGAATTTTTCCCGCGCCGTCCGCGATACCTTCGGATCGAAAGGATCAATGCTCTGATCGAGGGATTTGTAGTCCATGGTAATGTCGACATCTTCGGAAAAACGTCGAATGGCACCGTAGACCTTCGAGAGAGAGGTGCCGCCCTTAAATGCCATAGGAAGGCGACCAGGCATGCTGAAAAGGCCTTGGAGCACCCAGCAGATCCAAATATCCTTCTCCAGGTGCTCCGCCCGTCGTCCGATTTTCCCCGCACAGGTTTGCAGTATGTCAGCCTGTTCTTCGGGTGACAGCTGTAAGAAGGCCTCAGGCACCAGTGGCCTCACGTGGACTAACCTGCTTTTTGCCTAGATACCAAAGTGCTGATAGAGCGAGGCCAGAGGGTCGCCCGGACAAGGCAAGTTTCCGTGGTGCAACGTGTTTGAGAATAAGTTGTAGTTTGCCAAGTTTCAGCTCTCTGCTTGGGCCACTTGTGTAGAACACAGACTGTAGTGGCATCTGGGTCGTTAAGCCCAGGAGGCGGGCTGCTTCCGCTCCGTGCACTTGGATCGTTTCCCCGTGAGCGTTCGCGATTGCCTGAGCAACTTTCGACGGCTCGGGCATTACCTGGCCAACATAACGGCTCTTTTTGGGGCGGACAAACACACCTCGCGAGACGCGTACCATTTCTCCCTGCTTGACGAGACGCGAGAGAGTCTGATCGACGGAGGCACGAGTGCCCAAACCCTTGAATTGAGTTGAGGTGAAAGGCTCTCCAACCCCTATCTCTTCGATCTGCTTGCGGATGGCTTCAGCACTCGTCATGATGCGTTGCTCCTTGTCAGAATAATACTACGTATTTCTGACATTATTGTCAAGCTGTTCTCAGGCAAAGATAAGGTTCCTACCTACAAAGAACAATATACTTGACATATAATCTGATATGCTGTACTCTGTTCAAGCCTTCTCGTTAATGGGGGTGTCCGTTATGCATTCCGAGTCCAGTGCGGTTGACGAGAAACAACGAAGTCCCCTTCTCGAATTTTATCTTTCCGCTCTAGCTTTCGCGGGCGCGCTCGTTCTGATCGAGTTCTTGCATTCGCCGTGGCGAGAAATTCTGCGCGTGCTCATGATCGTCATCGCAGGTTTTGCCGTGTGGACTTTGATTCGATTTCTTAAAGTGGCCGATGAACGCCAGCGGCAGACCAACTTCCGAGCGTTGCGCTTCGCCTTTGTCGCTGGCTTGGTTCTTTCTCTCTTTGGCGGCTTCGTGCAGGGGTTTGGCATTCTTCATGTTTCCTGGATTGGCGTCTTGGGGCTGCAACTCATCCCGTGGAGTTTCGGTCTGATTTTCTATTCTTGGCGGCATAAATGAAAACACGACTTCGCGTTCTGCGCGCCGAGAAGGAATGGTCTCAGGCGGAGTTGGCTACGGCGGTCAACGTAACCCGCCAGACCATCAACTCGATTGAGACAGGTAGGTATGACCCCAGCCTCCCTTTGGCTATCAAGATCGCGCGGCTTTTCGGCAAGCATGTTGAGGAAGTGTTTCTCTATGAGGAAAGCGAGCTAGCAGCTCCAGCCGACACTGACTATTAGTTTGAATTCGGGCAACACGATGTCCAGCTGTTCCTACTGCCGAGTCATTCTCCCCAAACGACGCTCGAAGACTGTTCCAGGCGACTCCCCTAGGTGAATCGGAAGGAGTTTCTCAATGTCCCGCGTCTATGACATTTCTGACTTCGCTGCGTTTCTCAGGAAGTATGGCGACTCCGGACGTGACCGCGTAGACCGGACGGAAGACACGTTACGAGATAGCAGCCACCGGACTCGACCAGACAGCGATAGGCAACAACATTCGACTCAGTCGCGCAACGGATATGACCGGTCGCGAACGATCTACCGCGGTCGCAACCGCGAGTATTCCTTGCGGGAGTCGGAAGTCCAAACACTCACCGACCTTGGCAAGTTCCGCGTGGTCCCTGCAGACGATCTCACGCGGTTAGCCTACCGCGGCGACCGTTCGCGGATGGAAAGCGACCTCCGCAATCTTAGCCGGCAAGGACTGATTGAAGAGCGCCGCATCGAGGGCCACTCGTCCTACTCAACCAGAGTTCTGACATTGACGAAGGACGCCCACGGGCTCCTTGAGCGAGCACAACTCGTTTCCAATCGGCAGGCGATCTATCACGGTCTGGTCAAGTCCAAGGAAGCCCGCCACGACGCTGATCTCTATCGGCTCTATCACAAGGTTGCTAGGGAGATTGACGATTCGGGCGGCAAGGTTCGCCGCGTCGTTCTCGACTACGAGCTCAAACAGGAGCTCTACAGGAGCCTGTCTCGGGTCGATCCCAACAAGGACTCGGCCTACGAGCGAATCAGGGTCGCAAACGAATACGACCTCAAAGTTGTGAACGACAAGATTCCTGTCCCTGACCTTCGCATCGAGTACGAGGACGAGTGCAGAGAACTCCGGCGCCTTGACCTCGAAGTCGCCACGCGTGATTACCGCCCCCAGGGACTCGCCGAGAAAGCCAAAGCCGGATTCCATCTCTTCGCCCGGCAGCAAGACCATGCCAAGCTGCGCCGCGTTCTCGACACCCAGGAAATCACTGCGAGGATCTTCTCCCTATGAGAATCCTTCCTATCTACACCCAGCCTTTTATGGGATTTGGCTACACCGAGGAAGAGGCCAAATTCCTCTACCTTGTGGCCACGCATTCCGGCTACTTCACCTGCCAGCAGTTCCTAAAGTTCATCCAGGCAAAGCCCGGGAAACGCAGCATTGCCTTTGCCCGTAAAGTCACCGAAAAGAAGCACGCCAGCTCGAAGGAATACCTGCGGAATGGCCGCGTCTTTCACCTTTTCTCGCGGAATCTCTACGAAGCCATCGGAAGGGACAATGTCCGGTTCCGCCGCCAGCACTCGACCGAATACATCCGCACCCGGCTCATTGCCTTCGACTTCATTCTCAGGAACCAGGACTACACCTACCTCGAATCCGAGGAGCAGAAGCTGCGCTACTTCTGCGACCAACTCGGAATCGACAAGAAAATCCTTCCCGCAAAGCGCTATTCCGGGGCCATCAAGGACACGTTCACCGACCGCTATTTCGTGGACAAATTCCCCATGTTCTACAACCCCAAGCCTCCCTGTCCCCCTGTGGTGACGTTCACCTTCATCGATCCGGGTTTCGAAAGCCTGGATAACTTCAAGACGCACGTGGACGCCTACCTAACCCTTTTTATGAAGCTCCCGAAGGTCAGTCTCTATTACGTTGCTACACGCGATACAAACTTCAAACGCGCCGAGAAGTTCTTTTTCTCGACGTTCGAGAGGCTTTGGAACCCGGACGGCCCCTATGGTTTGCTCGACTACTTCCGCACGCGTCGGACCTGGGACGCCAAGAATTACGGCAAGCTGACCGACCGAGACCTCATCTTCCTCAACGAAGCCAAGGCCAGATTCGAAGGCCACGGCATTGAGGAGCTCTACCGAAGATGGCAGGCCGGCGAGATCCACGACCAAGCCATACGCACGGAGTATCCGAAGTTCAGGACGCCTCTGGAAGTCCGCTTTATTTCATCCACGGTGAACGGACAAGCAGCGCTATTTGAGCGCCATCCGCGTCAGCCCCTGAACCTTGCCGTGAAAAGTTCGGAGGAAGCATCTTTCTCGGGAGATTTCACCTCCAGCGTCACCCCGGCGTGGAGATAAGAGACGGAAGGAGCAGGTAGATGCGCGGGAGAAGGCAGGTGAACGGAACGCGGCCAAAACACGATCAGAGGCGGGAGCGACCCCATCGTGCCGCAAAATCGCGGCCCGATCCCTTCGGGCTTCGGGGGTCACTCCCGCCTCTTGCTGCCGAGAAACGCAGCTCGTGTTTTGGCCGCGGCGGAAAAGGGAATCAGCAAGTTTGTAAGACGGGATGTAAGACAAAACCAAAGAGGAGGAACAGAAGGACAACATGGCGATTATCAAGGCACCACCCAAACAGCCAAAGTCAGTGACGATCCAGGCGCGAGTCGAGGAGCCGGTGAAAACGCAGCTCGATCAATACGCAAAATTCATCGACTCCACTCCGTCCTACGTCATTACGGAGGCTCTGAAAGTGTTATTCAAACGCGATGACGAGTTCAAAGCCTGGCTAGGCCAACACGCCAACGATCAGAATCAAAAACAGATCCAAGGAGAGGCTCTCACAAAGACCGCGTAACAAACATGAAGTCCCGTCCAACCCAATTCGGTGTGCGCGAGAATACAGCGTCCTCACGACAGCATGCCCCGCGCTTGGTAATGAATGCTTTGGTTCTACAGTCCGATCCGTTGTCTGCAACTGAGCGGTCGGACAAGGACACGCACGAACTGGTACCTCCAATCAAAGAAACCTTCGAGTTGTCACTTGCAGAACCAGACAAAGGGGCCACAGGGGGAGAAGAAAGAGACCGTCTCCTCACTGTTCATGAGGTAGCCGATTTGCTGCACGTCCCGGTTTCCTGGGTTTATGGAAGGACCCGTAAACGTTCCGTGGGACGGTTGCCAGGAATTCGTTTAGGCAAATACTGGCGCTTCCGCGAAGAAGAAGTACGAACGTGGGTGGAATGTCAGCGTGAGGGGCATCATGCAGCTTGACACCGGGGCTACACTGAAAAGTGACGCAGAACAAGCCAAGCGGGCTATCTTTGGAGGAAAGAAGATGGCTCGTAGACGCTTTCAAATAGGATCACTCTTTCAGCGCGGCAAGCACCCGAAGGTTTGGGTAGCTCGTTGGTGGGAGGAAGTCATAAATCCCGACGGTTCCATTGGACGAAGGAGACGTGCAGAGGTGCTCGGCACAGTAGCTGAACTCTCCTCTCGGTCCCGAGCAATGGAAGTCCTCACAATGAGGCTCAACCCAATCAACAGTGGCACATATCGTCCCCAGTCAAAGCGCACTTTCTCAAGTTTTGTGCGAGAGGATTGGCTTCCGGTCGTCGTGCCAACCGTAAAATATGCAACACAGAAAAACTACCGTTACTTCTTAGATGTTCACCTCCTACCCGCATTCGGGACTCAGCAGCTTTGTGACATCAAGCGAGAAACAATCCAGTTGTTCTTGGCTGCAAAGCTAAGGAGCGGACTGGCTTGGAAAACCGTGAAGGAGATTCGCGGTGTGCTTGGTCGCGTATTGGGAACCGCCGAGCAGTGGGAGTACCTCACTGACAACCAGGCTCGGAGGACGCGGCTTCCCCGTCGTCCGATCATGCCGACTTCGAAGGCAGT
>WNFA01004630.1_pt1 | contig 13883 bp, 14 predicted proteins | sample 5400481 | NCBI WGS metagenome assembly WNFA01 (sample SAMN13153340, study PRJNA577476) | soil metagenome | isolation source: 120 cm saprolite under Douglas fir tree site 2 hole 1 replicate 2 | place: USA:California | collected 2015-04-18 | reverse complement strand
CAGAAAAGGTTGTACGAGTGCTTAAGATTCAGGGCAAGTGCTCATATTTGAGGGAAAAATCTGCTCATATTCCAGGACATTTACCGGCACTGGTTCAGTTTGATGGGGAGCGCTATGTGATAGAGATTGCTGGACAAATCGGGCTCTACCTGTCATACGTCATCGACCCAATCAACCCTAAGATGAAGGCGATGATATGGACCTTTTACGACTCAAGTGCCCAGTATGCCACTCTTTTGATATTCAACATCATTCGCCCTATACCACAAAGAATCATGGTGGCCGTGTCATTTACAAATGTGAGAACTGTCCGGTCTATTTCTCCGAGACTAAAAATACCCTCCTCGAAGGTTTGAAAACCCCTGTCAGCGTGATCTGGCAAGTGCTCAAGGCACGCACCGAGGGTATGGGATTAAATGCCGCCGCTCGCACCTTTGAGAAAGCCAAGAATACGATCCTTGCGTGGGAAAGAAAGTTTATCGATCTCCATCAGGTGCTCTTCCTGTATGCGTTGGTGCATGAGTTCTTAGAGTTAGTTCTCGAAGGAGATGAAGTATAGACAAAGGTACAGAAGAATGTGCCTCCAGATCAGTCACTTGGGTGGACCATATTGCTCATGGATCGAGCCAGTCGATTCATTTGGACGTTAGATTGTGGCAAGAAGGATCGAAGACTCTTTAAAAAGGCTATGAAAACATTGGACAAGATTGCGAGACAGACTCATGACCTGAGTCTCTTTACAGATGGTGAGCGCCGTTATGGAAATCTGCTCTTTGAGATATGCCATGAACTTGTAAAAAATGGAAAACCAGGACGACCCAAGAAGACTTTCAAAAGAGGTGTGCACGTCAGGGTGAAGAATAAAGGTGCACAAGCACATAAGAAAGGTCGAAAGCGACCCAAATATCAGAGCCCATGGAAGGAACATCCTGAGACAGCTCGTACTATTGAAGAGACTGATATCCATGCCAATCATGCCGAAGCGTTCTTTAGTGCCCTGCGCCGCAAATGTGCTACCTTTCGAAGAAAGACCAATATGTATGCCAAAGCACCCAAGGGATTGCAGAGGCTGTTACGTGTCTACTGGGTGGTGCACAATTTTCTTCGTGTCCATTTTACCATCCGAGCAGTTCCCGCGGTCGCTTTGGGCATCCTCGAGAGGCGGCTGTCTGTGCATGAAATTTTCCAGATTCACATGGCATAAGTGATTATTTCAAAAGGCAAAAACGTTCCCATCAAACTGAACCAGTGCCGTACGCCGATACCTGCTCGTAATGTGCCTTCAGGGCTTCGGCTCCGCCATCGTTTTTCAGGATAGCGCGCACGCCTCGCCCCAACGCGGCGTTATCTTCAGGCGTCTGAATGGTATGATCGATGACCTCAGCAAAGACGGCCAGCATATGTTCTTCAAGCGCACGGTACTGGTCTTGAAGTTCTGTGAGCTTCTCCTGCGCTAAGGTCACGGTCCGGCGCATCCGTCGGAGGAACATCTCAATCAATTGGTCACGCGTTTGCACTTGCGCCTGATGCAGCAGGCACACGAGCAAAGCCCGACGTCGGGGGACGATCTGGATACGTCGCATGTCGACGACGTCCAGGGCATGGGCCTCGGCGGCGAACTGCTGCACCTTGGTGTTGGCGATTCCCGCTAAAAGCGGGGGCGTCGTCACGATCGATTCGAGCCAGGCCAAGCGATGGCTCCACTGCCGCATATGCTGAAGGGAGGCGCCGCGGGGGACTGCCTTGATCCGCGTAAATTCGGTACGGCCGTTATGCACGCCCACAAGCGCTTCCAGTTGTCCCACCTGGGCCGGCGACAGTGCCTGAGTAATCTGCGTGTAGAGGTGGTGATGCACGTGGTGACGCACGCGGCCCACGAGGCGATCCAAGGTACTGAACGCCGGCAGTTCAAAGCGTTGCTCGACCAGATGCTCGATGGCGACATTGATCAAGTCCGCCGGATCACTCATGGTATAGGCCGCTTGTTCCACAATGGATTCGACTGTCTCGGCGCCCCCGAGGGCATACGAGGAGACACGCAAGTAGGACCGAATGAGCTGGCGGTAGCGGTACAGGGTCTTTTCCGCCTCGCCCTCAAGCGCCGTATCGGCGCGCAGGTGCAAGTGTTGACTGAGATAGGTGCAAATTTGGCGTGGGACGTCGGTCAGTGCCGGGGTATAGCCCAGGTTTTGATGGCACTTGAGCAATGTCAGCAGGGTGGAGTGGCCGGTATCACCGCGGGCATACTGGGCCACGAAACGTTGCTCCTCATCAGTTGGACGATACAGCGTCTGGAGTTCATGGGCCGTCAGGGAGGAGGGGAAACGCGGATAGGCGGTGCGATCAATCGCAGCCATCGACGAGGTCTCCCGTGCAGGATGGCCAGCAAACGAGCAGCTGCATGGACCACACCACCACGTACGCATACAGTGTCGTGGTCGTCATCCCCAAACGACGGGCGACTTCACCGGCGTTGGACGTGGAGTCCACCATCGCAGCCATGGCCATGTGCAGGGTGGCCTTCGTCATCTTCCGAGGTCGGCCACCAAGACGGCCTCGGGCACGGGCGGCGGCCAGCCCAGCACAGGTGCGTTCCCGAATCAGTTCGGCTTCAAATTCTGCCAGTGCTGCAAAAATACCGAAGACCAAGCGGCCATTGGCCGTCGTGGTGTCGATGTGTGCACCGGCACCCGCCAGCACTTTCAGGCTGACATCACGCTGACGCAGTTCCTCGACCAGATTAATGAGGTGCTTCACATCACGTCCGAGCCGATCGAGCTTCCAGACGACGAGCGTATTACGCGGCTGCAGCGCTTTGAGGCAGGCATCCAGCCCAGGTCGGGCGTCTTTACGCCCTGAGGAGAGGTCCTCATAGAGGCGCTCGGGTGCCACACGGGCAGCGAGGAGAGCATCCCGCTGCAGGTCCAACGTTTGCGTGCCATCAGTCTTGGAAACCCGCATATAACCAATCAACATCGTGGGGTCCTTCCTCCTTATTCACCAGAAAAGAGGCGAGCCACTCTACAACCTGAGGTTGTTTTTCTCAATGAGTTTTCTGGTCGAATGTGGGCATACAGCAGGGAGGTTGCTCAGGTACCAGAATAACGGTCGGTTTTCTGACCCTAGCCGGCTCTCATGGAGTCGTGGCGACCCGTACCGGTCTTGGTGGCAGCTCCATAAACGTAAAAACGCTGTGACCGGTTTTTACACGTATTCTGTATAAACCCCGAGTCGACACTCCCGGCAGCGGTAGCGTTGCTTGCCTTCAGCCGACGCGCCGTGCCGGACAATATCGGTCCCTTGGCAATAGGGGCAGTGCACCACCTGAGTGATCATCGCGTCCCTCCATCATGTGGAATGTCTTCGCCTGACAGATAGGGTAGCAGATCAACAGATTTGCAACATCTTCGAGCGCTTCAATAACACGTTACGGCAGCGCGTGTCCCGTCTGGTGCGTGAGACCCTCTCCTTCTCCAAAACACTCGCGAATCACATCGGGGCTATCAAGTATTTCATTTGTCACTACAATCTCACCAGAAGAGGAGCATTACCTGTGTAGCACTACCCCTTTGACACTGTCACTCTCTTTGAGGGTACTCCAGATACCATCGCTTATTCCAAATAACTTATAGATATGCGCAGGATGCCTGGCTACCGCGCTTGACGCCAGCGCGTGTCAGATGTAGCCTACCAGCGGATGCGGTGGTGGTGCGGAGCCGCGCCGCTGGCCACATTGGCGCAACGCGCGCCGTTGGCCTTCTAACGACGCAAGCCGAAGAGGAGTGGACCTGATGCAGTACGATGTCATTGTCATTGGCGCCGGCTCCGCGGGGTGTGTCATGGCGTCCCGCCTGTCCGAGGACCCCCGTACCTCGGTGCTCCTGCTGGAGGCCGGGCCGGATTACCCCACCTTCGCGCACCTGCCCGATGATCTCAAGCTGGGCAACAATGTGTGGCTCTCCGCCTATGGCCCGCATAACTGGGGCTACGTGGCGCAGCTCACGCCGCAGCAAAACCGGCTCACCATCCCGCGTGGCAAAGTGACCGGCGGTTCGAGTGCCGTCAATGGACAGGTGCTGTACCGTGGCATTCCGGAGGATTATGACAACTGGGCCGCGTGGGGCAACACCGAGTGGTCCTATGAGCAAGTGCTGCCGTATTTTCGCAAGATGGAAAACGACCACGATTTTGGCGGGGAATTCCACGGTAAGGACGGTCCAGTCCCGGTGCGCCGCTATAAGCGCGATGAGTGGCTGCCGCATGCCTTGGCCTTTCACCGCGCCTGTGTCGACGCCGACTTTCGCGATGATCCGGACCAAAACCATCCGGAGTCTACCGGCGTCTCCCCCAGAGCGCGCAACACCATTGGTGGGGTACGCATCAGCATGGCCCTCGCCTATCTGGACCCGGCGCGCCACCGGCTCAACCTCACCATCAAGAGCAACGTCATGGTGCGGCGCCTCCTGTTTGACGGCACACGCGCCGTTGGGGTGGAGGTCGAAAGCGGTGGTGAGCGCTTTACGGTGACAGGGACCCAGATCGTGTTGAGCGGTGGGGCCATTGGTTCACCGCACGTGCTCCTGCTCTCCGGGGTCGGTCCGAGAGCGCAGCTCCAGAGCGTCGGGGTGCCAGTGGTCCACGATCTGCCGGGGGTTGGCCAGAATCTGCGCGATCATCCTTACGCTGCGGTGCTCTATCGAGCCCAGGGGGCCAAGCCCGACGTCCAGGCGCCTTCGATCCAGGTCGGGCTGCGCTACACGGTCGAAGGGTCGTCTCTGCAGAATGATATGCAGATATCACCGACGCTGCTGACCAGCGAGCATCGGCCCCTCAACGTGTCCATCAGCGATGACGACAACTATCTGGGGATCAGTTGCAGTCTGCAACTCGCCCTGAGTGCCGGTGAGTTACGCCTCACCTCCCCCGATCCCCATGTGCAACCGTTTTTAGATTACCGGCATTTGACCGACCCCTTTGACACCGAGCGGCTGCGCCAGGCCATCCGCCTGGCGCTACGCCTGGCGGCGCACCCGGCGTTGCAGGCCCTCCTGCGCGATAGGGTGTCACCGACGGATGCTGACCTGGCGTCGGACCAGGCGTTGGATGACTGGCTGAGGCATAACATCGGCACCTCCCATCACGTCTCTGGCACCTGTAAGATGGGGCCAGCCGCGGACCCCATGGCTGTCGTGGACCAGTACGGGCGCGTGCATGGGCTGGAAAACCTGCGGATTGCGGACGCCTCGACCATGCCGGATTGCATTCGCGCCAACACCAATGCCACGACGATTATGATCGGTGAGCGCATCGCAGACTTTATGCGCCAGGGGAGGTAGTGCCAGCGCCACTGCACAGGTTGTCCCATGAGAGCTGCCTGCCGCGCGCCCGCGGCGGGCCCAGTGCCGGCAGGCACGCCTCAGAGTGACGCGCACAGCGTACCAGGTGTGCATGACGTGCCAGCGTGAGCTGTGGGCCGGTGTGCAGGTTCTGGGCGCACGCAGTGATCCATGAGACATTTTTAGGAGGAGACTATGGCGTGGGAATTTGCGATGGTGGCAGGCCCCTTCAACCCGCGTTTAACCGAGGGGCCCGCCTGGGATGGCCAGGCGTTGCTGTTTACCCATATCCCGGCCAGCCGCATTCTGCGCTATGACCCGCAGACCGGGGCCTGCACCGTGTTCCGTGAACACACCAACCACACCAATGGCCTGGCCTTCGACGCAGAAGGCCGTCTGTACGGTTGCTGCTCCGGGGGACGGTCCATTGTGCGCTTTGAAGCCGATGGCACCACGACTACCATCGTGGACCGCCTGGATGGCGTGCCCCTCAACACCCCCAACGATTTGGCGATCGACCGTCAGGGCCGGCTATGGTTGAGCAACCCCTGGAACGCAATCAACATCGACCCCAGTGAGCGCCAGGTGCTGGACCATAACTCGATCCTCCGCGCCGATCCGCAGCCCGACGGTACCTGGACGTGCAGGCGCATGACGTACGATACGACCGGGACCAACGGCCTCCTGCTCTCGCCTGATGAGAAGACCCTCTACATCATCCAGACCAGTCCGGAACTCCGCGAGCTCCGGGCCTACGACATTCTGGCCGACGGTGCCCTGGGCCGCTATACTGTGCTGCATCAGTTTGGCGAGGATTACCGGGGTCCCCAGCGAGGCATTGATGGGATGTGCTTCGATGCCGAAGGCAACATCGTCGCCACTGCCGGCTCCTATGCCAGCGGCCCAGGCCCGATGATCTACATCTGGGACCCCCAGGGCCGGGTCCTGGAGACCCACCCGATGCCGGTCGGGGTGGACTCCCCCACCAACTGCACCTTCGGGGACCCCGACCAGCGGACTCTCTATATCACTACCCTCGGCGGTCACCTCTTTCGGGTCCGCAACACGGGGCGACGAGGATGGATCATCTGGCCACCGGTGCGCTAAATCAGTCCACATGCGGTTGGTACATGGTATGGCAGCGACGTCCGGCAAAAAATCCCCCCCTTCCCCCCTTGGCAAAGGGAGGCGAGAGGGGATGTCGCCGTGGGTTACGTTTGTGAGAGTGTATGAATGTGGTGTGGACCGATTTAGGGACAGGAGTGCACGCGGCGAAAGGAGACGGGCCAACACCAATGCCACGACTGTAGCGACCCCAGCACCTCCTCGGCGCTGGCGCCGGACCGCACGCCGTGCACGTGCACCCTGCTGCACCCCGCGGCGAAGATGCTGATGGCCAAAAGCACCATGGAAGATGACAGGTGTGCTCTAAGTTAGGAGGCCACATCACAGGAAGGAGGCACGTATGGTACAATCGTTACTCCACCCTATCGTTGCGAAACGTGTATATCGACACGGCCCGGGAGGTCGGCTTCCAGCCGGGGCCGGAGAACTTCGGGTAGACCATTCGCGCCTTTTGTGCCGATACCGACGAGCAGGCCATCGAGATAGGGCGCACGTTCATGTGGACGCAGGACCACAGGGCGCATGGCCCCCGCGAGCACAACGACCCGCCGGGCTACCAGTCACGGGAGGCGGTGCGGCTCCAGCGTGCGCGGCCGCAGGGGGCGTTTGGACAGCGACTGAGCTATGCGCAGCTCCAGGATATCGATTTCTATGTCCTGGGCAACCCGGCGACCGTTACCCGGAAGCTGAGGCAGCTCATCGAGCGCCTCAATCCTGGCTACCTGCTCATCTACGGCAATGAGGGGGATATGGCCCACAAAGACGTCATACGGTCCATTGAGCTACTGGGCAAGGAGGTCATCCCGGCTTTACACGCCATCAAGCTCCACCCATACGAGTAGAGGCGGTAGAGAGACCATGCCAGCGGCCTTCGCCGCCCGCTGGAGTGGCTCGCCGCAGGTGCGAACGTGACAGGGGAGGAATGCGCATGCCAGCGTTTACGGAAAGTATCAAAGTCGGCAACCAGGATATGGCTCTGTACGTCGCCGTGCCCAGTTGCACGGGTCCTTTTCCCGCCATTGTAGTAATCCAGCACGGGCGGGGTGTCGATACGTTTGTCCGCACCATGGTGGACAGGCTCGCCACTGCTGGCTATGCTGCCGTGGCACCCGATCTCTACCATCGCCTGGGGCCAGGTGTGGAGCGGTCGATACAGCAGCTCAAGGATCCGGAGATCGTCGCTGACGTACAGGCCACGGTGGACTTCTTGCAGCACCACAACGCCATAGATAGTGCCTCTCTGGGCATTACAGGCTTCTGCATGGGAGGCCGGGTCACCTACCTGATGGCAGCGGCTATCCCGCAATTCAAAGCCGCGGTGGCTTACTACGGTGGCAACATCATGGTACCCTGGGGCGAAGGGGGCGTCGCCCCATTGGCGCGCACCAACGAGATTCATTGCCCGCTGATGTCCCACTTTGGTGAGGAAGATACCAACCCGTCCCTTGAGGATATGCGCCAGCTCGACGCAACATTGACACGCGACCACAAGGAGCACGTGTTCTATACGTACCCCAACGCTGGGCACGCTTTCATGGATTTCACGAACGTTGAGCGCCATCGGGAGGCAGCGGCCACCGCCTCGTGGCCCCGCACGCTCGATTTTTTTGCCAGGCACCTGCGCGGCGTGCCAGTCGCGTGATGGCTCCTGGTTGGGATGGGGTAAGAGCCTCGCAAGCCGGCGTGGCAACGCTCGTGAGGAGCGTCCGCGCCGCTTGCGGTGCGTTCACAAACGCTTGCATGGCACCGGTATCCCGGCAATCTTGAGCTGGATACGGGCCAACGAGGCGAGGTTCGTAATATACAACGTCTTCCAATCTGCACCGCCCCAGGCGATATTGGTCGTATGGGCCACACCCGTGACAATGGTGCCCAGGTGTTTGCCAGAGGCGTCCATGATCCACACACCTCCAGGCCCTGTACAATACACATGCCCTTCCACATCGACCTTCATGCCATCCGGGATACCCGTCCGTTCCCCCCGCAACTCGCAGAAGACCCGGCCATTGGCCAGCATCCCATTGGATCGTACGTCGAAAGCCTTGATATGCCCTACACTTCTGAAGATATCATCATCTCGAACTGTCACACCTTGCGAGTCATTGATGTAGAGGATGCCTTCATCTGGAGAAAACGCTAACCCGTTGGGCAAGACAAAATCCCTCACCAACAGGTTGATACTGCCCAGGTCTGGAGACACGCGATACACTCCCGAGAAGTCCAGGTCCAGCTCCGGGGATGGTCCCCCCGGGTCCGTGAAGTAGATGCTCCCGTCAGATTTGACGACCACATCATTCGGTCGGTTGAGACGCCTCCCATGATAGCTGTGAGCCACAACTGTGACACTCCCATCAGGCTCCATGCGCGTCACACGGCGCGCCCCACCCTCGCACATGATCAGTCTGCCCTGCGGATCACGGGTGAGGCCATTGGCGTTATTCGTGGGCTCCTGGAGCACGGTTACCCCCTCCCCTGGCGCCCATTTCCTCCGCCGATTCCCGCGCACCTCACTGAACAGGAGGTAGCCTCCTTCCTGCCACCATAAAGGCCCTTCACCAACTATGTAGCCACTGCCCAACTCCTCGACTTCTTGGTCGAGGGACACGATGCGTTCTAGCTCTGGAGAGACCTGCTCTATAGGCACAGTAACCTCCTTGTGAGAACTCTTTGAGAAAGTGAGGCTCCACCGTCCAGAAGTAGTGAAAGCCTACCTCGTCCGCTCAGTCAGCGCTTGAATGGTCCCGCCCTCGTATTGGGCATGCCGCTCGTGGGCCACTTCCAAGATCCACACCTGGCTCCAAAGTTAGAGTGTGCTTGTGCACCCAGTGGTGCGCTCACTAAGACAACCGGCGGCTCGTATAGTGCGACGGCAGTCTGTAGCCGGTTCTTGCCATTAAAGCGCGTGCCAAAGCCATACGTTCCCCCGCGCCAAACTGACGCGGCAGCTCACCGTGCGTAGCACTAGCCACCCACTGCTTCTTTGAACTGGCGGATAGCCTTGATATGTGCGTCAGGGGAGCGGAGCTCTGCCCGCATGGTATTCACCGAGAGGTGTGTGGCTCCTAGACCTTTCCAGGCTTGCGCCTGTTGCGCCCAGAACTCGGGAGGACCGTCGGCTAGATTAATCCGCGCCTCCATGCCGATGGCTGAGGGGTCGCGCCCGGCTTCCCTGGCATAGCTCTGGACACGGGCAATGGCCGCTTGACCAGCGTCATTGGGGGGGAACATAGGGAACCAGCCGTCGGCCAGGCGGGCAATCCGGCGCATGACGGGTTCAGGAGGAATGGGGTTGAGGCGTCCACCAGCCCCGAGCCAGATGGGGATAGGCCGCTGGATAGGGAGGGGATTGAGGCCCGCATGGGTTATCCGGTGCCAGCGGCCCTCAAAACTGACCACCTCCTGGGTCCACAGGGCTCGTAGCACCGCGATCTGCTCCTCGCTCCTGCGCCCGCGATTCTGAAAGTTCTCCCCCAGGGCCTCGTACTCCACATGGTTCCATCCGATGCCAATCCCTAACCGCAGGCGGCCGCCGCTGAGCACATCGACCTCTGCCGCCTGCTTGGCCACCAGCGCCGTCTGCCGCTGGCCCAGCACCAGCACAGCCGTTCCCAGCTCCAGGCGCTGAGTGAGGGCAGCCATATAGCCAAAGGCCACAAAAGGCTCGTGGAACATATCTTTGGCCGTGTAGCCGCCGCTCCAGCCGGCGTGTCGCTGCGCATCTGCGCCCAGGACATGGTCGTACACCAGCAGATGGGCATACCCCAGGTTCTCTGCGGCTTGCACATAGTCGCGCACGGCCACGGGATCAGCGCCAATCTCGGTCTGTGGGAAGATGACGCCAACTTGCATACCTACCCATCCTTTCTATGCTTAGCGAGTATAGGAAAATCACATGGCTTTTGCCCCCGCCGGCGCACGCCGCACCGCGAAGACCTGTGGCCATGGGGCTACACACGTCTGGGACGGTTGTCATGGGACGGTTGCGACCCTCTGGCACACGCGGAGGCACTGTCGCAAGAATTTTAGCGTCATTGTGGCTACCGATATTACCGTGGTCTAGTGGTTGACCAGCTTGGTCTTGAAGGATGTCTTCCCCACCCTCTCCCCGCTGGAGAGGGTGGAGGTGAAGATATCCCCAGTCTATGGACAGGCCTCCCACGCTTCTCCGCGTCCTGCCACAAGTGTCGTGCAGTCTGGCAGTTGGCTCTTGTTGGATGCCAGGGGCGTGGAGGTGCCGATGGCCTCCAACCTGACTTTTGTCCTGCTCTCTTCCTTGAAGCCCTTATTTTTCACTAGCCTTACAAATGAGTTGTGCTTCTCGGTCAACGCGGGAGCATAAGACCCCGGAATCCAAGAAGAGCGTCCTGAAATAGCCCGCATTCACGCTATAACCGACCGCAAGCGCCACCTGTTGGCGGGGTGTCAGACCCCGGAATCCACCATAAGCCTTTGTGCTTATGGTGTGAAAGCCGCTGATGCCGGTCCGCGGCATGCGGGGGAGCGTGCGCGCCGTCCACCATGTGCGTACCACTTCCCTTTCTCGCCGCCTTGGCTTTCGCAGATGAAATGGTCCAAAGCTGAGGAGAAGATTCGCGGATACAACAGCCTGTCGTTCAGGCAAACCGTGCCACGACGTCCTTTACTCTGGTGGGGCGTTCACGCGACTTTACCCTGTACACCCCAACCCAACGAGAAACCACGCTGCGAGACCAGAAAGATGGCCGCGGGCGTTACTGGTTTCCCCTTGATATTTGGCGACTTGTGCCAGTCCCCTACAATCGGCTGAAGGCCCCAAGGATGTAAACGAGGTCATGGTACGGTTTGTTCAGGTCTATACATGCAGCACCACTTTGCCGAAAAAATCGGAACGTTCGAGCAAACGATGGGCTGCCGCCGCCTCGTGCAAGGCAAAGCGCTGGTGAATGACCGGGCGCACGCGCCCCAGGGCCACGAGGCGGATCAGCGCCTGCATATCCTCAGGGCTCCCGCGGCCCACGCCCATGATGCTCAGAGCCCGGACAAAGACCTGCCCCAGGTGCAATTCCACCCGATGGCCAGCCGTCACGCCACAGGTCACCAAGCGGCCATACTCCTTTAGGCTGCGAAAACACGCCTGCCAGACCGCCGCGCCGACGTGCTCGACGATGACGTCTACGCCCTGCCCGGCCGTCAACGCCCGCACGCGTGCTGCCAGGTCCTCCGTGTAGTGGTTGATGACGTCGTCCGCGCCAATGTCGCGCGCCTTCCGCAGCTTGTCGTCCGTGCCAGCTGTGGCAATGACCCGAGCACCCACCGCCTTGGCGATTTGCACGGCGTAACTGCCCACGCCACTGCCGGCTGCCATCACCAGGACGTCCTCGCCTGGACGTACACGGGCGCGGTTGATGAGCATCTGATAGGCCGTCAGCCCGGCCGTTGGCAGCGCGCCGCCTGCGTCGAAGGAGCACGGCTCGGGGAAGAGAAAAGTCCGGGTAGCCGGGGCCAGGGCGTATTCGGCATAACTTCCACTGCCGCTCGCCACCACCCGGTCGCCTGGCCGCAGCCCCTGCACTTCGCTGCCCACCTGCACGACTTCTCCGGCGATGTCGCGCCCCAGGATCTGCGGCGGTGTAATCGTGGTGCCGTGTGAGCCTTCACGCATAAAAATGTCCAGACGGTTGAGCGACGTGGCGCGGACGCGTATCAGCACGTCGTTTGGCCTTGGCTGTGGTTCTGGCACCTCGCCATACGTTAACACTTCCGGTGGGCCGGTGTGCTCGACATAGACTGCCTTCATGTCTGCCCCTTGTCAGAAAAGGTGAACATGACCGCTGGCTCCTCCTGGTTGCAGTCCGGCGCCTCTACTACGCTGAGGTCAGCTCACCGTGCCGTCAGCTGTGATGCCAGTTGTGTGCGCTCCTCGTCCGTGCACGGCCTACCGGCTATTGCTGCCGCCATCTGCCGTATGGTTTCCTGACGCACTGTAGAGAGAGACCGCTCGCCATACGATTCTCCTGCGGAGGCAGAGCGTTTCCATGACCCTGGCTAGGGCGGGAGGGGGACGTGTGCGTGCGCCCCAGTCCCTTGCTCTCGCCGCGCCTGGTGCGGCCACTTGTGCCTAGGCAGGACGGGAAGCTCGTGAACTCTCGACGGCCTCGCCCCCTACTTCGGTCGCTCAATTTATCACAATTTGCCAGATTCCACCGGATTTAGTGGTAAAATCGTAAGTGATTGATATTACGGCCCTTCTTTCTGTCTATCTGTATGGCCAGTCACGCTGCCGTGCCTGGCCTACAGACGCAACATCAAGGAGCCAGCCGCTCTCAGCATAGCAACCTCATCTATTTACCACTAAATCAGATGGAATGTGGATGAATTCACTCGCTGAGGCTTCCGCGCCCCGCGGCTCATCCTGAATCAAGAGGCGTTGTGGGTGACTCGTAAAAGAGACTTTGTCCTGGGAGAAGTACAGCCGCAATCCTGCGTTTGGTCGCTGCGTATCGGCATAGTGGCCTTGATCACCGCGCCGGCCACTTTCGGCCACTCAGAATAATAGGCTAAATCCTTGAAAGCCTTGTTTTTTCAATATTTAGGCTATTTTGCATTGCACAGAAGCGGAAGGGGGTGGCCGGCGCCGTGATCGAAGCCGGCATAGTTGTCACCGCCAATAAGGACGACGGCATCATAAGGAGTGAAGATGGAGGCGGTGCCACTCAGGACATGATTGCGACTGTCCTGCAAGGCAGCAGCTTGTCCTCCGAGACCTGGCTGTTCCCACGCGCCCTGCAACCATTTCTTCCAAGCGGTGGGCGCCGGCGAGCTGGCCGGCGAGCTGGCTGCGATGGTATGCCAGTCCGATGCTCGTCCACAATAAGCGTAGAGGTAGCCGTCGTTCATATTGACGGCGGTGCAATCACCTTCGCCAGTCACGGTACCAGGGGTTGGCTGATCGGTGCCTGTAAGAAACTGACTCCCGAGGACAAAGGTCGCGCCGTGATCCTTGGAGTAGGCGAGCGCCATGGATTTGTGCGTCTGACCCGCTGGACCCGATGCATAGTTACAGCGTTGTTCCGCATGGACGAAACCGAGCAAGTCCAGTCCGACGTCTTTGGTATCGAAGAGCCAACTGCCACATTCGTTGAACGATCCCGGAAGACCATTGCTGAGCACCATGGTTGGGGGACCACCCATGGTGTATGGATACGGTCCTTCAACGCGCAACGAGACGGCACCGCTGTAGCCCGCCTCTGTCGTGGCGCCGCTGAAGAAGCCGCGGGCGCTCCCATCCGCCAGACGTATGGCGCTGAAGGGACCGTCAAAGGCGTTGAGTGCTGGTCCTCGCACATGCAGGGGGCGGCCAACACGCATGCTGAGGCACTCCACACATAAGGCTGCCCCGAAGAATTCTATCGTCGGCGCGAAGAAGGCTATTATTGCCCATCC
>WNFA01003314.1_pt1 | contig 13883 bp, 11 predicted proteins | sample 5400481 | NCBI WGS metagenome assembly WNFA01 (sample SAMN13153340, study PRJNA577476) | soil metagenome | isolation source: 120 cm saprolite under Douglas fir tree site 2 hole 1 replicate 2 | place: USA:California | collected 2015-04-18 | reverse complement strand
TAGGCTCCTCGGCCACAAGGTCCCTGCGTACCCGCATGATCGTTTGGGTCAGGCTGGTTATCAGGTCAGCGCCGAGCTTCTTTTGCGCAACCAGATACAGTGAAGCCCTCAAGGTGGTGAGATCGTCGTCCGGCACCGGCGGCGATCCCCGCAGCGTGCCTTTGGGTATGTCGAAACTTTCATAAGCACGTTCAGCTTCTGCGATGGCCCCGGCGGAATCGATCGGAATTAACACTGGCAACGCTTTTGGGCCCTGCTGAAAAAAATTTCGCACCAGCGACAGATATTTTTCAGCCAAAGGGATCACGATAAGCAGCGCGTTGACCTCTTTCGATTGAAGTGCGCGCCGGGCATCCGGCAACGCGATATCCTTGAAGACTTTGGCGCGATCGAGCCCGAATTCCTTGCTCAGCACATCGACAATTTTGCTATTCGCGTCCCCGCCAATCACGCCGACACGGCGGCCCTTCAATTTGTCCATACTGTCGATGGTCGAACCCGGCGGCGCGACGATGAGTGCGACCACATGGCTCACGACAACGACGGCTTGCGCCTGAGACAGGTCGCCGACATCACCGCGAACCACGGCGAGGTCCACCTTGCCCGCCGAGAAAGCCTTGGCGGCTTCAAGTGCCGTACCGCTGTCGATCACCTTGAACCGCACCGGCGCGTTGGTCGAAACCAGCCGGCTTGCAATGGCGGACATTGCCTTGGCAGCCTCGCCATCGATCGAGCCCACCGCCACGCTCAGCGTTACCGGACGGGAATAATACCGATAGGCGATGAGGCTTGCGCCCGATGCAAGACCGATGACACCAATGACCAGGACAAAACGAAGCCAGAACGGCAAGTTCAGCGAAACCATGTTCGTCACTCCCAATGCACCGACCGATGACACGGCAGAGCACCTATTTAGACAAGTCGCTCGCATTCGCGCCAGCAACAGCGAAAGTCTCAAATCTTCCGCACCTCGGCTTCCAGTCTCTCTCGCTCCCGAACTTGTTTTCTACTTCGAAGGCAGTGAGCTTTCGTGGTGCCGGATCGTTTCTCGTTTCGAACCCGCATTAGAGCTAGGCTGAGTCGAACTGGTGATAATACTGAAGAGACCGGGCTGCGTGACAGCTTGTCCTTGTTCGCGTGCCCTTACAACGCTGCTGGGAATCGAAGCGATGGCCCCGGTGGAACCGGACGTACCTTGGGCCGCAGCAAAGTCTGTCAAAGCGAGTAAGGAAGCGATGACGAGTGCGGAATGTACCAATTTGGATTTCATGTGGTTCTCCTCATGCATTTCCGCGATTGCTGTGCTTAGTCCCTCGCTCTTTCGAGTGCGTGCCGAACGAGCTTTTGTTCATCACTCGTCACTTGCGTTGGCCCGAGGTCGAAGGTCAGCTTGTCGATCTTCCCGGTGAATTGGAACGGCAGTTTGTAGCTGTCATCCACCCCCGTGCGGGTATCGACGCCGATATCGAAGGACTCGTCGATTGCCATGAGGAACGCAATCGAGTGCGGGATCGACTGGCGGGAAAACTCCCTGCCATCCACCGAGAGCACCCCGGTGCCGCCCTTGCCGAAGCCGGGCCCGTCGTATTTGAACTCGAACACGATGGTGTGCTTACCCGGCTTGAGCGCAGAGCCCAACCAGTCGCGCGCGCCCACGCCGCCTTCCCAGCGATATCGTTTCAAATCCAGCATGTTGTAGACAAAAACCGGCTTGCCTTTCAGGAGGTAGAGGCCGTAGCCGCTGAAGCGGCCGCCGAGAGTGACGATCATTCCCTCCGCACCGCCATTCGGGATGGTTACCTCGGCGGTGATCTTGTAGTCCTTGTTCATGATGCTGGGCGCATTTTCGGCGGGAATGCCGGGATTCACTCCTGTGTACGTGAAAACAGTTCGCCCGGCGGTCGCGCTCGGCCGCGGCGTTACTGCGCGCGTCAAGAGGGAGTTGTCGAGCGGTAATACCTGGTATTTCGCCGCCTCCGTCAGGAACAACTCTTGTAGCTCCCGCAGCTTGTCAGGATTCTTGGTGGCGAGGTCGTTGTATTGCGAGTAGTCGTCAGCGATATTGTAAAGTTCCCACTTGTATTCGTTGACCCCAGGCAGCTTTACCGTTCCCATAAGCCAAGGAGGCGCAGGTGGTGTCGTCGCCGCATACCAGCCATCGTGGTAGATTCCGCGATTAGCGAACATTTCGAAATACTGGGTGTCGCGCTTCGAGGGTGCGTTGGCATTCGTCTTGTCGAACGTGTAGGCCATGCTCACGCCTTCGATGGGCTTTTGCGCAATACCATTGACCGTAGCTGGCGCCTGGATGCCCGTGGCCTCAAGGATCGTCGGCACAATATCGATCATGTGATGGAACTGCGGACGAATACCGCCAACGTCCTTGATGTGGCCGGGCCAGGACATGACCATGCCTTGCCGGGTCCCGCCGAAATGCGATGCTATCTGCTTGGTCCATTTAAACGGCGTATCGAACGCCCACGACCACGCCACCGACATGTGCGGGTAGGTTTTGTCGGAGCCCCAATCCTCGTAATGCAGCATCAGCTCGGCTTCTGGGAGTTTCAGAACGCCGTTGTAGGCGGTCATCTGGTTCGGAGTGCCCTCAAGAGTGCCCTCGGCGCTGGTGCCGTTGTCGCCGCTGATGTAGATAATCAGCGTGTTGTCGAGTTTGCCCATGTCGTCGACCGCCTGTATGACGCGGCCAATCTCATTGTCGGTATAGGCTGCGTAGGCGGCAAACACCTCCGCCTCCCGCGCGTATAACTTCTTTTGCACAAATGAAAGCGAGTCCCACTTCGGCAGGCTATCCGGCCAGGGAGTGAGTTGGGTATTCGCCGGGATAACCCCAAGCCGCTTCTGGTTGGCGAAGATCTGGTCGCGCATCTTCTCCCAGCCCATGTCGAACTTGCCTTTGAACTTCTCGATCCATTCCTTCTTCGGCTGATGCGGCGAGTGCGTGCCACCCGGCACGTAGTAGAGGAAGAAGGGTTTGTCGGGGGCGGCAGCGTTCAAGCTGTTCATGTAGTTGATGGCATCGTCCGCCATGTCGGTGATGAGGTTGTAGCCGGGTTTGCCGACCCATGGAAATACCTGGCTCGTGTTGCGAAACAGGTAGGGCGTCCACTGATCGGTCTCGCCTCCCATGAAGCCGTAGAAGTAGTCGAAACCCATTCCGACCGGCCATTGGTTGAATGGTCCGGCCGTGCTGTACAGATAGGTGGGAGTGTTGTGGTTCTTGCCAAACCACGATGTGGCATATCCGTTATCGCGAAGAATGGTTCCGATCGTCGCACTCTCGGGGCCGATGACGGAATCATAGCCCGGATAGCCGGTGGACATTTCGCCGATCACGCCGAACCCAACCGAATGGTGGTTGCGTCCGGTGATTAGCGCCGCCCGCGTCGGCGAGCAAAGCGCCGTGGAGTGGAACTGGGTATAGCGCAATCCCGCCTTGGCGATGCGATCCATGTTCGGGGTTGGGATGACACCGCCAAAGGTGCCAGATACGCCATAGCCCTGGTCATCGGTCATGATCAGCAGCACGTTCGGCGCGCCCTTGGGCGGCACGACCGATGGTGGCCAGTACGGCTTGGAATCTTTGGCGTCTTCCTTGATCACGCCGCCAAACTTCGGGGGCTCGGGCGGCAGTTGTTTGCCGTCGATCGTGGTCGTCGCGCTCGGCGTACCCGGCGTGCCGTTGATCTGCTGGGCCATTGCTCCGGGCAAATAACTTGTTCCGAGAAGAAAGCCTAACGAAAGTGCCGTCGTGATTTTCATGGCAACGTCTCCCGAATGACATATCGTTTGCAATCACACGTTGAGTTTCTGGGCATACCGACGAAATCAATAAAACGTGGTCCTGTGCCGTCGCTTGGATATCTCCGCTTCTCATCGAGCGTAGCTCGCTATTTAAGCGTGGCTCGCTATTTGCCGCCGCCGCTGCCGGTCACCGGACAAACTTCGAGACGCGCGATCGCTTCCACTTTCATCAAGGCGGTCGCGAACGCCCTCGGCCACCCGATGACCGCCGACACGGGCTGTTGATTGGACTATTGTGCAACGCCCATTTCCGTTTGCACTGGTCAAAATTGCTCATGTGCAAAAATATACAGCTCATGGTCCGTCGCCTTCTCTGATGATGCACCTGAAGCCGACGTGACTCATTGATGTGTCGACGGGCTGTGCATGACGCGCGGCCGGCCGATAGCGGCGACAGTAATTGGGCGCGCACAAGTGCGAGCCACCCTTGACGACCTTGCGGGGAATCCTGATCTGCGGTTGGCATGGATCGTAGCTGCCGGCCTCGAGCCCGCTGCGCGGGTTTTCCGGAATGCAGCACGCCTTTGGCGCGTCGGCGGCATGCTTCGTTGAATACCAATCGGCGGTCCACTCCCAGACATTGCCGATCATATCGTAAAGGCCAAAACTGTTCGGCGGAAACGCATCGACGGGCGAGCTGCCCTTGCCATAGGGGCGGCGCCAGTTGGCGCCGAACTTGAAACTCCACCAGTTCGCGAAATTGCGGAGATCGACGGGATGATCGGGCGGACTGAAGACCAGCGAACCGGCTTTCAGCATGTGCGGCAGTGCGCCCGGATAATCCTTCGGATCGGGTGAGATTTCAGCGAAGGTGACGTAGCCGGTCGCGTCGACGAATTCGCGAAACTGCCGGTTCGTCACCGGCGTGCGATCGATCCAGAAGCCGTCAAGCGTGACGCGATGAACCGGTGCTTCCTCGGGGTAATGCTTGTCCGATCCCATGCGGAACGTGCCACCGCGAACGAAGAGCATGCCGGCATGCTGCTGCGGTCGTTTGCCAGCCGATAAAGGAACCGCATCAGCGAGACTCATGACGGCCTCAATCTGGTCAGTTTTGAAACTGCCGGGAGCGTCACAACTATAGGTAAAGTCAAGAAAGCCGCCCGGCAAGCAAGATCGTCACCGCATCGCAAAAGGCGCGTCGGGCAGATTCCAACGACGACGTCGTGGCTAGGCTTTTCGACCGTAGTTCAACAGTCCGCCGCTGCCCTTCGGCGGATGGGCACGAAGTGCCTCTTCGTTGGGCTCGGTGCCCCAGCCGGGCCGGTCGGGGATGACGAGGTAGCCGTCTTCAAAGTCGGGCACATGGGTGAAAAGCTCGTGATCCCATGCCAGCCGGTCGATGTCGGTCTCCATGATCCGCAAGTTCGGTACCGCCGCGCTGAAGTGGGCGTTCATCATGGTGCAGAGGTGGCCGTAAAAATTATGCGGCGCGACGTTGACCTCGTGCGCCTCGGCGCTTGCCGCGATCTTCATCGACTGCCACACGCCGTTCCATGGCGTGTCGATGATCGCGACATCCATCGCCTGTTCGCGGAAATAGGGCAGGAATTCGCGCAAGCCCAGCAGCGTCTCGCATGACGAGATCGGGTGCGGACTTTGACGCCTGATGTAGCCGAGGGCTTCGGGATTGAAGCTGTCGATCTCGATCCAGAACATGTCGAGGTCGGCGATCGCGCGCAGGATTTTCAGATAGCCTTCGGTCTTGGCGTTGAAATTCAGGTCGAGCAGGATGTCGACATCCGGTCCGGCACCGTCGCGGATCGCTTCGAGATGCATGCGCAGATCGCGCAGGACCTTGCGGTCGACATTGATCTCGGGTTCGAACGGCGAGCCAAATCCCGGCCGCCAGCCCTGCGGCTTGCCGGCATCGTAAGTGAAGATGTTGGTCTTGAGCGCGGTAAAGTTCTTCTCGCGAACCTCGCGTCCGATCGCCTTGACGCCATCGAGATCGTTGATCGGTGGCTTGTACCAGCTCGGATGATTGATGCGCCAGGTGGCGCAATGCGACCAGTAGACCCGGATGCGATCGCGGATTTTGCCGCCGAGCAGTTCGTAGCAGGGCACGCCGAGCAGTTTTGCTTTCGCGTCGAGCAAAGCGTTTTCGATCGCGCCCAGCGCCTGCGCCACCACGCCACCGGCTCCGGGGCGCGTTGCTGAAAAAAGCTCCGCATAGATGCGCTCGTGTTGAAATGCATTCTGTCCGATCACGCGCGCCGAGAGGCGCTGGATCACCGCGCCTACGCCGGGCGAGCCAAAACCTTCGTCGAATTCGCTCCAGCCGACGATGCCGTCTTCCGTGGTGATCTTGAGGAAGTGATAGTTTCTCCAGCCCGCGTCGCCAGCGACGATTTCGAGACTTCGTACCTTCGACATCTTTGTCATGGCGTTCCCTTGCTTTTTTTGGGCGACGGTCAAATCGCCTGGGCGCAATGTCATCTTGCGCCGTCGATTGTCCATAGGGGAGGACGGCGGATCTGTCGAGTAAGCGAACCAGAAAACGGGGCCGGGCGATTCACGGTCGCACGGCCGGCGTCTCGATCGGCATTTCTCGCGCCCGCGACATCAGATAAAGCTCCAGCTCGACCAGTTCCGGCGCGCCGTAATCGTAAGCCTGAGCCCGGACGCCGGTCATGCATGCGCGCATGCGGCGCTGCAGCGAACCCAGCGACTGCCACTCCAGCCGGTACAGCGGATAGCCGGTCGGGTGCCCTTGCGTGATGGCAGACCCCGCGAGGCGCTTGTCCCAATTGTCGTCGTGGCAATTCGCGCAGCCGAGATTGAGCTGGCCCTGACGCTGCATGAACAGTTCGCGTCCCTTCGCGACGAAGGGTTCGAGTTGCGGATCGGCGCCGGCGACGATCGCATCGCCGCGCGACTGCTGCGCGACAAAGGCGGCGAGCGCCAGCAGGTCGCGGCTTTCGTAAGGGAGCGGTGTTGTCTGTTGATGCTGGACGCGACAGAGGTTGATGCGCTGTTCCAGATTGACGGGACGGCCGAGCGCCTTGTCGAAAGCGGGATAGCGGGCGGCAACACCCTTCATGCTGGCGCGCGCATCCTCATGGCAATCGGCGCAGGCCTTGCCCGCGGCACCGGTTTTGCTTTTCCACAGCGCTTCGCCATCGAGCACCCACAGCATGCCGGGATTGGCGGTATCGTCGTTCTGGATGGCCTGGGTGTCCGGTGTCATGAAGTCGTAACCGGGTCGGCGCTCGCCTTGCGGGATTTCAGCGGCGCGGAGCGGCGAGGCACCGATACCAGTCGCGATCAGCACCATCGCAATGATTATCGTGCGTGCAAATCTCATTCGACCAAGATCGAGGCCGACGCGGTCTCGCTAAATCCTCTGTCGCCGACCCACTCGAAGTCGAATTTGCCGCTCTCGGTCGCGACCGTGAAGAACGTAATAAAAGGGTTCGCCGCAATCGCCGGGAACAGATCGGCGCGGAAAATTTCCACGCCGTTGTAACGGCAGACAAAACTGGTGATGATGTCGCGCGGGACGATCTCGCCGGTGGCGGTGCGGCGGTAGCCGGTCTCCATGATATGCGACATCAGCGTCTTGATCTCGATGATCTCGCCGCGCTTTGCCTTCTTCGGAACATTGATCAGCGCGGAAGCCATCAGATCACCTCTTCGGTGCAGGCGGCGAGCGTCACGACGATGTCGACACTTGCCGACCAGAACGAATCGTCGGACAGCCGCGCGATGGCGACGACCTTCTGGGTGTCGGCAAGGCGAATGCGGGTCGAAACTTGTGCGCGGCCGGCGCGCGGGCCGAGATAGAAATTGCCGACATTCGGCTGCGGGTTCTTCTCGTTGAAGACGTGGATGCTCTTGACGTAATCTTCCGATGTCATCGGGCTGAAAACACTCACGGTCATCGGCACCGTGTTGCCGTTTTCGACCAGCGGCGGCACATCGAGCTTGACCTTGCCGGTCCGCACCACGGCTTCGCCCACCACGTTGCGGATCGCGGCGGCCAGCATCGCGGGGGTCGCTTCCGCGGGCCGCAATGTCACGATCGGGACTGCGCCCAACGCCGCCGCGCCGCCGGCGAGGCCGAGGAACTGGCGGCGCGTGGAACTCTCTTGTTTGCGCATCGCGGGTTCTGCTTTCCTATTCGCGTAAGCTTGCGAGATACGCCACCATATCCTCGATCTGCCCGGCCGACAGGATCGGCTTGTCGCGCCATGCCGGGCCGACGCGATCGAGGCCGTCCACGCGATAATAGGACGGCATGATGGTTGCGGGATTGAGGCGGGAGGCGTCGACGAGGCGGAGCCGAAGCTGGCCTTCGGACCAGCGACCGCCGGTGCCTCCAAGGCCGGGCGCGAGATCGCCCTGAAATTTTGCTTCCGGAAACGGACCGTTGTGACAGAGGATGCAGGTATTGGCGCGATCGACGACCAGCGCACGTCCGCGCGTTACGTCACCTGGCTCGCCTGTCAGCGATTGGGGAATCGCATCTCCGACGATCGCATATGTCCGCAATGCCGCCTCGCTGGCCGCGCAGGGCTGGGCGGCGGCCACGGCCGCGAGGCAAGCGCCGAGAATCTGGATTGCCGGGCTAGCCAAAGGCATCCACCGTGATCGTCTTGAACCAGGACTGCGCATTGTCAGCGTCACGCGCGCGAAGCTCGCGCGGCGCATCGACCGAACTGGTGCCGCCGGCTTCGATCTCGGCGAATATGCCGTCCCTGGGCTGGTAGGTGCCGGTTTGCGCGAAGGCGTAGCCAGGGGCGACCGTGCTGTAGCAGGCGCCGAATAATTTTGGCGCCGGCGGGGCTGTGCCCGCGATCAGGCTCGCCACCGCGCCGGCGCATGCCTTGGCTTCGGCATTCGCGGCCGACGCCGATTTGGGAATGACGCCACCAAAGCAGGCGTCGCCGATGACATGAATGTCAGGCACAAGCTTGGAGGCAAAGCTGACCGGATCAATCGGACACCAGCCGGTATTGTCGACCGCGCCCGCGATGTCGGCGATGCGGCCGGCCTTCTGCGGGGGAATGACGTTGGCGACCTGTGCTGTGTAGTTGCCGAAATCGGTGACGATGGTGTTGGTCGCGGGATCGACCGACGTCACCCGGCCGCCCTGCGACAGCGACACCCGCTCGATCATGCCGGGATAGAGTTCCTGCCAGGCGCTCTCGAACAGGCGCTGCTGCGGAATGGCGTCCTTGGCGTCGAGAATAAGGATTTTGGAGCGTGGCTTTCGCGTTTTCAGATAATGGGCGATCAGGCTGGCGCGCTCATAAGGCGCCGGCGGACACCGCGAGGGGCCCGCAGGCACCGCGAAGGCCACCAGGCCGCCGTCGTCCATGGCTTCGAGTTGCCGGCGCAACAGCATGGTCTGCTCGCCCGCCTTCCAGGCATGCGGCATTCTGGCCGCGGCTTCCTCGTCATAGCCCGATAGCGCGTCGAACCTGATGTCGATGCCGGGCGCCAGCACCAGACGGTCATAGCCGAGCGATTGGCCGTCGGCGAGACCGACAACGCGCGTTTGCGGGTCGATCTTCACCGCCGCCTGCGCAACGACGGTCACGCCTTCGGTGATAATCCGGTCATAGCCGAATTGCTGCGCTTCGATGTCCCGCAAGCCCGCGATCACCTCGTTGCTGAAAGGGCAGGCCGTAAAAATCCGGTTCGGCTCGATCAGCGTCACCTCAAGTTTGGGATCAATCCGCCTCAGCGCCCGCGCGCAGCTGGCGCCGCCAAAGCCGCCGCCGATCACGACCACGCGCGCCGCGGATTGTGCGAACGTGGGACAGGGGAGCGTCAGCGATGCGGCTGACGCGGCGATGCCACCAACGACGTTTCGTCGCGTCATCTGCCGCAGCGCGTCCATGAGCAATTTTTCCGAAAATGGAGCGGCGGCCTCAATGGGCCGCCGCCAAAAGTGTCAGGCGAAAGTGATGTTCTGGTCGCGCAGCGGCACCGAACGGATGCGCTTGCCGGTCGCCGCGAAGTAGGCGTTCAGCACCGCCGGTCCCGCGACGCAGATGGTCGGCTCGCCGACGCCGCCCCAGAAGCCGCCGCTCGGCATCACGATCGATTCCACCTTCGGCATCTCGTTGATCCGCATCGAATTGTATGTGTCGAAGTTGGTCTGCTCGATGCGGCCATCCTTGACCGTACAGCCGCCATAGAACAGCCCGGTCAGGCCGTAGACGAAGGAGCCGGCGATCTGGCGCTCGATCTGCGCCGGATTGACGGCGTAGCCCGGGTCGGTGGCGGCAACGATCCGATGCACCTTGATCTTGTTGCCGTCGGTGACCGAGATCTCGGTCGCCCCCGCGACGTAGCTGCCATAGCCCATATGCTGCGCGATGCCGCGAAACACACCTTGCGGCGCCGGTTTGTCCCAGCCGATCTTTTCGGCCACCGCATTGAGTACGGCGAGATGCTTCGGATGCTTGGTCATCAGCTTGCGCCGAAACGCGAGGGGATCCTGGCCCACCGAATGCGCCAGTTCATCCATGAAACATTCGAGATAAATGGCGTTTTGATTGATGTTCACGCCGCGCCAGAAACCCGGCGGGACGTGGGGATTGCGCATCGAATGTTCGATCAGCAGATTAGGAACCGAATATCCGATCGCGGCATCGCCGGTCGGCGCGAGGCCCTGGAACGCCACCGGATCCATGCCGTTGACCAATGCTTCCGGGCGCACGGTGAACAGGATCGATTGCCCCGACAGCCGAATTTGCAATGCGGTCAGGTTGTTGTCGGCATCGAAGGCGCCGGTCAGCTTGCACTGCGTGACCGGATGATACTTGCCGTGCAGCATGTCTTCTTCGCGCGACCACAGCAGTTTGACCGGTGTGCCCGGCATCTGCTTGGCAATGGCCACCGCCTGCCGAACGTAATCGGTCATGCCGCGACGACCGAAGCCGCCGCCGAGCATTTGCTTGTACACCTCGCACTTGTCGGCGAGCAGACCGGATGCTTCCAGCACTGCGGCGAATGCGGCTTCGCCGTTTTGCGTTCCGGTCCAGACCTCGCATTTGTCCGCGGTATAGAGCGCCGTGGCGTTCAGAGGCTCCATGGCGGCGTGGTTCTGGTAAGGATAGTTATACACCGCCTCGACTTTCTTGGCGGCGCTCGCGACGGCAGCCTTGGCGTCGCCGTTCTTGTTGCCGACAAAGGCCGGCTGCGCGGCATCTAGACCTTCCTCAAGCCATTTCGCGATCGATGCGCTTGAGACCTTGGCGTTGTCGCCTTCGTCCCAGACGATCGGCAGAGCATCAAGCGCGGTCTTGGCGTGCCACCAGGTATCGGCAACGACGGCGACGGCGCTGTCGCCGACCCGCACCACCTTCTTGACGCCCTTCATGCCCGTGACTTTGGCTTCGTCGAAGCTTTTCAGCTTGCCGCCGAACACCGGGCAATCCTTGATCGCGGCATTCAGCATGCCCGGCAGTTTGACGTCGATACCATAGGTCATCTTGCCGGTGGTCTTGTCGGCGGTATCGAGACGTTTAAGTCCTTTGCCGATGACCTTCCAGTCCTTCGGGTCCTTGAGCGTCACCTCCGCGGGAGGCTCGAGTTTGGCGGCGGCTTCGACCACCTTGCCGTAGGTCGTTGTTTTTCCCGATGGCGTGTGCGTGATGACGCTGTTGGCGGCGCTGCATTCCATCACCGGCACTTTCCACTCGTTCGCGGCGGCCTGGATCAACATCATGCGCGCGGTGGCGCCGCCCTTGCGGACATAATCCTGCGATGTTCGGATACCGCGGCTGCCGGCGGTGAAAAAGTCGCCCCATACGCGCTTGCGGGCCACGCTTTGGCCGGGCGTCGGATATTCGGTGGTGACTTTCGACCAGTCGCATTCCAGTTCTTCGGCGACGAGCTGGGCGAGGCCGGTGAGGGTTCCCTGACCCATTTCCGAGCGCGCGATGCGAATGACGACGGTATCGTCGGGCCGGATCACCACCCAGGCGTTGACCTCGGGCGAGCCGTCGGCGGCGCGCACCACGGTCGCGCCACCGAAGGGAATATCGAGGCCGAGGGCAAGGCCGGCGCCGACGGCGGCGGTGCCGATCACGAAGGCGCGGCGATTGAATGTGGGCATCTGGTTCATGGAGGCCTCCTCAAACGCTGGCGGCGGCGTGAATTGCTTCACGCGCCTGCTGGAAGGTGCCGCAACGGCAGATATTGGTGATGGCTTCGTCGATGTCCTTGTCGGTCGGCTTCGGCTTCTCCTTGAGCAGCGCCGCCACCGCCATGATCATTCCGCTCTGGCAATAGCCGCATTGCGGGACATCGTTGGCGATCCAGGCCTGCTGCACTTTGTGCAGTGCGCCATCGGTGCCCAGTCCTTCGATGGTGGTGATCTGCTTGCCGGCGGCCTCGCTGACCAGCACGCCGCAGGATCGCATCGCGACACCGTCGATATGAACGGTGCAGGCGCCGCATTGTGCAATGCCGCAACCGTATTTGGTGCCGGTCAGGCCGGCGTTTTCCCGGATCGCCCATAACAGCGGGGTGTCCGGCTCGACGTCCACGTCGAAAGATTTGCCATTGATTGTGAGGTTTGCCATCGCTTGTCCCCTGATTAGCTCAATCCATCGATTGAACTTCAAGGGAATGCTGGACTGAAAATTGGAACGGTTCAAATCAAGATTCTGCGTTTTCAGAAAGGAAGATAATCGAGTTACCGGTGTTGCCTCGCTGTTCCGGGAGCCCGGCCCCTTCGGCTTTGGCGCAAACGCCACAAGAGTTTTGAAGCCGGCATCAGCGGCCTCATCCAGAGGGCGGGCGCGCAACGAATTGTCTCGGATCCAATTCTTTAACGGCTTCGTTCGCAGACACAGCTTCGCGATCTCGCGGCCTGATACGCCCGAGCTTTGCCATTTACTTCCCGCCCTCTCCAATCAGAGGGCGCAGGGAATGCCGGGCGCCCGATGCGCCCGCAGCCGCGCGTGGTGTGTAGTAAACACGCGCGTTAGTCACCACGGTCACACCGGAAACACCCGGCATTCCCCGCGCAATGGTTTTAACGGTTTGCTTCGTGCTCTCCCCGGTGACCGGGCTTGTTTGCCACCGTCATCGGCGGTTGCCCGCCAACTTGACACCAGCGTCGGGGCGTCAGGACCACACGACTTCGCCGTCCGCTTCAGCGCCATTCGTCAAGAGCGCATCCGCGTCCACCGCATCCCGCCCCGCGTCCGTGACGATCGCGAGCCGCCCCTCTGTGGGACGGGACGGGCCGAGCTTGTAGAGATGATTTGCCCGACGGGGAAAGCGGAATATTTTTGCAAAGGGGGCTGGACAGGCAAGTCACTGATTTGCCCGTCGGGCAACCCCATCTGCGACATCGGCCGCACAGCCATTGCTTATCGAACTTTTGCGGCCTCCGAGGTCAAACTCGGGGGCCGCACCTTTCGAAATCTGATCTCAGCCCTTCTCATTAATGCCCGATGGGCTCTTTCCGGGAACGAAGCTCGCTTCGTGAATGTGGTTGCTTTGGTTGATAAGCCAGCGAATCGCTCGAATTCTTGGACGAAGAATTGAGCGAGCACGTGCCGCCGATGCCGGAGGATGCGGCCCTGCATGCCTCCATGGTCTGATAGCCGCAGCCATGAGCTGCTTGAGCGCCACCCGTAATGCAGTAATCGTCTGCCTGAGCGGTAGGCGCTGTCATCACGAAAAACGCAAATGCGAACAGCGTCGCAGCGGAGGTGGTGAACTTCTTCGAAGTCGGTGTCATCCTGTCTTTTTCCTGTTTCTCAGGGTCCCACAAAAGAATCCTCAGCGGGCGATCTCCGCTGAGTTTCACGACCGCGCACGGAGGGGGCCGAGCTAGGTCTGGCAATTGCGGCTATCCGCATCGCAGCAATGCCCTAACTCGCTTTCAAGTTTGGGTGTTCAAACTGTGATGCGCAGTTACAAAGTTGTGTGCGTTGAAACCGCTCCCAGGCAGAATGATCAGATAGTCCGCCTGCCACCGACGAGGTGATCGAATGACGCTTTGCCCGCGGCGCACGAGTCTCTTGTTGGCACCATTGAGACATGCCGACGGACCCTGAAAAGGTCTGCTTATGGGGGAAGGCCGGAAG
>WNFA01006349.1_pt1 | contig 13884 bp, 15 predicted proteins | sample 5400481 | NCBI WGS metagenome assembly WNFA01 (sample SAMN13153340, study PRJNA577476) | soil metagenome | isolation source: 120 cm saprolite under Douglas fir tree site 2 hole 1 replicate 2 | place: USA:California | collected 2015-04-18 | reverse complement strand
CGAATTTGCGCCGAAAGTGGTCCTGGAAGCCAAAATCGCCGAGGACGACGGCACCGCGCGAGACAAGATCACTCGCGTCCAGCACCTAAGCCGCCTTAGCGCGGAAGGACAGCCTGCCGGCAGCTACAAATATGAGGTCATCGCTTGCATTGGCGGCCGTGGTTTCGGCATCCGTCGCGAGGATATGAAAAAACTCCTGCTGGCGACCCGCGGCAAGGTGTTTACCTTGAAAACACTGGACCGGCTTGTCGAATGCACAAAGCTCAATGAGTTCAAGACAAAATAGGGAAATGGAGAAACCGTGGCGGAGCTCAGCTGAGATTTGCGGTAGGCTGACGCGGTATCCCATGCGAGCCCACCGCTGGACCAGACGTTGGCCTTTCTGAATAACGGAGCACCGTATTACGCGACATACCCAGCGACCGACTTCAAGAACCGGCTTGCTTTTCATCTGTGGGACTTGGCGTGTGGAACTTCCTGACCACCATAATCGGATCGTGAAGCGTCAGCCGCGTATCCCATACCTCGTCCGAGTCACCGGTTTCCACTACTTCTTTGAAGATCGTGAAACGATTCTTGAACCCGTCGGGCTTGCTGGACAATTCATAGAGGCCCTTTACCTTCGGCCAATCCGCGGGGAATTGCTTGGCGTAACGTTCCTCGGTCTCCTTCAACCAGTGAGCGAGTCTCTCAAAATGCACCCATAGGTTGCTCTTGGGCGCGGCATCGTCAATTAACGTGTAGGCTACCAAATCACCTAATGGCTCATTCTCCGCTAGGAGACCGGCTGTCGAGGTTTTCTTTGCGAGGTCCCTAAGCAACTCCCGACTCTCACTTATTGTCCTCTCTATCCTTTCTTTGATCTCTTTCACTTCCTCGGGCTGCATATTTTCCTCCCTCATTTCTCTAGAACTCCTTGTACGATACCACAAAGCAGTGGACGGGGGGACAACGGGGGCGTTCTTAATTCTTGATGTCCCTCCCGGCAGCAATGGCCCGCCATTTTTGAATAAGAGCCAAGGTTAGAATCGCTGGAATTGCCGCCAAGCCAGCGTCGTGAATTCCAGCCGAAGAACAGAATCGTGGCCAGTGGTCAGAAACCGAAACAGTGGCCAGTGGTCTCTCGATGGCGGGATCTTGTCCGCCGCCCCCTTCATTTCCGAGCGTGTGGCAGAGTGGCAAAGTACTGGCCAGCGGCGACGCAAGCGCCATCGAATCAAGGGGTTAAGGCCGGCCGAGTACTTTGCCAACGGTGTTGAAGCTGGCAAAGAAGGCCTGGCCAGTGGCTAGTGGTCAGTGGCCAGTGGCTAAAGGCCGAAACAGTGGCAAGTCGCCAGTTGCTAGTGGCTAGAGGTCGGTGCTCACTGACTCCCGGCCACTGCCCCCCTCTCTACCCCAAAGTGACCAGGAGGCCACATAAACACCTTCTAAGGTGAATTGATTCCATGACTGCGGGCAAGCTCCAAGAACCAGGCCGCTTGGAATTTGGTTCTTGGAATTTGGTTCTTCCCACGGCCCCAGCCTCGTGGCCACAGGCATCCGCAACTGGCCAGGAGGCCATTCTCGAAACTGATTGCCACCCCCCTCCGCCAAATGATCCCCCAGAACGTCGAAAACCCACGTTTTTCCCGAGAAATAGACCCCATTCCGCCATCTCTCCAATTGGCGGGAGGGGGTGGCGGAATGAATAAATGTTTGACGTCCTCGCGTTTTTGGCCCTCCGCCAAAGACTTGCCTTGGCGGAAGGACCTCGAAGGTTCACCCGCGTCGAATTGAGGCAAAAGTGATAAGTTGAAGCGTGTCGTGCGGCTTCGACGCGCAACGCCGGACCCCTACCCAGTTTCTGGACCAAATCGAGGGGAAAACATGCCACGCCCGATCCTGCAATCGAAGGGTTGGCTTCTCGCTCTCGCCCTTTGCGTTGGAGCGAGTCTTTCTCGGACGACGGCAGATGAGCCTGCGAAGAAGCCGGACGCCGAGCAGCGGCCGCCGGTGCAACTTACGGCCCGGGAGGATCACCAGCGGTTGATGGAGCTTCTCAAGATCAAGGCGCTCCGGCCGGGGGCGAACCCGAACGACCCGAAGGCCCCGAATGCGGTCAACTACGACGAGTCCAAGGCCAACCCGTACCCCGAGCTGCCGGACCCGCTCGCGCTCAAGAACGGGACGAAAGTCACGACGGCGGAAATGTGGTACGCGCAGCGGCGTCCGGAAATCGTGGAAGATTTCGATCGGGAAGTCTACGGCCGGGTCCCTAAAGACACGCCCAAGGTGAATTGGGAAGTGACCGGCACAGAGAAGGAAATGAACGGCGACTTGCCGGTCATCACGAAAAAGCTCGTGGGCCACGTCGATAATTCATCCTATCCGCTCGTGACCGTGGACATTCAATTGACGTTGACCACTCCGGCGAATGCAACCAGCCCGGTGCCAGTCATCATGGAGTTCGGCTTCGGAGGTTTTAGGCCTCGAGCCGCGCCGCCAACCAAGGCGGGAGGTGAGAATAAGAAAACCGCTCCGGGCGCGCCGTCAGCGCCGGCTCGCGGCGGATTCGGTTCCGTCGGACCCGGTTGGCAGCAGCAAGTTCTGGCCAAGGGCTGGGGCTACGCCATCATAGTGCCCGTTAGCATCCAAGCCGACAACGGCGCTGGGCTGACGCGCGGCATCATCGGGCTGTGCAACCGGGGCCAGCCCCGCAAAGTGGACGATTGGGGAGCGTTGCGAGCCTGGGCCTGGGGCGCCAGCCGCGCTCTGGATTATTTTGCGACGGACAGGTCGATTGACGCCAAAAGAGTCGGCATCGAAGGACTGTCGCGTTATGGGAAAGCGGCGGTCGTGGCCATGGCCTACGACGAACGATTTGCGATCGGCTTCATCGGTTCCTCCGGCGAGGGAGGCGTCAAGCTTCACCGCCGCGATTTCGGCGAGCGGGTGGAGAACGTGGCCGGCTCGGGGGAGTATCACTGGATGGCCGGCAACTTCCTCAAATATGCCGGCCCGCTGAATTGGAACGATCTACCCGTAGATTCTCACGAGCTGGTTGCCCTGTGCGCTCCGCGGCCGGTCTTCATCAGCGTCGGCTCTCAGAAAGTGGAGGGCGGCTGGGTGGATGCCAAGGGGATGTTTCTCGCCGCCGTCGGCGCCGGACCGGTCTATAAGCTCCTGGGCAAGAAAGACTTGGGAACCGCCGATTTTCCGCCGATCGAGACCGCGTTGATCGATGGAGATGTGGCCTTCCGTCAACACAGCAGCGGACATACCACCGGCCCCAACTGGCCGACTTTCTTGAAGTTCGCGGATCGCTACTTCAAGGATGCATCAACACCCCGGTAACAACACCTAAATGACCGTGCGCGATGGGCAGCACACTAGGCAGCACACTAACCCGAAACGTAAGCGAGGACTGGTCTTCCTCGTTTACACTTCGGGTCAGTGTGCTTCCGAACTGCGCACGTTGGCAGGTTCGAGCTTGCCGGAGAGTAGCGGGGCGTTGACACGCCCCGCTCACGTTGAAGCAAACCTTACGAGCCGGCGGCGCCGATGGCCGAGCCGACGTTGCCAAACGTCGCGTTGGCGCTGGTGCCCAGCGCCGTGATCGCTATCAGGCAAACGACGATGATCAAGGCCAGCATGACAGCGTACTCAACCGCCGTCGGGCCTTCTTCCTTCTTCAGAAACTCTACGACTAGTTTGGTGAACCGAGAGAGCATGACCTTTTCCTTTCTTCCGGAATTTCGGGAACAAGAACCACGGTGATCGCTTCGAGACGCTAACTGTAATCGTGGCGACTCCCCCGTGAGAGGGCCAGGGCGAAAGGTTAGGCGAAACAACGGACCGACTTACGGCTGGAGCGACATTAAGAGATTGCTGGGACTGTTGCTCGAGAGCAAACAGTTATCCCCTTGGCTTTCGTGGAGCATGAAGCGCCACGAGGGCAGGTTGAAATGGTACATGGGCAAACTTGCAGAGACTAGTAGCGAGCTTTGCCTGAAGTAGAGTCAATTCTCCCGCGTGATGAAGCTTGGGCTTCATTGAGAGCTAGGCTGCAGAGCGCCAGCAGAACAACGAACATTTGTCCCAGTTTGCGGAACATGATCAGTAAACACCCTGGGCGGATCCTGCCAGGACCGGCCCTCTTTGAGCAAGCAAAGGCTACATCAGAATCGTGGATCTGTCAAATTCGGAAGAATGCGGTTTTTTGAGAAAACCGATTCCTGTGGACGGGACTGCAAAAAGGGATTCTAAAGCCGGTTTCTCAGGGTCTTCTCTTCTTCGGGGAGAGGGTGAGTGAGGAAAAAAGCCCCAACCATCTTTTTCCCCACTTGCGCCCCCTCCCCGAAAAGAGAAGAGCGAGGATGGAGGATTGAGGATCGGAAACGGCTGACAATCGATCCTCAATCTTCATCCTCAATACCTCTTTCTCTATCCGGCTTTCACCAGTTGCCGGAGTTTGCTAAGGGCCCGCTGTTCCAATTGCCGGGCGCGCTCGCGAGTCACTCCCAAATGCGCCCCAATGGCGGTGAACGTGTGTGGCTCTTCTCCATCGAAGCCAAAGCGTAAGCGCAGGACGGTGGCTTCGCGCTCTTCCAATTGGTCGAGGACCTTCCGAGCCCAGGTCATGTCTTCCGCTCGGCTCAGGTTATGGTCGGGCGGCTGGGACCGATCGTCGGCGAGTCTTTCGTCGGCCGTCCAACCATTCGATTCCTGATCGGTGAGCGCGGTCAGATTCAAAATCTTGAGGGCCTTCTGCACCAGATGAAACTGTCGGCGCGAGAACTTCAGATGGCGGCTGATTTCTTCCTCGGAAGGCGTCCGGCCGATGGAATCATGGAGCCGCGAGGCGCCGCGCCGCCATTTGTTGAGCAGGTTCACCGTGTGGGCCGGCACGCGGATGGTTCGACCCCGCATGATCAGCGTTCGACGGATCGCCTGCTTGATCCAATAGCTGGCGTAGGTGCTGAAGCGCGTATTCCGCGAGGGATCAAAATCCTTGGCGGCGCGGAGCAAACCCAGGTTTCCTTCCGCGATCAAATCTTCCAGAGGCATCCCGTGTCCGACGTAGCAGCGGGCGATGGCTACCACCAGCCGAAGGTTCGCCCGCACTAGATGGTCGCAAGCTTCCCAATCCCCTTCCTGAATTCGCCGGCCCAGTTCCTTCTCTGTTTGGGCGCTCAAGAGCGATGTTTGATTGATCTCCTGCAAATACGTTTCCATGCTGGAGGAACGGGCGGGGGAACGGGAAAGGGCTGTCATGGGCGCTTCTCCGGGGTTGGAATAAGGGAATATCAGCGCTGATACCGAGAGGGAGTTTAGATTAAACGCCAAAGTGAAAAAATCGGGAGAAGCCCGCGAATAACCGGCGGAAAAACCTGAGACGGGCATCAGGAAAAGACCTGAGAGGGCGGTTTGTTGAGTATCACTATTACAGGATGGTGACATCTTGGCGTTCGATGAGAATGACACCTTCGCCCAAGGCCGTGGCCAGTTTCTTCTGAATGGCGAGGAAGTACTCATCCGATGCGCGTACGGCGGCGGCGTAAACCGAGTAATGGGCGTGCCGGTTGACTTCCATAGTCTGCCGCGGCCGGCGCGGATCACGCGCCCCCCAGCCGATGAGGCTGGGTATGGAAATGGATGTTGTCAGTCCGCCGAAATCTTCAGCAAGCCTCAACTGAACTTGCAGCAGGTCATCGTCCGTCGCGATTCTTCTGGGCGCGCGGCCTTTTTTCACTTCTTCCACTGGAAAGAACCGTGAATCGCCGGACCAGCGTCTCCGGACCTAGCTGGGCGCGGATCTCCGGCACGGCGTAGGTTTGCAGAGCTTTAAGATCGAGAGCGGTTTGACTTTTGGCCATTGCGAGCCGTCCGTGACAAATATTTGAAGCGAACTTTGGCCTTTTGCAGAGCCTTGATATGTTCGTCGGTCACGACGAATTGGGAGTCCGGCAAAACCTGGTATTCCCGATAAACGTCCAGGAGCGCGCCAATGGCGCGGCGGTGTTCAGTAAGATTGGGAAACTGGATCCAGTGCATTTCCCGTCTCCTTTATGCTCCAGTTTTGTCCATTCTAATCCGACGAGTAAATACCGCACGTCTAAGGGAATGGTGCCAATCAACGAAAAGCGGCCGCACAGCGTGGAGCCACGAAAGCATGAATGCTGGCATCTTGGAATTCATGGGTTTACGTTCCTTGCTCGATCAACCCCACCCGTAAAGCGTAGCGCACGAGTCCCGCGATATCGTGGATGTCGAGTCGTTCCATCAACTGCATACGATGCGTTTCCACGGTCTTGACGCTGATGTCGAGCTTCTTGGCGATTTCCTTGGTGGTGTTCCCTTCGGCGATGAGCTGCAAAATCTCCCGCTGCCGCAGGGTGAGTTTTTCCGTGCTGGTGGGCGCCACGCGTTGGACATAACCGCTGACGAGGTGCTGGGACACTTTCGAGCTGAGATAAGTCTCGCCACGGGCCACGGCGCGAATGGCCTGTTCCAGCTCGGCCGGGTTGCCGTCTTTGAGCAGGTAGCCGGCCGCACCGACGCGCATCGCCTTGAGGACATATTCCTCGGCGGCGTTCATGGACAAGATGATGACGCGGACCTTGGGAAATTCCTTGACGATCCGAGTGGTCGCCTCCAAACCGTTGAGCCCGGGCATCATGATGTCCATCAAGACGACGTGCGGCCGATGGATTTCGACTTGTCGCAGCGCCGCCCGGCCATCGCCGGCTTCGCCCACGACTTCCACTCCAGGGAAGCTTTGGACCAGTGAGCGGAATCCGGCACGGACCAGATCGTGGTCGTCCGCAAGTAAAATGCGAATTACATCCATATTGTCCAGTTTGTGCTGGATTTTGAGACAAAGCAAGATGACGGGAGGGAGAAATGACAATCTGTAGTCAGTTCTACAGGTTTTTTAGCATTCTTTCATACTCGTCGTGTGAGCCGATCCAAAACCAGAAGATATGATCTCCTTCTCGCAATCCCAATGCGCGATAGCTAATCCCGACGCGTACCGATTCAATTGGTTGTCGCTGGCTTACGCGCTTGAACTGGAGACTCGGATGAAATGGATCGGAGCGCCAAAGGGAATATGCTCGGTCTGCTTGGTCCCGAATCTCAGGGGGCAGCTGATCCAGTAGTTGCGAAACTTTTTGGTTACGCTTGACTTCACGGTTGGGGCTGACCATGCGGAAACACGTCGTCCAGAGGGATGGTTTCGCCCTCAGCGATTTCGCGCCGGACGGATTGGGCCAGATGATCCCATTGTTGCTGGTTTGTGGCGGCGAATTTTGCCGCCCAGACCTGGTCGTCCGCAAGCTCCGCAAGGATGCGAGTGGCCACGGAATCTTGCTCCGAAACCGGCAGTTTCTCGATCTCCGTAATCGCTTGTTGAAGTAAATGGGTCATATCACCTCTCCTATTCTCAATTCTAATTCCGGCAATGAAACTGAACAAGGCTCTCTGACCTACCAAAACCCCCATCAAGGTTTTTTAGGCACCCCGGGCGTGGAGCATCAATCTAAATGTCAGCGATTTTCGTACCTTAGCGACCTGTCTACCTCCCCAGCCGCTCCAGGTCGGCCTTGGCTTGTTTGGTCAGCGACGCCTCCAGAGCGCCATCGGCCAGTGATTTCATAACCTGCAGCGCTTCGGGCGTACCGATCTGTCCCAGGATTTCCAGGCCTCGGATTTGGCCTAAACGCTGGCGGGAAGGGGCGGTTCCTTGCACTTGATCCAGCAAGCGCGAGACGCGCTGTTGAACTTCCGCGCTCGGATGGCCTTCGATCGTCCGCCGCAGCGCTGCTTCGGCCAGATCGCTCACCCTTTCCAGCTCGATCATAGCTCGTTCCCGTGCGACGAAATCGTCGCTGTCCAGATTAACGATGAGCTGGGCAATACGTTGAGGGCCGACGGCGGCGGCCGGGTGCAATTGCTTTTTGAGAAAGGTCACGGTCGCCTCCGGAGCGCAGATCATGGTCCAGAGCGCGCGGTGGGCCTGACGGGCATCTTCGCCAGTCACTTCTTTCCAAAGGGATTCAAGCTGATCGCCGGAAAGTTGGATTGCCTGAAGTCGTCCGGAAGAAAGCGCTTCATTTTGCATTGTGGCCAAACGGTCTTGCAGCCGGCCGGTTACGTCCCATACGAGCGCCGTGGTGTCACCGCTGCCACTGAATAGTCTTCGGCCGTCCGGGGCGAAGCAAAAGCCCACGGCGTCATCGGTATGGCCTTCGAGCCGGTATCGTTCTTTGCCGGTTGCGACTTCCCAGAGATGAACGGTGTGGGCCGTCCCTCCGGAGGCCAGCAGCTTGCCGTCCGGAGAGAAAGTCAGGCCGACGACCCATCCGAGGCTCCGCTCCGATTGACGAATTGGCTCACCAGTGGCCACATCCCAAAAATGAATCGGTCCGGAGCGGCCGCCGCTGACCAGCAGCTTGCCGTCCGGAGAGAAGGCCAGGGCTTCCACCTCGCGCTCCTCGGAGACAAGGAGATGAAGCTCTTTCCCGGTGGCCACATCCCACAATCGAATCGTGTAATCCTCGCTGCCGGAAGCGAGCGTCTTGCCGTCAGGCGAGAAGGCGACCCAGGTGATTTTGTCTTGATGCCCTTCCAAGCGGCGAATTTCCTTACCGGAAGACGGGTCGGAAATCGCCACCGTCTGGCCATCGCCTGCCGAGGCCAGTAAGGCGCCGTCGGGCGAAAACACCACCGTGAGGATAGCCTCTTTGTGGGCCGAAAAGTGACGGATTTCCTTGGCCGTGGCTTGGTCCCATAAATAGATGACCCCGTCCTTACTCCCCGTGGCCAAAACTTTCTGATCCGGAGATAGGGCGACGGCTTTCCCCCGGATCTGATGACCCTCGAAATGTCGGATCGGCTTGCCGGTGGCGACATCCCACAGGTAGATGAGGCCGTCGGCGCCGCCGGTGAGGAGCGTCTGGCCGTCGGCCAGCAGTTTCAAGTACTGGACGAAATTGTGATGTCCTTCGGGCTGCAGGATGGGCTTTCCGGTCTTCGTATCCCAAAGACGAACGGCGAAATCGTATCCTCCGGAAGCCAGCAGTTTGCCATCCGACGAGAAAACGACCGGGCGAACTCGTTCCGCATGTCCCATCAGGCGGTGTAATTCTTTGCCGGTCGCGGGATCCCAGAGCCGGACCGTGGCGTCGTGACTGCCCGAAGCCACTATCGAGCCGTCCGGAGAAAAAGAGACGAACCGAACCTTGTCGGTATGGCCCTTGAGTTGTTTCAGCTCCTTGCCTGTGGCCGTCTCCCAGATCCGAGCCGTCTTATCGTCGCTGCCGGAGACGAGCTGCTTGCTATCGGGAGAAAACGCGACCGAATCGACGCTCGCTTCGTGTCCCTCCAATTTGCGAAGTTCGTTGCCGGTATTGACATCCCATAGTCGCACCGTCTTATCTCCACTGGCGGATGCCAAATGACGGCCGTTTGGAGAGAAAGCCACGGCCGTGACTTTTTCCAAATGCCCATCAAACCGGCGCACCTCTTTGCCATCGGCCACCGACCATAACTTAACGCTCTTGTCGTGTGCGGCCGAAGCCAGCGCTTTGCCGTCCGGAGAGAAGGCGACGCAATAAACATGATTGGGTTGCTGGCCGCCTTGTTGAGGAGCGATGATAACCTGTGGAGGCCCGGGAGCACCGAATTGACGGACTTCTTTTCCTGTCGCCGTTTCCCAAAGGCGAATGGTTTGATCGGCACTGCCGGAAGCTAGCTTCGTGCCGTCGGGACTAAATACGACACTCCATATCCAACCTTGATGGCCGGTGAATCGCCGGATTTCCTTGCCCGTGGCGACGCCCCACAGGCAGATGACGTTGCCCCAGCCGGCGCCGGCCAGGGTCTTGTTGTCGGGGGAAAAGGCCAGGCTATAGATATCTCGAATACCGCGAAAGCGCAACGTCCCCATCCGGGCCAAGGCGCCGGCCGGTAAGGGATCGCCATAAAGATCAACGCGGCGTCCATTCTGACCGTCACCCACGGGAGCGCCAGGCTTTCGCGGCCCTTGCTTGCTTGGTCGCCCGATTGGAGCTTGTCCTCGGGCCGCGAAAGCATGCCATCCCATTAAGGCAACCGCCAAGCCCAGCAGAATCCTTGCAAACCACTTTTGCGAGAACATGGTTACCGATTGTAATGAGCCTACAGGACCAAGTCCACAAGCCGGACTTCCGTCGTTCTTGGAGTAACCGCTACCTCTTAACCGCTCCTTTCGCTATTGCCCGAACATTCCATTTCTCCTGAACCGGCGCGGTGCCGATAAGCAAGACGGCTAAGGAAGCAAGTCCGGCCAATTCAAGGAGGAAGTCATGGCCCGGAAAGTTAGAAATCATTGGGGATGGGCGCAACTGGTTTCAGCGCTGGTTGCGATGTGGGCGACTTCACCTGGCCTGGCTCAAGACCTGGTCTTTGGCGGCAATCGCTGGAAGTACTGTCCTCCACAAGTGCCCCAGGCGCCCGAATGTGCGCGGCCGGAAACCCCAGCTCCTCCGACTGTTCCCGCCCCGCCCGAGGCGGTCCGCCCCTCGGTTCCGCTGGCGCCCACTGTACCGCCCGAGCAGTTCGCCGCACTGGGGGGCGAAACCGTGGCTCTCGCCGATCGTAGCGCCGTTGGCTACATCGACCCGGCCATTCCTATGACTCAATTTCGCTTGCGCTACGATGCGGCTTACCGGGATAACCGGCCGGATCGGGCGGAATTCTTTTATCCGAAGTGCGGCTGCTTCAAAATCGCCGGACTGGATCCACGTGCGCCCGGTCCTCCCCTTCCGGAAACCCGGGTCGATTACCAGGATCTCTCATCCTACCTTGAATATGCTCCAACTGAGAGGCTGTCCGGGTTTGTAGAAATCCCGGTTCGCTGGCTCAACCCGGTGGTTAACGACAACACCTCCGGCCTGGCCGACATCAATGCCGGCTTCAAATGGGCTTTCATTTACAACCATGACCAGGTCGCGAGCTTTCAGTTTCGGACCTACGCTCCGACCGGCGACGCCTTCAAAGGCCTCGGCACCGACCACGTGAGTTTGGAACCGGCCTTGCTGCTTTTCCAGCGCCTGACCGACCGCTTGAATTTCGAGGGCGAGCTGCGCGACTGGATTCCGATCGGCGGCACGGACTTCGCCGGCAACGTCATCCGATACGGCGTCGGCTTGGATTACCGGATATACGACAATGACAGTCTTCGCATCGCTCCCGTGGCGGAATTCGTCGGCTGGACGGTGCTCAGCGGCAAAGAGTTCGCCAATCCTCCCGGCGTGATTCTCGACGCCACCGGGGACACGATCGTGAATGCCAAGATCGGCGCCCGGTTCTGGTTCGGCTCTCATAGCGACATTTACATCGGCTACGGTCGAGCCCTCACCGGCGCGGTTTGGTACAAGGATATTGTCCGGGCCGAATACCGGTTGGTGTTCTAGCGCCGCTCCCGGTTCATAAGTCTCGCGCATCGGCGAGCGGGGTTGCGTTAGCGCCCCGAGTTCTCCCGGCGCTAATGCGGCCGGGCTCGCCGGAGCCCGAAATTGGTGACGGTTGGATTCTCGTTTTTGCGACTTTGCGGCTTTGCGCGAGATGAGGAGTTTCCAAAGACTCGCGCGAAGCAAACACGCTAAGCTCGGCTGCCCTTCCCTGCATTTTCAATTCGGATTTCAATCTGGCATGGCTATACTAGAGAGGTTAACCGGTGTGCGCGCCAAACCGACGCAATGACCTCGCCCCTAATCTCCATGCCCGAAGTCTATGTCAGCACCGATGTGGAAAGCGACGGGCCGATTCCCGGTCCGCATTCCATGCTCAGCTTTGCCTCGGCGGCTTTCCTTCCGGACAAGACACTGGTCGACACATTCACCGCCAATCTGAAAACCTTGCCCGGAGCGACCGCGGACCCGGCCACCATGAACTGGTGGCAGCAGCATCCGGAGAAGTGGGCCGCCGCCCGCGCCGACTTACAAGACCCCGAGCCAGCAATGCGCCGCTATGTCGACTGGGTCGGCAAGCTCCCTGGCCGACCCGTTTTTGTCGCCTACCCCGCCGGTTTTGATTTCCTGTTTGTCTATTGGTACTTGATCCGTTTTGTCGGCGACAGTCCCTTTTCCTTTTCGGCTCTGGACATCAAGACCTATGCCATGGCCTTGCTCAAGACCGAATATCGGGAATCGGTGAAGCGCCACATGCCGCGCCGCTGGTTCGAAGCCCAGCCGCATACCCATATCGCCCTCGACGACGCCATCGAACAGGGATTGCTGTTTTGCAACATGCTGGCGGAGAATGGTAACAGAAGAGTGAGTGGTGAGTGGTGAGTGGTGAGTGGTGAGTGGTGAGTGGTGAGTGGTCGCAAGCGATGTCTTACCACTCACTCACGCACATTGAAGACCGAATGCGTAAAGTAATCTCTAAGATTGTTTCCGGCGGGCAAACGGGTGTCGACCGAGCGGCCTTGGACGTTGCCCTGGACCAGGGCATTCCCTGTGGCGGTTGGTGTCCCAGGGGCCGCCTCGCCGAGGATGGTCCTATTCCCGAGCGCTATCCGCTTGAAGAAACAACTTTACCCGTGTATCCGCAGCGGACCGAATGGAATGTTCGCGATTCGGATGGAACCTTGGTGTTGACCATGCGCGACAGGGCGAGCCGGGATGCATTAGCGCCTAGAGGTTCCGGTACGGCTCTCACCATCCAACTGGCGCGGCGGCAGAGGAAGCCTTGTTTGGTTGTGAACCTGAACGATGAACCGGCCATCGAAAGGGTTCGTCGCTGGTGCCTAGCAAATCAGATTCGGACTCTGAATGTAGCCGGACCTCGCGAGAGCGAAAATCGAGGAATCTATTACAAAGCCGTGAAGTTTCTTCGTCAATTGAAGCAATCGGAGCCGTCTTTTGGCCGAAAAACGTCTTTGATCAAAAGACGATCGGAGAAATTATCATGAACGATTTATCGCGCCGGCGGTTTCTTCAAACGGCGAGCACCGGGGCTGCGGGGCTCGCTGTGGCGGGCCGGGTTGCGTCATCGTCCGCAGCGTCCGCTGAAGACCAGCAAAAACCGGCAAAGTTCCGCCTCGGCATCGTGACTTACAACATCGCCGCACAATGGGACCTGCCGACGATCCTCCGCATTTGCAAGAACGTCGGCCTGTCGCCGGTCGAGCTAAGGACCACACATAAGCATGGCGTCGAGCCGGCCTTGACGAAACAAAAGCGCCAAGAAGTTCGGCAGCGTTTCGCGGACGCGGGAATTGAGTGCTGGGGCTGCGGCAGCGTGTGCGAATTTCATTCGCCCGATCCCCCCGTGGTTCGAAAGAACATCGAAACCTGCAAGGAATTCGTGCAGTTGGCCGCCGATATTGGCGGGCGCGGCGTCAAAGTCCGCCCCAATGGCTTGCCCAAGGAGGTGTCGGTCGAAAGAACCTTGGAGCAGATCGGCAAAGCGCTGATCGAATGCGGCAAGGCTGCCGCTGATGCCGGCGTGGAGATTTGGGTCGAGGTTCACGGTCCTGGTACTTCGCATCCGCCGCACATGAAAACCATCATGGAGCACTTCGGCCACCCGAAAGTCGGCCTGACTTGGAATTCCAATCCTTCCGACATTGCAAACGGCTCGGTGGCCGAGTCCTTCAAGCTACTCTGGCCCTGGATTCGTTCCTGCCACATCAACGAGTTGTACAAAGACTCGAAAGGCGTCTATCCCTATCGGGAGCTATTCCGTTTGTTCCGCGAGCATGGCTACGATCGGGTTACATTATGCGAAGTGGGTCGAAGCCCGCCCGACGCCGATTCAGGGCAGGAACTATTGCAATACTACAAGGCATTGTGGACCGAGCTAAACCAGCGAGCCGCCACTTCTTGACTGAGGGAGTGTTAACTTATGTTAACACTC
>WNFA01005751.1_pt1 | contig 13884 bp, 13 predicted proteins | sample 5400481 | NCBI WGS metagenome assembly WNFA01 (sample SAMN13153340, study PRJNA577476) | soil metagenome | isolation source: 120 cm saprolite under Douglas fir tree site 2 hole 1 replicate 2 | place: USA:California | collected 2015-04-18 | reverse complement strand
CCCGGTCGGAGACCCCCATCACCAGCTCCATGTTGTGCTCGACGAGCAGGATCGTCAGGCGATCGTCGTCCCGGAGGCTGCGGATCAGTCGCATCAGCTCCTGGGTCTCGGTGGGGTTGAGCCCGCCCGCCGGCTCGTCGAGCAGGAGCAGGCGGGGCTCCAGCGCCAGCGCCCGCGCCAGCTCGACGCGCTTCTGGAGCCCGAGTGGGAGCCCCCCCGCGTCGCGCCCCGCGACGTCGCCCAGGCCCACGCGCCCGAGGAGCGCCCGCGCCCGGTCTCGCGCGCGGGCTTCCTCGCGGCGCACCCCGGGCAGCCCGAGCGCGGCCGCGATCACCCAGCCTCGCAGCCGCGCGTGCGCGCCGATGAGCACGTTGTCGAGCGCGGAGAGCCCGCGGAACACTTCCGTGTTCTGGAAGGTCCGCGCCACCCCGAGCCGCGCCACCGCGTGCGGCGCGCAGGCCAGGAGATCGTGCCCGTCGAAGCGCACCCGCCCGGCCGCCGCCCGGTAGAGACCGGTCAGCACATTAAACACGGTGGTCTTTCCCGCCCCGTTGGGTCCGATGAGCGCGAAGATCTCCCCCGCCCCGACGGCGAGATCCACGTCGCTGAGCGCGGCGAGGCCGCCGAAGCGGATCGACAGCCCCGCGATGTCGAGCAGCGGCGCGGGCGGCCGCGTCACGGGTCGGACTTGAGCCAGTCCGAGAGCGGCTTGAAGCGCCCGTTCTCCACGCGCACCCAGAACCCCTGTTTCTGCGTGTCGTGGTCGGGTCCGATCGTGATCGGCGGCACGATGCCGGTGTCGAAGCCCTTGAGCGTCTCGAGGGCCGCCACGAGCCCGTCGCGCGTGAGGGTCCGGCCCGCGCGCTTGGCGGCCTCGGTGAAGAGCATCCCGGCCAGATACCCGGACAGCGAGTAGCGGTTCGGCTCGTTCTTGGGGACGTACTTCTGCAGGTGCTCCCGATAGAGCTTGATTCCGGGCTGATCGGAGCGCAGGGGATCCGGCAGCGTGGCGAGCCCCTCCACACCGGCGGAGGCGTCGCCGGCCAGGCCCAGATAGGTCTCGTCGGTGAGCGGCCCCGTCGAGACCATCAGGGTATCGGCCCAGCCGATCTTCTGCCGCTCCTTGAGCGCCTGCGCGGCGGGGCCCGGCGTCAGCACGAGGAACGTGACTTCGGGTTTGGCGGCCTGGAGCTTGGCGATCTGCGCGCTCACGTCGGTGACGCCGCGCTTCACCGGCTCGGTCGCGACCAGCTTGAGGCCGTGGCGGCCGAGATCGGCCTCGAACGCGGTGAGGAACGACTTGCCGTACTCGTCGTCCTGGTAGAGCGCCCCGAACCGCTTGAACTTCCGCGGGCCCGCCAGGTAGTCGATCATCATCCGCGACTGGCGGTCGCTCAGCACGAGCCCGCTGAAGACGTACTTGCGGTTGCGCGTCGCGGTCGAGCTCTGGAACGGAAACAGCATCGGGACTCGGCTCTGCTCGAGGTAGTCGAGGGTGGCGACCACCGGCGGCGAGCCCTGCGGCGCGATCACCGCGAAGATCGCGTCCTGTTCCACGAGCTTCCGGGTATTGGCCACCGCATCCTGCGGCCGGTAGCCGTCGTCGTAGTAGATCGTGCGGATCTTGCGGCCGTGGACGCCGCCCGCGTCGTTGAGCACGCGGAAGTACAGGTCGACGCCGGCCCGGGTGAGCTGGGTGCCGGTGAAGGCCAGCGGCCCGGAGAACGAGTTCGAGCCGCCCAGCAGGATCTCGGTGTCGGTCACGCCGGGCTCGGCCACGACCGGGGCCGGGCCGAGCATCCAGACGAGCATCGCGACCACGAAGATGACGATGAATAGGGCCAGTGGGCTTCGCTGTCTCATGACTGCCTCCTTATCGCCGCGGCCAGGCCGCCGGGCGCGAACAGCATGCAGGCGATCATGATCGCGCCGAAGATCAGCGGCCGGTACATCTGGAACCCGGCCAGCGAGTCGTTGAGCACGGTGACGATGGCCGCCCCCGCCACCGAGCCCCAGACGGAGCCGAGCCCGCCCAGGATGATCATCACCAGGAAGTCGACCGAGAGGAACACGTCGAACGCGTCCGGGGAGAGAAAGCCCACCACGAAGGCAAACAGCCCGCCCGCCACCCCGGTGTAGAACGCGGAGAGCACGAAGGCGACCGTCTTGTACGCGGCCGCGTTGATCCCGCTCGCCTGCGCGGCGACCTCGCTGGCGCGAATGGCGAGGAAGGCGCGCCCGGTGCGCGTGGCCGCCACGTTGAGCGCGGCCAGGACCATCGCCGCGGCCACCGCGAGCGCGAGATAGTAGCGCGCGCGGTCGGTGTCGAGGACCCACGGGCCGAGCCGGGCCATCGGCACGCGCAGGCCGTCGTTGCCGCGGGTCAGCCCGTCGAGGTTGGTGATCGCCTCCGTGACGACGAAGCCGAAGGCGAGCGTGGCCATGGCCAGGTAGAGGCCGTCGAGCCGGAGACACGGGATGCCCAGGGCCAGGCCGACGAGCGCGGTGAGGAGACCGGCCGCGAGTAACGTCAACGGCACCGGCAGCGCGGGCGCCCGCAGGGTGAGGATCGCCGCGGTGTACGCACCGATCGCGAGAAAGCCCGCGTGGCCGAACGAGAGCTGGTTCGTGTAGCCGGAGAGCAGGTTGAGGCCGATGGCCACGATCGCGTTCACCGCGACCAGGGTGGCGAGGAACACGAAGTACTTCGGCGCCACCAGCGGCCACCCCAGCGCGGCGGCTCCCGCGAGCGTCCACGCCACGGCCCGCACTAGACCTTCCTCCGCTCGACGCGGCCGATCGCGGCTGCCGGTCGGCAGGTACAGCCGCGCCCGGTTCTCGATCACGCCGAGGAGCCTGCCACCCGCCCCCGCGCCCGGCCGCGAGCCGAAACCGCCGAGCACGGCCGCGGTGAAGCCGTTGATCGCGATCAGCCCCATCTTGGTCGAGAGGAAGGTCACCGGGGCGATGAGGACCCCCGCCACCGCGCCCACCACCGCCGCGAGCACCCACGCCCCGGAGTACACGCGCTCCACGCTGATGCCCATCAGCCGCGCCGCGGTCTGGTTCTGCGCGACGGCGCGCATGGCGCGGCCGAAGCGGGTGGCGCGAAAGAGCGCGACGAGGGCGAGCATCAGGACCAGCGAGGCCCCGATGACCCCGAGGGACACCGGCGCGACCCGCACCGGGCCGATCGCGATGGGCCGGTTCGAGAACAGCGCGGGGAACGGCAGCTCCTCGTTCGTCCACACGATGCCGGCCGCGGCTCGCAGCACGAGCGAGAGCCCGAGCGTGATGATGAGCACGTCCCAGTGGGTGGCGGAGACGGCACGGCGGATGATCACCCGCTCCACGAGGAACGCGAGGAGCCCGCCCGCCGCCACCCCGCAGGCCAGCGCGGCCAGCAGCGGGAGCCCGGCCGCGTGCTGCGCGGACCAGGCCACGAACGCCGAGACCATGAGCATCTCCCCCTGGGCGAAGTTCACGGTGCGCGTGGCGTTGTAGACGATGACGAGGCTCAGGGCGACCAGCGCGTAGATGCAGCCCGTCGCGAGCCCGCTGACGACGACGTGGACCAGCGCCGAGCCGCTCACGCCCGGATACTGCTTGGCTCGCTCGCCCCTGTCAAGGCAACGACAGGATTCTAGTCTTAGGGAACACGGAAGCGCTGCTTCACGAATGCATCGACAATCCGCCTGGTGCTCGGGTCGTGCTCCTGGGAACCTGTGTCGGTGGCCACACACCGTGCGACCGACCTCGCCGTCCAGGTCATGACCGCGTCCGCTCGGGCGGGCTCGTCAATCGTCCTCAGGTGCCCGTACCATTCCACTTGAGCCTTGCCCTTGAGCTTTCCCCAGCACTCCTGTGTCGCCACGGCAATCGAGCGGCTGACGTTCTCTCTCGCCTTGCGCTCGTACACGGGAGTGGCCGTGAATCCACAGAGGAGTCCTGCTGCGGCAACGACGAGAACTCGTGTCCTCATGACCGCCTCCGCGCGCGTGGTTGGCCCGGGACGGAGGAGCCACGACCAATGCGAAGAACTGGAGCTGAGAAGTAGGGCGCCAGCCTGGCGACCGTGGGCTCCGTCCCGGACCTCGCAGGGAGGGAGAGCAAGAGCGAAGCCATCACAAAAAGATCTCGGAATCAGCTACTTAAGACATAGAGATCAACCCGATCCGCTCTCAACTTGTCACCGCGGTGCCGGAAGTGAGCCACATGACAGGACGCAGCCGGGCGCCTGGAAGGTGGGATAGTGGACACATCATGCAGCACCTGAACGACCACTTCCTCTTCTCTCCCTCGGACCTCGGCAGCTTCCTGGCATGCGAGCACCTGACGCAGCTCGAGCTGGCGGTGGCCCTGCGGGAAGGCCGGCGGCCGAGCTACGAGAACTCCTACGCCGAGCTCCTCCGGCGCAAGGGCCAGGAGCACGAGGAGGCCTTCCTCGCGACGCTCCGCGATGCCGGCCGCAGCGTGGTCGAGGTGCGCCTGGCCGCCAACCGCGACTTCGAGGCTGGGACGCGGCGCACCGCGGAGGCGATGCGGGCCGGCGCCGACTACGTCTACCAGGCCGTCTTCTTCGCGAACGGCTGGCGCGGGATCGCGGACTTCCTGGAGCGCGTCGAGCGGCCCTCCGCGCTCGGCTCGTGGAGCTACCAGGTGCTGGACACGAAGCTGGCCCGTCATCCGCGCCCGGAGCACGCGCTCCAGCTCTCATTCTATAGCCAGGCCCTCGCGGACACGCAGCAGCTCGCCCCCGACCTGGCCTATGTCGTCCTCGGGACCCGCGAGCGGGTCGCGATCCGGTTGGCGGACGTGACCGCCTACTATCGGCGCGTCCGGCAGCGCTTCGAGGCCGCGGTGGCCGCCCGGTCTGAGACCGGTCCCTATCCCTGCTACCACTGCTCGTTCTGCGACTTCCGGTCGCCCTGCGACGACCGGCTGGAGCAAGAGGACCACGTCGTGCGCGTCGCCGGCATCCACCGTGATCAGGTGAAGCGGCTGTTCGCGGGCGGGATCAACACGCTGACCGCGCTCGCCGAGACACGGCCGGATGTGTCGGTCGCCAAGATGGCCTCCTCGACGTTCGGCACCCTGCGCGACCAGGCGGGCCTTCAGCTGATCCGGCAGCGGTCGGGCACGCTGGAGTGGCAGCCGCTCGACATCGAGCCGGGGCGCGGCTTCGCGGCGCTCCCCCCGCGGTCACCCGGCGATCTCATCTTCGATCTCGAGGGCCACCCCTTCTTCGAGCCCGCGCGAGGGCTGGAATATCTCTTCGGGATCCTCTTGCTCGACGGCGCGGAGCCCCGATACCAGGCGTTCTGGGCGCACGACCGCGAGGGGGAGCGCCAGGCGTTCGAGGCTCTGGTCGATCTCATTCACGCGCGTCTCGCGCGGTATCCCGATCTGCACGTCTACCACTTCAGCGGCTCGGAGCCGAGCACGCTCAAGCGGCTCATGGCCGAGTACGCCACGCGCGAGGCCCAGGTGGACGACCTGCTGCGGCGGCAGGTCTTCGTGGATCTCCATACGATCGTCCGCCGGGCCCTGCGCGCGGGCGTGCCCAGCTACTCGCTCAAGGAGCTCGAGGCCCTCTTCGGCTTCACGCGGACCGGCACCGTCAAGTCGGGCACGCAGGCCATCCTCAACTACGAGCGCTGGCTTCACCAGCGCAGCCAGGTGCTGCTGGATGAGATCGCCGCCTACAATCTGGAGGACTGCCAGGCCACGCTCGGCCTGCTCCAGTGGCTGCACCGGGTCCGGCCGGCTGACCTTCCGTGGCCGGAGACGCCGGAGCCGCAGGCGCTCTCGACCGAGGCCACCGAGGCCCTGGACGCCAGGCAGCAACTGCGCCAGGAGCTGGTCGCCGGAGCCGAGCCCGGCACGCCGCGCTGGCTCGCGGGCGAGCTGCTGGAGTACCACCGGCGCGAGGCGCGCCCGGCCTGGTGGGCCTACTTCGATCGCCTCGGCAAGTCGCCGGAAGAGCTGCTGGAGGATTCGGAGGCGATCGCCTACCTCAAGGCCGACCCGCGTACGCCGCCGCAGCCCAGGAAGAAGTCGCTGGTACATACGCTCAGGTTCCCGATTCAAGATCACAAGCTCCGCCCCGGACACATGGTCCACGAGCCCGCGACGGGCAGGAGCGCCGGCGAGATTCTGGCCATCGACGACACCAGTGGAGTCTTGGAGCTGCTGCGAGGCCCGAAGTTCGGCTCCACGCCGCTCCCCAGCGAAGTCGTCGCCGGCGGCCCGATCGACGATCGAACCCAGCGCGCGGCCGTCCTGCGCGTTGCCGAATCGATCAGAGCCGGCGATGGGCGCTATCCCGCGCTCCAGGCGATTCTCGCCCATGAGCGGCCCCGGATCCGGGGCCTCGCCGCCGAGTCACGGATCCAGACGATCGACCTCTCCGAGATGAAGGCGCTCGCGCTCAGCCTGGACGGGAGCTACCTGTTCCTCCAGGGCCCCCCCGGGACCGGCAAGACCTGGACCGGCGCCCGGATCGTCGTGCACCTGCTGGCCAGTGGCCGGCGGGTTGGGATTTCCGCTCAGAGCCACAAGGCCATCCACAATCTGCTCGATGAGATCGAGACGGTCGCTCGGGACACCGGCGTGCGCTTCAAGGGGCTCAAGAAGTCGGCGGCCGGGAACCCCGAGTCCGAGTACGACGGCGAGTTCATCAAGAGCGATCCGGACAACTCGACGTTCGCGAATGCGGGCCGCGACGTTCAGCTCTTCGCGGGAACGGCCTGGCTCTTCTCGCGCCCAGACCTGGACGGTAAGGTCGACAACCTCGTCATCGACGAGGCCGGCCAGGTCTCGCTCGCGGACGCGCTGGCGATGGGCACGGCGGCCCGCAACGTGATCCTCCTGGGGGATCCCCTTCAGCTCGCGCAGGTCTCCCAGGGGGTGCACCCGGCCGGGACCGGCGCGTCCGTCCTCGAGCACCTGCTCGGCGACGCCCCGACGATTCCGGAAGACCGCGGCGTCTTCCTCGAGCGCAGCTTCCGCATGCACCCCGACGTGTCCGCGTTCATCTCGGAGATCGTCTACGCGGGCCGGCTCCACTCGGACGACTCAGCGGCGCGCCGGACCACGACCTTCGGCACCGGCATCCGGTTCGAGCCGGTCGACCACGACGGCAACAAGTCGGCCTCCGACGAGGAGGTCGCCCGGGTCGCGGCGCAGATCGCCGCCATGCGGGGCGGGACCTTCACGGATGCCGACGGTACGACCCGCCCCCTCCGCGACGAAGACTTCATGGTGGTGGCGCCCTACAACGCCCAGGTGCTCCGGCTGCGCGCAGGCCTACCGGCGGGCGTGCGGGTCGGCACCGTCGACAAGTTCCAGGGCCAGGAGGCGCCCATCGTCTTCTTCTCGATGGCCACCTCCAGCGGCGAGGATGTACCCCGCAGCCTCACCTTCCTCTTCTCCCGCAACCGCCTGAACGTGGCCATCTCCCGCGCCCAGTGCCTCGCCGTCCTGGTCTGCTCACCCCGGTTGCTGGAGGCGCGTTGCCAGTCCATCGAGGAGATGCAGCTCGTCAACGCGCTCTGCCGCCTCGTCGAGCACGCGGAGGGGTCCAGTCCCCCTCGACGATGAACGCGGACGCACACAGGAATCCGAAGGCAAAGACGATCACCACCAGCAGGTACGCCCACAGGAAGCGCATAGGCGCGTGCCCCCCCTCGCGGAATATCTTCAGGTCATGACCGCGAAGAAGCGGCAGAAAAAACCGCTCACTGCTGACCACCGCCTGTAGTGGTGGCTGCGCCGGGCCGCCCGGCCCTCACTTGGGCCGAAAGGTCACCACGACCGAGCGCGCCAGCTCCTTCCCCTCCGGCCCTCGCATCTCCACGACCACGTAGTCGCCCCGCCCGACATCGGAGAGGCTGATCACGGTGTCCTTGAACGGGTGGCTGGGATCCTCGGCCCGGTCGTCCCGCTCGGACAGCACCACACGGGCGTCGGGTGCCAGCTCGACACGAAGACGCCCAGCCGCGCCGGCGGCTCCTCTGTCCTCGAGGACAAGCATGCTGGCTCTCGGGTCGACGGACAGCACGACACCGGAGGAGCGCGTGCTGACGACCCGTACCGGCGCTGGCCTCGATGGCGGCAGCGGGGGCGCGGCGGGCACGACCGTCTCGGCCTTCGAGGCGGGTGGAGGTGGAGCTTCCTCGATCTGCGGAGCGGGGGGAGCCGGAGCGGGCGTCCAGTGAATGGACCGGGCCACGACGATCGACACCGCGACCGCCGCGAGCAGAACGATGACCAATCCCCACCGCACGCGGCTCTGTCGCCCCGCTTGGGCCGCACGCTGCCGCCACGTCGACCGGGGCCGCCAGACCCTGGCCGGCGCCGGCGTGGGCTCGCCCGTCCGCGATGGGCTGGCCTCGGACTGGACCACGGTGGCGTAGCCCTGGGAGCGGAGGTCGCGGTCCAGGCTGGGTCGCAGTCGCCGCTCGCTGCTGCGTCGTTCCGGGTCTCGCGCCTCACCCGACCGCCGACGCTCGCCCCGCCGTTCGTCCAGCTTGATCGCCACGAGGTGCCCGCCAGAGGAGCGGCCGCTCACCCTGGTCATCAGATAGCCGACCAGCAAGGGCTGCTCCCGCGCCACGACGTAGAGAACTCGCTCCATCGAGTGTGGTGCGCTCTGCTCTGGCTATCGCTTCGCTGTGCGCAGCGCGACGGGATCTTCCAGCCCCAGGCGGCGGACCGAGATCTCGGCGCGGTGCTGCATGCGGGCATCGTCCGCGTTCAGGTTGCGGGTGAAGCAGCAGAACTCCAGCTGGATCCCGTTCGGATCCTTGAAGTAGAAGGGCGGATTACACTCAAGTGCCTGATATTGTGTATCCATACTGAACCTTATCACCTTCAAATTACCCTATCTCCGTGCAACTGCCGTGCAACTGGAAAATGCCCGCATTCAGATCTGGTAGCGTAGCAGAAACCCTCGCGGACCCGCATGGATACTGGGGCCGTCTATGACTGGCTGACCGAGCGCGACATTCGATGGCGCGTCTACCACGATGGCATCGTGCCCTTCATCGGTCTCGTGCGGAAGTGGATGCAAACCGTCGGCGACGATGACCAAGCCACTCAGTGACGACCCACGCTTTCGCTGGCTGGATTCGTTGGAGAACGATCTAAAGCAGCCAGATCTGCTCCCGCCCGTTGTCTTCATCGAGCCTGACTATACAGACATCGCCCTCGGGCACTCCGCCCCGCCAAACGACGACCATCCGCCGTCTTCGATTGATTTCGGACAGAAGTTTCTCGCGCGCGTACCGAGCGTTGAGTGCCAATCCGGCGATCTGGTCGAAGTGCGCGATCCTCATCACCTATGACGAGCACGGCGGATTCTTCGATCACGTTGAGCCCCCCGCAATCGCGACGCCTCCGGCCGGCCCGTATGATCCATTCTCCACGCTCGGCATAGGGGTCCCCGGTTTCGTCATCTCCCCATTCGTGGACGCCGGCACGTCTCGCGCACGGGCCCTTCGACCACACCTCGGTCCTGCAGCTCCTCGGCGAGCGCTTTGGGGACGGAAGCTACTCCGCCGATGTCGACCGGCGCCATCAAGGCGCTCCGGCTCTCGACCGTCTCTCGGCTCTGCTCACGCGAGACACGGCGCGGCCTGACGTGCCGCATCCGCCGGAGGTCCTCGCTGCTGCTGAGATGTCCGAGCATGAGAAGGCCTTCAACGAGGCGATCACATCGATCCGCGAGCGATACCCCGAGCGCCTTACGACGTATCTCAGGACCGACATCCAGGGGCCGTGACTACCACCCTATTTCTGACTGCCATGCCGCGCTCACCCACCATACTGAACCGATGACCGCGGACGATTTCGATAGGTGCTTCAGGAGCTGGACCGCCGCATCTTGTGCGCAGTGCCACCTCTCCCGCTCGGGCCGTTCGCTTAGGGCGAGCCGCAAACCTAGGCCAACCAACACCGCACTCGAACACCAAGTTTGCGCGCGCGCCGGAAACTCTTTTCCGTGCCGGAAGACGTTTTGGCGTTGTTCGACGCGGTGATGAGCGGTGATGCTGTGACCCGTAGGGTGGCGGCAGCCCGGCGGCCCTGCTCGCCGCCTGTATACACGCCCTCCCCGTACTTCAGCGCCAGGGCGAGGGAGTCGCGATTCGATACGGGCCGAGTCGTCGCATTCTCCGGCGATGGCACGTGGATGCCGGTAAGGTGCCGGGTGGGGCCTGCGTCTCGCGGGAACCGTCCCTACCGAGCACGCGCATGGCCTCAAGCGGGCGCCAGCCTTTGGCCCGCGATGATGGCTGAGGAAGAGCCGCCGACCCTGTGCGCGATCTGCAAGCGTCCCATCCTGGCCGCGGGCGGTACCGCACCGAGGAGGGAGACGTGCACGAGGAGTGCTACCAGGGGCGGCACGGCCGCAGGCCACCCGCCGAGGAGCAGCGCGGACGCCGCCGCCGATCTGGCCCGACTAGCAAGGCCGCCCGCTGCCGACGTATCCGTGCCCGCGGCCGGGGTGCGGAGGTGCGCACCAGACCTGCTGGGCTCGGTGCTCGGGGCCCGTGTTTCCCGGGTCAAGCGGCCCCGACACCTCGCGCCGGCGTACAGGCCGAGGCTTGTACGGAAAATTCGGCTCGACGATCCTGGGAGAAGGAGAGGGAGCCAGAACATGCCCTTTTTTCATGCCATTGCAGTGCTGTCGGGAAACCGACAGAAGACGATCCCCAACAGGTCGGAGGAGCAGGTCCTTTCTCAAATTGTTCTTCCTTTCGTGTCGAACGGCGTCATCAGCGCGAAGTGGGGCAAAACTACGCAGTCGTACCAAGTGCTTGAGCTGCGCATCTACGAGACCACCTCGGCCTGGGACAAACGCAACGGTCCACTTGGCGACCTCATCAAGCGCAAGCGAAACCAGTTCCCGCGCTTCGAGGGGAAGGCCCAGAAGCTACTGGGCAAAAACAGCCCTCGAGTCTTCGTCGTCATGCCCATCCAGGGCGAAAAGCACGGGACACAGGAGGATCAACGTGTCTATCGCGAGTATGACGAGCGCTTTGTGGCGGTTGAGTCCGTGATTGCACGGTTCGGCGGTGTCGCGATTCGGATAGACAAGGAGCACCCGCTTGAGGATCTTGTCGGGCGCATCAAGAAGGAGATCCGCGACGCAGCATTTGTAGTTGCCGATCTCACCGACGAGCGACCTTCCTGCTACTTCGAGGCAGGGTATGCCGAGGCGCTGCCCCGGCCCGTCATCTACGTTGCGAGCAAGCAGAGCGTTTTGAAGCCCGGAACGCCTACCAAGATCCACTTCGACATCCACATGAACGTCCAGACATTCACGAATCACAAAGAGCTGAAAGATAAGCTTGGCGAGGCAATCGAGAAGAATAAGGCCAAGCTCTTTTCAGAGGCAGTCGAGTCGGGCGCCGGGTGAGAGGACGGCCCGCGTGCCAGACGATCGAGCGAGAAGGAGATGGTTCCCGACCGTCGGTCCGCGCTCCCCGGTCTAAGAGCCCGGTCGATGCCAAGTGTGCGTCGCTTCAGCACGCGATACGGGCCTCGGCGCCGCCCCGCTCCCTGCCCGGGTATCGGGCCTAACTTCTCCCGCAGCGCGGCAACGGCCTCGGAGATCTCACTCAGGTTCACGGTCAGCGGGTGATCGAGAGCCGCATCCGCCCCTCCACCGGCTTGAGCAGCTCGCCCGGCTCGACGCCGAGGGCACCGGCCAGCGCCATCACCTCCTGCTGGCCCCTGATCAGGCGTCGCGTGTACCAGACCGTCAGCCCTGATCCCGCCGCGAGCTGCGGTATCGGCACCGCCGCTTGCCTGCGCACCTGATCGAGCCAGTGGGGTACAGCGCCCCCACCGGCAACATCGTCTCGAGCAGGAAGGGGTTGATCGGATTCATGGTCGGCTACGCTATCGGCTCGGCCGGTCCCGGGGTCGGAGGGAACTGCCCGGGGCCCAGGTCCGCCCACAGCGAGGCCTTCTTGAGGTTCGCGGCCTGGCCGCCCGTCAGCCGGCTACCCGGCACGTCCCTCCGCCCAATGACGACGTGCGATGTGTCTCCGTCGTCGTTAGGATCTCGCACCACGAGGAGGCCGAACTTCCTCGCGTCTCCGGCCGTCAACTCTCGGAACCGCAGGCCAGGAAACTTGGCGGCAAGGGCCTGCGGCGTGGTCTCGGCGACCGCGTAGACCGACACCTCCTGACTCCGGAAGGCGGAGTCGGAGCAGTCTTGGTCGCCGGTGATCAGATCTACGGGGTAGAGGGACTGCTCGGGGATCGCCCGCCAGAGGCGGCAGTCGTCTGGGATCGAGCCGTCTTCAACCCATGAAGCCGGCATCCGGAGAGGTCACCCTTGACGCCTCTCGTGCTACACCCCAGAGACGAGCCAAGAGAACAGGCTCTTTGCCTCGGTCGGCGGCCACAGCGGGTACTCGCCTTCGCCCAGCGGATCGCCGTCCCTGACGGTGACGAACTGCGTGGAGCCGTCGGGCAGCACCTCGACCTCGAGGCGCCGAGCACCTTGGAGCCATTCGAGTTGGACACCGCCGCCTGGCACCGGGAAGACGTGGGGGGCTGTGATGTCATCAAAGCCCAGTTTTGCGACGGAGCTAATGATCTCGATGGTTCTGTCCAGAGCCGCGTCGCCCGGAGGCGGACTGCCGGCGCGGTCCCACCCATGCGGGAGAGACTGGAGTCTCAGCGCCGCAAGGATAGGCTCGATCTCCCAACTGCTCTGCACGAACACGATGGGGCCGAGCTGACGACGACGAACTTGCGGCTGCCGATCGTTTCGATACTCGAGGATTGGCGTCGTCACGGCATCAGGCATCATACAATTCGCTCCCATAGGCGGTGCATGTCGGTCGTGGTCAGGTCCGCGAACCCCCGCACGATCCACTCGTGCCCCAGGTCAAACCACCTCAGCACATCCTCGGTCGATCCGGATTCCGGACGGCCCCGAGCCGTGAGCGTCAGCTGTAGCACGACGCGCCGGTCGTCCTTCCTGACTGCCGGCTGGACCGTGACGTGCAGTCGGCCCTTCTTGTCCGGCATCAGATAGCGACTGTTGAGCGTCGTCGACGCCCGTCTCAGCGCCGACGCCAATGGGGATGTGGTTGACGTAGGTCGCCTCGCACAGATTCACTTCCGGCCGTTCGATGCCGGCGTCGTCCAAGAAGTGGAGGAACCGCGTCCAGTCCTGCTCGAAGCGGGGCTTGAGAACAGCGTACTCGGGGTATGTCTCCTCGCCCGTCACCTTTCGCCAGTTGCGGATGAAGCGGTCACGCTGGAGTTGGATGAGCTGAGTTTGTGAAGAGTCGATGAACCAGCACCGAGCGTCGGGCTCCGTCGTCAGCATCACCTGGACGCCACCCGGCGTCACCGACATGCCGAAGTCCTCGACCTCGGGCCCGAGTGGAGGCTTCATCTCCTGGTGCGGATACTGCGACCGGATCTGCGACCAGAACAGTCCGAAGTGCGGGATGGAGAACGAACGCAACGGGCCAAACTGCACCCCGAGAAGCGTCTCGATGACAGGTGGCCGCTTGAACTTTGGGGTAGGATTCGCTTCAGCCACAAACCCTCCTGGGATACCGTCGGCGACGGTTGCGCCTAGACCCACGGGCTTGTGCCCAACTTCACGCCGCGGACTCTAGCACCCGCCCCGATGCCAGTCAAGAACCGGCTGCGCGGTCCCAGGCCAACGCAAGGGGCGCTGGGTCCAGGATTCACCTCGGTTCCAGTGTCGCACGCCGGAGAATATGTCGCCTTCAGGTATCAGGGCCTCCTATATCCCGGAGCTGCTCCCCATCCGTGGAGTCAGCCGGCGGCTCCTCGATCGCGATGGTGTGCGCGTGGCCCGGCGCGCTGAGGTACCGGGCGTGCAGC
>WNFA01004833.1_pt1 | contig 13887 bp, 10 predicted proteins | sample 5400481 | NCBI WGS metagenome assembly WNFA01 (sample SAMN13153340, study PRJNA577476) | soil metagenome | isolation source: 120 cm saprolite under Douglas fir tree site 2 hole 1 replicate 2 | place: USA:California | collected 2015-04-18 | reverse complement strand
CGTCGCCATCATTGAAAATGCGTGGGGAGCAGCCTACCACTGGTAGCGTTTCTCTCGACGCCAATCCTTTGAGATAGGACGAATCCGCAGCACTGTGAGCGTATTCACAACATTTCAGTGACCAATATCATCGTCGCATCAAATAAAATCATTTAAACTTGCCTATGGAACACTGTGGTTGCCTGGCATGAGCAACGTCACGAGTCTCTCCGGCTAAGATGTTTGTTGCCAAAGGTGTTTCATTTTTTTTGAGAAAAATACTTGTTTAATAAGCACATGCCTTTTGCTAGATTCGACGGGAATAAAGACCTATGGACGACATGAACAAGAAAGTTAACTTTGTCTATAGAAAGGGGGAGCGGATTGGGCGGTATGAGATTGTTAATACACTGGATCAGGCCAGGTTCAAGGACAGATACCTGGGACAGCAGATTCCTCTCCACATGCCGGTGATCATCGAAGTATTCCGACCCCCCCTGATAGACGCGCTGAAGCAAAACTTTCTGGACCGGGCCCAAATTCTGATGAAGCTGAAGCACCCCCATATTCTGCGATTACGAGATGCAGGTGTGCGAAACCGTTATCCTTTCCTGGTTATCGATAGTGCATCATATCTTACGCTAAGGCAGGCATATCTCCCGGGGAGCATACAGCCACTTGCAGAGTTATTGCCGCACCTCAAGCAGATTGCTGCTGCACTCCAGTATGCACACCACGAGCAGGTTCTTCATGGAGATATTCAGCCAGAGAACGTCTTGCTGGATGGGAACAATAACGTCTTGCTCTGGGGCTTTACGTTTGAGGCGGTCATGCAGAATCTAGAGCACCTCAATTACCAGCTAGCCGGGATGATGCCGGAGACGGTCGCATATACCGCGCCGGAGCAGATACGAGGAAAGGCAGAGCCAGCCAGTGATCAATATTCGCTGGCCATCCTCATCTATGAACTGCTCTGTGGAGAAGTGCCGTTCACAGGTTCCTCTATCGAGGTGGCGCACCAGCAGATGCACGCGCTGCCACCTTCGCTGAGGCAGAGGGTGCCGGCCATCTCCGCGGGGGTCGAGCGGGCCATCATGAAGGCGCTGGCGAAAGACCCCGGGCAGCGCTTCAGCGATATTCAAACATTCATCAACACATTGGAGCAGGAACAGATTGCGCAGTTCAGAGTTGCGGCGGCGCAAACACAGCCAGCGCCTGCCCAACCAACCGGAATGGCTGCTCCGCCGGCGCTGTCGCAAGCAGTCATGCCCAAAGCATCGCCTCCACCTGTCGCACCGGCGCCGGTGAAGGACAACCCTCCACCGCCACGTCGCCGGGACGACACTACGATGACGAGGCGCGCGTTTGCAGTCGGGTTAGTGGGTCTGGCCGCAGCGGGAGGCGCAGGAGGCTGGTATCTCCTCCAGAAGAGGCTGGCGCAACCGGCACCTCCGGCTGTTGGGCCAAATGCCACCCCTCCGGCTACGCAAACGACCGTCAACAATACGAGAGTGCTTATCTTCACCGGACACCTGGCAAGCGTAAACGCGCTGGCGTGGTCGCCCGACGGCAAGCTGATCGCGTCGGCCAGCGACGATACCTATGTCCAGATCTTTGATGCGACTAGTGGGCGGCGTAAGATCATCTATTCCGGACACACAGAGGAGGTGGCAGCAGTGGCGTGGTCGCCTGATAGCAAGTTCATTGCCTCAGGCGGCCAGGATACAACCGTGCAGGTCTGGAATGCCAACAGCGGGGCAAGGATTCTGACCTACAAGGGGCACGCCGACCGGGTGAACGGTGTGTCCTGGTCGAACGATAGCCAGTTGATCGCATCGGGCAGCGAGGACAAGACCGTACAGGTCTGGAACGCCGTCAGCGCAGCATTGAGCTTCAACTTCCGGGAGCACACCGCAGGAGTGCTCTGCGTCGGCTGGCAGCCGGACAACAGCAGTGTGGCTTCTGGCTCCTGGGATGGGACGCTGCGTGACTGGGCAACAGTCCAACACGGGAATCATTTTAACGCAGGAGACCAGATCTTTAGCTACGCTGGACACGGGAACAATGAAGTTAACGCGCTGGCCTGGTCACCCGACGGCAACTTCGTTGTCTCGGCTGGAGCCGACCAGACCGTTCAGATCTCGAACGGCATTGATGGCACACCCAGGCCGCCATTTTTCACGGGCCACGTGAACGGGCAGCTAGCCAATCCGGTACTCTCGGTCGCCTGGTCGCCCGATGGCACCTCCATCGCCTCCGGTGACACCGCTGGAAACGTCTATGTGTGGAAGACTGCCGGCAGAAAGACCTTTTTTATCTACCGGGGGCATAAGGGAGCCGTTAATGCACTGGCCTGGTCGCCAGATGGCAAGACTATCGCTTCAGCAAGCGCGGACAGTACCGTCCAGCTATGGCAGCCGAGTTAAGTAGAGTTGAGTAGAGAGAGGAGTAGAACAATGATTCCCTTCAGTGATGCCGGATGGTACAAGATGAACACTATGGCCACAAGGACATCGACACCGCGCGGTGGATCGATCAAGGCGCAGACGACGATACAGCGACCTGGACAACGTCCGAGAAAGCGAAACACACGCTGGAAGATTCTGCTGCTGCTGCTGGCGTGCGTGCTGGTCACGACGACAGCGCTGATCGCCGCTAATCTGCTCAGAGCCAGCACTACCCTTTCGGTCCAGGTCGCGGGTCAGCCAGCGGGCCAGGTCGATCTGAACCAGAGCTTTGCACTCAGTCCGTACCTTCTGGGAAGCAACGCCTTTCCCCAGACCGGAACGAGCGCCAAAGACCCGGCGGGGAAAGGATTCATGAGCTATGACCAGCAGGTGACTCTTGGCCTGCCGGCTGCCGGGATCAAGCTACTGCGCTTTCCTGGTGGGAACTGGGGAGAGCAGCATACGCTCTCGACGAAGCAGCTCAACGACTTCAGCAACCTGCTGAACCAGGTGGGGGCCGAGGGGTTCATGCAAGTCCAGCTTTCAGATCCACTTGATAGGACGCCTGTGCCTCTACAAACCAGGGCCACGCGCGCTGCATTGCTCGTCGATTATATGAATAACAGCAAGAGTATTCAAAGATTGGGTGCGAACGCCAACGCCCCATTTCACCCAGTCAAATTCTGGTCTATCGGCAATGAGCCTGACCTGCTCACCAACCCGGACACCGGCAAGCCGTACACCGTCGCGGAATATACGCAAGCCTTTATCGCTTACTCCCTCGCCATGCACCAGAGAGACCCGAGCATTAAGATCTTCGGACCCGAGATCAGCCAATACACCGAGACGGGTGGACCGAAGGACAGGGATGGCATTCAGTGGATGCAGGGCTTTTTAAATGGCATCGGCGAGTACGAGCGCACGCACAATCTGCCATTCCAGTTGCTGGGCGGCGTGTCCTTTCACCGCTATCCCTTCGATGGCGCTCAGAACGATGTCAACACGCTGCTGAAGAATACAGCGGAATGGAATACCATTGTGCCATCGCTGCGCCAGCTCATCAGGCAAACCCTCAGTGAGGATCTGCCTATAGCCGTCACCGAGATCAATACCAATCCTGGTAAGGACACCCTGCCTCAGAACCTGGCTGCGCTGTGGTGGGCTGAGACGCTCGGCCAGCTCATGAATAACCAGGTTGAGTACGTTGCCTTCTTCTCGACGGAAGGCGTTGACAGCCCCTATCCGCTCTTCACACAAAATGGACTCACCGAGACGGCCATGCTGCGCACGATGCAGTTGTTTGCCCAGCTCCAGCACAATGTTGTGCCCCTGCAAGATGCACAAGGCCCCGTAAGCATCTTTGCCACACAGGATGCAGAGCATAATACCGTTAGCTTGCTTCTTATCAACAAGACGAGTGAGAGCCAGCATGTCGCTGTACACGCGGCGGGCATCCTGCCATTCAGCCAGTGGCAGAGCGCGAACCTGACCATACGAGGTTATGGCATGGTTGTCCTGACGCTCCACCGGGGCGGCACCAACGAAGCTTTCAGTTTTAGCAATCAAGCAAATTCGCAACAAGCGGCACCAGACGTGCAGCATGTTGTTTGCGGAAGCAGTACAGACAGCACGTTTACGTGCTAGAGGAGAGGATATGAGCCTGCACGATACGATCGTCACTATTCTGGAGTACCTCTACCTGGCAATCATTTTCCTGATGACTGCCCAGGCCATCTTTAATATCCGGTTGCGGCTCTACATCTGGGAGGAGCCGCAGCAGGCATGGCTGAACAGCGCACCAACCGTCTACCGGGAGCCACAGCTCTCTTTCACGATCCTGCTTCCCGCCTATCACGAGGAAGATGTTTACTTCGACACGATCCAAAAGGTCTACGACCTCAACTACCCGAAGAAACTGGTGCAGATCATCGCTCTCCTACGAGAAAACGATAGCGGGACGATCAAGGTTGCCCAGGAAAAACTCAACCAGTTGCGCGCTCCTAATGTGGAACTGCTGGTGACCAACGATAAACACGGTGGAAAGCCACACCAGCTCAATCTAGGATTGAGGATGGCAAAAGGTGATATCGTCACAATCTTTGATGCCGAGGACGAGCCGCATCCCGACATTCTTCAGGTCATTAACACCACCTTCCTCAACGAGCCGGTCGACGCTGTACAGAGCGGCGTCCAGCTCATGAACTACAACACCAGGTGGTTCAGCTTCCTGAACGTGCTGGAGTACTTCTTCTGGTTTAAATCATCGCTGCACTTCTTTGCCCGCTGCGGCATGACACCCCTGGGGGGAAACACGGTGTTCGTGCGGCGCCAGCTCATGCAGCAACTGGGCGGCTGGGACCACACGACCCTGACGGAAGACGCCGACCTGGGCATACGCCTTTGTATCGCAAAGGCCAGGGTACGTATTCTCTACGATGACGAATTCGTGACCAGGGAAGAGACGCCACATACCATCGAGCAATTCATCAAGCAGCGCACGCGCTGGAACCAGGGCTTTATCCAGATCCTCTTCGCCGGGCGCTGGACCAGGCTAGAGAAGCTCTCGCAGAAACTGCTGGCTCTCTACATCCTGATCCTGCCTGAATTGCAGGCTTTCTTTACCCTGATGCTGCCATTGGCAGTCCTGATGTTCTTCTTTGTAAAACTTCCCGTGTGGATGGCGATCCTGACCTTTATGCCGTTCTACTGTTTCCTTTTTGCGATGTTTATCGATCTGGCAGGACTGCATGAATTTGTGAAAGTGCATCATCGCAAGTGGAAGTGGAGCGAAGCGCTCACTCTGCTGATCGCCTTCATCCCCTATCAATTGCTGCTGGGTATCGGAGCGGTGCGCGCCGTCTGGCGCCAGGCCAAGGGAGCATCAAACTGGGAGAAAACGGCGCATATCGGACAACACCGGGGCCATTAGGGGCCTGTCAGTCGGAAAGGGTTAAGAGTTATGCCATCACGCAATGTAAAGCAGCAGGACCAGGATTCTATACAACTCCGCAATGCTCAACCGGGCATAGGAGGAGCACCACAGCCCCCTATGCCATCTGGGCCAGGGACGCCGAGGGAGCCACAGGCGCTGCAGCGGGAATCAGAGGAAGATCCGGCCGATGTCACACTGTTTCGAACGGGCAACTTCTTCGTGCATGCATTTACGCCGCAATTGAGAACCGGGACGCTCCGAAAGGCGAGCAAGGATGTCGGAAATGTAACCTTACTGGAGCGGATACGGTGGACTTCGGCTGAGAAACAGCGATTGATGGAGGCACAGACGCGCCTCCTGCCAGACGTTGACACCTTCAATGTAGCGCAGTGGCGAGAGATCGCTATTCCCGCGTGGTTGGAAGGACTGGTTGTCGCGCTCGTTCTGTGCGCAACGTTCGTTGTCCAGGCGTTCAGCCTGTTCAACTACCCGGCCTACTCGCCAGACGAGGGCAACTTCATGGCCAATGCCTGGGCACTGTTGCAGGGGAAAATAGCACTGTATACGTATACCTACGCTCATCCGCCGCTCGGCTGGGTGCAGCTTGCGGCGTGGGCAAAGCTGACGGGCGGCATTGCCAGCTTCGGCAACGCCATCGATAGCGGGCGTGTCCTGATGCTGGTGTTAGCTACAGCGAGTTCGCTGCTGCTCTACCTGATCACAAGCCGGATGAGCGGGAGCCGGAGCGCCGCATTACTGGCGATGATCATCTACACGCTCTCACCATTAAGCCTGACTTACCGGCACGAGATACTACTCGACAACATCGGGACGTTCTGGCTCCTGCTCTCGCTTTGCTTGATCACGACCGGAAAGAGCAGATTGGGTACCTTTGCGCTTGCAGCGGCGTCGCTGGGCATCGCGATTCTGACCAAGGAGGTCTTTGTGATCTTCATCCCGGTCATGCTTTATGCAGTCTCGCTGTACGCAACGCACTTCCAGCGCAAGTTCTCGCTGGTCACCTTCCTGTATATCACCCTGGCAACAGCTTCGGCACTCGTTTTGCTTGCCCTGTTGAAAGGGGAACTCTTGCCAGCAGGATCTCGCCCAAGCCTGATCGGAGCATTATTACAGCAATTGCAGGCACCAATGGTGAGCGGGCAGTTTAGCATGAGCTGGAATACGTGGATGCAGACCGACATGGTCTTCCTGGTAGCAGGGATCGCTGCCATCTTTATCAACATATTAGGGGGTACAGTGAATCGCTTCCAACTGCTGGCAGCGCTCTTTGCCGTGACTTTCTGCATATTCCTGCTCAGCAGTAGAGTCGTGTATCCCTTCACTATTGTGCCGCTGTTGCCTTTCCTGGCGTTGAACATCGCGATGGCACTGAACACACCACTGCGATGGCTAACCCGGAGGGCAGGTTTTGATCTCGCCCGCGCGTTCATGCTCTTCATCTTGATCGGCCTGCTGATCGCGGCGGGCATACAGCAGGCACAGCCGCTGCTGGCGACGAACGCGACGCAGCCACAGCAGCAGGCGATGGTGTGGCTCCGCGACAACACGCCACACAACGCGGTGGTCATCACTAATAGCTACCTGTACACCGACCTGCATGATCCGCAGGGAATGGGCGTAGGTGGCGGACAGCCCTTTGCGCACGCGGAGGTCTACTGGGAAGCCGCTCGCGATCCGGCAATAGCCGACGGGGAACTGCACGAAAACTGGCAGAGCATTGACTTTCTCGTCGTCGATGTCACGATGCTCAAGGAATTTCGCGATGACAGGCAATATGCGCTGTTGAACCGCGCGCTCCACCACGCGATCTGGAGGGTGAGTTTTGGCTCCAGTACGGATGGAACTCTGATCCAGGTATACCAGGTGCGGCACTAGCTAGTGCCACACTTTTTGCAGGAAATATGATGAATTGCAATATATAAGTCTATTAAACGAGCAATCCCAAGGAGAGAGGGATCATGATAATATATAATGAGCCAACCGAACCACTGACTCCACAATTGATCCCGCCGCAGAAAGGGCCAGGAAAGCTGCCTCGGCTGCTCGTGGCGGGTAGCCTAGTCTTTGTAGTAGTACTGACCGTAGCGCTTGGAATGACCTTCATCTTTGGCATGCATGCGGGAAAACCGGCATCGATGAGCGAGGAATTAGGGAAGGGCCCGTGGCATACCGCCGGGGCGCAAATTCTCGACGCGAACAACCAGCCCATACGGATAGCGGGAGTGAACTGGTCTGGCTTTGAGACAAACACGTTTGTGGTGCATGGACTACAGAGCCGGAGCTATAAGGGCATGTTAGACCAGATAAAGGGCCTCGGCTATAATACTATTCGCCTGCCGTATTCTAACCAGCTTTTCGACAGCGGCAGCAAGCCGAGCGGGATTGACTACAGCAAAAACCCGGATTTGTAGGGACTGCAGGGTTTGCAACTCATGGATAAAATCATCGACTATGCCACCGGTATCGGCCTGCACATCATTCTGGATCAACATCGACCTGGTGCAGGTGGACAATCGGCGCTTTGGTATACGACAGCCTACCCGGAGACGAGATGGATAGCCGACTGGCAAATGCTGGCAAGCCACTATAAAGATAACCCGATGGTCGTCGGGGCAGACCTGCACAACGAACCGCACGCGCCGGCCTGCTGGGGATGCGGTCAACCAGTTATTGACTGGCAGGCGGCGGCGGAGCGCGCTGGCAATGCCATTCTAGCGGTGAACCCCAACTGGCTCATCTTTGTTGAAGGCGTGGATTGCTACGGGGGCACCAGTGACTGTAACTGGTGGGGTAGTAACCTCCAGGGTGTCAGGGATCACCCGGTAAAGCTGAACGTACCGAATAGGTTAGTGTACTCGGTGCATGATTACCCCGCCTCCGTGCATGGGCAGTCATGGTTCTCGGCAGCAAATTATCCCGCGAACCTGCCGGCAGCGTGGGATAAATACTGGGGATATGTGGAGCAAGGGGGAATCGCTCCCGTCTGGGTGGGCGAGTTTGGCACCCGTCTGCAGACAGAGCAGGACAGGCAGTGGTTCAGCAGCCTGATAAACTACCTGGGCAAAGGGGCGAGCGGCATCAACTGGACGTTCTGGAGCTGGAACCCGGACTCGGCTGATACCGGCGGTATTCTGATGGACGATTGGCTGACGGTCAACAGCGACAAACAAAATCAGTTGCAGGTGATTCTGTTCCCAATGAATGGAAAGCGTACAGAGCTGACCGTGACATCGGGAGTTATGGCAACGTCAGGGGCTATAGCAACGCCAACTGTCGCAACTGGGCAGGCGGCGCTGACACTTGCTTATCAGAATGAAAACCAGAGCGCGTCGACCAATCAGATTCAAATGGCATTAAAGTTCACAAACACGGGAAATAGCCCGATTGCGTTGACGAGTATGATGGCGCGGTACTGGTATACAGTTGACACGCCGCAGGAGCAAGTGGTCGCCTGTGATTATGCGACAATTGACTGCCAGCACGTACAGTACCAGGTCGTGAAGATGAGTTCACCGCAGCCCAACGCGGATACATACCTCGAGATCGGCTTTACGGAGGGTGTGCTGACGACGGGCGCCAGCATAGAAGTCAAGCTACGCATACACAAGAGCGATTGGTCGAACTATGACCAGAGCAACGATTACTCGTTTGTGGCGGGAGCGAACAACTATATCCCGGCGCAGCGCATAGGGCTGTATTACAAAGGAACGCTGATAGGTGGAAGTGAGCCAGCGTAGGCCTCTGATCCGAAAATTTGCTGAGGTCGATGACACGGAAACCAACTTGTCACGTAGATGTCACCTGCATGACATTGTGCTGCCTCCTGCTCTCAGGCATACTTTCCACAGAAAGCGATACATCCGCTTTCACCGAAAAAAGTTTGAAAAAAGATTTGAAAAGATCGCTGAGGTAGCGATCCCGGCACCGGTAGAGCGGAGAAGGGCGTGACCGCTATCGCCAAGCAGATCCAGCAACTCGCGACTATGGATATCACACGCTATTGATCTTGCCTCATAAATTGTACAGTTTATATGGGCATATGGTACAATGCCGGGGGACGGCGAAAACCTCCCTTCACGCTCGTTGCGCATTACTGTACTTTGTCTAGCTGGCAGGTGGCCTGAACTATACCACAGGGAACAGACTGCTGAATCCCCAGCATGCACTGTTACAGCCACCAGCAGGTGCAGGCGTGAATGCCACACGGTTCGCAGCCAGTGTATGCTCTAATCACAGTGGTGTGTGGCCCTCGTTACGAGCCAGTGTGAGCACACTCTCAAGAGAGATGGTTAAGAAAGGGGAAGGCAACATGCCAAAAGTCCGAGCAAACGAGATCACCATCAACTATGACCAGCAGGGAACAGGAGAGCCGCTCATCCTTATCCCGTATTTGGCGGCTGATTACGCCTGTTACGCTTTTCAGGTCGCCGAGTACGCCAAGCACTTCACCTGTATCTCTGTGGACCTGCGAGGCGCGGGTGAAAGTGACAAGCCCGAGGGGACCTACTCTGCCGAGCTCTTTGCCGATGATGTCGCGGCGTTGATGCAGGCGCTGGGGATACAACATGCCCATGTCGCCGGTCTGTCACTGGGTGCAGCCACGGGGATGTGGCTGGCAGCCAAGCATCCTGACAAGGTTAAGTCGTTATCCCTGCATAGTGCATGGACCAAAACTGATCCCTTTCTCAAGGCGGCTGTGGAGAGCTGGCAGGTGATGGCGCAAGGTCTGGGGAGTGTTCCAGAGATGGTCATTCGCGGGATTTTCCTCTGGTGCTTTACCCCCGAATTGTATGCCTCCAGGCCCGAGTACATCGATGCATTGGCCGCTTTTGTCAGAGGAAGACCGGTACAGCCGCTCGACGCATTCATGAGACAATCCAAGGCGGTGATCGCCCACGACGTGGAGTCTCACCTCGGCAAGATCGAGGCACCAACGCAGATTACTTTTGGTCGGCACGATATGGTCACGTCAACCCGTTTTGCCGACCCTCTCAAGCAGAACATTCGGCAGGCTGAGCTGGTGATTTTTGAGGGATGTGCCCACGCACCGATCTATGAGAAGGTGGATGAGTTTAACCAGACGACCCTGGCGTTTCTGCAGCGGCACGCTGGGTAGGTGCAGTTGGCTCTGTGCAACTATCGGAGCCCAACACCAGGTGGCAGCGGACGGTGCTTCCGCTACTTGACAAGTAAGATCAGAGTAGGCAACTTGACACCTTGCAGCGAGGGAATTACAATAGAGGTAGGTGGGCGAAGCACACGCTTCGTCCTTGGGAAACTGGCGAATATGGGGATCGATTGCAGGCCAGTTGAAGCAGTAGCACAGTCGTTGCAGATGTAGGGCATTCGCCGAGGCGATCCCCGTGCTCTACCTCAATGAGTCCGCACAGAGGGTGCGCTTGGTTGCGGGATGGCGGTAACGCCTCCTGGCATGAGCGTGTTGTTCTGTGCCACTCGTCGGGGTGGAGCCGCATGAGTGTAGGCTCGATTCCGATGGGAATCGAGCCTTTTTGTTGGTCAAAAGGCGTTGTGCTACCGGAGATGCAAGTCTCCGTACACATGAGGAAAGGACAGCACCATGGGTGACACACACATTGACCCAGCGGTCTTCAAGGCACAGCAGCGCGAGCAGTGGAGCAACGTTGCACAGGGCTGGCGAAGGAGGTGGGCAGCCTTTGAGCGGGCCAGCGGGTACTCGACGTGGCGACGGGTATCGGCGAACCGGCGATGACTGCGGCACGCCAGGTGGGCCCGAGCGGCTCAGTGGTGGCGATTGACCAGGCGCCGCAGATGCTGGCAGTGGCGCGCGAGCGGATGCAGGCGGCCGGGATACATACCGTCGAGTTCGTTGAAGGGGACGCTGAGGCAGCGACGCTGCCGCTCGACTCCTTCGATGCGGTTGTCTGCCGCTGGGGGCTCATGTTCTTCCACGATCCAGTGGGCGCGCTCGCGCGCTTCAGGAACAGTCTCGTTCCAGGAGGTTGGCTCGCAGCCGCCATTTGGGGTTCACCGGAGCGGGTGCCGATGATCTCATTACCGTTCTCAGTGCTCAGCCGCGAGCTGGGCCAGCCGCCCTCGCTCCCCAGTGGCCCAAGCCCCTTCGCTCTGTCCGAACCGACGAGACTGGAGCAGGTGCTGCGTGACGCTGGCTTTGCGAATGTGCAGAGCGAGCCGTTTACGGTGACCTTCGAGTTTGCATCGGTGGACGAACTCCTGGGTCACCTGGGAGAGGTCTCGGCGCCGATTCGCATGATCATGGCAGCATCGAGCCCTGAGTACCAGGCCGAGTTCTGGAAGAAACTCGCCGATGCCGCAGTCCCGTTCACCGATGCCGACGGGATGATTCGCCTGTCTAATGAGTGTCTGGTCGCCGCGGGCCAGCGCTGAGCCTGCTACAGGAGGAGGTGCGCAGAACCTGCTCTCCTCCTCCCAAGCCGGGCCACCAGCAATGGCCTCCCTGGGTGTATGCTGTAGGATAGAGCATGGTTTGCGTGTTGAAGTGGAGCTTTTCCTCATGACAAAAGCATATCTGCCTGCTGCTTCCTCTCACGAACATTCATCAATCGGAGGTCAGGTCTTCCGCTGTGGCACGCTCAGGTACGCGGGCAGCAATATAGCCAAATACCCCAGGCAGGAGTCGCCGGTAGAGCGCGCTCAGTGCCTCGGGTTCGCCGCGCTGCGCTCGGTCAAGCTGGCGGTCGATCGCCTCCATTCTCTCTCCTCTAGAGTTGCATCCTGGTTCATTGTAGTTACGGGTACACAGAAAAACAATGCATATGGCCTTTTTGTCTACCGAAAGGCCAAAGACCGTAACCAATCGCTGGTGAAAGGCAACTATCTTCCTGAGCATGGGACATGTCAATGGTTCTTACCGGCTGAGTCTGCATGGAATCAAAAACCATTTCGATAAGAAAGAGATACGTAGTCGATGACTGGACGAGCAGCGAAAAGAGCTAGCAACACGACGGCGCCTGGCGAGCCGCATTGCTCAAGAAGAGAGGAGCCTAAGTATGATCAAAGCGCGCAACCAGGACGATCACGAGCTGCTCCTCTCCACGCATACACATAGGAGCAACACGATGAAAATCATGGTGGCCGATCATGACTGCGACCTGGTAGACCTGCTGAGCTTCTGGCTCAAGAGACAAGGATATGACGTGGTCCGGGCATTTGATGGCGAACAAGCGATCCAACGCTGGCATCAAGCATGGCCAGACCTCGTGCTTCTCGACCTGCACCTGCCGAAACATGATGGCTTCGCCGTCTGTCAGCAGATGCGCAGTGAAACGCATGCCATGGCCTTGATCCTGACCGGAAGTGATTGTGAGGAGGATGAGGTCCGTGGGTTAGAGCTGGGAGCCGACGATTACCTGCGCAAACCCTTGAGTCCCAGGCTACTCCTGGCTCGCATCACCGCGGTGATGCGTCGCTCGTCACATGCGCGCCCAGATGCTGCTTCACCAGTGATTACTGCTGGGCCATTTACACTCGATGTGATGCGCCATGAAGTCCTTCGAGCTGAGCGCAAAGTGAAAGTGACTCCCACCGAGAGCCGCCTGCTCCATTTGCTGATTACGCACCCAGGGCAAGTGTTGACACCGGACATCATCAGCAGTCGCATGTGGGGACACGATGAAGTTGGAAATACCGGTTTGATCAAAACGCATATTCACCACCTGCGTCAGAAAGTGGAGTTCGATGCGAAGAGTCCTCGCCATATTCTGACTGTTCCAGGCAGGGGATACACCTTCACAGTGCCTGTTGAGCAACGAACAAAAGGCTGGATTCACCAGCAGCAGTGCAATCCTTCCCAGGCAAAACGGCCAGCCAATGGCACCCATGAGTGAACTAGAGAGAGCGAAAAGCCATGAATCCCGAAGAGTACGTGGATCGCTTGATCGAGCAACGCGAACGCGGAGAAAAGCAGCTTCCTGTGATCACTGACGAGGTCGCAGCCAGCCTGGCTGCTGCGGAGGTGTTGACGCAGCTGCGGGAGCTTGCTGTCCCACCCGAGTTTGCCGGCTACCTGGAGCTCTACCTTCGTGCCCGCGCCCGCAACTTTGGCCAGCAGACCAGCACGGCCCTCCCGGTCGTCCGCCCTGTGAGCCGTGCAGGCGTGCGCCGTAGCTGGACGGCGGTGCTGGGGTTCGCCGCCGTGCTGCTGGCGGCGTGCATTAGTATCCTGACCACCTCCGCGCGCAGTTTGCCTGGCGATACCCTTTATGGCTTGAAACAAGCGGAGTACCAGTTGACGCTCAACTTTGCCAGCGGCCCACAAGACCGTGCCAGCGCGCAGATCGACCAGCTACGCAACGCCCTGGTCGATCTGCGCACAGTCGTCACTGCTGGGCGACCTGATGATGCGATCAGGCTGGCACTCTCGAGCGTTGCCGCCAAAACACACGCTAGTCGAGGAGCAGTCGCTGCCTTGCCAGCAGGCGCTGAGCGCGAGGCAGCACAGCGGGAGCTCGATGGCGTGCTTGCCCAGGAAGAGCAGACCGTGCGCCA
>WNFA01003057.1_pt1 | contig 13887 bp, 13 predicted proteins | sample 5400481 | NCBI WGS metagenome assembly WNFA01 (sample SAMN13153340, study PRJNA577476) | soil metagenome | isolation source: 120 cm saprolite under Douglas fir tree site 2 hole 1 replicate 2 | place: USA:California | collected 2015-04-18 | reverse complement strand
TGCATTGATGACCGTTAGTTCGTAGGATGGGTTGAGCGAAGCGAAACCCATCATCCTCGTTGTTGTCGCTGACGGGTTTCGCTTCGCTCAACCCATCCTACGGCTCTACAAGCTGCGCTCACGTAGCCAGATCGACCTTGGACGCCACGGTGGCGTCGGCGTTCAGGCGGTAGATGATCGGCGCACCGGTGGCGAGTTCGCGCGCGAGAATTTCTTTCGGCGAAAGTTTTTCCAGCACCATGATCAGCGCGCGCAGTGAATTGCCGTGGGCTGCAACCAGCGTGCGCTCGCCGCGCAGCACGCAGGGAAGCATCTCCTGAACGTAATAGGGCAGGGTGCGCGCCAATGTATCCTTCAGGCTTTCGCCGCCGGGCGGTGGCACGTCGTAGGAGCGCCGCCAGACATGCACCTGCTCCTCGCCCCATTTCTTGCGGGCGTCGTCCTTGTTCAGACCCGACAGATCGCCGTAGTCGCGCTCATTCAGCGCCAGATGCTTTTTGACCGGAAGACCGATCTGGTCCAACTCGGTCAGCATCAGATCAAGCGTGTGCTGCGCGCGCGTCAGCACCGAGGTAAACGCGATGTCGAATGACAGCCCCTGCGCCTTCAGCTTGCGCCCGGCATCGACGGCCTCTGCGACGCCTTTCTCGGTGAGATCCGGATCCTTCCAGCCGGTGAAAAGATTTTTCAGGTTCCATTCGCTCTGGCCGTGACGCACGAGCACGAGAAGACGGTCGCTCATTCTCTTGATTTCCGTTTCGATTCTAGAAGTCGCTGAGCCCAAGCACGTCGGTCATCGAATACAGTCCGGGCTTCTTGCCGCGTGCCCAAAGTGCTGCCTTGATAGCCCCCTGCGCGAACATGCTTCGGTCCTCGGCCCGGTGCGTCAGCTCGATACGTTCCATCGCGCCTGCAAAAATCACGCTGTGATCGCCGGTAACGGAGCCGCCGCGCAGCGAAGCAAAGCCGATATCGCCCCTTCTGCGCGCGCCGGTCTGGCCGTCGCGTCCCCGCGCGGAGTGCTGGCCCAGCGCTACGCCGCGGCCCGCGGCCGCCGCCTCGCCCAGCATCAATGCCGTGCCCGAGGGCGCATCGATCTTGGCCCTGTGATGCATCTCCAGAATTTCGATATCGAAATCCTGATCCAGCGATTGCGCCACCCGCTTCACCAGCGCCGCCAGCAGGTTGACACCGAGGCTCATATTGCCCGATTTGACCACGATGGCCCGCGAGGTGACGCTCTGGATGACCGCGTCATCGGAGATCGAAAGACCTGTGGTGCCGATGATGTGGATCAGCCCGCGCTCGGCGGCGATGGCGACATTGGCGATGGTGGCGCGGGGCACGGTGAAGTCCAAAATGCCGTCCGCCTCGGCCGACAGCGACCACAAATCGGCCGACAGCAGGACGCCGTTGGCAGGCAGGCCCGCGAGCACGCCGGCATCCTTGCCCAACAGCTCCGAGCCAGGCGCCTCCAGCGCTCCGGTGAGAACGGCGCCGGGAGTTTCGGCGATGACACGCGTCAGCGCGCGGCCCATCCGGCCGCCGGCCCCCGCAACGATCAAGCGCATGTCGGACATTTTTGAAGACCTCGCGACCCCCTTGCCGTATAGCCGGGACGGGCGGTTCCGGCAACCAATCAGGCCCCCACCACTCGTCATGCCCGGCCGTTCGAAGGACGGCGTCGCTTCCGCTCGCCTATAGCCGTCCGAAGGACGGCGTCGCTTCCGCTCGCCTATGTCCCGGGCATCCACGTCTTGGCAACAGAACGACAGGGAAGACGTGGATGGCCGGGACGACGCCCGGCCATGACGGAGAAGCTCGATGCTCTTTCGGTCGTACGCTACGGCTGCTCGCCGTCGTAACCTTCGATGATCACAAGATCGCTCTCGGCGTGGGGACTGCGGATCGCGACCAGGCGGACATATTCGGGTGAGTTATAGCAGGCGACCGCGGTCTCATAATCCTTGAATTCGAGCACCACATTGCGCGAGCGCGACGAGCCTTCCTTGGGCACGTGCTTGCCGCCGCGCACCAGAAATTTGGCGCCGTATTTCGCAAATACCGCGCCGTTTTGCGCGACGTAGTCCTTGTAGCCTTCCACATTGTGAACATCGATGCGCGCGATCCAGTATCCCTTCGCCATCTTGTGTTTCTCCTCGTTACTTAGCCCAGCGCATGCGCGATCTCGGCCTGGATGGCCTCCGCCGCTGCCCTGGGATCGGCCGCTTGCATCACGGGCCTGCCGACCACCAGATAATCCGCGCCGGCGGCAATCGCCCGGGCCGGGGTCATGATACGCTTCTGGTCGCCGGCCGAAACGCCCAAGGGCCGAATACCTGGTGTCACCAAATTCATCTGGTGACCGACAATCTTGCGCAGGCTGTGAGCTTCTTCCGGTGAACACACCAGGCCATCGACGCCGAGCACCTGCGCCTGCTGGGCGCGGGCCTCGACCAGATCGGATACGCCAAGGCGATAACCGGCGGCGTGGAGATCGCCATCGTCATAAGAGGTCAGCACCGTGACGGCGAGGATTTTCAGACCCGAGCCCGCGCCGGCCTCGACCGCCGCTTTCATGGTCTGCGGATAGGCATGCACGGTCAGGAATGTCGCGCCAAGTCGAGCGACGCTTTCGACGCCGCGCGCCACCGTATTGCCGATGTCATGCAGCTTGAGATCGGCGAACACCTTCTTGCCGTTGTCAGCGAGCTGGCGGACCAGCGGCAATCCGCCGGCATAGGCAAGCTGGTAGCCGATCTTGTAGAACGTCACGCTGTCGCCGAGCCGGACAATCATCGCTTCGGCGGCGGCCACATCGGGCAGATCGAGCGCCACGATCAATCGGTCCCGGGGGGCGATAACAGATGGTTGCATGTCACCTCACATCATGCGCTGGGAGACGTCGATCAACTGCCGCACCAGCGCGTTGAGCGCCTCGATATCGGCCGGATGTTTCAATCTGTCCATATCATCATAGGCCTGGTCCGCGAACGACAGCGCGAGCTGGTTCGGAATAACCGTCGCGTGGCAGGCGGACAGGATCAACCGCAGCGCCGCCAGCGCGCGCGTTCCGCCGAGCCTGCCTCCCGACGCCGCCGCGATCGCAAACGGAGTTTCGCGAAACACCTGGCCGCGCGCTTCGGGCGCATCCTGCACCCGCGTCACCCAGTCGATGGTGTTCTTGACCAAAGGCGGCACCGAGGAATTATATTCCGGCGTCACGATCAGGACGCCGTGATGCGCGCCAATCATTCGTTTGAGGTTGATCGCATTCTTCGGCACGCCGGATTTGGTCTGCAGGTCGCCGTCATAGATCGGCAGCGGAAAATCCCCGAGCGAGATGCGCGTGACCTCCGCGTCGGCTTGCGCGAATTCATAGGCTGCGGCCGCCGCGAGCCTCGCATTGAGCGAGCCGGTGCGCAGCGAGCCGGGGATCACGAGGATTTTCAGCGCGGACATGATTTTAGCGATCGCGTTGGTCCGCTGCGCTGGCAGCGCCCGGCGGTATCAGCGTTTGCGATACACCCAGACGCGGGCCGGTGGAATGTTCATCCAGATGCGCTCGGAGGCTTCCGTGGACACGCCCGGCAGCGACTTCGGAATCGGCGGCGCAACCGAATAGGTGAATTGCACGAACGGGGCCCCCGGCGCCAGTGCTGCGAAAGAATCGCGGATCAGCTTCAGACGCGTCAGCATCGGCTTGGTGACGAGCGGCAGGCCGGACACCACAGCGGACGCCGGCACGCTCAGCACGTTCCAGAGCGAGTCGCGTAACGTATAGGCGTCGCCCTGTACGACTTTCGCGTGCGGATAGCGGTCGCGCAGCAGCGCGCAGAAGCCCGGATTGTATTCGACCAGCACGAGGCGCTTCTGATCGACACCATGGTCGATCAGCGCGCTGGTAATCGCGCCGGTCCCCGGTCCAAGTTCGACGACCGGCCCTGTCGAATTGATATCGACATATTGCGCCATCGTACGCGCCAACACTTTTCCCGAGGGCATCACCGCGCCCATGTGAAGCGGCTTCTCGATCCACGAACGCAGAAAGCGAACCTCATCGTCAAGCCGAAGAGGTTTCTTCAACGCACGCACGGACGATTGCAAGGGCATGTCGCTACCAGGCGGGACCGCGAATTCGGCGGCGGTGTCAGAAAATGGTCACAAAGACGTATAGGTAGCAGCCGATAGGGTCAAGCCGCACGGCCCGGCGCATGGTCCGTCAAAGTGTGCGTGGTTTGGCGGTAGAACTACGCGCTTACCCTATTCTTGTAGCGCGGTCGGACGCAAAGCTGTATTGCGCCTTTGCGGACCGCGCTATCAAATGGCGCGGGTACCGAAGAAGTCCTTGACCTTAGTGAAGAAACCCGCTGCTTCGGGTTGCGTTGCACCGGACGACAATTTTTCGAACTCGGCCAGCAGTTCCTGCTGCTTCTTGGTCAGATTCTGTGGCGTTTCGACCACGACCTGGACATACATGTCTCCGGTCTGACGCGAGCGGAGCACCGGCATGCCTTTTGATGCAATGCGAAAGCGCCGGCCGGACTGGGTTCCCGACGGGACTTTCACCTTGGTCTTGCCCTTGTCGATGGTCGGCACCTCGAACTCGCCCCCCAGCGACGCCGTCACCATCGAGATCGGCACGCGGCAATGCAGATCGGCGCCATCGCGCTGAAAGAACAAATGCGTGGCCAGCGACAGGAAAATGTAGAGATCGCCCGGCGGTCCGCCACGAACACCGGCCTCGCCTTCGCCGGCAAGCCGAATACGCGTACCGTCTTCGACGCCTTGCGGGATATTGACCGACAGGGTCCGCTCGCGCGTCACCCGCCCGGTGCCCACACATGAGGGACAGGGATCTTCGATCATCTGGCCGCGGCCCTGGCAGCCCGGACAGGTTCGCTCCAGCGTGAAAAATCCCTGCGCCTGCCGCACCCGTCCGGCGCCGCCGCACGTCGAGCAGGTCTTCGGCTTGGTACCGGCCTTCGCGCCGATCCCCGAACAGGATTCGCAGGTGACCGAAACCGGGATCTCGATCTGGGCGGTCTTGCCGACAAAAGCTTCTTCCAGCGTGATTTCCATATTGTAGCGCAGGTCGGCGCCGCGCTCGCGTCCGCCGCCGCGTCCGCCGCGTTGCGCGGCCATGCCGAACAGGTCTTCGAAAATATCGGAGAACGACGAGGCAAAGCCGGCGCCGAAGCCGGGACCGCCGCCGCCCGCGCCCTGCTCGAAGGCCGCATGGCCGAACCGGTCATAGGCGGCGCGCTTGTCGCCGTCTTTGAGAACCTCGTAGGCTTCGTTGATTTCCTTGAAGCGGACTTCGCTGGTGGCATCGCCCGGATTCTTGTCCGGATGCCATTTCATCGCGAGCTTGCGGAATGCCGCCTTGAGTTTGGACTCGTCCGCAGTCCGATCGACTTCAAGGGTTTCGTAGTAGCAGCGCTTGGTGGACATCCGTCAAACCCGCCCGAAGTTCGTCCTTATTTGTGCGTCGTAGCATGCCGCCTACGGCTTAACGAAAAATGACCCCCATCCTTCGAGACGCGGCTCCCGCGCTCTTTGGAATGAGGGTCATGATCATTGCCGTTTAAGCAGACTTCTTGTTGTTCTTGTCGTCGTCGACCTCGGTAAACTCCGCGTCGACCACGTCGTCCTTGGCGGCATCCTTGGCCGCATCGCTCTCGGCCTGCTGCTTGTACATGGCCTCGCCGAGTTTCATGGAAGCCTGCGCCAAGGTGTTGGTCTTGGCCTTGATCGCTTCGGCATCGTCACCCTTCAGCGCTTCCTTCAAATCGCTGACGGCGTCCTCGATGGCGCGGCGTTCGCTCTCCCCGACCTTCGAACCATGTTCGGCCAGCGCCTTCTCGGTCGAATGCACCAGGGCGTCGGCATGGTTCTTGGCATCGACCGCTTCGCGGCGCTTCTTGTCCTCGGCGGCGTTGGCCTCGGCGTCCTTGACCATCTTCTGGATGTCGGCCTCCGACAGGCCGCCGGACGCCTGAATCCGGATCTGCTGTTCCTTGCCGGTCGCCTTGTCCTTTGCCGACACGTTGACGATGCCATTGGCGTCGATATCGAAGGTGACCTCGATTTGCGGCATGCCGCGCGGTGACGGCGGAATGCCCATCAGGTCGAACTGACCCAAAACCTTGTTGTCGGCCGCCATTTCGCGCTCGCCCTGGAAGACGCGGATGGTGACGGCGTTCTGGTTATCCTCGGCGGTCGAGAACACCTGGCTCTTCTTGGTCGGGATCGTGGTGTTGCGATCGATGATGCGGGTGAACACGCCACCCAGCGTCTCGATGCCGAGCGACAGCGGCGTCACGTCGAGCAGCAGCACGTCCTTGACGTCGCCCTGCAGCACGCCGGCCTGGATCGCCGCGCCGATGGCGACGACTTCGTCCGGATTGACGCCCTTGTGCGGCTCCTTGCCGAACAACTGCTTCACCACTTCCTGGACTTTCGGCATCCGGGTCATGCCGCCGACCAGCACCACTTCGCCGATCTCGCCGGCGGTGAGGCCCGCATCCTTCAGCGCCTTGCGGCAGGGCTCGATGGTCTTCTGGACGAGATCGTCGACCAGCGCCTCGAACTTGGCGCGCGTCAGCTTCATCGTCAGATGCTTCGGACCGGACTGGTCGGCCGTGATGAACGGCAGGTTGATCTCGGTCTGCGTCGTCGACGATAATTCGATCTTGGCCTTTTCGGCGGCCTCCTTCAGCCGCTGCAAGGCAAGCTTGTCGTTGCGCAGGTTGATGCCCTGCTCCTTCTGGAATTCATCGGCCAGATAGCTGACGAGCCGCATGTCGAAGTCTTCACCGCCGAGGAAGGTGTCGCCGTTGGTCGACTTCACCTCGAACACGCCGTCGCCGATCTCGAGCACCGACACGTCGAACGTGCCGCCGCCGAGGTCGTACACCGCGATGGTGCCGGACTTCGATTTGTCGAGACCGTAGGCGAGCGCGGCCGCGGTCGGCTCGTTGATGATGCGCAGCACTTCAAGGCCGGCGATCTTGCCGGCATCCTTGGTGGCCTGACGTTGCGCGTCGTTGAAATAAGCGGGGACGGTGATGACGGCTTGATCGACCTTCTGGCCGAGATGGGCCTCCGCGGTCTCTTTCATCTTCTGCAGAATGAAAGCGGAGACCTGCGAGGGCGAGTAGGTCTTGCCGTCGGCTTCGACCCAGGCATCGCCATTGGACGCCTTGACGATCTTGTAGGGGACAAGCTTCTTGTCCTTTTCGACCATCGGATCGTCATAGCGGCGTCCGACCAGGCGCTTCACCGCAAAGAAGGTCCGCTCGGGATTGGTCACCGCCTGCCGCTTGGCGGGCTGGCCGACGAGGCGCTCGCCATCGTCGCTAAAGGCGACGATCGATGGGGTCGTCCGCATGCCCTCGGCGTTTTCGATGACTTTCGCCGTCTTGCCATCCATTACGGCGACGCACGAATTCGTGGTGCCGAGATCGATCCCAATGACCTTTCCCATGGTCCTCATATCCTTCTTTTTGCGGCAGGTTGGCTGGGCCCTGACGGCACGCCAATCCAACCCCCCAAACGATCAAATGCTCGCGATATCGCGATGGTGAGCCTCATATAGGAGGGGGGGTGGTCCCTGCAAGGACCGGGACGCAACCTTAGCCCACGAAAACTCCAACCTTTGAAAGATCGTGTCCCATAAGACCGCAGCGGGGCGCGAGGCGCGGCCGCGTTAAGAGATAGACGACGAAGGCCGGGGCGATCAGCGCCGGCCCGGGCCGGTGACTGGTCCCCCGACGCAAGCCGCAATGCGGGGGTCCAGTACAGGGGCCGCACCAGGCGCCCGCCGGGAGCGTCACGCCTCGCACCGGCGAGCGGCGCCACCAGGCGCCAAAAAGCGGCGATTTCCGCCGGTAACGATGTGTCACGGAGTCGCGACCTGGTCTGTTGCTGGAGCGGCAAAACGGCTAAAAGCGAGCGGACTGAAGACGCGGCCATCGCTAAAACGGCCGTGACCGGCCGACCATTGATCGGCCTCAATGCAAACCCAGTAGATTTTTTCATGAAGCCCATTCGACTGATGTTCGCGGTTGCGCTGCTCATCACAGCCATATGTCCCGCCGCTTTTGCCGCGGACCCTGTTTTCCCCCCCGGGGTTCGCGTCGGCATGACGCCCCTTGTGGGCCTCTCGCGCGCAAAATCATTCGTCGGATTCGAAACCGAGGATCAGAGCGTCAAGGTATTGGTGGCAGAGCTGCCGGCCGAGGCCTATGGCGAAGTCATGAACGCCTTCAAGGCCAATCCGGCAGGCGCGGGGGGCATCAAGCCGGAGAGCATCGAGACGTCGGCCGGACTTGCCTACTACACCGCCGAAAACGCCAAGGATGGCGCGAACAATGTGCGGCGCTATTCGATGATTCTGCCAGGCGGGACTTTTTCCGGCTATGTCGCCGTCCAGGTTCCCGAGAATGCCTCCAAGATCTATACCGACGAGGCGATCCGGCAGATGTTTGCCTCGGCGGCGATCCGAAAGGAGGTTCCGGTCGAGGAGCAGCTTGGGCTGATGCCGTTCAAACTCAGCGAACTCAGCGATTTCAAGACTGTCCGCACGCTGGCGGTTGGCGCTGCCATGATTCTGGCAGACGGCAATGAAGAATCAGGTTTTGAGGCCGCCCCCTTCATGGTGATCGGCGTGATCGGGGCGGCGCCGGCCCAGCCCGAGGATCGCGGCCGTTTTGCCCAACAGGCGGCAACCACGATTCCCGGGGTACGCGATGGGCGCATTACGATGTCCGAGCCTATTCGCATCGACGGCCAGCCCGGATATGAAACGCGCATCGACGCCACCAGCGGCAAGAACAATACCGCCGTCACCGTGGTGCAATGGCTGCGATTCGGCGGCTCCAACGCCGTCCGCATCATCGGAAGCGCCCCGCGCGACGAATGGGCGAAAGCATTTCCGCGCTTCCGCGCCGTTCGCGACGGCATTCAGCCGCGCTGATCCGGCAATCGCATTATCTTGCCCGATCGCCTGATCCGAATAATGGGTGTCAGGCCGCGTCGTTCGGCGCATTGCCGTTGGCCGGCGATCCCACCCTGGCGCCACCTTTGGAGACCGCGACGAGAGCCGGCCGCAACACCCGCTCGCCGATCATGTAGCCGGCCTGCACGACCTGTACCACCGTTCCCGCGGGTACCGAGGGGTCGGGCACCTCATACATCGCCTGCTGAAAATTCGGATCGAACTTCTCGCCCGAGGGATCGAATTTCTTGACGCCGTTTTTCTCCAGCGCGTTGAGAAGCGAGCGCTCGGTGAGCTCGACACCTTCGATCAGCGCTTTGAGGCCGGGATCGGCTGACGCCTTGGTGTCGGCCGGAACCGCATCGAGCGCACGCTGCAGATTGTCGGCGATATCGAGAACGTCGCGCGCGAAACCGGAGATGGCATAAACCCGGGCATCGGCCACTTCGCGCGTGGTGCGCTTGCGCAGGTTTTCCATTTCCGCCAGCGTGCGCAGCACCTTGTCGCGCAATTCCGCGGCTTCCTTGGCGAGCGCTTCGGTCGATCCAGCTTCGGGATCGTCGGGCATGATGTAGGGCTTGGACACCACGGGCTCGCCGGCCTGCGCCGGGTTCACCGGATCATCATTCTGCCGGTTGGGATCGGTCATAGACTGCCTTCTTGAAGTCGACGGGGATCGATGGGGAGGTTGCTGGGGCGGGATATCGTGCTTTAGGCGTAGAAAATCAAGCGCGACCAGCCCGGTACAGGTGAGATCATCCGCCCAGCATTCGGCTGACGATGCGCGCCGCATAGTCCACGGTCGGAATCACCCGGGCATAGTTCAGCCGCGTCGGTCCGATCACGCCGAGAACGCCGACAATATGACCCGCGGCATCGCTATAGGGTGCAATAATGGTGGAGGAGCCGGACAGCGAAAACAGCTTGTTTTCCGACCCGATGAAAATCCGCACGCCTTCGGCGCGCTCGGCGCGTCCCAGCAGATCGATCACGCCGCGCTTGGTCTCGAGATCGTCGAACAGCAACCTGACCCGCTCGAGATCTTCAAGCGCATGCAGATCTTCCAGGAGATTGGCGTGGCCGCGCACGATCAGCTGCCGGTCATCGCTTTCGCCGCCGGACCAACTCGCGATTCCGGCTGCGATGACTTTCTGAGTCAGTTGATCGAGTTCGGCGCGATTTTGCGTTAACGAAGTTTCAAGTTCGAGGCGGGCTTCCGCCAGCGTTCGCCCTCTGATCCGCGCGTTGAGAAAATTGGTGGCCTCGGTGAGCGCCGACGAGGGAACGCCGGGCGGCAGCGTCAGCACGCGGTTCTCGACCTGGCCGTCCTCACCGACCAGCACCACCAGCGCCCGCTCCGGCTCCAGCCGCACGAATTCGATATGCTTCAGCCGCGAGTTGGATTTTGCCGTCAGCACCACCGCCGCGGCCCGGGTCAGCCCGGACAACCGGGTCAGGGCCTCGCCGAGGGCGGCCTCGACCGATTGCGCCTTGCCGACCGAGGCAAGCTGGGTCTGGATCGATTGTCGCTCCGCTTCGGTAAGATCGCCAAGCTGCATCAAGGCATCGACGAAAAAACGTAAGCCGAGTTCGGTCGGCAGCCGGCCAGCCGAGGTGTGCGGCGCGTAGATCAGGCCAAGCTGTTCGAGATCCGACATCACATTTCGCACCGAGGCAGGCGACAGCGGCACCGCGATCAGGCGTGAAACATTGCGCGAACCGACGGGTTCGCCGGTCGCGAGATAGCTCTCCACGATCTGCCGAAAAATATCCCGCGAACGCTGGTTAAGCTGGGCGAGCCCGGCATGCGGCGCGATCAGGCCAATCGGATCGTGGTGGGCCAAGGGCTACTCCCGGCGCATGATCCATGCGCCATTTAATATTTAAAGCGCGCCCGGACGCAAAACCGGATTCCACTTTTGCTGGTCGCGCTTGAACAGACCCTAATTTGTCCATCTCGGGGGCCGGATACAAGCAGCCATTGCACCAACAAGCGGGCAAAAGGACTGTGATGGGACTGCGAAGGAACCGCCAAGGAGCGGTCAAGGAACAGCCAAGGGCCTTGCCGCTGCCCGCTCCCCCTCCTACAAGGCACCGCGAGCCAGATTTTTGCTGAATTTTCGGAGGATTTCCCATGCGGCCAAGCCGCCGTGCGCCGGATGAACTGCGCGCCGTGTCGTTGGAACGCGGCGTGGTCAAATACGCCGAAGGTTCCTGCATGGTTAAATTCGGCGACACCCATGTGCTGGTGACGGCGACCCTGGAAGAGCGGCTGCCGCCATGGCTCAAGGGCCAGGGCCGGGGCTGGGTCACGGCCGAATACGGCATGCTGCCGCGGGCCACCCTGGAGCGCACCCGCCGCGAGGCGTCCGCCGGCAAACAAAATGGCCGCACCGTCGAAATTCAGCGCCTGATCGGCCGCTCGTTGCGCGCGACGCTCGACCTCGAGGCCCTCGGCGAGCGCCAGATTACCGTGGACTGCGACGTGCTGCAGGCCGATGGCGGCACCCGCACCGCCTCGATCACCGGCGCATGGGTTGCGCTGGCCGACTGCATCGGCTGGATGAAGGCCCGCAACATGCTGAAGACCAATGTGATGCGGGACAACGTCGCCGCGATCTCGTGCGGCATCTATAACGGCACGCCGGTGCTCGACCTCGACTACGCCGAGGACTCCGAGGCCGATACCGACGCCAATTTTGTGATGACCGGCGACGGACGCATCATCGAGGTGCAGGGCACGGCGGAAAAGACACCGTTTTCTGAAGGCGAATTCCTGGCGCTGATGGCGCTGGCGCGCAAGGGCGTGGCGCGGCTGGTGGACCTGCAGAAAATGGCCGTGGCGTGATTCGGGATCGCACTCGAGCTGACGTAGACTGACCCGCATGCACCGCCGAATCACAGGCAAGCTCGTGATCGCGACCCACAATCCCGGCAAGCTCGTCGAGATGCGCGAACTCTTGGGGCCACACGGCGTCGAGGCGGTATCGGCGGGCGAGCTCGGCCTCGGCGAGCCCGACGAGACCGGCGGGACGTTTCACGCCAATGCAAGAATCAAGGCGATCGCCGCCGCAAAGGCCGCGCAACTGCCGGCGTTTGCCGACGATTCCGGCCTGGCGGTCGACGCGCTCGATGGCGGCCCCGGGATTTTCTCCGCGCGCTGGGCCGGCCCAACCAAAGATTTTACAGTCGCGATGACGCGGATCGAACGCCTGCTGCAGGAGCGCGGCGCGACCAGCCCGGCACAGCGCAAGGCGCATTTCGTTTCCGCGCTATGCGTCGCATGGCCCGACGATCATCTCGAAGAGGTCGAGGCGCGCGCCGACGGCACGCTGGTGTGGCCGCCGCGCGGCACCTCAGGCTTCGGCTACGATCCGATGTTCCAGCCCGATGGATACGCACGCACCTTTGGCGAAATGACCGGCATCGAGAAGCATGGTCTGCCGCCGCTCGGTCTGGGGCTCTCGCATCGCGCCCGCGCCTTCGTCAAGCTGGCGGAGATCTGCCTTGACCAGCGCTGAACGCCCCCGCCCCACCCCCCCGATCAGGTCGGGGGCAGGCTCTCCCCCGCAAGCGGGAGAGGGAAAACAAGATGCCTTCGGCGTTTACGTCCACTGGCCGTTTTGCCTGTCGAAATGTCCGTATTGCGATTTCAACAGCCATGTCCGGCATGCCCCGATCGATGAAGAACGATTTTCGCGGGCGTTCGCGCGGGAAATCGAGACCACCGCGGCGCGCGCGCCGGGCCGGGTGGTCTCGTCGATCTTTCTGGGCGGCGGCACGCCGTCATTGATGCGGCCGCAAACCGTAGGCTCCATTCTGGATGCGATCGCAAAACACTGGCGCGTCGCGCCTGGCGCGGAGGTCACGCTGGAGGCCAACCCCACCAGTGTGGAGGCGACGCGGTTTCGCGGCTATCGCGGAGCCGGCGTCAACCGGGTTTCGCTCGGCGTGCAGGCGCTGGACGACGCCTCGCTGAAAGCGCTGGGACGCCTGCACACCGCGCGCGAGGCGCTCGACGCGGTCGCAATCGCGCGCACCGCCTTCGAGCGTTATTCGTTCGACCTGATCTACGCCCGCCCCGACCAGACGCCGCGGATGTGGGCGGACGAATTGAAACTCGCGATCGCGGAGGCGGCCGAGCATCTGTCGCTCTATCAACTGACGATCGAAGAGGGCACGCCGTTCTTCGGGCTGCATGCCGCGGGCAAGCTGAAGACGCCGGACGAGGCGGTGGCGCGCGCGCTGTATGATGTGACGCAGGAGGTCTGTGCCCAACACGGTTTGCCATCCTACGAGATTTCCAATCACGCCCGCGCCGGTGCGGAATGCCAACATAATCTGGTTTACTGGCGCGGCGAGGAATATGCCGGCATCGGCCCCGGCGCCCATGGCCGCCTCGATCTCGATGGCACCAGGCACGCGATCGCCACGGAAAAACGCCCCGAAGCGTGGCTGATGCGGGTCGAGGCGACGGGCCACGGTGTCATGTCAGACGATCGCCTCAACAGCGAAGAGCGCGCCGACGAATTTTTGCTGATGGGCTTGCGGCTCGCGGAAGGCATCGATCCCAGGCGCTACGCGGCATTATCGGGCCGCGCGCTCGATCCGCGTCGCATTGCGATCTTGCGCGAAGAAGGCGCCATCGTGGTCGATCCCAGCGGGCGACTGCGCGTGACGCAAGCCGGATTTCCGGTGCTCGATGCCGTGGTGGCGGATCTGGCGGCGTAGAGTTCTCAATTGTCGCCCCGGCGAACGCCGGGGCCCATACGCCGCGGCCTCTCGTTCGGGCAGGATGGCCGACGCCTTCCTTAACAACTTAAGCCGGTGGCTATGGATCCCGGCGTTCGCCGCGACGACCCGCAGCTACGCGCCAAAACTCTTCG
>WNFA01005107.1_pt1 | contig 13888 bp, 12 predicted proteins | sample 5400481 | NCBI WGS metagenome assembly WNFA01 (sample SAMN13153340, study PRJNA577476) | soil metagenome | isolation source: 120 cm saprolite under Douglas fir tree site 2 hole 1 replicate 2 | place: USA:California | collected 2015-04-18 | reverse complement strand
GTCAAAGCTATCAAGCGGGTTCGTCTCGTCAGACGAGCTGATGGCTACTATGTCCAATTTGCAGTCAAGACCGAGCGCTCTGTTTCCCATGTCTCATCTGGCAAAGAGATTGGCATCGATGTCGGCTTGAAGGCTTTCCTGACCGATTCCCAAGGCAATACAGTAGAGAACCCACGACACTACCGCAAAGCTGAGAAGAAACTCAAGCGGCTGGGGCGCCGCCTCTCCAGAAAACAGAAGCGCTCTTCCAATCGAAAGAAAGCACGAAAAGCTCTGGCGAAGCAGCATCTGAAAGTGCAACGGCAGCGCGAAGATTTTGCCCGCAAGCAGGCAAACGTGCTGGTCTCGTCTCACGACCTGATTGCCTATGAGCACCTTCAGATCCGCAATATGGTCCGTAACCGCAGACTGGCAAAAAGCATTCATGACGCTGGCTGGGGGATATTCTTGCACTGGCTTGCCTACTATGGCAGGGTGCATGCTATCCAGATCCTGGCTGTCCCACCCCATTTCACCAGCCAGCAATGCTCTGAGTGCGACACCATCGTGAAAAAGTCGTTGAGTGTGCGCACGCATATGTGTCCTAGGTGCGGTTTGGTCATGGATCGTGATCAAAATGCGGCCAAGAACATTCTTGAAAAAGCTCTCTCGTCCCATCGAGGCTGTACCGGGGGGCACTCGGAAACAGACGGGCTTGCCCCGTGAAACGCTTCTGGACAGGGGACCTCTACTACTGTACCAGCAATGGACAGTGGCAAGCCCCCTGGTTGAAGGAAGAACCCCCGTCTCTTTTGAGCGGGGAGTGTCAGATTATACAATGGTGGGCACGATCAGGAGATACTGTTTCACCTGCGTTTTACAGAGCTATTCGAACGTCAGCCTCGAATTCGTAGGCGTGCGATTATACCGTCACGACATTCACCAGTTTGCCAGGCACATAGATCACCTTGCGCACAGCTTGACCTGCCACGAATCGCTGCACTTTCTCGGCGGCCAGCGCCTGTTGCTTTACTTCCCCCTCGGACGCATCATACGCGATATCGATATGGTCGCGCACACGTCCATTGACCTGCACGGGAAGCCTTATCACATCCAGGCGCATAGCCTCCGGATCGAACACGGGCCACGGCGCTTTGTGGATTGAGTCCCGGTAACCCAGGCGTTCCCAAAGTTCTTCCGTAATATATGGAGCCAGCGGGGCCAGCAGTACCAGCAGTGTCTGTAGTTCTTCGCGCGTTACGTCCTGCCTGGCTTCCAGGCTATTGAGGTACTCCATTAGAGCGGCAATGGCCGTGTTGTATTTAAACGCGGCAATATCCTCCGTGACTTGTTTCACCGTCGCATGCTTAGCGCGCTTTGCTTCTCTGTCAAGGTTTCCCGGGGCAGTATCGGCCTCGTGCAGCGTAATCATCTGCCAGACCCGGTCCAGGAAGCGTACGGCGCCGCCTATGCCGCGATCGTTGAAATCGCCGCCGGCTTCGTACGGGCCCATAAACATCAGGTACAGCCGGAAGACGTCCGCTCCAAAGTAGGCGATGTAGCCATCGGGATTGATAACGTTGCCCTTCGACTTGGAGATCTTTGCTCCATCTTTGGTGATGGTGCCATTGGCACGGAAGCGCTTAAATGGCTCCGCGAATGCCAGGTAACCTAGATCGTGCAAGGCCATAGTGATAAAGCGTACGTACATCAGGTGCAGCACGCTGTGTTCGGCCCCGCCGATACACATGTCCACCGGGAGCCACTTGCGCGTGAGTTCGGGATCCCACGGCTGTGTCTCATCGGTGTTTGACGGATAGCGCAGGAAATACCCCGCGGAATCCAGGAAGTTATCGCTGACATCTGTTTCACGCCGGGCGGGGCCTCCACAGATGGGACAGGTTGTGTTGACAAAGCTCGCGATTGCCGCCAGGGGAGAGGCTCCCGTGCCTGTTGGCATCCATTCTTCTATATCCGGCAGCCGTACCGGCAGTTGATCCTCGGGCACCGGCACTGCACCATGCTGGGGACAGTATATGATCGGGATGGGTGGACCCCAGTAGCGTTGCCTGCTGATTAACCAGTCGCGCAGCCGGTATTTCGCGACCCGCTTTCCGAGTCCATGTGCCTCGAACCACGCGGTAATTGCCTCACGCGCCTGCTCAGATGTCATGCCCGAGTATGCGCCGGAATCGACCAGTACTCCCGGCTGTACATATGCCGCCTGCTGTACGCCCATGCCAGGCAGAGTCGCGCCCGCGCGCGGAGGCTGTACGACAAAGCGCACCGGCAGACCCAGCGCCAGCGCGAATGCCATATCCGTCTCATCGTGCGCGGGTACACCCATGACTGCACCCGCGCCGTGACCCTCCAGCACAAAATCGGCAACCCAGATAGGTATCCGCTCGCCAGTCAGAGGATGCAGGGCGTATGCTCCTGTGAAGACGCCCGTCATGACGCGCTCTTCCCCTGTACGCAGGCGGTCGGCCGTCTCCTGGTAGTTGGCTACCACCTCGCGGTGTGCAGTGTCTGTGATGACAGCCACCAGCGGATGCTGGGGAGCCAGGGCGACGAAGGTCATACCAAAGATCGTATCTGGCCGCGTAGTGTACACCTGCACACTCTGTTCAGGCATCCCTGCAATCGCCATGTCGAACTCCAGCCCCTCGGAGCGTCTAATCCAGTTACGCTGGGCTGTCTTCACCCGTTCGGACCAGTCGAGTTGATCCAGGTCATCCAGCAGTCGCTGAGCGTAGTTGGTCAATTTCAGGAACCACTGCTCTAACCATCGTCGCTCCACGATGCTGTCGCAGCGCTCGCAGCGGCCATTGATCACCTGCTCGTCCGCCAGGACCGTTTTGTCTTTGGGGCACCAGTTCACGGGCGCCGTCTTGCGCTCGGCCAACCCACTCTTGAATAATTGCAAGAAAATCCACTGTGTCCAACGGTAGTAGCCGGGATCGGTCGTGTGCAGTTCGTGTGACCAGTCGAAGCGATTCCCGATGCGCTTCAACTGTTCCTCGCGGAAACGTTCGATGTTCAGCGCGGTAAGACGACGCGGGTGAATTCCGCGTTTGATCGCGAAGTTTTCGCTGTGCATGCCGAACGCGTCGAACCCTATCGGCTCGAATACATCGTACCCCTGCATTGCCATCCAGCGGCCGTGAACGTCCGAGCCGATATACGAGTATACGTTGCCGACATGCAGCCCTTCGGCCGAAGGATAGGGAAACATCATCAGATTGTAGTAAGGCCGCCTGGCGCGATGCAGGTCAACCTGGTACAGTTTCCGCTCCTCCCACCTGGTCCGCCACTTTAACTCGAAAGCAGCGAAATCATACTTTGGCGGGCGGCTATGCGCAATCTGGTGCTTTTGGGCAGGCTCGCCTTCCCCTGCTGCGCTCTTCCTGCCCGCTTTCTTGGAGTGTGCTGTGCCAGTAACAGCGCCGGGCTCTCTCGTCTCTGTCACAAGATCCTCCTCGTGTTCATTGGGAACAAAGAGACTCACGCGGAGGACATAAAAAGAGCGCCCTCCGCCCTGGCAAGGGCGAAAAGTGCGCATAGGCAACTTTCGCGGTACCACCTTGTTTCACCGCTGCCTTGCGGCACCGGCCTTTATGAGTGCTAACACACCCGAACTCTTTAACGGGAGTTCCCGGCGGTTGCTACTTTCGTTCCGGGGGAACGTTTCACCACCACGGCTCACGAGGGAGCTTCAGATTGCCCCTGATACTGGCTTGCACCAGCCGCCAGCTCTCTGCCATCACGGCACATCCTACTTTCCTCGCTCAATGCCTCTATGGTTAAAAAGTACATCCCTTTATGCGCTTTGTCAAGTATCCCTCACCCGGTTAAGATCATTCCCAAAAAGGCTACCCAAAAGGCAGTGCCATGCTCACCCCTTTGACATTCCTCAGATGTCTATGGTACTGTTTTGATGTGCCAACCAAACAAGCGTGATCTAAGAGCCCCAGGCTTGGTATCGTTGCTCTTATGAACCGAAATGGAGTTTTTCGATGTGTACAAGATCGCAACTGGGACTTTGCATATTGACCAGGAGTCGTCGCTCCTTTCCTATCTTGCCGGATATGTAGTTCCACTCACGAGAATAAAAGGTAGTAACACGCAGCATACTTGTACAGGTCAGATCAGGCCGCAAGCGCTTGCCGCTCCCCTTTACAGGGTTATGCGGGGTTTGTTGACCTCTTATGCATTGGCGACCGGTACTACCGATGTATTCGCACATCGTACTCAAGTCGTGTTATGAGTGCGACACCGAAATATGCTGGCAAAAAGCTGGTGTTTGCTCGCGATCACGAAGCGCTGTCGTCGCTATTAGCCCTGGCGCTCATCGCAAGGGTTGTCTTCTTTGTCCCGCTAGTTTGAGCAAAGGAACGGCAACGTGAACATCGATACTGTGAAGTTTTCACACATCCTGGAGGCCAACCATCTGGTTGGTCTGAACTACTTCCTCTCGCACACCGCTTTCATCGTTTCCCACAAAAGTGAAAGCATCGAGACCCTCCTCGGAGTCCTCTGGTACCTTCCCATAAACAGCCCCATCATTGTTGTAACTAATTGCCCCGAAGAGCGTTTAGAGCATATCAAGCAAGGTTTGACGGAACATTTGACGCACCATACAAAGACCTACCTGGTTCATCAGAAGGATGCGAACGTTGCCCACTTCCTCGCGGAATGTGGTATAGAGCAAATCCTTGGCACAGATGGCAGGGTTGTTGATGGCAAGGGGGAAGGTATGTACATTGGAACGTTGTGCGCTATGCTACTGGGATACCCGCAGTGGATCGTTTTTTACGATGCGGATAACTTCCTTCCCAGCGCTCTGCTGGAATATACCTTAGCCATGAGCAAGCTATTTACGTCGGCCCCGGTGGATACCTCCTACTCGGGCAGCGATGTGCTGGTTGTCGCTGGAGACGTGGAGAGCGCGGCCTCTCCCGACTTGCACAATGTGCGCATCTGCTGGTCATCCAAGCCGGAGCCTGGCAGTAGAAATTTCCAGGAAAAGCAGCTGGGCCGCTGCACGAGGGTCGTCTCGCCACTCTTTAGCACGCTCCTGGGGGAGTGTTTTGGCATAAGAAATTATGCCGTCTATTCATCCAATGCCGGCGAACAGGGCATGACCATGAGAACGGCAAAAACGTTACGCTTTTCATCCGGCTTTTCCGTCGAGACGTTTCAGCTCCTGGATTTCCTCCACAAGGCCAATGAACAGAGAAGCCATGCAGGAAGCGCTATACTGCAACAGTACCAGTCGAAGAGCCCTCACTTCCACGATAAAAAAGGGGATGGCCACATCAAGAAGATGATCGCGGAAAGCCTGGGCTGCTTTTTCCTCTTTGAAGAGTTTTTGCCGCGCAAGGTGCGCCGCCAGTTGCAACAGGTATACAAAGAACTTAACCTGGAACTGATGTATCCTGTTGTGTACCCGTCGCTGCAGGATGTACCCATCATAAGAAGCGAGGCCTTTGTAGCTCAATATAAACTGTTCAAGGATCAAGGTAGCCAGGATGACACGTCCTTTGCCGGTGAGGAGGTAGAGTGCGCCTCATTGTAGTGCGCCACGGCGAGACGCTCTATAATGTGCAGGGCCGCTTCACAGGGCAAATGGATATCCCGCTCAGCGCTTTGGGTGAGCAGCAGGCTGCCGCGCTGGGGAAGCGCCTGGCTGCCGAACCGCTGGCCGCGATAGCAGCATCAGACTTACAGCGTGCGCTTGTTACCGCCCGGGCGATTGCGCACTACCATAGGCTTCCTGTGCAGGAAGAGGCCGACCTGCGCGAAATGACATTCGGCGCGTGGGAAGGTTCGACGTACGACGAAATCATGGTGCGTGACGCGGACCTGGTGCAGCGCTGGCTGTCCGACCCCACAATCTATGCTCCACCCGGCGGCGAAACGGTCATCCAGCTTCGTGATCGTGTTGTGCGCGCGCTGGAGCGCTGGCAAACGCGCTGCCCAGAGGCTACGATCTTATGGGCAGCGCATGGCGGTGTGATCGAGGTCCTGCTTTGCCACCTGCTGGGCGTGGACCTCAAGTTGCGCTGGCAGTTTCGCCACGAGAACGCCTCGATCACCGAGATCGATCTGAATGGTAAAGACGTAACAGTGGTGCGCTTGAACGAGATAACTCATTTGCACGAGAACTGCTGTTCAATCAGCAGGTGATTTGGTGTGCCTTCGCTGCCAGCTATCCAACCCACGACCCAGACAGCCCCGCCGGATACCGCGATGCCCTGTACGAACGTTTCCGCGCCGTAATTCCCATCTGGTTGTGGTAACTGGATCCGTTTCCATGTTTTGCCGTCCCAGTGCGCAACCAATGCTCGGGTCTGCCCTCTTTCGAGTATCGATCCGGCAACCCACACGTTATTCTTCGCCACAGCCAGCACCTGCGACGATAAACTATTCGCGCCAACAAGCCAGCTCGGACCGGGCAATCTGCTCCACTTCTGACCATCCCAATGCGCGAGCAGCACCATTGTTGTCGTCCCCTGCTGACCAGGTCGTGTATGCACCGACTGACCGATCGCCCACATATCATTGGCTGAAATCACGCTCAGGCTGAAGATGGCATCGCTGACCTGCGCAAACTGCGGAGTGGTGACATCGTGCCAGCGACTGCCATCCCAGCGTTCGATCAGAGCCTGCAACTGATGGGCATTCACCTGTTTGTATCCAAACACCTGGACGTTGTTGGCTGAAATTGTCGTGACACCCCAGGCCCAGCCAGGTGTTGGCTGGTTGCCCTGGTCGAACACTATGCTCCAGCGCTTTCCGTCCCAATGCTCAATTAAGGTCCAGGCTTTGTGCGCAGAAGGAGACAAAGCAACTCCCACTGCCCAGACATCAGTAGCCGAGACGGCTGCCAACGAATAGAGTTGGCTGGAGACATCTACACCCTCTACGGCAACGGCACCAGGACTGGGCACCACCTTCCAGCGCTGGCCATCCCAGTTCTCAATGAGCGTATGCTCTACGGTCATCTTCCCCGACATCCTGAATTGGCTACCTACGGCCCACACATCGTTGGTCGAAACCGCTGCTACCGCCTCCAGGGTACCAGGGACAGCAGAACCAAAAACCTTGCTCCACCGTCGACCATCCCAGTGCTCGATCAATGGTTCTGTATGAGAGAGATCCGACCCGGGCTGAGAGCCTACGGCCCAGGCATCCGTGGGCGAAATCGCCACTACTTTCTGCAAAACTCCTTGCGTCTGCGTGTTTACGCTCTGCCATGGACCTGGCGTACACACCAGGTGCACCAGATGACCACCCGTCGTGCCTGTCCCCACTTGGCGCAGATGTATGATCTCTAAGAAACTCACGGCCAGTACGCTGATAATCACTAGCGCAGCCAGCACTTGCAGCCGCCTGGAAAGGTGCCGCTTGCTTCCGTCCTGCAGCATATCGCGTGGACGCAAAGGGATGGACATTGGTCCCGGCATTTCCTCCAGGGTATCCGTTTCTGCTGGGATCACTTTCTGCGCTTGTTCCTCTTGCATATAGGCCTGGTGAGCTTCTGTCACCATCTGATCCAGGGTGGCATCGTAGACGGCTTGCTGCAACACGTCGAGCATGCCATTGATAGAGCCGGCCTCCAGGGCTTCTAAATAGCGGTAGACTGCACGCTCACGCTCCAGTTGCTGACTGTTTGCCTGTCTTCTATCCATTGCGCTTCTCTCGCTCCTTCCTCTGCTCAGATTGTTGCCAGGCCTTGCGCAAGCGGCTCAATGCGCGATGGACACGTACCCGGGCCGTGCCTGGACTCACTCCCATCATCGATGCCAGCATACGAGCATCCCATCCATCGATCAGCGCCTGCTTAAGCAACTGTGCATCCTGGGGCGAGATCAGTGCTAGCAATTCGCGCGCTCCCTCGTTCGCCGTCACCGCCTGCTCCAGTCCTGGAGCGCCACACGCCATGAGCCTATCCAGCACATCCTGCTCAGGCTCTAGTTCCGGTCTGCGAGCCAGCGAGCCGACCAGGACCTCAAAACGAGCGCGCTTGGCAACACTGGCCCGGTAGCGTTTCAAGATATTGGCCGCAATGGCCAGAAACCAGGCCCTGGGCTGCATCTGCGGATGAAAACGGTCCGCATGGGCCAGCGCCTCCAGGGCGGCATCTTGAAATACCTCCGCCGCCACTGCCTGAATATGAGCGCCCGTAGCCAGCCCCATCTTCGCCACGTAGCCGCAGATGATCGCCTGCAACTGCGCGGCGTTCTCCTGTAAAAACCATCGCAGATAGGCTCTTGCCTGCTCACCACTATCATCCTGCCTTCCTCCCGCTGCCTCGTTCATACGCAAATAGCTACACCTCCATTCCCTATGTTTCAAAAAACTGTGCAGCACCATGGTATATTCATTTCTGGGGTAAATTCGTTACAAGGGAAAGGTAAATAGTACGATTTGCTTCCTAGCATTTCTTGACAGGTACCGCATTCACAGATACAGTATTCCTAGTCAAGTATTATTTGTCCGGTTTACTGCATCAGTGGAAAGGTATCATGTACCATGCCGCACACAACCATCCAGTCAATTACCGTCGAACCGCTCAACATTCCCTTGCTGGAGCCGTTCACCATCGCCACCGGCACCACCTCGGAGGCGCAGAACGTCCTCATCACCATCACTCTAGAGGATGGCAGCGTAGGGTATGGCGAGTGTGCGCCCTTCACTCCAAGCACTGGTGAAACACAGGCTACCGCACTCGCAGCAACCCAGGGTTGTGTTGAACTCTTTCAAGGCAAAGACGCGGTCCATTGGCGCATGCTCTCAAAGCTCATACATAGTCTCTACTTCAGCCAGAGCACAGTCATTGCTGGCATAGAGATGGCTCTGCTGGATGCGCTCACCCGCTCCTACGGCATTCCCCTTTATGTCTTCTTTGGTGGCGCCAGCACCTCAGTCGAAACCGACATCAGCATTCCCCTGGTTACACCTGAACATGGCTATGAGCTAGCCAAAGATATTGTGGCGCGTGGTATCACCACAATTAAAATCAAAGTTGGCGGCGATATCCGCGAGGATGTTGCCCGTGTCGAAGCAATTCGTGAAGCTGCTCCTGGTATCGGTCTCATACTTGATGCCAACCAGGGCTATACTGCCAACGAAGCTCTCCTTTGTTTAGAAGCTCTGGATGATCGCGATATCCGTCCCTTGTTGCTGGAACAACCTGTGCATAAGGATGATTACGAAGGGCTGCGCTACGTGACCCAACACACAACCGTACCTATTGCCGCCGATGAAAGTGCCTCTAACGCTGCTGCGGTCGCACGTTTACTCGCAATGGAAGCTGTCAACGTTGTCAACGTTAAGCTTATGAAAGCGGGCATTTTGGAAGCACTTGATATTGCTGCCATTTGTCGCAGTACTCATACGGGCCTCATGGTTGGCGCCATGATGGAGTCACGTCTCGCCACTGCTGCCGCCGCTCACCTTGTCGCTGGCATCGGCGGTTTTCGCTTTGTTGACCTCGATACTCCCATGCTGCTCGCAGATGACCCATTTACTGGTGGCTACGAGCAAAGAGGCGGAGTATACGATGTATCCAGTGTAAAAAGTGGATTGGGAATAGAGCGAAAATAGCTACAGATTCGTTCTATTGCGTTGACGGTCATCGTGGCGCTCTAGCGCCAGTTCGATCAGGCGGTCCAGCAACTGCGCGTAAGGCAGACCGCTAGCCTCCCATAGCTTGGGGTACATACTGATCTGCGTGAAGCCCGGTATGGTATTGACCTCGTTGATATAGACCTGGCCAGTCTCTTTCTCCAGGAAGAAATCCACGCGCGAGAGGCCGCTGAGATCCAGGGCGGTAAAAGCCTGCACAGCCCAGCGCCGCACCTGTTCCGCCGTTGCCTGGGGAATAGCGGCGGGAATGATGACGTGGGACTTGCCATCGATGTACTTAGCGTTATAGTCATAGAATTCGTTGCTGGGAACGACCTCTCCGACAACGGATGCAATCGGCTCATCGTTGCCCAGCACTGAGCACTCCAACTCACGACAATTGATGCCGCGCTCGATGATGATTTTGCGGTCGTATTCCGCGGCCACGCGGATAGCATGCGTCAGTTCGTCGCGATTGTGCGCCTTGTTCACCCCTACGCTCGATCCCAGGTTAACCGGCTTGACGAAGCAGGGATAGCCCAGGCTCTGCTCGACGGCATCCAGGATCTCTTCCGGCGAGCGCTCCCACTCGTTGCGGCGGTAAGTAAGCGCTTCGACGACGGACAGGCCGACTGAGCTAAATATCATCTTCATTTTCTCTTTGTCCATCCCCAGGGCGGAGCCGAGCACACCGCAGCCAACGTAGGGAACGTTTGCCATTTCCAGCAATCCTTGCAGCGCACCATCTTCGCCATAGGTGCCATGCAGGACGGGAAAGACGACATCCAGCGCTCCTTCGACGCCGAGTTGCTCGCTGCCGCGTACCGGGATGAGGCGGCGCAGGCTGGGATCACCTGTCAGGGTGACGGCCGTTGACCGCTCCAGGCCCTCCTCGTGGCTGGCGCTCTGTTCAGCAGATAGCAACTGGGGTGGCGCTACGCCCAGCAGCCAGGAACCCTCTTTGGTAATACCTATAGGAACCACATCATATTTCTCTTTATCCAGGTTCGCCATCACTGACGTGGCTGACGCGAGCGACACCTCGTGTTCGCCGGAGCGGCCACCGAAAACAAGCCCAACACGAATTTTCTGCTTTTTTTCTGGCATTCTTTTTCCTCCTCTTCCCGGTGAATTTTACGCCCGAGCAAGTGCGTAGGTCCCCGATATTTTACGCCCGAGCAAGTGCGTAGGTCCCCGATTTATCGTGGCACACAGACGCCATCTGGGGGATGGTGTGCCCCAGACTGCGTCCGCGATTTATCACGCCTATGCCCCTCATCCTGGCGTCTATGGGGTCACCGCCTGGCCCCACACGTTCAATCACAGCATATCCAACATAGTTTCCATGTGCATGCCGCGCGAGCCTTTGATCAGCACGAGATCGGAACTCCGCACGTGCTGTTTGAGCAGGTCGGCTGCCGCCCGTTTCGCAGCCTCCAGCTCTGAGCTATTCTCGACATTGGCAGCAAAGTAATAGATATTCTTTTCGGGCATACCCGCCTGCCGTGGGCCCTCGACGAAGAAACGCGCCTGGTCTCCGATGGCAACAAGGTAATCGACAGCGCCCACCAGAGCCTGGCCGCTGGCAAGATGTTCGGCCCGCGCGTAGTCGCCCAATTCGAAGATATCGCCCAGCACCGCCCAGCGTTTACCACCTTCGGCAATATGAGTGGCCTGCATCGCCCTGGTAATGGCAACAATCGATTGACGATTGGCGTTGTAGGTATCGTCGATCAAGGTGCTGCCATTCGGTCCCGGCTTGATCTGACCGCGTCCCTTCGCGGGCGCCAGGTCCTCCAGCGCGGCACGGATTTCGTCGAGATCCATGTTAGCCGCGCAGCCTGCCGCCGCCGCCGCCAGCGCTATAGTGACCCCATGCTCTCCCGGCAGGCGCAGCTGCACGCGTGCCTGTCTTCCATGATAACTCAACGTGAAGCTGTGCCCGCGCAGCGTATCGCCGGTGATGTCGCTGCCGCGTACCTCTGCCCCCTCTCCGAGCCCGAAGTAGAGCACGCGCGCCCGCGTTTTCTCGCTCATGGCTCGTACGTTCACATCGTCATAGTTTAGAATGGCAATGCCCTCGGGTGTAAGAACCTGCACCAGCTCGCTTTTGGCGATGGCAACTCGCTCCTGCGACCCGAAGAATTCCAGGTGGGCCGCGCCCACACTGGTAATGATCGACCAGTCGGGGCTGGCGATATCCCTGCATAGCCACGCCAGCTCTCCTACCCACTGCGCGCCCATCTCCAGTACCGCATAGCGATGTTGCGGTTCCAGTCGCAGCAGGGTAATCGGGTAGCCGATTTCGGTGTTATAGGAAGCGTACGTTTTAAGCGTTGGGGCCTGCCGGCTCAGAACAGCGGCTGTTGCCTCCTTGGTGCTCGTCTTGCCATTGCTGCCGGTGATGCCGACCAGCGTGGTTTCCGGCTGGCGCAGTATGCGCGTGCGGGCCGTTGCGTGCAGCGCTTTGATGACGTCTGGAACGACGATTTGCAGGAAATCGGCGGGAACATCTTTTGCAGGCTCGCTGCACAGTGCAGCGCCTGCTCCTGCCTGCGCCGCCGCGGGAATAAAACGGTGCCCGTCGGTATGAGCACCCTTTATGGCAATGAAGAGATCTCCCGGGCCGATGTGCTGGCTATTGTCCCAGGCGCCAGGAAATACCTGCGCCGGGTCAGCAGGCTTTGTGCTGTGCAGATGTACCTGCTCGCCGCAGCCTTGCAGTATATCGTTGAGGGTGAACATGCAGTGTATCCTCCGCTCGAGCCTGTGGCACATAGCCTTTTTCGCTTGGCAAATTATATCATATGCTTACCCGTGATTTGGCGGGGTAAATTGCCACTTGTGTGGAGATATGTGTTAGTAGGGGTTCATCCCTCGCGGGCCTTCTTTTTCTGTTGACTATCTATTCTTTTAGCGATTATATATGAGTCGTCAATCTGTGTGCTGTCACGCCAGGAGCGAGAGTAGTTTGTCCATGCAACCACCCTGCTGTTTACCTTAAGGGCATATTTCGTGTGGCCTCTTGATTCTTCACGTACACATGGAAGTGATTCTAAGAAAGATTTCAGTACTCTGAGCGATGTACCCATGAAATCGCGCTACACAATCTGTAGATAACTTTGTAAGAGACGAAGGTCTTCATGTACCGAAGGAGAGAGTTCTGCTTCATGCTTCTCAAGCCAAGTAAGATTATCCACAAGTAATTCGAGATAGTTCTTCATCGCCCTGCCAGGTGTCGCTCCAAGTTCAAAGGAGTTAGATATATGGCCAGTGGCAAGATATTCGTCTCCCATGAGTTTCACCTCAACAAAGAAGGATTGCATCACAATAGCAATAGCGTCAGGATGAGTAACATGAATTTCTCTACCCTTAGGAATGGTGTAATACACTCTCCATGTATTTGCATTATCAATTCCTGCCTTCGAGGCTGTGGTCCGTGAACTAGTGGCTTGAAGCCCGGCTATCGCTGTCGCCATATTCTTCGTCCTTTCCCTGAGAAGCCTGTAACAACTCGATTTGTCTGGTTTGGTTCTCATAAAGATTCGTTATTAAATCGATCACTTGCTTCATCGTCGACCGTGATATTGCGCAACGAAATAAAGGATGCGCGTTGATGCTTTCAATCTCTTCTAACTGTTTGCTATCAGTGATTTCCAAAGGGACGGCAGTTCCAAGAGTCAAAAAGAACTCTTCCGGTGTTGTACGAACATTGACTATGTTGACATAGTGAGTTGGAAGATTTTCATCACCAACGAAGACGGTCTTTACCTGTTTGGCCTGGAACGATTCTCTCTCATCTGCCATACGTGTTTACTACTTTCTCACTTTTTATCATCATGTGATAAGGCAAGGTCTTTACCAGAGTATAATACCATACTACAGGATTCCTTCGTCAAAGTTAATGCTCCTCTTGTCTCATCACCTTGCACATTTATTCCTGTTCTAATCATGAGGTAACGGCTGCTGGAACGAGCTATGTGGTAGGATATCTGGGACAGTTGCGACACCTGGGACAGGGGTTCCCCGCATATAAGTACCTGTTCTTCGCAGAAGAGAAGCCGTTGGGACAGTTGCGACACTTGGGACAGGGTGTCGATGCATGATGCTAGAAGGAGGAGAGTACGGTGGCTGAACCGGGTATAGGTCCATACGAACGTCTTTCTGCTGTCTTCGCTGACTATGATCCACGCTCTGCCGAGGTTGCACGGCTCGTGGCGGAGATGATTGTGCTACGCATTCCCGGGGCAAGCGTTGAGCATGTGGGGAGTAAGAG
>WNFA01003056.1_pt1 | contig 13890 bp, 9 predicted proteins | sample 5400481 | NCBI WGS metagenome assembly WNFA01 (sample SAMN13153340, study PRJNA577476) | soil metagenome | isolation source: 120 cm saprolite under Douglas fir tree site 2 hole 1 replicate 2 | place: USA:California | collected 2015-04-18 | reverse complement strand
CGCAGGAAGATACCAGATGGAATGATATAGGTACATGCTTCAATGCATGAAGCACACAAAAATACTCATAACCATGAGATAGCATAGCTGAGTCATGGCCAGCGGGGAAGGGAGAAATGGTTGTGATCTGGTTATAGTTTAGTTGAGATAGTTGAGATAGTTGAAATGTAGGTTGAGGAATCGTTACATAATATTGCTGAAATTACATTTGAAAAACATTGTAATAACTTAGTAATAACATTGTATTACAAATATAATAACATTGTAATGACTTTGTTATAACATTTGTTTGGTTTCCCAACATTGTGAGAGGGGCTGTTTCCCAACATCGCGCACATTCGGTTTGCCGCATCGGTCACCTCTTGTGAAAATACTGGCGGTTCGGAATCGTCCGATGCCAGGAAACAAGGGCTGTTAGGAAGTTGGGAAGTCATGCACATGTGTCGCTACTTTGTCCTCACATGTCTTTTACATTGTTTTACAAATGAAGCGTGAAGAGATTTTCACAGGTGCAGAGAAGCAAGGTGGGTGATGAATCCTGAACGCATGAAATGTAGGGGCGAGGCTTGCCCTCGCCCTGGATGCGGTCGCCCAGCAAGCTTGATCCTGGTAGTACTCTGTCAACCTTGATTTGAAGGGCAGAAATGTAGGGGCGACCACGTGCTCGATAAATCTGCACTCTACGCGGTCGCCCAGCAAGCAGCACAACTGTGATGGATAGAAATGTAGGGGCGAGGCTTGCCCTCGCCCTGGATGCGGTCGCCCATAGACGTCAAGTGAGCAATCCTTGCGTCCTGCGACGAGCTCTCCAACCGCCCCGCGCCGCCACCTCCGTACCGAGTAGGGGCGACCCTTGCGGTCGCCCTGTCTGGGGCAAGGGCGCCATCCGGGGACGGTTTGCCCGGCCTTGACTAAACTGCTTCCGTAGCCTCGTCGCTGCTGGTGGCAACTGGGGCTGCCTCTGCCAGCTCAGCCGTCGTGGTGCTCTCTTCCGCGCCGGGTGTGGTATCGCTGGCTGCCGGAGCAGGCTCCGTTTCGGGCTGAGCCTCTGCCTTCTTCTGCTTCTTGGGGAGCAGCTCCAGCCCATGCAGCGCAGGATCGTTGTACTGCGGCAGATCCATCTCCTGGCGAATAAGCTTGATGGCCTGGTAGATCGTCCCGGGCTTGAGCGAGAGCGCTTCAGCAATCTGCTTATGCACTCCCACGGGTGGTAACGGCAGAGATACCTCGTAGGCGGCCTTGATCTTCGCCAGTTCCTCGCTGTCACCTTTATAGGTTTGGCTGTCCCACCAGCTTGGGATCTCTTCACGCTCGCGCAGCTCTTTGACAATCTGCTTAACCGCTTTCTTGGGTATGCCCATCTCATTAGCGATCTGCGTGCGAATCCCATCAAATTCAGCCGGGACGGCCAGCTCTTTATAGCGTGCCTCGACCTGTTCAATCTGCTCCGCTGTTGGCTTAAAGGGAGGCGGAGGTGGAGTTTTCTCGCGCTTCGGCCTGGGTGGAGCTGCCAGTTTCGCCTCCCTTGGCTTCGCAGGCTTGCCGTCGCCCTCCTGCCTGCCGCCGGGGAAGCGTCTCTCAGGGCGAACCTCGCCTGGACCTCCTGTGCGCGGCCCGCGTGCTGAACCGGGTTCCACCGGCTGGCGAGGGCGCTGCCCGATCGTGCCGGTGATATCGCCAACGCGGTAGGCCGCGGGGCTATGATAGCCCCCTTCTTTATCTTTATAGCCGCCGGGACCCCGGCTGCCTCCCTCGCGATAGCCGCCAGCGTCTCGTTCGTCGCGACTGTCTCCGGGACCGCGATAACCAGGCCGCTCTGCCGCACCGCGTTGTTCTCTTGGAGATGGGGAGGAAGGTATTTTAGGGCGTGGCGGCTGGTCCGGTTCCCCTACCTTCACATCGCTGAGGGTATCGAGCCAGTGGCTCGTTCCGCCAGCAGGTGCTTTGGGTTTAGGTGGGGGTGGTACGGTTGGCCGTGTAGGAGTATTTACTCCTTGTGCTGCCTGCCCTGCCGTTTTATTCGACGTGGGTGGCGCCGTTTTCGCCGCCATTTTCTCTCTTCTGGCCTTCTGCATGCAATCGGGGCAAGTTACTTCTTTAGCATTTGCCGACTGAAACCACTTGCCACAGGTGATGCAGCGCATTTTAATCTTGCTCATGCGCAAACTCCCCTAATTTCTGTCAAAAACTAGACATTTTGAAGTGTCGGAATGCACCCTCCATTGTAGTTCCTATTGGGGTCTTTGTCTAGCCCTGGTTTTCGGGGCGTTTTGAGCTTGCAGCGATACATTTTTGTCTATCTGTGATTATGGATGAATACATGTCCCATGCATAGGCCACCCTTTTTCCCAAAATGGCAAGCCGTAAGGGGCAACACCTACCTATGGTATAATGAGACCAACATATGAGGCAGACGTTTCGCTCGACTTGGAGAAAAACCAATGGCAATTCAACACAATGAACCCCAGGAGAGAATAAGCCTTGAGGAATTCTTCGCTCTCGTAGAGAGAGACTCTGAACACCGCTACGAATTAATTGATGGCTATCCCTCCATGATGACAGGGGGATCGCCCGATCACGCTATCATCGGACTAAATGTAGCAAGTATCCTCAGGGGGCTGTTGCGCAAACGGCCATGCATCGCATATAACTCAGATGTGTACATCGCACTCGACGATGAGGAAAACTGCCTTTGCCCGGATGCCTCAGTCAGCTGTGACCGGAGAGATCACCACGCGACAAAAGTTATCCGCTATCCCTGTGTGGTTGTTGAGGTTCTCTCACCTGGCACGAAAGTACGCGACCGGGGACTCAAAGCTGATTTGTATCAAAATATGCCATCAGTTCAAGAAATTCTTTTCATTGATACCCAGGTCCTGAGAGTTCAACTCTACCGGCGCGAAACGGACTACTGGACCATGCGCAACTTCACCCAGAATGATAGGATAGAGTTGACCAGTTTAGGCGTTCATTTTTCCGTTGCAGAGGTGTATGAAAAAACCACATTCGACGACTCTTTTATAGAGGAGGCATAACTTTTTGCCGGGATAATAATAAGACCCGGCAGCGAAAGTCACGAGACGCGGCGGATCTTGAAACTCCTTTTCAATGTGGTTAACATCTTCTGCCCCAGATTTAATACTTGGCTCCTCCTCACTTGAACACCCGTCTACGGCCCTATCGAGAACGCACCTCCAGCTTACAAACCTGTCCAGCTTGTGGATACCACTATAGTGAAAGCAACAGGTATTGTGTACGCCCAAAGGTACTTTGTCTGTCGAAGTGCCCACTTTCATCCTCATCCATTAAGGAAACACGTGGAAGAGCCTGAACCTCAACCAACTAAAGCATGCCCCACTTGTGGTGGCCTCCAGGAAATATGGGTGGAGTGTGACAAGTGTCAAGGAGACGGAAAAGAGCCTGATGGACTTCTCTGCGGCAAATGCCTTGGACACGGAGGAACGTACAAAAAGTGTTCCACGTGTGGCGGCAAGGGCCGTGTTCCCGCCTAACTCGTTGAGGAAGCCGGTGGCCGCAGGGGCAGTGCAAATCCCCAGTCGAGCAGCGTTCGGGCGTCAATGAAGCGCTGATCTGCATCCGGCTCGTGAAGCAAAGCTCCGATGAGGTGATGGCCCCCGCTTGTGGCAGAGAATACCAGGCAGTAGCCCGCCTCGACGGTATAGCCTGTCTTGACGCCAGTTGCTCCTGGATAGGTACTGAGCAAGGTATCTATGGAGTCCCACGTATAGGCATGATGAAATGTGCTGGCGGGGAGAACGTAGTGCTGCAATTCGACCAGTTGGGCAAAGAATTGATTTGTCATAGCGTAGCCCGTCAATTGCACCAGGTCGGCGGCTGTTGTGTATTGGTTGGGATCGGGCTGGCCTTGAGGCGTCGTGTAGGTGAGACCGTCAGGATTGATGTAGTGCGTTTGCGTCAGGTGGAGTTGACGCGCGAAGAGGTTCATCATACGTACAAAGTTGCTCGTCGTTCCTCCGACAGCATCAGCAACGGTAATAGCAGCATCGTCACCCGAAGGCAACATCAGTCCGTACAGTAAATCTTTCAGGCGAATCTGGTCTCCCACGACCAGGTTCGCACTGCTGCCATTGTGTTTCTGTACCTCCTCGAAGGCATCCCGCCGGACAGTCACGATTTGATTGAGGTTACCCTTTTGTATAGCGATGATCGCGGTCATGATTTTCGTCGTACTCGCCATAGGTAAGCGCTGCTCCCCGTGAACATCATCCAGGGCATGGCCTGTATCGGCATCCATCAGGTAGACAGCCCGCGCGCTCACCGCCGGTGGCGTGCCTACCACCGTGAGGATGGGCGTGGGTGGGGGAGAAGGCGCGAGATCATGCAGTAGATGTACCCCCAGCGGCGTAAAGACGAGCAGCGGTATCACGAGTGCAAGCTCGACAGCCAATACCAATAAGATAGTACCAAGAATATAACGTTTCATCAGCCTTTCCCTTATTTCATCGTCGAAATGCCCTTCGTCCTATCCCTATGCGCAACACATACAAAAGCCCTTGCAGTTTATGCTTAAAACGATCTAGCACCAGTATACGCAACGATGCCCGTGGGGGCATGCGCAAAATTACCCAAATGCGGCAAAAGAAATGTAGGGGCGACCCTTGCGGTCGCCCTGTTCCCCGCCCTCGCCCCTATCGCTTCATCTGCCCATCAAATTTCCTATAGCCATTTAATACAACAACTATACTGGTAATATAGGATCATGCACCTTGTACACAACCGTTCCTCCCTTCTCGCAGCAAACCCGTCCAACAGATGATAACATTACCTTCACTCATAACCGTAAGGGCCTATCACCGTAGGGGCGGGAGTGGTGTGGAGTTGGGAGGGGGCCTTTATGGCCGCCCGCCCCTGGAGCCATCTCCCATCCTCCCAGCTCGCTGCCGCAGGCAACACAAGAAAAAAGAAATATGATACATATCATCGCAGGACAATATGGTAGAGCTTATCTTTTTACCTGCATCATGCAATCTATCTGCAAGGTCATGCTCGGAGAACAGGCTTCTATACAGCACGTAGCCCCTTGCAGGCATTGGAGAACCGGCGCTTCAATCGCACGTCGGCCCTTCGCCAATGCCCACAGAGGGCTGCGTCCTTACAATCTTATGGCAGAGTGGAAGGTGCGAAGCAAAGCTTCACAGAGTTACACTACCTATCCTACTCGCTCGCGACCTGTACCGGCGCATTCTCTACCCTGGGGCCAATCCAGACCGTCTGGATATTCACAAATTCCTGGATGCCGAAGGAAGAAAGCTCGCGCCCATAGCCACTGCGTTTGACCCCGCCAAAGGGCAGCCGGGGGTCCGACGCGGTCATACCATTAATGAATAGACCGCCTGCCCCTACCTGGGCAGCCAGCTTACGAGCCTGCTCGATATCGCGCGTCCACAGGTTGCAGCTCAGGCCATATTCTGAATCGTTCGCCAGCTCTATTGCGTGCGCGGTGTCACGCGCGTGAATGACCGCGGCTGCTGGCCCAAAGGTCTCTTCGCGGAACATCGGCATCTCTGGCGTCACATCAGTCACGATGGTCGGAGCATAAAAATACCCTTTGCCTTCCAGCGCCTTTCCTCCGAGCAGCACGCGTGCGCCCATCTTGACGGAAGCCTGCACCTGCCTGTCCAGCGCGTCGCGCAGATCGCCCCGCGCCACCGGTCCGATTTGTGTCTCGTGCTTAAGTGGATCACCTACGCGCAGCTTCGCTGCAGCTTCTACGAACTTGCGCTCAAATGCCTCAGCAACCGGCTCGACGACGATGAAGCGCTTGGCCGCGATGCAGCTCTGCCCATTATTCTGGAAGCGGGCCGTAACGGCGACCTGTGCCGCCTGGTCCAGGTCCGCATCTGCCAGGACAATAAAAGCGTCTGAACCGCCCAGTTCCAGTACCGTCTTCTTCAAGACGTGCCCGCTGGCAGTAGCCACCTCGACGCCGGCAACATCGCTCCCAGTTAGTGTTACCGCTGCAATCCTCGGGTCGGCAATCAGTTTTCCGGTCTCGGCCCCCGGGACGAGAACGGTTTTCAAGATGCCCCGGGGCAGTCCTGCCTCTTGCAAGATGCGTTCGATCTCCAGGGCAACACGCGAAACGTTGGAGGCGTGTTTAAGGATGGCGGTATTGCCTGCCATCAGCGCGGGAGCGGCAAAGCGAAAGACCTGCCAGTAGGGGAAGTTCCAGGGCATGACCGCTAAAATAACCCCCAGTGGACGGAAGGCCACATAGCTCTCCGTGGCATTCGTGGCAATCTTTTCATCCGCCAGGAATTTCTCGGCATTGTCGGCAAAAAAGTCGCAGTTCCAGGCGCATTTCTCAACCTCGCCCTCGGCCTCCGTAATCGATTTGCCCATCTCGAGCACTGCCGTCCGCGCCAGTTCGTGTTTATGGTCCCGCAGGTGGCTCGCTACGCTGTGCAAGTATTTCGCCCGCTCGCTGAACGAGGCTATACGCCACCGCAGAAAGGCCTGGTGCGCTTGCTCCAGGGCTTCATTAATCTGCTCCTGTTTGTATGCTTCAAATGTTTCCAGCACCTCTCCTGTGGTGGGGTTGATCGTTTGGATGCTCATCGTGCTCCTCCCATTTAGAGAACAAAGAATCCCAGGGCTTTATTATATCTCATACCTGTACACACCTGCGCAGGTGAGGCTTTGCTTCATGTTGCAGTTTCCAGTTCGGAGTATGCTAATATATCTGGCGTGCATCCTGCAAGGATTGCCGCTTGAGAAGACGGCTGCGGATTTACGTTAGTATCTACCCAATGACATCTATGATGATGCGTTACTAGACGCATGTATCCTGAACTTGCGCATTCGTGTCGATGGCAACGAGGCTAAATACAGACGCAGTTTTCTGAGCCAGAACATAAGCAGCGCCACTCCTGGAGTTCAGTGTCAGGCTTTTCATCTGCGCGAAGAGGTCAGACGACACGTATTGCCGTACCAGCTGGAGCGTGACGGGATTGCCGGTGCCAGCGGTGGGAGCAGGCTGGAGGTCAAGGACGCGATGATTGGCTGTATCGGCGATGTAGAGATGGGGGAGGCTGCCAAGGGAGTTTGTCGTGAGGGATGCCGTACTCGAGACCGTTAACTGCGTAGAACCTGCCTGCACGTCAGAAGTAGGAACTGTTGGAACCGGTGTCGCCGGTGTGAATGCCGCCTCGCTTATCCCAAGGGAAGGAGCAACAGGTGGCTGCACCAGGACATTGGTGGGCGAGGGCGCTTTGATGGGTAAGGGCTCCGGGCTTGTGTTGGTCAATTGCAGGCTCTGCACGGAGCCATTGGCCAGCAAGAGGAAGAGCAAGCGATTAGGGAAGGCCGCGAGACTGATCAGGTTGGACGAGAGCGCGAGCTGCGAGCCCTTTTGACCAGTGAGCGTGCCCTTGGCTGGGTCAATCGTAAAATCGAGGATCTGTGCATTCTGCGCGGCATTGGCTGCCGGGGGAGAGGTCAGGACCACGTAGACATCGGCGCCCCGCGCTGCTACCAGGGTCGGACTTTGACCATTGACAAGCAAGGCTTTGTCGATGGAGGCAACCGTTTTCAATTGTTGCTGGCCCGGCAACAGGAGGCCGAGAGCATAACTATTGGTCGTACTCTGTTTCAACAGGACTGCCAGCTCAATATCGCTGCTGGTGAAGTCGATCAACTGTGCATTGCCGGGGAAGGTGAGCGGGCTGACAAGACTGCTCTGGCCGCCGAGTTGTTTGAGTTGATACAACTTGCCATCCTGGCCCAGGGCATAGGTGATATTCTGGGCCGTAGCAAGGCGCTGGGCGTGCGTGCCGGTACTGCCATCATTGATCGTCGTCACAGTAGATACCGAGGAGCAGGGCAAGACCGTGACCAGAGCGCGCTGGTTGTAGGTATGGATGGCAGCCTTTGCCGTGGTCGTCAGGTCACCTTGCAGCAGGCGAGTAGCCTGGGTGCGTTGGGCATCACTCAATTGACTGCTCAATAAGCCCTGCAACTTTTTCTGAGCAGAGGCAAGATGCTGTAAGGCCAGAGCGGGGTTGCTACTCACCTCGCCTTTGGCTCGGGTGATCAGCGACTGAGCCTGTTGCAACGACTGCGTTACATCAGGGCCAGTAGTAGTGTGTAAGAGTAGATAAGCTGCTCCACATGCCGCTGTTATGAGTAGCAGGATAATCAATCCCAGCGTCGGATAGAACAGGCGGCCACGCTTAGTGCGCAGAGTATGCACGAGAGGCTGTGGTGAAATGACACTCGCAGAGGAGATTGATGGGTTGCTTAATGGGTACAGTGGAGAACCACGATCATCATCCACTTTCGAAATTGCAGGCATAGATGTGCCAGGAGATTGGGGGCCTGATAGAGTATTTGCCTCGTCAGGTTGCTTTATTTGGGAGGTTGGGGATGCAGGTGCATTGTGAGCTTGACGGATCGAGGGAGTAGATAAAGGAGTAGCAGGGGAGCTAGAGACGGGTATGACCGGAGGTGGAGACGAGGGAAAGGTCGGGGCGGAAGGAAGATTTGCCTCTGGTTTGCTGGCCTGTTCCAATGCATTGGCAAATGCCTGTACACTTGCAAAACGCCGCAGCGGGTCTTTGTTGAGAGCCGTCAGCACCACTTGTTCCACGGCAGGTGGGATTGTTGGAACCTTCTCTCTCAAAGGTGGTGGAGGAACGGATAGCTGTTGATCGATGATTTCCCACTGGGAACCTCTAAATGGACGTGTACCGCAGAGCCATTCGTACACCGCAATGCCAAGAGCATACTGATCACTGGCCGGTCGTGGCTTGCCTCGGATCTGTTCGGGGGCCATATAAGGGACAGTGCCTGCCATCTCTTGCGTCGTTAGAGAACGCTCAGTATGAGCAACGACCGCAATGCCGAAATCACTAAGCAGCACTTCATTGTTACGCCCCAATAGCATATTCTGGGGCTTCACGTCGCGGTGGATCAGCCTCGTGTCATGGGCATACTGTAGGGCAGAAGTGACTTGCTTGACATAGGGAAGTATGCTCTGAAGTGGTAGGCGCGTTCCCTGGGGGTGGCGCTGGCGTAATGTCCCATTGGGCGCGTAGTCCATCACAAGAAAAGGCGTATTATCCGCAATGCCAAAATCTACTATCTGTATGATATGAGGGTGTTTCAGACGAACAGTTCGTGCCTCATTGAGAAAATCCTTCAGTGTGTCCGGGGTCAGGTGAATCTTCAGCACTTTGACGGCTACTTGTGTCTGGTAATGAATATGTTCACCCAGATAAACTTCACCGAAGTTGCCTGCTCCCAATAGGCGAATAAGACGATAGTCGTCAAGTTGCTGTCCCACGCGATCTGCCATCTTTTAATCCTCCTTGACATTAGGAGGGTTGACGTAAAAGTATTTTCGGAGTCAATCACCCCTAAGCCAGACCAAAGATAGCATCATAATAGAACAGCTACAAGTTAACCGTCAAGTGAAATGCTTCACAAAAGATACAATATTGTCGTTGTTACTTTTATGCAACCTCCTCCCCCGCCGCCAGCACAGCCACAAATCCTTCCCCAGGCCGGTAGTCCGGCGACTGGTGGCGGAAGTACGTATTGTAAAGCTGGGCATAGTGACCACCCTGGCTCATCAACGACTCGTGGCTCCCCTCCTCCACTATGCGGCCGCGTCTCATTACAATGATGCGGTCGGCGTCGCGAATGGTGGATAGTCGATGAGCAATGACGATAGCCGTACGACCCTTCAACACCAGGTCGAGGCCCTCCTGAATCTGCGCCTCGGTCAGCGGGTCAACGCTCGCCGTCGCCTCGTCCAGCACAATGATCGATGGGTCTTGCAGCAGCACACGCCCCAGCGCCACAAGCTGGCGCTGCCCCATCGACAGGGCCCTGCCCGTCTCGCCCACCAGCGTCTGTAAGCCCTCCGGCAGTGCCTCGATCCAGTCTCCGTTGCCAATGCGCGCGGCCACCGCCTCTACCTCCTCCTCCGCCGCGCCCGGTTGAGCGTAACGGATGTTATCTGCGACCGTGCCGGAGAAGAGGAAAGGCACCTGCGGTACAATCCCCAGGCGGCGGTGATAGTCATGCAGGTCGAAAGTGCGGATGTCGCGCCCATCGATCAGCAATTGCCCGCCCTGGAACTCGTAGAAGCGCGCAATGAGCCGCGCCAGGCTAGTCTTCCCCGCGCCTGTGTGTCCCACAATCGCCACCGTCTCGCCCGCTTTGATCGTCAGGCTGAAGTCCGCCAGTACCGTTTGCCTATCGTCATAACTGAAGAACAAATCCTTGAACTCGATGCGACCATCCAGGTGTCCCACTGGCTGGGAGTCAACCTGTGTCACACGTGGTTCAGCGTCCAGCAGGGCAAAGACGCGTTCGCTGGCCGCCAGCCCCAGTTGAAACTGGCTCCAAAACGACGCAATGCTCGTCAGGGGGAACCAGAGCAGGCGAATGCCCTGCACAAAGAGGAACCATTCTCCCGCCGTAATGCTCTTGTCGAGCACGTTTAACCCGCCGAAGTAGACCACAATCACCGTGCCGATATTCGCCACCAGCACCAGCAGCGGAAAGACGCCGTTATAGATGAAGCCCGACCGCACATTCACCTGGTAAGACTGCTCGTTCACCTTTTTGAACTCATCGTACATATTCTGTTCCTGCCGGAAGTTCTTGGCGACCGTGATGCCGCTGACTACCTCCTGCACATTGGCGTTGACGCGCGCCATCGAGCGCTGCGCCTTCTGTGTGATGCTGCGTGCGATGCGCCGGAATACCAGCGCAATCAGGATGATGAACGGCATGATCGTCGTCGCCAGCAGCGCGAGCCGCAGATTGACCACGAACAGCACACCTGCTACGAGGAAGAACAGCAAGAACTGGCTGAGCAGGTTGAGCGTCAGGGTCACAACCGTGGCAAATTCCTCGGTGTCGGAGGTCACGCGGCTGACGATTTTGCCGGATGGAAACTCATCGTAAAATGACATGTCGCGCGCCGTGACGGAGGCAAAGGCATCTTCGCGCAGGTTCAGCACTACATCACCGACGGAGCGAGCAGTGTACCGCTGGCGAAAGAAGTTGCACGTCCAGGATAGAACACCTGTGACGAGGATGATCCCAATCAGCATGCCCGCCGAAGAAAGCGTCTTTGACGCTACCAGTGTATCGATGCTCTTTGAGATCAAGATCGGAAAAGCTGTGTCCAGCAGCGAGTTCAGGACAATCAGCACCGCGACCACGATCATGATCGGCAACTTGGGCCGGAAGTAGCCGATGATACGGGCAATGAGGGCGCGGTCAGAATAGCTTCGATCGTATGCCTCGGCTTCCAGCCCATCCATGATAAAGCCCACGTGGTTTCCTCCTTGCTATTCGCCGCTGCTGGCAGTGGTAGCCGCTGGCAGTGCGCTATCATAGTGCGCGAAGATACGCCGGTAGGTATCACTACGCTCCAATAGTTCGGCATGTGTGCCCTGGTCGATCAATTCGCCCCGCCGCAGCACCAGTACCTTGTCGGCCCAGCGTATCTGCGAGAGACGATGGGTAATCAGCAGGGTCGTGCGCCCCTGCAAGAGGCGGCGGATCGCCTTCTGGATCTCGTCTTCGGTGGCGCTGTCAATCGCGCTGGTCGAGTCGTCCAGGATGAGGATGCGCGGATCGGTGAGCAGGGCGCGCGCAATGGCGACGCGCTGCCGTTGTCCGCCAGAAAGGGTTACACCGCGCTCGCCAATCAGTGTGTCGTAACCATCCTTGAAGCTCAGGATGAAGTCGTACGCCTGGGCATCTTTCGCTGCCTGCTCAATCGCCGCCTCGTCCGCCCGCTGTCCCAGTCCATAGGCGATATTCTCCCTGATGGAGCGCGAGAAGAGGAAGATATCCTGCTCGATGGTCGAAACCTGCGAGCGCAGCGCATCCAGGCTCCACTCGCGCACATCGACGCCGTCAACCAGGATGCGCCCTTCATCGACATCATAAATGCGATTGACCAGCTTCGTAAGCGTGCTCTTGCCGGCCCCTGTCTGTCCCACGATGGCGATAGTCTGCCCTGGCTCTGCGTGGAATGAGAGGTTCTTCAGCACAGGGGTGCTGCCATAGCTGAATGTGACGTTCTCGAACACGATGTCGCCGCGCATTCCTGTATCGCCCCCACGATACCCCGCCTCGTTCTCGTCCAGTTCCGTCTCCTCCTTCAAGATTGCCAGGATGCGCTCCGACCCCGCCACGCCCAACTGCACCAGGCTGAAGGTCCAGTAGGAGATGAAGGCAGGAAAATGCAGTGCCACCATCAGGCCCATGTAAGCTATCAGGCTGCCGACTGAAAGCTGGTTGTGTACTACCAGGTAAAGACCATGCAAGAAGGCTCCCACGGTGGCAATCGAGAGCAGCAGCGGCGGCAGGTACCATGCCTGCACATAACCATTCTGTACGTAGTAATCGCGATAGCGACCCGCGTTCACGTCAAATTTCGTGCGTTCCTGGCTTTCCTGGGCAGTGGCTTTTACCACCTCGATGCCGCTAACTGCTTCGGTCAGCCCGGCGTTCATCTCGCCAAACTGTTCGCGCATCTGGTCGGACACCGGGTTGAGTTTGCGCGAGTAATCCCACAGCGCCACCAGGAACCCCGCCGTGAAGAGCAGCGGCGCGAGCAAAAGCTGTGGCGAGATGAACCCGATGAAGGTGATAGTAATAACCAGGCTTGAGAACGAATCGAAAATGGCATCAAAGCCTGGGACTACCATGTTGCTCAACTGGCTCATATCGTTGGCAGCTCGTGCCATGATATCCCCGACGCGCTGCCGGTTATGAAAGGTCTGGCTCTTGCCCAGCAGGCTCGTATATAGCTCGGCGCGAGCATCGCGCGCAAAACGCTTGCCCAGCAGCTCGGGAAAGAAGCGGGCGCTCAAATCGGTGCATCCAGCTACCAGCACCACCGCCAGAAGAATGAGCGAAATTTTCAGGAGTTGATCATGGGCCGCTGTACCTGCCAGCACAGCATTAAAGGCCATTCCTGTCAGTACGGGGATGGCCGAGAACAAGATATTTACCAGGATCGCAGCCAGCATGAAACTGATAGCAAGATGTTTATACCGTAACAGGTGAGAGATAATCCAGCGCACAGGGCTGGATTGATTGTAGTAATACTCGTCGGCAACAGTAAATTCTCGCTTGATCAAGAGGACCTCCAGCGGGTGCCAAAGACAAACAAAACCCGTTGTTAGCGGGTAACATTATCATAACATACTATTCTTGACGTCTTGTGTCAGTATTCTAACCTTTAGCAAGGTTCAATTCATGTTTCAGTGTACAAATGAACTTTTTCTATTCTCGTTCATTTGTTCTTACTTTGTCAAGATGGAAGATGGGGCAGCCCTCATTCTCAAAAAAAGTGGGTACCCATGAGGGGTACCCGCATACTACAGGCATTGAGACGTGTATATCAATGTTCGTCCTACGACACAGCAGGCTCGCGCCTCTGTTCAAGCTGCTTCAGCCACATACCTGCCTTCACCAGAAGTATACCAAAGCTCACGATCATGTGTTGCCCTGTCCGCTGCCGGGGAAGACCGGCCAGCATACGACTTCGTTCCACCTCGCGCCGGAGTTCCTCGTGACGCGCTACCACCAACTTCTCGTAGATGTACATGTTAGGATCCATCAGCTTTCTCCTATCTCGTACTAGTTCATCTCGTCGTCTATTCAAAGTATAACATGATAAGAGGTTATAACCTGTCCTGATTAAGGCGAATTACTCTCGATCTCTCATAAACTCCCTAAAACATGCTATAATCTATCCTGATTAGAGACGAATTTTTGGGAAAAGGGAAACTGCCATGTACCATCCAACCACGCGCGTGCTCACAGTGCTGGAACTGCTGCAATCCCACCGGCAGATAAGCGGGCCAAAGCTGG
>WNFA01003054.1_pt1 | contig 13893 bp, 13 predicted proteins | sample 5400481 | NCBI WGS metagenome assembly WNFA01 (sample SAMN13153340, study PRJNA577476) | soil metagenome | isolation source: 120 cm saprolite under Douglas fir tree site 2 hole 1 replicate 2 | place: USA:California | collected 2015-04-18 | reverse complement strand
CTCTCCTACTCACCGCGGTGGGCCGAACCAAGAACGAACGCGCACTGTTTGAGTCGGTCCGAAAGCGACTGCGGGCTGCGCAGAGGTTCACGCTGGACAGCCTTGCGAAGTTGAGTAACGAGAAGCGGAAGCGCCGAGGCCACAATCCACATGGTCGCAGTCCGAGATGATGTTAACTTTTAATTAATGGCTCGCGTTCTTGCCACGGCGCTCCAAAATTCCCCCGCAGCCTACCTTGTATCAGAGGCTCCCGGTCTCCGGGATTTAAGGCCGCCCCTCAAATGGGAAGGTGGTAAGCGCTGGCTAGTTCCCTCATCTCATCATTGTGGGATGGCCACGCGAAATCGCAGTCTGGTCCCGCGCTTTTGCGGCGGGCTCGCGGTCACGCTTAGTTGTGCTGGTCGATCGGGCGGCTCGACTGTCACAACATCGCCCCGGGGAATGAATTCGTTGAACGTCTGATGGCTCATTTGCTCGCCTGTATGAAGGAGCCTGGCTGGCCCACTTCTTTGGTAATCACGAGTGTACCATCTTTTCGCGTCGTTAAAACGCGGCGGATATCGGTCCCATTCCAGCGGATGCCCTTAGCATGATCGCCGTACGCGTGCTCTTGCGTCTCATATTGAATGGCTTCGTCGGAAATAATCACGATCTCCGGAGTGCAGATATCAAACACTTCCGGACAGTACCCACTCTCGCGGCCGTGATGAGAGGCGACGAAGATTTTGACCTTTGCTAACTCCATTCGAAAAGCCGGATTCTCGAGAAGCTTCCGCCATCCCGTTTTCTCCATATCACCCGGAAATACGATGGATGTTCCGTCGAAATGAAGGAAGAGGACCTGGCTAAGGTTATTGGTATCGGTGAAGTCCGGATAATTGTTCCAGAACACCCGATAATCGAGAGACGGGTACTGTGGCTCGGAAATTACTGTGCCCGTATAAGTTTCCAACATTTCGAGGAGAGCAGTAATGCCGGGACCGAGGGGGCTTGTTTGCCGCTTAAGTGCTCGCAGTTGGGCGGGTTCGATTGATGGGTTTCTGTGGAGTATGTGGATCGGGATGCGGTACGCCAATCGGCGTAGTTCTGGCAGACCGCGTAGGTGATCTTCGTCGTAGTTTAACGGGAAAAATCTGTGTATATCACTACAAGCACTGGCGACGAGATATTGCGCAGGAGAGAAGCCAGTTTCGGAGCTGTCGGCACAATCGATAAGCATCGTATTGCCATTATCAGCAACCACATAGGCGCATGATCCGTGGGCGACATCAAAAATCGTGATTCGCATGTTTATTTGAGACCGTACGTATTAAACATCTCGTATGAGTATTGCCGAAAGAACTTGAGATATCGATAAAAAAGAAACATGCCGACAATCAGAGCCGTCACAGCGTATTTCATGAGGTCCAGATTTGAGTAAAGCCTACTCTTCAATAATAACGCGGCGCCGACACCCAAGCTAGTAAATGCCAGGTTGCGAGCAAAGCCGTACTTGTTGATAAAGCTATTGAGCTTCGCCATGAGTGTGGCATCCCCGAGAACTTGTGGATTGTACCTCACAAAAAGAAATAAGGGTTCGCCCGTGCCCTTAATACCCTCTGCTTCAGCCTTCTTAAGAATCTTCGTTCGAATTGCTGCTGGTAGCGGTTTACAGAAGCCGGGAAAGAACAGTGACCTGAACCAAGGCCTCTTTGCGCGGAAGAGATTGATGCTCGGGCGCTCCAGCAGCTTGTCGACGATAATATCCTCCAACAACGCCTTAGCGGGTGTGGCAACCATTTGACCTGCAACGTAAATCGCGAGGAGGAGCATGGCGAGATCGACAGTCTTAAGATCCTGGGCAAGGACGCGTGGAAACCCGAGCGTGAGTTGCATGCTGACGATTACTAGAAGACCGGAGGCGAGATATCCAAAGAAATCGTATGGGTCGAACGGTATCTGCTGCATGGCGTTTAATCTGGGAGCTCAGCCACTCCCCACGTCTCACAATTTCCCCTGATTTGCCCTCGCGACGAACCCTTCCAGCGTGAGGATGTCGACCTTCTCGGCGTTGGCGAGGTAGTCCTTCAAGCCGCCGCCGACATAGAAGTTTCGAAGCTTCCAACCTTCACCAATACGAGATAGGCCTTCGCAAAGCCGCCTTCGCGGATCGCCTCGGCGAGACAGATCACCTCAAAGGGAACCTTCTGCTCAGCGGTCCCGGAGACCTGCTGCCATTTGAGTGAGACTAGGTATTTGTGTTCGTCCTTCTCGGCGATGACGTCGACGAAGTGCTTACCGCCCCCGAACCGCACACCAACGAGCTGCTGCATGAGGTAGGTATACCCGCCGCGTTTGAGGGCGGGAAGAATCATCGCCTCCAGGACTCCACCGGTAGTGGTGTTTCGCGGGGACATGTGGCGTTAGAAGTTCCTGATCGCGAGAACCTCTCGGGCGGGCGTCCGATCGCCCGTGCAACTAATCATACGCGGCGCTTGCAGAAATTTGAGTTTGAATCCCAGGCGCCTGTAGAGCGCGACGATCCGCTCGGTGGCTTGGTTCGAGAGCACGACCGGACCGGGATGCCTCGCGAGCCACTCGGCGGCTCGCACTTGCTCGTCCCAGCTGAACCCCTCTTTGGCGTAGCTCGTGAACTCTACATCATATGGCGGATCCGCGTAGACGAAATCGTCGGGTTCTAGCGGAATCGCCTCGAAGTCGGCGTTTACAAATTCCCAGTCAGCGAAGTTCTCACTGTACGGCGTGAAGTCTCGCGCGTAGGTGATGTGGGTGTACCGACCAAAGGGCACGTTGAAACCGCCCTTGCGATTGAACCGGCAGAGCCCGTTGTAGCCGGTCCGATTGAGGTAATAGAAAAGCGCCGCCGCTTCCTGGCTTGTGGCTTTTCCATCGGTAAGGAGTAGATTGAAGCGCTCGCGATGGGCGTAGTACTGCCGCTCGTTATTTGTCATCACGAGCGAGGTCCTGAGGCCGCGCTTCAGCCAGCCGTAGAAGTTGATCACATGGGGATTGATGTCGTTCAGGAGCGCCCGCTGTGGAGAGAGCCCAAGCGTGACGGCCAATCCGCCGCAGAAGGGCTCGACCAGACGGCGATGCGTGTTGACCGCCCAGAGCGGGCGTAAATGGGGCACCTGCCAGCGTTTACCACCAGCCCACTTGAGCGGGGGTCGCGGCGCGGGGAGACGACTGAGCAAAAGGCTGGATTTACCCGCCACCCCGGGGAGAATCGAATTGTTCACGAGAACCGTACGAGATCGCATCATTGCAAGAGTAACACATATGGTGGAGTTCGTCCTGTTCAACCCCAAGGTCTTGTGGATAACCCATCCATTTTATCCACAAGTAACCGGGGGCAGGACACAATCTTCAGGAAACGTTAGTAGAGCGGTTGTTATGTCGGCCAAATCACGATTGGCCGGCGTAAGGAAGCTGCGACACAGAAAGCGGGATCTGTTTAGCCGTGACGCTATTCGCCATGGAATACAAAGTTGAGTCGGCGAGGGCCGTCGGTCCGCTGCAGCCGCCTTCGCCCTCTCCGACACTCGAAGGACACACAAGCTGACCGTTCAGATAATTGTCGACGCTGGTAACTTACGATTGTATCCCAAAGGGGTACGGGACGTTCCCTCGCACCCTTAGCTGCTTACTGTTTGCTCCAAGATCCGCCGCCTCGACAGGGTCGCTTGAGGACAGTAGCGAGAGGCGCGGCAAAGGAGACAGGGGATCGGCAATCGTTCTCAATCTTTCTTGTAAGCTGCCTCCCTACGAGCGACCGCTTGCAAGTTTCCTTCCTGATTGTTAATCACCTTACCTGATGCGTATCTGTCTTGTCTTACCTTCGCTATTCATACCTCGAGTTGGCGGGCGAATCCGATTTCGCCAATGGATCGAGCTTCTGTCGCGCCACCATGACTTAGAGGTGTTTGCGACACGAGTCCGAGGCTTCGATGAGAGGTATGAGGCTGCAGCCCGTATACTGGCAAATACGTACGGATGCACTCTCCACGTCGCAGAGGAGGGAGTTCCGAACTTTTTTTTGTCCCCTTTTCCTCGTCGTGCAGTTAAGCGCTCGGGACTTTCGACTGAAAGCGCGGTAGCTGCCGCCCACGGGGATTGTCCCTTTGATGTAATCGTGATGGAACACAGTTACGCGGCACTCGGAGCCTTTCGCTGGTGCGCGCTCCGACCACGACCTACACTGATTCTCGACGAACACAACGTCGAATCCGCTTTGCTACTAGCCGAGAGACGAGCGCCCCTCGATGTCGGTCGGGTTCCGAAACGACTGGAAGTTACGAGGTACGCACTTTATGAACGTTGTCTGTGGCATAGGGTGGACTATGTTTTGACAGTATCGTCGCTCGAACGGGATTACATCGCCCGTCGCGTCGCCGTTCCCGTCGTCTGGGTCCCAATCGCGGTTACCTTGGAGAGGTCTGTACAGCGGGTCCCTGATCTAAGCACGCTTTTGTTCGTTGGCCACCTCAGTTTTGCCCCTAATATCGATGCCGCCATATACCTCGTGCGCGACGTGTTACCATTAATCCTGGAGCGCTTTCCGGCCGCGCATGTACAGCTGGTCGGGCGATCTCCTGCACCTTCTGTTCGCGCCCTGCGTGGTCCTCGCGTTGACGTCTTCGGCGACGTCGCCGAAGTGACTCCGTTTTTAGCGCGAGCATCGGTTGCCGTGCAGCCGGTCCGAATGGGTGCCGGAGTTAAGATCAAAGCCATCGAGGCTCTAGCCGCGGGCGTACCTTTGGTGACATCCACCCACGTTGCCCGCCCATGGGGCATACGTGACGGAGAACACGCCTTCGTAGCGGATACTCCACAAACAACGGCAGAAGCGATCATGGTGCTCCTGGCCAATCCTGGGGGCGCGACTCAGATGATAGCTGCCGGCCGTCGTTTGGCTGCACAGTTCGATTCGCGGCAGATCGATCGTCAGTTCGAGGACCTGATCTACACGGCAAGAACCAACATTCGCCACCCGGTGCGTGAGCACAAGGTGTCGCTTTTCGCGTTCTAGCTGCCATGGGATTCCGAAAATCGCGCGCATCTTTTGAAGCGCCGGCGGATCGAGCCTCCATGCAGAGATAGAATATGCCTACGATCCTAATGGCTGCGGCACCCTACTGTTATGGGCCTACTAGCAAACTGCTCGCAGTCGCTGAAGAGCTAAGACGATCCCACACTCTTGTCTACGTATCGTCAGAACCGGGACTTTCTCTGGCGGAACACGGGCCGTTTCGACGATGTATTCCTAATGTAGACAGGCACCGCTGGTCCGCGGATGCGATTAGCGCACTGCGAGGGGCGAATCTCCTGATCTCGTTTCTCGATTATAACGCGCTGGCATGGGCGCGCAGGTTCGATGTGCCCGCGGTGTTCTTCGATACGCTCTATTGGTCACGCGCTGCCATACCTGCCGAAGCGGACTACGCAACACTTTATGTTGCTCAGCGCTTCTTTGATCCACCTGGTTGGCAAACGGCCCCGCGGAGAGGACCGTGGAAATGGGTAGGGCCGGTCCTTTCTCCGAGCGTCGAAAACACGAGTACGGTGATTACCAATCGGAACGGACCGAAGTCAATAATTGTAAACCTTGGGGGCCTCCGGTCGCCCGCGATGCTAACTGACGCCGACCTCCTGTATCAGCATTGGGTATGGGACATCCTCCGCAACGTTCCCCCGGATGCATATCGAATCACATTGTGCTTGCCGATCTACCTTCGCTCGCGCACCAAATTGAACGACCTGAACCCCGGAACAGAGGTCTGCTTTCCATCTCTCAACGACTTTCATGACCGACTCGTGCATTCGGATCTCCTTCTAACAGTGCCAGGCCTGGAGGTCGTGTTCGAGGCTATGGCTATCCAGATCCCAATCATTTTTCTACCACCCTACAATGGTTCGCAAGCCCTTCAGCTCGCGGTCTACCAGCATCATGGGATCGGTCTGGGTACACTCTCGACAGGTCGACGGATCCCAATTCAGATTGGTCCGGCGGAGCTGAGCCCTCTAACTCGACAAGTTCAAGAGCACAACGCCAAGGTGGCAGCTGATCGCAGCGTTACCGAACTGTTAGCCAGGCAACTTCGCGACCTCCTGTCACACGCTGCGGAAGACCCTAGCTGGTGCATAGCTCGGATAAGAGCCAACGGCGAACAATTTCGCACATTGGGAAGTCACGGACGGGTGGCGACAGCACGCGCTGTTGAATCAATGTTTAACAGCACACAGTCAACCAAGTAGACCTTAGAAATCTCGATGACTGAGCTACCTCGGTACATAGAAGTCGAAACTTCTCGATACTGCAACCGTTCGTGTCAATGGTGCCCCAACGGAGTGACGGACGCTCGTGCAGTTCAAGAGCTCATGGTGTGGTCTCTTTTATCTAAGATAGTCGGCGAACTAAAAGAGCTGAAGTATTCGGGATGGCTCGCACTGCACAATTACAATGAACCACTCGCCAACCCTCGACTGAATCTGGAACTCGCGTACCTGCACGACCAGCTCCCACATGCACGGCCAAGTATTTTCACTAATGGCGACCTGCTCGACCATGCCCGGCTGGCATCCCTAGTACAGGCCGGTGTTGCATATCTTCGGGTGATGATCTACCCGTCACGTCGCGTATTGACATGGGACGCCGCCGCAGCGGCGGTAACGGTATCCCGCTGGCTCCATGCTCGACACCTGGAGGCGATTGGGGAGTGGTCCTATGGCAATGTGCGCCAAGGATTTGCAGCAACGTGTAAACTCGGTTCCCTAACGATCGAAGTGATCCGTCCTGACGTCTCGCGTTACAATTGGCGCGGAGGCCAGGTGTCCGACCTAGCGGGTTCGCTGCGAACGTCGCCGTGCTATATGACACAAAATTCCGCTTCCATAGACTACCGTGGGAACCTAAAGATGTGTTGCAATGTGTACACAGACAGTCCATCCCACCAAGAGTATATCATCGGCAATTTGAACGAAGGCTCTTTTCGGGCCTTCTGGAATTCCGACAGAATGACGATTCTCCGCCGATTGCACGAGAGTGGCGACTGGCGACTGTCTTCGATTTGTAGGCACTGTACCCAGCAGCTCCCTACGACAGGAACTTGGCCAATTAGTACCAAATCAACAAAGGACAGCTCTGATGTCGACGGATCAAGGTAGAGTGCTCCTACTAGGACCGCCCGGCGCCGGGAAGACTACGCTCATTCGCCAGCTGAACGCTTTGACCGGCTGCCAAACAGTCCACTACAATCTCGATGACTCCGTTTTGGCGCTCGTTCAGCAACGAAATCTTACTGGGCCACTGTCGGACGAGATTATCGATGAAGCGGTAGGATCCTTCTTGGATCGTATTCCGGCCCGAGAGCCGTGCTATGTTGAGTTACTCTACCACGACTATGTGCAATTGCTCAACTCCGACCTTCTTTCACACACGTCCTTTGATTCGTTGCTCATAGTTTATGCACCCCTCGCGGATTTGGTGAAGCGCAATGCCGCGCGGGCGATGAGTGTTCCTGTTCCTTATATCGCGCGGTGCGTCGGTAGTACGGCCGCCTTATGTGAGTACCTACCTACACTACCCGGGTGTTTCTGGATCGCCATCGATTCGACCGTCCTCACGCCGCTACAGCAGGCGAGTCTTGCTGCCGATTTCCTCAAGCGCAATGCCTCGACTTCGCTTTCTCTGTTGACGGTGGCACCTATACCAGCACGCCCTGACTTAGGTGGCAACTTACATAGTGCAGTAGAGTGGGATGGCCAATTGGTATCATGGCTCATCGAACGCTTCAAGGTGCGCACGGCCCTTGACGTCGGATGCGGCGCTGGACTCACGCTCGATCATTTTGACGCACTAGGAGTCGCTGCTTGGGGTATCGAAGGAAATTCCCGAGTTCTCTCGGGACCGAGCCAGAAGCGTCAACGGCTGTTCATTGTTGATTTTACACGACAATGGGTGGAATGGCCTATACGGACGGACCTCGTTTGGTGTGTTGAGGTACTTGAGCACATAGCTCAAGTTAGCGAGGAAAACGTGATTCGAACGGTCTGTGATAACACTGGCCATGTGGCTTTTGTTTCGGCTGCCGCTCCAGGCCAGCCCGGCTACCATCACGTCAACTGTCGCCCTCGGGATTACTGGATCGAGCGAATCACAGATCGTGGCTTGCTCTACTTACGGGAGGGGGAGGCTGTGCTGAGGAGCCTAAGGGATGATGGACCATTGGGTCGATCGTTTTTGCGTCAGAATGGTATGTTATTTATGAGAAGAAGCTAATGAGAAATGACTCGCCGACCGCTCGTCTTATAGATCTCGCCGCCGAAATCACGGCCTGCGGCCCAAGAGCGCTGGCGTACGATGGGCTACGATTGCTTCAACATGCAGACCGTCTAGAGCAGGTTCTACGCGGAGAAGGTGAGAATGTCGTTCCTGTTACAATTGATTTCTGGCCGAGCTTAAGTTGCAACGCTCGTTGCCCAACCTGTCCATACAGGTTGTCCGGGGCGCGAGACAAAGCTGACGAGACTGCGACACTCGCACTAGTCGATACTGTCCACGCTCGGGAGATCCTTACCGGAGCTCGAATTGCCGGCGTGCGCTCAGTAATATTTACTGGGGGTGGTGATCCGCTCTTACATCCATCCATCGGGCAGATCGCGCGTATGGCACGTGCATCCGGTCTGCAGTGGGCACTTTTCACGAATGGTTTGCTGCTTGATGCTGCCACCGCGGCAACGCTGATTGCTGCTGGGCCGACGTTCCTGCGGGTAAGCTTAGATGCGGGCACCGCTCCTCAACACGCAAAGACTTATGGTCTGCCCGAACGCGCCTTCGACCAGGTGATCGCCAATATCCTGGCAGCTGCCAAGGTTGCGCGGGTCACGGGTAAGCCGCTATTCGGTCTTAGTTTCACGCTTTCACCCACAACGGCTGAGAACGAGTTGGAGAGTATTCGTGTGTTGATTTCACAACTGCGTCGCGAAGTCGGGCACGGTTTAGGACTAATTGCCTTTCGCCCTCGTCTAGTCCACTATCTGAACGGGACAGTATGCGTGCCACAGCCCCATAGATCATGCTTCGAGCCTCTCGCGGAGGCAATCCGCCAAATCATAATCGAGCCCCTCGTATCCGACCCGAATAACCCAGTGCGCCTGGACCTCAAAGTAGGTCTTTTCAAGCAAGCAGCGGTTGCGCATGGCGCACCCGGCTGCGTTAGCACTGGATGGCACACTACAATCGACCACGAGGGTGTCGGCTATGCAACCGCCGAATTAGCAGGTGTCCGGGACACAGGCCAGTGCTGGGGTTGCATCTCACGCGCTCGATCCTTCAAAACTAAATGGTTCGGAAGCCCACGGCTCCGTTTGTATCGCGATTTTTCCTCTGGGCGAGTCAACGTACCTGTCGTGCATCGTACAAGCCCGATAGATGCTTTTCTTCGAACGCTGGCAGAAGCAGTGTGTCATCGTTTTGACCCGAAAGAAGCTCGCGATGCGGCGGAAGCGGTAGCCCGAGCGTCTTGGTACCACACCCCAAACCCCGATTTTGTGTGATGGAACCATCGAGCTTCAAGGCCATCGGTCTTGTTTATAAATCGTTCCCCATCACATGATCTATAGCTGCTTTGTACCCGCCAATCACGACGCTCCAGTCATAGGTTTGTCTCACCCACTCCCGGCCGTGAGTTCCCAACCGACGTCGAGCCTCCGCGCTTCGAAGAAGTTGGCTAAGAGTCTCCGCGAAGCTCGCGGGATCTTGAAAGCACATGCCACCTCCACTTCTGGCTGTTTGCCCAACGAGTACATTGCTGCCTGCTGTCACTAAGGTCGGTCGTTCGCATGTCCAGGCTTCCAAGAGCACTAGGGAGAGGCTTTCATAAAGGCTCGGATTAACGACTACTAGTGCGTTCCGCAGGAGCTCCCATTTTTCTAGCTCGGATACTGGACCCGCGGTGCGCAGTCCCGCTACACTAGGCCAACGCGAAAATGAGGTATCTCCGACGAGCAGGTATTGTAATTCGCGTCCCTCGAAGGTGCGGCCGATATCGTCACTAAAGCGGGCACTCGCATACCGTGCACGGAAAGCGACGATTAGTCGGCGGATGTCTTCCAGCCCAGGTTTGCTGCGAGCCAACGTCAAAACATACGGTCTCTGTGGAACTGTGTTCGAAGAACCTGTGAAAACGCATGGCGGAGGATCTACTCCGCAGCCTACCACTGATATGTCGCGAGGCGCAGGATAAATGCGCGCGCGGATCAAGTCAGCCTCCTCAGGCGTGTTTGCCAGAATTCGGCGTGCTGCCGCGAACACCTTTTGCGCGGGTGGTTCAATTAGCCGAGGAACATCATGCGCCACTGGGACAAGGATCGCGCGATCGGGAACAGTATGGATACCTATCTGCGTTGGAAAAAAGTTGTAACAAAAGAATACAAACACATCGAATTGCTTCCTCACGATAGAAAGGTGATGAACCAGCGCAGGAGTGAATGGGCCGTCTGCAATGGGCCGGAGCGCGTACGCTAGACGTCTAGCGCCTGGAATCCTCGTGGCTGCGAGAACCAGCTTAATAATGGTCTTATTCCGTTGGAGGCGAACCGGGAAACGTTGAACTCGAACGCCGCGCACGGTAGTGCCACCTGGTGGGTAACTGTTGGACCACCGCCAGCCATCCAGAGCGCAGGTGGTGAAAACCGTTACATCTGCATGCTCTTGAAGGTGTTCAGCGATCATTCGGCAGTGTTGTTCCGCACCGCCTATTACCTCTAGGCCGTATCGCTGGATAACAAACGCAACGCGGGGTCGATGCCTTTCGAGGATGCCCCCATCGACACGTAGCATAGTAACGATAGCCTTTACTTGCTGCCTACAAATATCTAACCTATACTACCCAACGAGGAACGTACAAGAGGAACAGGGTCGTCGATTTATCGATAAGCTCGGCGCCACTCGAACTCTTGGAATCTGAGCTAGTCCTCACGACGTTACATCAGAACTCATTTCTCTGGTCCTACCCTGTACTCCCACTCTTTCACGACGCCGCCTCAATCTCCGCTGGAATTTTCAAGCGAACGCGCGGGGTATATGATGGCTCTTATCGATTTAACCAGTGGGCGGATCCAATTCGTAGGGAGCTAAACTGCAGCACTTCCGGCTTCGCCCCAATTTACGGCATTTTTTATCGACTAAATTGCGGGGTTACGTTGCAGCTTTGCAGGATTGGCTGCCCCAAAAACTGCCCCTCAGGCCGCCCTGTCGGGACACTGTATTCTATAGAGCGGCAGCGCCAATTCTGCCCTTTACTTTTGCGGTGGCCTGACTACCCGTTTCAGTGCATAGACTATCGGTACTTTGACTAATCCGCCGCTACGCACGGTTGGGGAATGCGTGCAAGCTATCACAACGTCACAACTTCCTTAGGCTACCAGCCTGGCGTGCGTTAGTCCGGAATGGCTCTCTCGAAAAATAGTCCTCGATGGCAGAAACGAGGTCTTGTGGCTTTCGCGCAATTCGAAAAGGACGGCCTTGGGCGAGAGTATCGGGGCTCTGGAATCCCCACGAAACGCCTATAGATCTGACGCCGGCCCGCTCTGCTTCGCGAATGTCACCAAGGGTATCAGTTACGAGAATGCAATTCTCTGGCACTACTTTGTATTGCGATAAGAGTAGCCTTATCTTATCCACCTTGCGCGTGGATACATCATTGCCCATGATCTCGCGAAAGTATTTCATGATCCTCTCGCGCACCGCAAATTTAAGTATTAGATCTGAAGGCGTAGATGAGATAATGACCAAGGGATACCGTGCACCGAGTGTTTTGATGACTTGGGCTATACCCGGTACCAACCTTACGGATCGTTGAAATCTTGGGATATATTCCGTATGAAAATCGATGTTACCGGGGCAGGTTCTGCTGTGTTTTCTTCTCTCTCCGCGCCAGTCGTTAATATTTCTGTCAAAGCGGGCGCGGTACTCTCTCTCTGTTAGATGCGGACAAATCATTCTTTGCACGTCGAACGCCACGCTGAATGAATCTGCAATTACCCCATCAAAGTCGAATATGATCACCGGAAAACGAACGTTCGGAGGATGCATTAATGTTATGTCATTCTATTAAATGGATATCGAGTCGAAATACCTCCTGTTATTAAGCTGCGCTAAGTTGCTTAGAATCGTCTAGCAATGCATACACAATGCCGGGCGCGGGTCGCCGCAATCCGCCCAATTGATTTGAATTTAAAAGTTTCGCTCGGAAGCGACGTTGAAACAGAAAACTTCTCGGCAACCACACGCCTCATCCGCATATAGGTAGACTAACACAGATATTCAAGTGTGAGCACTATAGACTCTGTGGATAACAAATTGGAGTTATCCACAGAGTCCTCGATCCAGGAAAAAGCCAGCACCTCGCTGATGATGCTGGCTTGCTGACGTTTTTGGTCAGCTAACTCTCACCAAAGTCTCCCCTACTTTCCGCTCATCTCGCAGACACACCGGCAGAAAGTCGCACCAAGAGCACCACATTCCGGGCCGCCTGTAGAAACGTCCGGCGTCGATCTCGTGCGCCACATATCCGGCCTTCGCCAGATAATCCAGCAAATCGTCTGGATTCCGCTCACTTACGTGCCACTCGATCTTTGGCTCTTTCGTCTTCACCAGCACGCATAGCGCCATCTGCTCTGCATCCGGCTCGGCGAGCTGGTAAGCGGTGAGCTGGTCGGAAAGCTTGACCTCGTGCTCGGCGTAACTGGACGCGGACGTTTTGAAATCGGTCACGGTCCGCTTGCCGTCGAGTTCGGCTACCAGGTCGACGACCCCGATGAAGGGCCTGTCGATTCCGGTGATGCCGAGTTCGAACGCCTTCTCACTCGCGGTAACCTTGCTGATCCTGGAGAGCTCTTCGGCGACGAACTTGGCAAGCAGTGTCCGCCCGGTCTCATTGAGCTTCTCCCACGATTCGCGGTTACCGTAACGAAGCTCGACCTGCCCGGCTTCCTTCCAGAGTTCGGCGAACGAAGCTGCCGGTTCCGCACCCGTGCGAAAGAAAGTGGCGAGCGCCTGATGGACCAGCTGTCCAAAGACGAGACTGGCCGAATAGCGGCGCGGCCTCAGGTTCTCGATGTAATAGAGCCGGTACTGTTCGGGACAGAGCAGATAGCGGTTGATCCGCGAATGCGAGAGATGAGGGACCCCATTCGGGCGGCCCCTCTCTTCCTTTTCCGCCAAAAGCCGCTCGATCATCGCACCGCGCTCCCGTTGGTTTCGGGTACCCGGATCGGCAGCACCTGCTCGATGTTGACGTATCTGCCGTCGGGCGAGGGCCTGGTGATTACGCGGCACGGCACCCGCAGAGCCACACCTTCCTCGATCCGCTCCGCCATCCTGGGGAACCCGGCGTTCCGGATTGCTTCGGCAAGCTGGCTCTTGTTTCCGTAGAGCCTGAGGTTCTGGTTCCCCAGCTGAAAGCCAAGGAAAAGCCGTCTGCCCCACTTGCCGTCCGTTCCGCCGATGCTCACCATCTCCGCGAGCGCCGCGCCGTTTGCGCCGTTGTTGTACTCAGCCTTTGGTTGGGTTCCGCTGCCATTCTTCGCACCGTCGAGAAAGCCCTTCACGATCGCGGACTGAAGGGCGAGCAACCGGGCTGCGCGCTCGGCGACTTCCGTTGGCGTCATTCCGTCAACCTCGGCCGTGAACTCGACCGAAAGCGAGTCGATGCGACCGTCGGGACTCACGCTGCGCTTGAGCAACATCACCGCTGGGCCGGCCTGTCGCTCCTGAGCTGGTGCTACACGGCCCTCGTTCTGGATCGCGAGCCGTTCCTCGCGTGCATAGTTGTCGCCTTCCGCCTCGCTGCCGCGCCCGTAGTGATGTAGGACCGCCTCGATGTGCCGGCA
>WNFA01008743.1_pt1 | contig 13894 bp, 16 predicted proteins | sample 5400481 | NCBI WGS metagenome assembly WNFA01 (sample SAMN13153340, study PRJNA577476) | soil metagenome | isolation source: 120 cm saprolite under Douglas fir tree site 2 hole 1 replicate 2 | place: USA:California | collected 2015-04-18 | reverse complement strand
GCGCCAACCTCACGATCCAGGACATGGATGTGATCGAACTGAATGAGGCGTTTGCAGCCCAGGCCCTTGCAGTGATCCGGGACCTGGACCTGCCTATGGATCGCACAAATCCCAATGGTAGTGGCATTTCGCTTGGTCACCCTATTGGCGCAACAGGCTGTATCTTGACGGTGAAGGCGCTCTACGAACTCCGCCGTACCGGCGGCAAGTATGCACTGGTCAGCATGTGCATCGGCGGCGGTCAGGGCATCGCCGCCATCTTCGAGGCCTTGTAGGGACACAAAATGTGGAGGCAGGGGCATGCCTTGCTCTACTGTGACACAGCAGGCTTGCAAATAGGAGGCATTTGGTAACAGCCAGAGTGACTCCTGGCCCAGAGGCAGGGCGACCCTTGCAGTCGCTCTGCCCTCTCGTCGCCGCGTGTCCCGTCTCTTCGACGATCCTCATCTTCCCTTACGAATCACCTCCATCATCTCCGGAACAGTGGTGAGTTTGACGCGTGGGCAGCCGCGAGCGGAGCCGCAGGCGATCTCGTACTGGTCGAGAATTCGCCAGTCCTGATAGGTCACGAAATCGACGCCGCGCTGGCGGAGAAATGTTTCAATCTGTGAGGGATCGCGGTGGTCGTCGCATATGCCCGGCAGTGTTGGTAGATCGGGATGTGTCAGAACTGAGACCACAGGGATCAACACAACGTGTTGGACACTTCTCGCTCGCCATCCTTCTGTGTTAGGCCACCAGCGCCATGGCCTTCAGAGCGTCCAATTGGTGACGGAACACCTCGCGTTGCTGGGCAAGGGAAACCTGTTGCTTCATAGTGGTCCGGACCCGGAAGAACTGGCGCACTTCATCGAAGGCTCTGCAGAAACGTGAGGCTGATGCCGCACTTCCGAACCCGCGCATGGGATAGTAGCGCTGCTTGATCCCCCGGTGGTCTTGCTCCAGTCGATTGTTGAGATAGCGGTTGGTCCGGTGGAGCACATCACTGCCCAGGGTCTCGCGGATGGCACGGGGGTAGGAATCATGCCCATCAGTCGTCACCCGCTCTGGAGCGTGACCTACAACCTCGACGGCTTGCTTGAAAAAGCGCTTGGCTGCGTCCATATCTCGCTTCTCGGCTCGGCATCGAGTCAACCAAATTGCCATCCCGATCGATGGCTCGATACAGATAACACCATTTCCCTTTGACGTTGACGTAGGTTTCATCCACGTACCACGACCGCCCTGCTTGCCCTCGTCGCTTGGCACGCAGGTGATCTGCAATAAGCGGAGCAAAACGGGCTTCCCAGTCTCGGACTGCCTCATGTGTGAACTCAAAGCCTCGTTCCAAAAACATCTCAGCCAGGTCACGCAGACTCAATTTGTACCGAAGCCGCCACAACACGACGAGGAGGACAATATCGGTGGGGTATTCGAGATAGTTGAACGGCGTTCCTGTACGCTCGTTAAATGTTCGTTTGCATCCTGAGCAGCGGAACGTCCGATAGCCCAGCGAGGTTTTCTTGGTCTGTTCCTTGGTTGCGGTTGAAGCACAGTACGGGCAGTTCATGGTTCCCTCCTCATGAAGATGTGTTGAATGATTGTCAGTATACCACAAGGAGGCTCTCCGCCCTGAGCTTGCTCTCAGTCCTGACACTTCCAATTTATCAGCACAGCATGTCCAGGCTTTCTACACAAAGAAGTTGGAAGGAGGTCTCTCTGCCCTGACGGTGATTAGCTTTCACAACCTCTTGCATAAAGCCCTGGATACCGCTGTGAAGTGGAATCTTGTCGCAAGAAATGTCTGTAATCTTGTTTCTCCTCCGCGTAGACAACGGTTCGAGGTGACGCCGTTAAAGTTGGAGCAAATACAACAGTTGCTTTCAGCGGTAGAGGGGCATCGCTTAGAAGCCCTCTTCAAACTGGCTCTGGCAACTGGCATGAGACGTGGAGAACTACTTGGCCTGAAATGGCAGGATATTGATGCTGCGAAGGGAACGCTGCAGGTGCGGCGGGTACTTTCACGGATTCCAAGTATCATGCCTGGCAAAGGATATACGGAAGCAGAGCCGAAGACACAGAAGAGTCGGCGCGCGATTATCATCGCTCCCTTTGCGCTCAAAGCGTTGAAAGAGCACCACATGCGTCAGCTGGAAGAAAAGAAGAGGGCTGGCAAGAGCACGATTACGTGTTCTGTACGCCCATAGGTACTCACCTCAATCCAACCAGGGACATGCTTGATCTACTGAAAGTCTTCTTGAAGAAGGCAAGTTTGCCAGATATTCGCTTTCATGACTTGCGCCACAGCTCAGCCACGCTGTTACTGAGTCTGGGGGTGCATCCCAAGGTGGTCCAGGAAATACTCGGGCACAGTCATATCACGATGACGCTGGACATTTACTCGCATGTCCTGCCCAGCATGCACCAGGACGCGATGAACAGATTGAACCAGGCAATCGAGATAGAAGAGCCGGGGAAGGATAGACAGGGCGTAGCCGGGCAATAGCAACGCTGCGAATTGTCGTAAGAATTGTCGTAAGATCGGTAATTTAGGGAAAACAAAAACGCCCCAAACCGCTTCTCTCCTGGCTTGAGACGCATCCAATGTTCGCTGAGGTGCCGGTGGAGAGATTCGAACCCTCAACCCTTGCGGGACTTGTTTTTGAGACAAGCGCGTATACCGTTCCGCCACACCGGCTTGTGGGTAGTATGATAGCGCATCAGCGCTGAGAAGTCAACACATTTGTCTGACATTCTTAACATGGGTGAACGACCTCTGATGGGAATGTCATAGACACCATTCATACGGAGTTAGCGGCACACGACTTGTTGTCTGAACTCCATCTGGTCGATACGGGCTACGTAACAGATGTTGTTGTCGCCGTCGCAACTTTAGCGACCGTTCCACACGCCTCCTCAAGGATATCCAGCCCCCGCTGCAACTGCTCGTCGGTCACGCATAACGGCACAAGCACACGCACCACATTATCGAACATGCCTGCCTTGATCAACACCAACCCGCGATGGTGAGCTGCCGCCAGAATATCGCTGGCTGCGTGCGAATCCGGCTCTTTTGTCGTGCGGTCCTTCACAAGCTCCATGGCAACCATCCCACCTAAACCGCGCACATCACCCACGAACGGGAATTGCTTCTGAAATTTCAAGAAGCGATCCGTCACGACCCTGCCAATCTCGCGTGAACGAGCCGCCAGGTCTTCCTTCTCGTAGATGTCAAGCACCGCCAGAGCCGCCGCGCAGGCGACAGGATTGCCGCTATAGGTGCCACCCAACGTACCCGGCGCTGGTGCATCCATGATTTCAGCGCGTCCAACCACGCCACTGATCGGCATGCCGGCCCCCATCGATTTAGCGATAATCATCAGGTCCGGTGCAACGCCGTCGTGTTCAACCGCAAACATCTTGCCCGTGCGACAGAAACCGGTTTGAATCTCATCGGCGACAAACAGAATGCCGTACTTCTCACACAGCGCCTTGAGAGCCCGTAAGAACCCCGGAGGCGCAACGACGAAGCCACCCTCGCCCTGTACCGGCTCAATCACGACAGCAGCCACCTGTTCCGGGGCAACATCACCGACAAACATACGCTCAAGTTCCGCAATGCAGTACTCCGAAGCTGCCTGTGGCGTCATATTCAAACGATAGTCGTAGGGAAAAGGCGCGTGATAGACCTCGGGCGCAAAAGGCCCAAAACGATCCTTGTAGGGCTTTACCTTAGAGGTCATGGACATGGTCATCAACGTACGACCGTGAAAGCCATAGTCAAACGTGACGATCGCGGGACGTCCCGTGGCATAACGAGCGATCTTAACCGCGTTCTCAACGGCCTCTGCGCCGCTATTGAAGAAGATGGCCTTCTTCGGAAAATCACCAGGTGCTAGCTTCACAATGCGTTCTGCCAGTGCAACGTATGGTTCATACATCATCACACTAAAGCAGGTATGCGTGAATTTAGCTGCTTGCTCTGCAATGGCCTGTGACACTTCTGGACGAGCATGCCCAATGTTCATCGCGCCGATGCCACCTGCAAAGTCAATGTAGCGGTTCCCATCGACATCTTCGATGATCGCTCCATCGGCTTTGGCTGCAAACACACTCATCGTAGAGGAGACACCCCGCGCCACAAACTGCTGACGCCTCGCCAGCAGTTCACGCGATTTTGCTCCGGGAATGTCAAGATAGGGTATATTCTGGGAATCGGTCATTAGTTGGTTACCTCCTGCTTGGGAAACGACAGTGTATATCGTTGCGGAACGTATTCGGCTCTTACCCCCTTCTCTAGCTCATTCTACCATATTTTATGAGCATTGCATCGCTGAGGGTAATCGGGGATGTAAATCGGTGTAGGCAAACAAATGTAAGGCCCATTATCCACTTTAAGGCATAGTTCAAATAGAGTCGTTTTGGCTTGACAATTCTGCCCAACGCTAGCACAAACTGTCAAATTCAGTTGCTGCGCGTACGACTCTTGCGCTGGATAGTTGGCCAAATACCCACAAGGGGCACCACTACATTCTTGGAGCCTTCTGAGCGCAAAATGTAGTGGTGCCCTTTGTGGGTACCAGGGGCGGGGCCAATACCAGGGAGGCAGCGTGGCACTACGCCACACCTTCCAAATCCGCCGTGCTCTTCTTCATCTTCTTCAAAACTCGCGCCGCAGCATCCTTCAAACGAGCCTCGCTCCGCATACCGAAACCAGGCAACTTGCGGATACGCTGCTGCTGTGCAGCCCACCACAACTTCTCTGGCGAATCAACACCTAGTTCTTCGTATAGCCGAATAGCTGTATGTGGACCCACATGCTCGATTCTCATCAATGCACGAGCTTCGGTCGGCAATGCCTGCAGGCATAGATCATTGTAGAAGGTCATCGTACCTGTCAATACAAGCTCTGTAATACGTGCTTGCAAACGTCGGCCCAGCCCTGGTACTGGCAACGGCTCTCTGCGTGCTACAAAAGCGGCTGCCGGCTCAGGCAAATCCAACACGCCACGGGCGGCATTACGATACGCTTGAATACGATACGGGTTGCTATTCTGAAACTCCAGCAGGTTAGCGATGCTGGAGAGAACCTCTGCTATCTGACGATTGGTGACTATCTGCGGCGCACTCTGCTCTGGCTCCATCCCTGGCAGCATGGGCTGTTTGGGTTGCTTACTCTGCCGCGCCGGAGCAATATGTATGGTCTGAGTAAGCTGAATAATACTCATCTATCCCAGCTCCTTTCCTTCACGGGTGGTTATCTATTCCCTATGATTAACTATTCTTTTGAACCTAAGAAAAAAGGGAAGAGCGTAAAGACTCATCATTAGTGTCTGAAGTACACTGAAACCTTGTTCTAATTATATCATAGAACGAGATATGCGTCAAATGTGGAATCAAATCACCTCCCGATTGTTACCAATTTCTAAGCTATGCTTCTAATCCTTGGATCAGACTTGGCTCCTCCTTCGGCAGCCCTCCTGTCCCAATTTAGTCAAAACGCGAATGACAAAAGCAGGGTTCAGTCCTGCGCAAAAATGTTGACAATGCATCACCTCAATTGTATACTTGTATCATATCCTCTCATATATCCATCGATTGGCGTCCATGTAAAGAGGCAAGTACACCTTTTCTCAAGGCAGCTACAATGGAGAAGAAAATCAGACACGTCGATGTGCTTGTTATTGGTGGCGGAGTAGTGGGTTGTGCTATCTTGCGCGAATTGTCACGCTATGACGTCACAGTTGCCCTGCTGGAACGGAACCCGGATATCTGTGATGGAACCAGCAAGTCGAACAGTGCAATCATACACACTGGCTTCGATGCTCCCACTGGTTCACTCGAAGCCAAACTGCTGCTAGAAGCACGCGAACTGTGGCCTGAAGTGATTGATAGTTTGCATATCCCCTATCTGCAAACAGGTGCGCTCATGGTAGCAGCCGACAATGAAGAACTCTCCACGATTGAAGCCGATATTATCCCAAAAGCCGAACGCAACGCAGTCATTCTCCAGCGCCTGACTAGTGCAGAAATCGTGGATGCCGCTCCCTACGTCAATCCCCAGACTGTAGGCGGTGTGCTGGTCGAAGGTGAAGGAATCATTGATCCCTTCTGGACAACACGTGCATATTGTGAGCATGCAGTTCTCAATGGCGCGCAAGTCTTCCTGGGCGAGGCCGTAACTGGCATCACAGTCGAGTCTAAGAACCTACTGGTGCATACTAGTGGGGGGATGGTCATAACAGCAGCACTGGTCGTCAACGCCGCCGGGCTCTGGGCTGATGAAGTAGCGCGTCTGGCAGGAGACAACTCCTTCCACCTGACACCACGTAAGGGGCAGTTCATCATCACAGAGCAGGATCACGGCGTCAGCCAGATTATTCTACCCGTGCCGAGCCGCATCTCAAAGGGTATTCTGGTGACCCCGATCGTCTTCGGCGGGGTCCTGCTGGGGCCAACTGCCGAAGAAGTGACAGCTAAAAATGATCTGGCTACAACAGCAGAAGGACTCCAACGCATTCGCACAGGCGTCAGTAAGCTGGTACCGGCGATGGAGCAAGCCCTGAGCGTGCGCCAGTTTGCAGGTGTGCGAGCGGTGAGCAGCACGGGTGACTACATTATTCGCCCATCAACCGTCAGCCACCGCTTGTTGCATGTCGCGGGCATTCGTTCCACCGGGCTATCGGCTTCACCTGCCATCGCAGCCTATGTCAGTGCGTTGGTGCGTGACGAACTTGGTTTATCGCTCCGCAGTCACTTTGTGGAAACACTACCGGAGTATCTTGCTGATGACTATCCTGATGAAGGTGATGTTATATGCCTGTGTCGTTCTATCACGCGGAGTGAGATTCTCGCGGCTTTACGCAGTCCACTACCACCCAACACGCTTGACGGTCTCAAGCGCCGTACTGGTGCCATGTTGGGAGATTGCCAGGGCAACCTATGCATGCCGCGACTGATAGATCTCTTCCAGCAACAACTCGGACGTGACCCCCTGAGCCTCGAGAAAAACGCTGCTCATTCATCTCCTGTTGTTGGTTACGTCTCTGGCCTGGCACATTCTGTACTAAATCAGGCACCGCTGTCATTGGAACGGGAGGGCTAAGTGGACGATCCCTACGATCTGGCCATAGTAGGGGCCGGTTTAAGTGCGTTGAGCGCATTACGCGCGGGTATAGCGAATGAGCGAACCGTGGTGCTGGATTACCAGGATGCCCCTGGTGGATTTCTGCGTTCTGCGTTGCCTGCACCTGGCTTTGAGGATGCCTGGGAATTAATCTCAACATTTCGTCTACCTCAAGGAGTTACGGCCTATTTCGAAGCCACAGCCGTGGGTCTGTTGCCTGCATTCAATGCCAGCGAGCCTCATATCCTGCTGGTGCGCTTGAAGCAGGGGACGGTAGAGATACGAGCGCGACGGGTGTTGATTGCGTGTGGTGGATTGGAAACAACACGTGAGCAAGCCCAGATTCCCGGCTCACGGCCTGCTGGTGTGATCACGCCGGTGTTGGTTCACCAGTTATTAGCACGTGGCTATTTACCAGGAAGGCAGGCACTGGTCTACGGCGGTGCTCGCTATGTGCACGCTACAGCCCAGCGACTGGCCGCTGCCGGGGTCAAGGTTACACTGATCGAGCCTGCGGCGAACAACAGCATACAGGGGGAGGAGCCATCGACAGAGATTGCGGAAATCGTAGGCTTTCCCCGCTTGCAGTGCGTCAGGCTGAGACGCGCCGGTCAATTGTTCGATGCTCCTGCGGATAGCCTTGTCTACGGGGCCAGCATGGTGGCAAATACACTCTGGCTCAAAGGCAGTGGAGTGATGACCAGGCCGGATGGGGCTATCCAAGTAGATGAGCAGTATCGTACAAATGTGCCTGGGATTTATGCAGTCGGTACGGTTGTGGTACCTTCCCTTGATCATATCGACTCAATTACCATGGGGAAGGAGGTAGCTTCTCTTCTCACCGGAGGTCTGTCATGAAGCTGAACGGAGCAGTAATAGTCAATGCACCTATGGAGAAGGTTTGGAACCTCTTTATGGACCCAACGCAACTCTGCCGGGTGATACCTGGATGCGAACAGGCGCGGCAACTGGATGAGACCCACTATGAAGCGGTGCTCTCGGTCAAAGTACAATTCATGACCATCCGCTCGAACGCGCGGGGTACATTGCTCAAGGCCGAACCACCTCAACACCTGGTCGTCGAATTGATGGGCGAGCCGGTGGCCATGGCCGGCGCTTTCCGTGCACAGGTGAGCATCGATCTTTCCGCTATCGCTGACGCCACTAACGTTCAAGTTCTTCAACAATTCCGAAAGGCTGTAAATTTTATTCGACGTCCTCATCTGGCGTTATCTCGAAAGGAGCAAATCCATGTCGCTCGTTGATAACACGCAAAACAGCTACGCCGAACAGGCAGTAGAGAAATATGGGTATCGGCAAGAATTCCGCCGTGAACTCAAGCGCTTTGCCTCCTTTGCCATCGGCTTTTCCTTCATCTCGATGACCGATACAGCTTACTATCTACGCAAGTAGTCCCTGTAGTATCTATCTCCTGGGGTGAGCGTGACAAGAGATTGTTACGATCCACAGAGATAGATAGCCCGTATTGCTGTATTGCTTGCCAGTCAACAAGGCAGATGTCATACGGAAACTCGTTTTCACTGTCGTCTCGGTGGCGTCTGAGCTTCATTTCTGAGGCAATAGTACGAATACCTACCCATGACCGCGTCGGCAGCATTTCTAAGAGTTGGCGGCGGGTGCTTATGCCGTATTGCAATTGTAAGATTTCGCGTTCCACGTCAGTCCAGCTAAGACCAGGGTTGCCTTCCAGTCGCAGAGAAACAATTTCATCTACTCCCCAAGCAGGATCGCGCCAGGTGATTGTCAGTTTCCAGACACGGGGGGAGATCGTGTCAAGCGTAACCTGTGCGGTAAAGGTTTCGACCACGTCATAGAGTTCTTCGATGCTGTAAATCTCACGCGCGCGGTCTCCAATTTCGCGCAATAGTTCATGGTATGTCACCATTTGAGCGGAGTAGGTGTCGGGCTTTCCCCCTTCGAGTTTTTCAAGTCGTTTTTCAAGCCGTGTTTTCTCTGTAGTGAATTTCTGACATTCACTCTTGAGAAATTTGATAAGCTTCTTCTCTGCCTCGAGTGTCTCGGCTTCGTTCTCGTCTGTTTCCGATGGATCGTTTTCTTGTTTGTCTTCTTCAAAAAGCGTCAAGCGTCTGAGAAGTTTTGCAAGTTTTCGCTCACACGCTCCGATTTGCTCTTTGATCTCTGCTATTTCGGCTTCGTTGTTGCCTTCTCGCTCCTGTTCTGTTGTGGCAAAGTCGGTAAAGTCTTCTGTCTGCCAGAGCCTTTCCATAAGTCTAGACCAAAACACATTATCAACCATATCCGTTGCAAGCATGTACTTTGCGCTGCCTGAGTACCCGTTCATACGCACTCTGAACGTATAGAGGTACTTACCCGTCCGAAAACTCTTCATGTTGTATTGCGGCTGTACCCTGATTACTAAGGCTGGGTCTGCCGCTCTCACGACGAGTTTAAGAAGCGCGGGGCATGGTGGGCTGTCAAGTTGTGTGTACCGCCTGGGTCTTTGTCCTATGGTTTCCTCGTTTTTCGTTCCGTCAATATTGTACGGGCTGCGCTGTCTGAAAATATGCCAGAATAATTCGTCAGACCGTTCTTGGGGGATAATGGGTTCATGGTTAATTTTCGGGCGTCCCGCTTCATCAACCAGTATTTTGTTATCATACACCCACCAACCAAGATACACAGGGTTCGTGAGGAGTCGGGTCATGGTGGTTAATGCCATTGTGTACCCGCCTGGCACTTTCTTGAGCTTTACTTTCGCCATTATTTCAGGGTCTACCCAGTCTTCAAAGTCCGGGAACATAAACGGTTGTGCGTCGTACTCACGGTGCAGAGCCAAGAGATTATCATGAAGTTCTCGGTAGCGTTCAAACATGCGTAGGATGATCGGCGACCAGGGCATATAGCGGATGTACCGCCGGAATGTCGGGCTTTTCTTATTTCTATCAACAATGTAGCCTGGGGGCAGGTTTCCCCCTGCCCACCGTCCGGTTTCGCCTAAATAGTCTTTCGCGCCAAGCATCCTTTTGTATATCTGGTACTCCATGTACTCCCATGCTTGAATGCACCTGTCACGGAATAGCTTGATACAATACCCGTCTGAGAAGTCGTACACCATTTCAGGCGTGACAACGAGAACTGCGTATTTCTCGCATATCTCCATGAATTTTGAGTATTCTGTCCCCCACTTGTCACGAAAGAGGCGGTCAACATTCACGGCAATAACGGCGCGTACTTCACCTTTTATGATCCAGCTAAGCATTTGTTTGAATGCCGGACGATCTTCCATGCGTAGTCTGCCTGAAAGTTCCATATCTTCTTTGGGGTGTCGCACCTGGTTTACTTTCCAGCCGCACCGTAGGGCTAAATTCCACAATTCGCCGTCTTCTTTGAGTTGCATTTCAGCACTGACGTTGTTTCCCTGACCAGGTGTTGACACGCGGGGGTAGATCACACTGTCCCATTGGAGCGGAAGCTGTGGGGGCTGACCCCATATGAAGGAATTGTTTTGAGGTTTCTTCTCCTCCGGTTGGAATGTTCTGCTCATCTCGTTTCTCTCCTATTCTCTGTGCTGCGATACGAAGTAACCGGCACGCGCGGGCGTGATATTCTGGTGATAACATAATGACTGTGTTGGAAAGTATAGAGGCGTGGTGAGTTGGCGATGTTATGGAAACATCACCCACAGCAGAGGATACCTGCTACATACTATACCTGAAACACTGGTCATTGCGCAAGCCTTATTGCTACGAACGTCTGAACCGGACACAAACAACTCTTGCTCCTCTTACTCACTTAATGTAGCGGAGTCAACTGAAAACCTGTTCCGGTGTTATACAACACAATGTTACTGCTCATTCCTTCTACGTGTACTATCAGACAATCCGAAACATTGCCCACTCTCGCAACTGATAAAGTGATGACCGGCGGTTGGGAATAGCTACCTGTAAGGTTTGCTGTTTTGTAGTATTTCGCGTGCTCCATGCTCTCCCCTGGCGCTTCAATGATAATCACCTGGCGACTCAGGACAAAGGCAAGAAATGTGGATGTTCCGCCATGTCCTACGTCTGCATCCATGCGGGCGATACGGGATGTGCCGTACTGCCATTGGTCTTCTATTCCCTGCCACCAGGGAATAACCAACGCATTCCATAAGATATACAGGGTTAGGAAACACATCATCCCGATACCAACGAAGACAAGAAAATGCGTGCTGTGGCGTGTTCTCAATGGCTCGGTATCAAGTTCTCGTGTTGGTCGATCAGTAACATACGTCGGTTGCTGTGGTTGGTTGAGGCTGGCGCGTCTCTTGATTGGCTCACGCGCAATCTGCTGTTTCAAAGTGTCTGCCTTTCTCAATTGACAGGCACGGCTATTCGTGGCATACTACCACTAGACCTTTTGCCTGTCCTGGCAGCATAAACGTGTGATAACAAGGGCGTTCATGCTGCCACTGTGAACAACAGTAAAAAGGATGGGTCTGGATGTTCTGTACTGCGTGCCTGCGAAGCTATACAGTACACAACAGGCTAAGTAAAGGTCACTTGAAACGCTTGGGTTTTGCTCAAGCGTTTCTTGGCGTCACCCCCTTTCAGGGTGCTTGGAAGGTCTTAATCTATAAGGTTTACTCCGTCGAGGTCTTTATACGTAACATCGTAGCCTAACCCCTTCGAGAGAGCATTCGCAATCTTACCTGCTGTTGCCTTATAAATTCGTTTGCCCGATAGCGCATCATTGAGCGTACCTACGTCAATATCCGCTTCGCGGGCTAACTTTGCCTTTGACCATCCAAGCTTCACACGATACTCCTCAATTGTCATAAATAATATACCTCAATACGTATTACAGGCTCATTGTAGAGTGTGCCATACTAACCATAGGGAAGTCAAGGGTTTCTTGGGGATAATTTGGAACGAAAGCTAATCTTGTTTATTTACCTCTCGGTGTTCATGGTGCTGGTAGATGTCTTGGAGCTCTTAGTTCGGGCGTTGCTCGTTGGGTGGTGCGGGTGGCATTTCACCAGGGAGCATAGCATCTGTAACCTTGTTGAGCGTATTGAGTGCGTAAATTGATTTTGTGCCAAAATAGTTCAGACTAAAACTGTGTCGTTTCATTGCGTTAGCAAATAATGGCGATACTTCGGATAAATATGCGTCCATATCTCGATTTCGCCCTGGCTCTCCATCGTAAAACTGAGTCTGTCCACTAATATTGTCCCATCTTCTGCCAAAATTATTTTCATAAATTCTTATTTGTTGATCTAGTGACGCTTCTCTATATGCTTTTAACATCCCAAGTCCTATTCGTGCTGTGGCAACAAGTTCTTGAGCAGGGATAGGAAGTGAATAGAGTTCAATGAATTCTATACTATCTTGTTTAAAATCGTGTGGATACGGAAGCCGCTTATCGTAGCCCACTTCTGTTGTGACTTGTTCATCATCTTCAACATGCACTTTTATAATGGTTTCTAGTCCGTAGCTGCGTATCTGTCTACTAATGTCCTCGTACGGTAATGTGTTCCTGGGGGTTTCGTATGCGGAAAGTTTAATTGTGGGGTAGTGTCGTTGAGAGCCTTTTTCCTGTTCAACATCAATAAGTATGTGTCTCCATCTATTCTCTACTCTTTGGGTAATTTCTATCTGACCACGACTATACGGGCTTCGTAACACTTTTATATCTGGATGGGCTTGCATGAGTTCTTCAGCACGGGAAAGAGGCGGGTTTCTCTCACCCTCTTCATCACCTTCCCATTGCGCCCTATCCTCTTCTACCATCGTGGGGCTAGTATAGCATACTACTACAAGATGCCACAAGTAATGGAGTGTATAAATGGTTGACTAAACTCCTTTATTCTATGAACACCATTTTATACAATAATTTATAAAATGTATATCCATCAAAATCTCCAATATTCAGTAACGCAAACTCATAAATTTCAGAAAATAACTTCAAAAGAGAAGAATATCGATAGGGAGAGTAAGGATGTTCTTCCTTAGTCACTAGCGGATATCCTTCAGCTTTAATCAATTCACTCAACAATTTATACTTTTTTCCATATGATATATGAAATAATTTGAGTATTATAATTATTATTTTCGACAGGATTTTATATTCTCTTATTTCAATATATTTTTTCTTGGATTTTTGCGATCTCCTCGATAATATGAAGAATATTTTCTTCGTCTTCAAAGATAATGGCAGGATATTTTTTTATGATATGGTCTCTTAAGAGTTCTTCTACGGTTGGCAACATGTCGTGTGGTTTTCTTCTCTTAATCCTTGCTCTTATTTCCACTTCTAAAGAAAATTTCTTTATTTCTTCAATACAATGATCAATCACTTTCATATAGTAATAGTCAATATAGCGTTTTTTAACCCTCTCCTCTTCCTATTTTCTCCTAGCATAATCACGCAGAGTAATGTGGGCTATTCGTATTCGTCTGTTAGCTCCTGTTACTAAGCTGTGCCTGTGAAGTGTTTGAACAATATCTAAGAAGTCATCTTCTTCTTTTGGTAAATCATCCAAGTTACACACTGCTGCGGCTGTCTCACAGCTACATTCTCCTGCAAATATACCTAACCGTCGGAAAAGCTTCTGTTCATCTGGTTCTAGTTTGTCATAACTCCACCTAATTGCGCTACCAATTGAGATATGGCGATCTGCTTTATCTTTTGGAGTTTAGACTAAAAGGACCTGTCTGAACTGGCCAAACCCAGTTCAGAGAGCCACAAAACGATGAAGCTGAAGCCGCAATCGTGTTCATCCACTGGCCTTGAGAGGCACTTTGAGCGTCTTGCGCACCACCGGGA
>WNFA01003234.1_pt1 | contig 13894 bp, 7 predicted proteins | sample 5400481 | NCBI WGS metagenome assembly WNFA01 (sample SAMN13153340, study PRJNA577476) | soil metagenome | isolation source: 120 cm saprolite under Douglas fir tree site 2 hole 1 replicate 2 | place: USA:California | collected 2015-04-18 | reverse complement strand
CGCCTCAGGCGGTTATCGCTGTACCTGGCGCCACTTTCACCTGGGCGACGGATTAAAACTGGCAACCAGCGCGTCATGGGTCACACTCGGTCTTCTGGTTTTCCGGCTCTTCCATAGCTTTGGACTTCCACTACCCGTGCTTCCGTTCAGCGTGATCGTGCTCGACCTTTTCTTGTTTGTCGCGCTGGCTGGTTCGTGCCGGATATTGCGCCGCTTGACCCATGAAGCGGTACATCCCGGCAATGAGCCAATCTATCGCGCTCTCCTGATCACGGACGATTCTTCCATCGCCGGCGCCGTGCGGCTGGTCGGACCGTATGCTGACGTCCAGCTGGTCGGAATCATCACCGATGACCAGAGCATGCAGGGCCTCAATGTTGCCGGCGTGCCTGTGGTGGGCGGTATGACTTCTCTGGCCCGCGCCATCATTGAATATCGTGCGGAATTGGTCTTGATGACGGGCGGAAACGCTCAATCAGCCGAAGACATCCTGAGCACCAGCACTGAACTTGGGGTGCAGGTTCGCATCCTGCCGACAGCTCGTGATCTGGTAAGCAACCGCGTACGTGTAAGTAACTCGCTTCAGATCGAGCAGATTATTGGCCGCTTGCGGCAGATGACTTCCAACCCGCGTCCTGAGGTGGTTGAATGTTTCCACGGCCGGTGCGTGCTGGTAACTGGCGCAGGTGGGTCCATCGGTTCGGAAATTTCCCGTCAGATTGCTTTGCTGCCCGTGAGCAGGCTCATCCTTCTCGATCAGGACGAAAACTCGATCTTCGAATTGATGAATGAACTTAAGCTGACCTGCACGGAAATCGTTCCTCACGTCGGCGATATCCGGGATTCCAGCATGCTGGAAGAGTTGTTCGCTTTGTACACGCCAGATATTGTTTTGCATGCGGCCGCCTATAAACACGTCCCGGTGATGGAAGCAAACCCGTGTGAAGCCATCTTGAACAATGTAATGGGCACCCGGCAGTTGGCGGACATGGCGGAGAGATTTGGGTGCGAACGCTTTGTCATGATCTCCACAGACAAGGCGTGCCGACCCTCAAGCATCATGGGCGCCACCAAACGGACGGCTGAAATCGTGGTACAGGATCGCGCAGTGCAGTCCAGCTTCCGTTCAAGAACTCAGTTTGCCTGTGTTCGTTTCGGCAATGTTCTTGGCAGCCGAGGCAGCGTCGTTCCTATTTTCCTTCGCCAGATAGCGGCCGGCGGGCCGGTCACCATCACGCACGAAGAGATGACTAGATATTTCATGAGCATTCCCCAGGCGGTGCAACTTGTTCTTCAGGCTGCCACACTGGCCTCCAGCGGCGACGTGTACATGCTGGATATGGGTGATCCGGTCAAGATCGTCGAATTCGCGCGCGACCTGATTCGCATGTCCGGTCTTCGCCCCGATATTGATATTCCTATCCAGATCACAGGAATTCGTCCGGGAGAAAAGCTGCATGAGCAGCTTTGGTATGAAGATGCTGAGGTTTCCGAGAGCCCATTCCAATACGTTTTTCGGGTGAAAGCCAGGAAACTCACGCGTTCTGTTGCCACACAAATTGCCAAACTGGAGAAGGCGGCATCTGCGCGCGCCAGCAATGAGGAAATCTACAGCCTCTTGCGCGCGTTACCCATCGATTACGCTCGGGTTCGTCCAATCTCAGCAATTCATCCAATTTCCGCACCCAGTGTTGAAGTGGCGACCGCTTCCGGTGGAGCTGACTGACTTTTGCGCTATACACACCTAACAGCTCACGAGAGGCTTATTCTCCACAGAGCGAGCCAAAGTCATGCTACAACGTCTCCAGAAAGGGCGCATAAGTAGCGCATCGGTCAACCTTTGTGCCTCGCGAAATAAGGCGAACGCGTGCAACTTGATCGCACACACGTTTAGCCAGGTTTCGCACGAGACAGACAAAGGATAGTCGGAAAATTCCGCCTGCGGCCCGTCTGCCTGCCACCCGAAGTGGCAAGCCTGTGCGACGCCTGACCTCCCATTAAAGTGGAGTATCTCGGCGTATTGGATTTGATGCTCGTTTGTAGAAGTTGGACGGAACTACCGCGAATTGAACTGTGGCGATAACGCCCGACAGTCCTGCCGAGCTTGGGGAAATTCTTGCGGAAATGGGCAGGGCTGAGAATCAAGCCTGCTTGTAAGCGGTTGATTTATTGGTTGCGGGGGGTGGATTTGAACCACCGACCTTTGGGTTATGAGCCCAACGAGCTACCAGGCTGCTCCACCCCGCAACCTGAATATAACAGCGCGTTAACAAGCGGTCAAATCTCAGCTCTGTTGAACACGCAAGCAATTGTGGCGATCAACGCAGCGTATTAACCGTGACGTCTGGATTTTCGTCTACTTTGTGTAGCGGCTAGTCACCGCTGGCTTGGGTATGCGCCAGGCTCGGCTGCTTCGATCTTACGACCACGTAAGAAGGCGCTGCATTTTTAAAGCATTTTTCCAATGCAATGGCCAGCGATCGACGCAGCTCACCGGCCAGCAATCCGGTATCAATCAGCAGTTCTCCGCCAACCCTACGGTGCAATGAAAGCTGCCCGATTTTTCCGGATGCCGGGGTGCTGATTTCAAGCACCAGGGTGATTTTTTCGCCCGGCACGTCATTCCAGAAATGGCGGATCGTGTCATCGCCGGACAGCAAATCATGTTCATAACCGATGAAAGCGCCGCCCAGCAGGATTTCAAATCCATCAAAATCCTCGGCGAGGCAGGCCTCCATGCTTTCCACGAGCTGGTCAATCTCCCGGGCATGCAGCATTTGAGCCGCGGCCTTGCGCACGGCGATATTGCGGGCGAACATTCTTTTTTGCTGGCGCGCTCGCTTTCCCACGCGCGTGAACTCCTGGAACTCGGGGTAGCCCAGCCTGCGTACGCTGAAGAATACGAAAAGCCCGAGTGCGGCCATCACGGGAATCAAAAGTACATGCGAGCCATACAGCAGAAACATGCTCAGCAGGGCGCAAACAGCAGAAGCGCCATAAAGAACGAATACCACCTGGCGTTGCGTTAGCCCCAATTCCAGCAGCTTGTGATGAATATGTTCACGGTCAGCGCCAAACAGGGCGCGTCCACTCAGGAAGCGCCGCACTACGCTGAGCACGGTGTCTGTAAGAGGCAGCGCAAACGAAATGAAGGGCACAAAGAACGTGTTAACGGTATCAGGCTGCCTGGGGACTTCAGCCAGCACAAATGCACTCAGCATGAAACCGACAAACAAGCTGCCGCTGTCACCCAGAAATATAGATGCAGGATTCATGTTAAAGACCAGGAACCCCAATACCGCACCGGCCAGGATGGTGGTTCCCATGGTCACACCATAACGTCCGCCCACAAAAGCAACCGTGAAAATTGTCACCATGGAAAAGAGGGCTGCGCCGGCGGCGAGTCCATCAAGACCATCAATGAGATTGATTGCATTGCACACCAGCACTACCCAGGCGATTGTCGCCAACAGGCAGATAGCTGAGCTCAGCACGGGACCGGCAAATTGCCATTCCATCGCAAAAAATCTCAAGCCGCCGAAATAGAGACCTGCGGCAGAAATAATCTGGACCAGCAGTTTGGCTTTTGGACCCAAGCCGCGCAAATCGTCCCAGACGCCCGCCGCAAAAATTGGCAGTGAGGCTAAAACAATTTTGATCAGCTTTTCCCCAACGGGTGGCTGGCTGAAACCAAATTTCCCTGCAACGTAGAAAATCGTGGCGACGATCGCGCAGGTCAGAAAAACCGCTACGCCTCCCAGCCTGGGAATAGGGCGCGTGTGCACATGACGATGTGAAACGGGAGCGAACGCCAGATTCAGCCGATTGGCAGCGTTCCTTACGGCCCAGGTAAGCAGAACTGAAATCGCTATGCTGGCAACAAAGTAAATCGTATAGATCAGCATTCCCACAGTATGAGAGCCTTCTTAAAATTCGCTTTCGCTTACAACTTGTTCTACTTAGTCGAGAGTTCCACCAATCATACGCTCGAAGGGACCTTTTGAGAATACGGTTACTACTAACTAAAAGCGTGACACTTTCGGTACTGGCCAAATCCTGGTTTTATTGCACGGTAAGTCCCCGCTATCCTACACCTCTCAACAACTGGTCGTTATGAATTATCCTTTCTTGCCTTCGTAAAACGGGATTGAGTCCGTGGTGAATATAAAAACGTGCGCTTTTCGAATCAAAATTAATCTGGCGTTAACAGACTGATTGCACAGCCCGTTTTGGGGCAGGCTTTGCGCTCCCACCATGAGATGTCTTAGTCTTACCTCGAATACACAGCTTAGACGTTGAGAATCAGCTCTGCGTTTCCACATCAAACTCGATAAGATGTCCCTGGCATTGGCGTTCTGTATCAATGCGGTACTGGTGTGCGCTCAGGACCAACCACCGCCCCGGGCCAGTGTGGGAATTGCACTCAGCGGCGGCGGTGCATTCGGTCTGGCCCAAATCGGCGTCCTTAAATACTTTGAAGACCATCACATTCCGATTGACTACATAGGTGGGACCAGCATGGGTGGACTCATAGGCGGCTTTTACGCCACCGGTCTTACCCCGTCAGAACTTGAAGAGATTGTCCGCGATGCCAAGTGGGACGACCTGCTCAGCCCAAACTACCAATTCCATGACGCTCCTATCGTGGAAAAGCAGCCGTGGAATATCCAGTCCGGAACGTTCACTCTTCGTTTTGGCAAGCGACTCGCGTTACCGGTAGGCATCAATTCTGGCCAGTCTCTGGCGTTACTGCTCAGCCGCAACACGCAAGCGTATTCCAATCTGGATAGCTTTGATCAACTGCCCACCCCCTTTCGCTGCGTGGCCACTGATCTGGTTACGGGATCATCCTTTGTTCTTGACCACGGTTCCCTGCCCAAAGCCCTGCGGGCCACCATGGCGCTGCCGGGAATATTTACGCCAGTCAACTGGGATGGCAAAGTACTGATTGACGGCGGCATCACTGACAATATTCCCGTGGACGTGGTCCGGCGGATGGGCGCACAGAAAGTGATTGCCATCTCACTGGAAACTCCCCGCCTTTCCCCTAACCAGTTCACATCGCTTACCACGGTGCTGCGCCAGACCGCGTCCATTGCTGTTCTGCAAAACGAACGGCAGAGTATGGCCAAATCTGACACGGTGATCCATGTTCGCTTACAAGGCGTACGCGGCTCTGACTATGAGCGATCTGGAGAACTCATCCGCCAGGGTTACGCGGCCGCCCAAAGTATGGGCCAGGAACTTGCCATCTATCAGATATCTGAGGTTGACTGGCAAATCTATGCTGCCCATCGCCGCCAACTGATTCGAAGTACCAGAGAACAAGGTCCACTGGTGGAAGTTTTTTCTCCACAAGCCAGAGTGCAGCGGAACGCTCAGCATGAGTTATATCGAAAACTAGGTTTCCAATCTTTTAGTCTGGACAAATTGGAGGACGTTCTGGCGGGCGTGGTAGCCGCCAGCGGCCTGCCCGGAGCGTATTATGAGTGGCGAAGCCTGCCCGGCCAGCCTCAAGGTTATCGGGTGGAGTTTCTGGACCGCCACAACTCCGTGGTCCTGCTCCGTCCCACATTATCGCTTGATATTTCGCCCGGAGAGCGAAGCCGAACGGCGCTCAACGTTGGAAGCACTTTTATTCCTGTGGCAACTTACAAATCGCAGCTTCTGGGCGAAATCAACGTGGGCAGTGATCCCGGTTTGCACGGCGAGTACTATCATCCTTTTGACGGCAGCGCTTATTTTTTCGCTGCTGGTGGAACCGTCAATCGCCAGCACAACTCCCTCTACCTGGGGCCCCAGCGGCAGACATTCCTGCAAGATCGCGTAGCCGGGTGGTTCTATACCGGCATAGGCACCTGGCGATTCGTACAGCTGCGCGTGGGCGCACAAATTGGGTATGACGCTTACAACAACCCCGTGGTAGTGGATGGTTTGAGTTCCCGCAGCGGGGTCTTTTACCAGCCAGAAGTTACGCTAGCATTTAACAATCAGGATTCCGGGGGCGTTCCTACACGCGGCACGCGCCTGGATGCGGCCGCCGGATACAGCCTGCGCGATCATTCTTATCCTTTCCTGCGCAGCCGTGTCACCAGCATCCATCCTCTGGCAAAACGGGTTTCCGGATTTGTGCGCGCTCAGGCTGACAGCAGTTTTGGCAAGTCTCTGGGCTTCTTTGACCGCTTTACGCTTGGCGGTGATCGCAACCTGGATGCCTATCGCTACCAGGAGTTTCATGCCAACACGCTTCTTGACGCTGGAACAGGAATCATTCTGCGCGGACCTGCGATAAAGAGCCTTTCTACGAATGTGAATCTTGCGGTCTGGCACGAAGGGGCGCGACTCGATTTGGGCCTTGCCGGCTGGCAGACACATCAAAGTACAGCCACCGCTCTGTTCTTCCCTTCGCCAGTGGGCGCTTTGGGATTTGCCGTCGCCTTTAATGAAGATGGCAAAGCCCGTTTTCGGTTGTCTGTGGGCAATTTCTAGCGGGAATTTATCAGGCGCGCATCAACAATCCCACAATTGAAGCGGACATCAAGTTCGCCATGGTGCCGGCAAGCATGGCACGGAAACCCAGCTTGGCCAGTTGATCACGTTTATTCGGAGCCAGCGCGCCAATGCCGCCGATCTGAATGCCAATCGAACTCAGGTTGGCAAAGCCGCACAACGCAAACGTGGCAATAGTGAATGACCGCGGATCAAGGGTTGCTTTTTGTGCGCCAAGCAGCGTGTAGGCATAAAGCTCGTTGATCACCATTCGCGATCCCAGGAGATTGCCCACGGCCGTGGCATCTTTCCACGGAACACCGATCATCCACGCCACTGGCTTAAAGATGAAGCCCAGAACACTGTCAATGCTCGCCGGAAAAAAGCCGAGATGATTGTGAATGCCGCCCATCACACCATTGAGCAGGGCGATGAGAGCGATAAATGAAATCAGCATGATCCCAACATTGAACGCCAACTTACCGCCGTCGATGGTTCCGCGAGCGATTGCCGCAAGGAAGTTGGAATCCTTTTCAATGGCGTCTTCGGCAATTTCAACCCGGCCAGCGGTTTTAGGCTGCTCCGTTTCAGGTACGAGCATCTTGGCCATCAGGATAGTTCCCGGCGCGGTCATGATCACGGCCGCCAGAAGGTGGCGGGCCTCAATGCCGTACGCGATATAGGCAGCCATAATGCCTCCGGAAACGTGTGCCATGCCCGCCGTCATAATGGTCATCAGCTCTGATCTTGTGCACTCAGGAAGAAGCGGCCGTATGCTCAGTGGCGCTTCGGTCTGTCCCATAAAAATCGAAGCGGCCACGTCCAGCGACTCGGCGCCGCTCACGCCCATGAAGCGGCTCATGGCCCAGGCCATTCCCTTGATGATGATCTGCATCACGCCAATGTAATAAAGGATGGCGAAGAAAGCCGAGATGAAGATGATCGTGGGGAGCACGCGAAAGGCAAAGATGAACATCACGTTTGGATCATCAGCGCCAAGCGGGCCAAAGACGAATCTGGATCCGGCAAACGCATAGGAAAGCAGCTTCTGCACCGCGCCGCCGGCTTTAGCCATCGCCAACTGACCCCAGGTGAAATAGACCACAATGATGGCAAAGACAAATTGCAATCCGAGGCCCCACACCACGGTTTTAAACCGGATGGCCTTGCGATCAGCGGAAAACAGATAGGCCAGGAACAACAACACAACAATACCCAGCAAGCCTGCGAATCGTGACATTCGGGTCCTTCGCTAGTTAATTTTGATTGAGAATTTGCCCGATTATTGTAGCCGCTTTGTCAATGTGCGAGACGGCAGAAATTGGTGATTTTCGCGAAGGCTGTCGTTGCGAATGCGTCCGCGTCACGAGAGTTGTGTATCAAGTTACGAATGCACTTAATCTGTGCCGCCCCCTACGGAGCTCGCCTTCTCTTCTGAGGCTTACCCACCTTTACGGCTTCGCATTCGCTCGTCTCAGGGTGGGCTAACTTCTGGTCGCACCTACGGCGCTCTGTGCATCGGCGTTCCCGGAGAGCATGAACGACTGGAGATGCTCTTTCAAAACATCCTGCGATTGGAACGAGCTTATCGCCGGCTTGCAAATTGGTTTTCGAAGTCCCGAAATGCGAATTCCAGATCTGCCTCGGCTGCGGCTTTTGCACTGGTTTTGAACAACTGCGTACACGGCGACTCAGGGTGATTCGAATTCATGGCGTAGATCATTAAGCACGTGCCTGAATCGCGCCCTGGCTTCTGGTCTCTCCACAAACTCTCACCCGGCAGAAAGCTGTACGTCAGACTTGCCCGCGCCATCTTCTTCAATTCGGCATAGGAAAGGTGATATGTCTCCGCCGCGCGCTGATACTCCTGCGTCATGTTGCCCCGTGAGACGCCTTCGTCGTCTGTGGCAAGGGCCACGGGTACGCCATATTTCAAATACATCGGCAGCGGATGCCGCGTGCCAGTCACTCCAAGAATTACGTCGTTACTCGTCAAGCAGATCTCGACAAGTACGTGCTTTGCTGCCATCTCTTTTAGCAATTCCAAAGGCTGCGGCTCATGCATCACATCCACGCCATGGCCTATACGCTCTGCGTGGGCCTTCTCTACCGATGCCCGGATGTGAAACATATCTTCCGGTTCAGCAATCGTTTGCGTCAGCTCACCGGCGTGCAACGTGATGTGGACTTTGGGATATTGCTGATGCAGATAGTCGATCATCTCCATGTGCAGATTGAAATCATGGATGGGCACGTACCAGTCTTCCGCCATTACCAGGTTCAGGCCCACCACGCGTGGATCCCGTGAAGCCATTTCAAATCCTGCCAATATCTGGGCGAATACCATTTCTTTGGCTAGTCCACGCGCCACTTGATACAGATAGCGCGCCTGCACCGCGCAACCGGCGCTGGCATTCGGCTCACCGCAATGCATGTCCTGTTTTTCTTTGGATTCGATCTCGTCTAAGCTGCGGCTGGCCTGCGTAACGATGTCGGTCAGTCCCCCGGCAAGCAGGTCTTGTCTCAATTTCGCGAGATCACTATTCCAGCCCAACTTTCTACCCAGACCCGCCGCCTGCCCGTTGTCAGGATTGAACATCAATTCCATGTATTGAAGGTTCTCTTTGGCCGCGCGAGACCTCACTTCTTCAATCATGTCCGTGGTGTGGCCGTTTGTGGCAACGCCAAATTTTCCGAACGTCGCAAAGAAGTGATCATGCCCGGACTCCTTCGACGCCAGCAGCCCGCGCATGGAGAATGCGTCCAAGAGCTGCCCATAGAGAGCGACGTCAGTGTAAGCCGTGGACGCAGGTGTATTGTCCCTGGCCGTGTCACAGTTCACAAATGAAGAAGATGCCCGGTCCACGCACAGCCCATCCTGCACGGCCCAGCGTATGAAGCTCTCTGCGTACACCGCGCCTGAAAGATGATTGTGCAGGTCGCCGCCCTTGGGCATACGCTGCAAAAAATCCATCAGCAATGATGGCTGGTTCCGAACGGACTCGAAGTACGCCGCGGTTTTCTGCTCCGCGCTGCCGGCGGTAATTTCTTTACGTGCAGCGGTCTGCGGCCATGCCGCCGTGAACATCATCAAGAGCATTGCTGCGCACGCGCTGATCCTTTGTGCTGCCTTCATCGAATCCCTCACATAAAGTGCAAACGGCACTATAGCATTTACAATTCCTTCTGCTCACACAGGTAACAACGAATGGACATTTTCACTCAGGCAGAAGAGGCAGCTCAATTTATCCTGGCCAGAACATCGATGCGGCCGACCACAGCCATTGTTCTGGGCTCCGGCCTGGGCGATTTTGCCGACTCGCTCACCGATGCCGTCCGCATTCCGTACGCTGATATTCCTTACTTCGCCCGCTCTACGGCGATCGGCCACGCGGGGCGGCTCGTTATCGGCAAAGCCGGCGAGAACGCTCTCGTCGCCATGCAGGGCCGTTTCCATCCATATGAAGGCTATCCCGCTGACAAAGTCGTCTTCCCCATGCGCGTGTTCTCGCGTATGGGCGTACGTGCCGCCATACTGACCAATGCCGCCGGAGGGATCAGGAAGGAATACGGGCAGGGCCGGTTAGTGGTGATCTCTGATCACATCAATCTTCAGGGGCAGAATCCGCTGGTTGGGCCAGAAGACGCGCGCTTTGGTCCACGCTTTATTGACATGACGGAGGCGTATTGCAAAGACTATCGCCGGGCGGCTCTGGATGCAGGCACCAAACTCGGCATTGAGCTGGGCGAAGGCGTGTACGTTGGACTGCTTGGCCCCAGCTACGAAACACCCGCGGAAATCCGTTACCTGCGAACCATTGGCGCCGATCTGGTCGGCATGTCCACGGTTGCTGAAGTGATTGCCGCGCGCCAGGTTGGCATCAAGGTGCTGGCCATTTCATGCGTTACCAACATGGCTGCCGGAATCCTGGAGACGACCATTAACCATGAAGAGGTTCTGGAGACAGGACGCCGCATTGCAGGACAGTTCAAGGATTTATTGCACGAGATCATACCTGCGATTGCCAAGGATGTGGGTCACGTGGCTTTGAGCGATGAAAAAGCCGGCGGCTAAAGCCGGTCTTTTCTTCGGGATGTTTCGACTCTGAGCCGCGACTGCCCGCGCGGCCCTTTGCTCAACATGAAAAGTATTCAACAGCATGGTTGATCTGGATGTCAAATTTTGGAATTTTCTCGCCAGGTCAGGATTTTACGTTCCTGCGGATACAAATGTCCCTAAGCCGACATCGCCAATCACCCGATAGATTTGCGTTGGCAGCTCCGGTGGGGTTTCCGCGATGGTGTAACTTTTCAAAATCAGTGGAAGCGCGTTCTCCATGCGCTCAGTCGAGTTGAAATGCACCGTGCACAGCGCGTCACCCGCGGTGACTCTGTCACCAAGCTTTTTGTGAATGATAATCCCTACCGCCGGCTCCACTGAATCTTCTTTCTTTGCTCTTCCGCCGCCCAGGAGCACTCCAGCGGTGCCAATTTGCTCGCATTCAATGGCTGCCACGAATCCGGAATCGGCACTGGCCAGATCCACATGTTGCTTCGCCTTCGGCAGAATGGAGCTATCATCCACGACTTTCTCATTTCCACCCTGAATTTTTATCATCTGGCGGAATTTTTCTTTGGCCTTTCCGCTACGAAGCATCTCTTCGGCAAGCTCCCGCCCTTCGTCCACAGTTTTTACCCGGTGAACCAGGAGGAACATCCAGGCGGCAAGCGCCAGACACAACTCGCGCAGATCCTTCGGTCCCTTGCCATTCAGCACTTCCAGGCATTCCGCCACTTCAAGAGCATTCCCTACGGCATGTCCCAGCGGCTGACTCATGTCCGTGATCAGTGCGGTAATTTTCTTGCCCAGTCGTTGCCCCGTTTCCACCATCAGCTCAGCCAGAAATACCGCATCTTTTTCTGACTTCATGAACGCGCCGCTGCCGGTTTTCACGTCGAGCACCAGGGCATCAATTCCTTCGGCAAGCTTCTTGCTCATGATGGACGCGCAGATCAGGTAAGGACTTTCCACCGTGCCGGTCACATCGCGCAGAGCGTAAAGCTTCTTGTCAGCAGGCGCGATCTCCGGTGTCTGTCCAATCATGGCAGTACCACAATCGCCGAGAACGCGGCGAAATTCAGTGGTGGAAAGATTGACGTTGAAGCCGGGAATAGATTCCAGCTTGTCGAGCGTGCCGCCGGTGTGTCCCAGCCCGCGACCGCTGATCATGGGCACGTAGACGCCTGCAGCCGCGACCATGGGCGCGAGGACAAGAGACGTTTTATCGCCCACACCGCCGGTGGAATGTTTATCCACCTTGGCCGCGGGCAGCGAGGAAAAATCCATGACCTTCCCCGAGTTCAACATCGACTCGGTTAAAGCGGCCAGCTCCGCGCGCGACATTCCGCGCAGCACCACGGCCATCAGCCAGGCGGACATCTGATAGTCAGGAATGCGGTCGCGCGTATACCCTTCGACAAGGAATTCGATTTCGGCGCGTTGCAGTTCCCCGCCATCGCGCTTTTTACGGATCAAATCAGTGACATGCATTGTGTGTGTCAGGATAAACGTAAACTTCCAGGCCGTAAATCTGAAATGGATACAGCTTGAACCCCTGACAACCGCAGAACCCGTCGTCTCATCAGAACTGCTGAATGCTGGCGATACCGCGAGTTGGAGAGCTCGCGTCTGATCTACCGGGAGGTCCCATGAAATATCGCCGACTATCTAAGGCGTCTATCAACCTCAGCCTGATCGCAGCCCTTCTAACTTTTGTGGCTTTTCTGGCCTTGCCGGCAATGAGTCAAGCCCAGCAGTTGCGCGGCACAGTGGTTGATTCCAACGGCTTCGTAGTTCCGGACGCCGAAGTCACGGCGAAATCCAATACCTCTTCCGTTTCCATACATAGCGTTTCCAATGGAGAGTTTGAGTTTAATAACATCAACCCGCCGGCAGATGTAACGGTGCGTGCAACGGGGTTCGCGGTAGCGATCGCCACATGGAAAGGCGAGCCCTCATTAACCATTACGCTAAAGCCGGGCGCGGTACGGCAGCAGATCGTGGTCACCGCAACCCGCAGCGGAACGCCTCTGGCCGACGTTCCCGCATCCATATCGCGCCTCTCCCTTGCCCAGATCTCTGGGACTCCATCCCTGGAGCTGGATGACATTCTGCGTCAGGTTCCCGGGTTTTCTCTTTTTCGCCGTACCAGTTCCCGCATCGCCAATCCGACTACGCAAGGCGTATCACTACGCGGTCTCGGCGCCAGCGGCGCCAGCCGTGCTCTGGTATTTTTTGACGACATACCGCTGAACGATCCCTTTGGCGGATGGGTTTACTGGGACCGTGTACCAATCACTGACATCGCCGCACTTGAGGCCCTTCGCGGCGGTGGCTCCTCTCTATACGGAAGCGGCGCCCTGGCCGGAGTGGTCGCCGTGGAGCGTCAGAATTTCCGCGACCGCGCCGTCTCGCTCGACTTAACCGAAGGGCAGGAGGGTATTGCAGATGGCAGCGCAACACTTTCTCAACACTTTGGCCCCTGGGGCCTGAATGCTTCAGCGCAGGGCATGCGTTCCGATGGTTATATTCCAGTGCCTTCATCGGTGAGAGGTCTGGTGGATACGCCGGCAAGCCTGCGCTTCGGGACTGGGCGCTTATACGTTGACCGCCAGTTCTCCAGCGGCACCGCGTTCGTCTCTGGAAACCTGTTCAACGAATCACGGAACAACGGTACTGCGTTGCAAACCAATGACACGCGCCTTGCGGAAGGGACGGCGGGGACCAATCTGGCTGTGGCGGGCGGCGCCCTCAGCTTACGCACATATTTCACTGCCCAGCATTTTGATCAGACCTTTTCTTCGATTGCTGCTGACCGGAATTCGGAAAGCCTGGTTCGGGTACAGGCGGTTCCGGCTCAGCAGTTGGGCTTTTCAGCGATATCAGGACAGGGACTGTGGATGCGGGCGGACGGCAACGTTATTTTGGCGCGTTCCTGGAAGACTCACTGCGTGTGACTTCGCGTTTGCGTGTCACGGCGGCAACACGCGTGGACACGTGGAAGAACTACGATGCCCGCTCGCAGAGCGTCACGTTCGCATCCGGGAACTCTTCTCTTACTCCGTTTGCTGATCGCGAGAACGCCGCCTTTTCTCCCTCTCTGGGCGCGGTATTTCAGCTCACGCACCTGGTGGCGCTCACCGGCTCAGCGTACGGCGCTTTTCGTACACCAACATTGAATGAACTTTACCGCGCATTTCGGCTCGGCAACGTTCTCACCCAGGCCAATGACGCGCTGCATCCGGAGCGGCTACGCGGAGCCGAGGGCGGTGTGTCGGTCGGCTCTGGACCCGTTTTCCTTCGCGCCAACTATTTCTGGAACAAGATCCACGACGCGGTCGGCAA
>WNFA01003052.1_pt1 | contig 13896 bp, 14 predicted proteins | sample 5400481 | NCBI WGS metagenome assembly WNFA01 (sample SAMN13153340, study PRJNA577476) | soil metagenome | isolation source: 120 cm saprolite under Douglas fir tree site 2 hole 1 replicate 2 | place: USA:California | collected 2015-04-18 | reverse complement strand
CGAGGTGCTACGTCAAAGATCCAAATGGGCTAATTATAATCTGACAGAATGACGGGTTCGTGATGTCGTTACCGTCCTTCTGGATTCTGTCCAAAGGAAAAAGAAAGAACTCACGTCCAAGCGGAGCTGGCTTACTCGTGCAGCACGACGCTCAAGAGAGAAGTGTTGATCTGAAGACCGCCATTGTATTTGATGAAACCGAGCTTCCTGAATTTGTTCATAAAAAAATTGACCCGCGAGCGCGTTGTGCCGACCATTTCCGCCAGCGTCTCTTGCGATAGATTGGGGAGTACTCCGTGTGGCATGTCTTCTTTACCGTAACGGGCGAGCAATAGAAGAGTACGGGCGAGGCGCTTCTCGCTGGAGTTGAATAGCTGATCGATCAAGTCCTCCTCGATTCGAATGTTCCGTGCCAGCATGAACTCTATGAACCGGTCAGAGAGGCCATGCTCCTCGTGAAGCACCTTGAACATCTCATTCTTCTCAATGACGAGCACAGTGCTAGGTGTTATCGCAGTAGCCGTTCCCATGCGAACGGACTGACCTGCCAGACAGCCTTCACCAAAGAAGTCGCCCGGTCCCAGAATGGCGACCACCGCCTCTTTGCCGACTTCATTAACGACGGTCAGCTTCACACCGCCTTCTTGTAAGTACAGTACGCTCTCAGCGGCATCACCTTGAGAGTAGACGGCCGCCGCTCTTTTGAACTCTGTAACTTTTCTGGCTACATCGGCCGAATCGAGAAAAGCTTGGGCATCGAAGGCAAGCTTCTGCTTGAGTTTTTTGTTGGACTTAGTGATGCTTGACCTCGCGATTGTTCTCATGCAAACCACCGCTTAACCATAATGCTAGCAGAATAATTCGACTAAAAGCAAGATTCGCGATTGGCTAGTACTATGCTTGGTATCAGCGCAGTTCGAATCGGCTGCTCGCTACTTCTTCGATAGCTCGCCCTTGAAATGACTCTCAACATCTTCATGACTAAGCGGGTTTCTTGCTTTGGTCAAGACGACCGAATAGACGACCTCATTACCTGCAAGCTGCGCGGTGATAAATGCCCCGTCTTCCGGCAGTTCTTGGTAGATGAATTTCACCCTTCTGCCGTCTTCAAGTGTTTTGATCCACTCTTCGTCTCGCATGTTCGTAGCTTGTACCTGCAATGTCCTTAATGACCGCTGCGACCTATTCAGTCTTTGGCCTCGTGGCTCTGGGGTGCTTGACACAAACGTGGGCAGCAAACTCTTTGTCACGCTGGGCTTCGTACTTCTGCTTCATTTCATCCAGTGATTCATGAACGGGAGCACCGGAGGGCTTGAACACCCATTTACACTCGGAGCAACCGAAACCCTCAAGGTTCTGGTTTTCAATCCATACCAGCTTGCGCGGCATGGCCGCAGTATACGCTCCTAACCGTGTGTAAAACAGAACAGTATACAGAGGCTGAAACACACTTAAAAAGCGGGCGAAAGTGTCCCATGCCACAAGAATGGACGCTCGGCCTATGCAAAATTGGACATTGGCTCTGGAGCCTTGCCTAACGACAGGAGCTACAGCCGACACCCGTTCGGCAAAGGCTCATGCCATTCTGGCACCGGAAGAGGGCTGCAGCGGACTTCAAACTAAACTTGCGCGCGTGGCGCAAACCATATGTTGACTCTTTGTCAGAGATTGGCTCGGAGAGATTGTTGACAACACTGTCAGCCACAGAAACAGCCGTCTTCCAGCGCCTTTGGGAATTAGTTGCTGGCCAAAACGCACCGGGCCTGTTTTGCGCCCAAGTTGCACCCAGATGCTCAGTTCAGTCGAGCAGCCAGCAGATCGGAGAGTATCGAATCTTTCAAAACGCCGCTGAGCGAAGAATTGTGAACCCGCAATCTCTCCCCATACTCGATGTATCCGAGCTTCTTGAACTTATTCATGAAATAACAGACTCGGCTGCGGGTTGAGCCAATTAACCCCCCGAGCGTCTCCTGAGTAATCTTCGGGATGACCGCAATTGGCTTGCGTATCTTGTCGTAGCGGGCGATTAGCAACAGCGCGCGAGCCAACCGTTCCTCACAGGAGCATAAGTGATGGTCGATTAGGTCCTCTTCAATCCGGATGTTCCGTCCAAGCAAGCAGGCGATGAAATGATCCGAGAACTCATGGCCATTGTGGAGAGCGCGCGTCATCTCTTTCTTTTCGATAACCAGGATCCTGCATCGTGTAATTGCCGTAGCCGTCGCCGTGAGGAAAGTTTGACCCGTCATGCATCCCGCACCAAGGTATGCTCCACGATGAAGAATCGCGAGGACCGTCTCCTTGCCCCGCTTCGACTTAACTGTGACTTTCACTTGCCCTATCTCGATATAGAACACCTCCTTGCCGGCGTCGCCCTGTGAATAGATGGCCTGCCCCTCGCGAAATAGAGCGATAACGCTTTTCGCGGCCATTTTTGTTAGAAATGCCGCCGGTTGAAAAGACCTCTGACGCTGACGAGTCATTGCGGTCTCAAAGACACTGCTTGATCTTGGTGGAGGGCCGTTTTCACGAACAAAGGAGTAGCACACTTGGTCTGGGAGTTTATGTTCGATTTTGGACAGTTTGTCTCGTATTAGCGGACTAGCCCCAGTAATCGGCCCTGGCTGTGGCGGGCTAACTCCTGGTTAGCACGCCTTACCGGACATCCGATAAGAGCGGTTTTAAGAACGGATTGGCGGAGAAACACCGCGTAATGGAAGCAAAACGATAAGAGTATAAATTCCCAAAGTGGTCCCAAACGGAATTTCAGAGAGCGACAAGAAAGCTGCAAGGAGGGCCAGCATGCGTGCTGGCCGTTGATTTGCTAAGAGAGCCAGACCAGCCAAAAGCCCGATGGCACCGCATAAAACCGTTAAGACCACGATGCTTTCATAAACGATGAGAAAATCACGCATCAACGCAAACGGATTAGGTACGCGACTGAGGAGCGCACCAAACATTACCGTGGCTGTTCCGCTAAACAGAACGAGACAAATTCCCATGATGAGGCGGAGAATCCCATATACGAGCCAGCAAACACCCAAGATTCGCCGATGACCACTCAGATTGCCGGCCGCTGATTCATCCAATGACATCTCCGTCTCCCGATTATTGGCTCCACTCTTTTGATCCCTCGCTAGATTAGTAGCTTATTCCTTGGCTTCCGTCTGTCGACTTTGGAACACTCACGACGGAAGGAAGGATAGATGAATGCCGCACAAATTGTGCGGACGCTACGCTATGCGAGAGTATAGCGAGAACGCTAACCTGCGTGTCAGTGGACGATTTGTTCGGCGCTTCGGCTCAACTCCCGGTTAGTCGAGTTATCGGAGGGTGGGCAGCTGCAATCGGCCTAGTTTTCGAGAATGGCGCTTATCGGGCTTGCGCCATTTTAGAAACTCCATTACGCTGGCCCAGTTGCCAGCGGAGCCTTCCCTCCCACCCGCTATTGGTTATGCCACTTGCGATGCAAATTCTTGTGCCCGAAGGACGACGTATGACGCGCAAAAACACTTGGGCGACAGTGACCGCGGCGGCAGTGCTGAGTTTGCCCTTGACTGCCTGCAAGGACACAAAAACCCTGCAAGAGAACGAGCAGTTGAAGGCCCATGTAGCGGAACTTCAGAAAGAGAACGGCGAATTGGGAAACAATCTCGAAACAATGACAGCTGCGCGCGATGCGTTGACGAAAGAGAACGAGGCACTTAAGGCAGAGATTAAGGCCCGGAAAACGAAGCGCTCCGGAACGAAAGCGGCGAGTGGAAAGCGGCGCCGGAGGTAGAGTTCTCGGCAGTCTTAAGGCCCGCGCGTGGTTTCGCGTGCGCGAACCGGTTTCTATTTTCGACGTCAGAAAAGGGAGGTTACGGGCATGAAGACGTTTGAGGTGCAATTCCGCTTTCGAGATCGAAGTGAAGGAACGGTGGAATCGACGGTCAAAGTGGATGCGTCGAGTCTTCCTGGAGGCGTCGCCAAGGCGACACGTGAGTTTGTCAAAGGCTTGGACCGGAAACAAAGATTCGATATGAACAAGAATGGACTCGAAATTACGGCCAAGTCTGCGGGCACAACAGCGGAGGCACAGGCAGAAACATCAGAGAAAACCGCCGCTGGTTGAGAAGCCAGGAGGAGCAGATCGCATTTGTTGCAATCTCGCGCCAGAGTGTCACTTCAGGGTTTCTTTGCCACCCAGATAGACAGGCATCAAGAATTCCACCGCAATTCCGCGGCGGTTATTCCCCAGATCCTCGACGCGCACTACTTTGCCGAGATATTCCCGGTTGAGCGACCCCACTCCATCGGAATAGGGGCACGTCACAAACACGCGCATCCCTTCCTTATAGAACTCGTTCTTTGTCGCAAAATAAACGCTGTCCCGCGAGGTGTTCACCGTTGGCAAGATTTCGTCGAAGTCATGCCGTTGCGGGTCGGAGGGTCTCACGCGAACTGTTTGTGGAAGCCGGAGGCGTCCTTTGCGGCGACGTTCCGGACCGGTCAATCGCGCCATAGTTGAGTGCAAGCATACCTCAGCTGGCCAGAAACGGTTCCAATGATCGCGCGCTGGTTCGCCATCCACGGCACATTTCCCTTTCCGCTCTCGATTGCCAAATTCACGCGCGCAGGGGAATCCATCTCCACTTTCACGAAACAAAAGGCAGGCCAGCCTCGTTACTACTTCCAGAAGCCCTGCAGGCGCGGGTGTGTACTTGAAAGGGGTGTCCCATGATCAGCTTCTGGCAAGACATTCGCTACGGATTGCGTGTTCTTTCAAAGAATCCTGGCTTCACCGCCATCGCCATCTTGACGCTGGCTCTGGGAATTGGCGCGAACACCGCGCTTTTCTCCGTCGTCAACGGGGTCCTGCTCAATCCGCTGCCGTTTGCGAATCCCGACGAACTCGTTGCTGTTTACACCAAGTCGCCCAACTTTCAGGAAAGCTCTATCTCTTATCCCAACTTCCTCGATTGGCAGAGAGACAGCCACTCCTTCGCTTCGTTGTGTGCGTTCCGGTCCGACGATTTCAATATGACTGGCGCCGGCGAACCGGAGCGCGTCCACACGCACATGATTTCAGCGGAATTTTTCACCGCCATCGGCATGCATCCGCTGCTTGGACGCGCATTTCGTGCCGAGGAAGACAAGGCTGGCGCGGGCCCCGTCGCCATCCTCGGCGACGGACTATGGAACCGCAAATTTGGCTCCGCGCAAGAAGTATTGGGAAAGAACATTACGCTGAACGGCAAAGCCTACACGATCGTTGGGGTTGCCGCCGGCCACATCACCGGGCTGAGCAACACGGATATTTTCGTGCCCATCGGCCAGTGGAACGATCCCACATTTCTCGACCGCCGCATCAGCATGGGCATGAATTCGATCGGGAGACTCAAGCCCGGCGTCACCATCGAGCAAGCGCGCGCCGAGATGAACCGCATCGCAGAAAATCTCGCAAGTGCTTATCCTGAAGCCAACAAGGGATCGGGAATCTCCTTGATTCCGCTCAAGACCGACGTCGTTGGCAACGTGAAGGGAATTCTGCTGGTGCTCCTCGGCGCGGTCAGTTTCGTGCTCTTGATCGCGTGCGCCAACGTTGCCAACCTGCTGCTCGCTCGTTCTACAGGCCGCGCGCGCGAATTTGCGATTCGCGCGGCGCTCGGCGCCAGTCCTGCGCGCGTGATCCGCCAATTGCTTACGGAGAGCGTCCTGCTTGGCATTGCCGGAGGTTGCATCGGTCTTCTCCTGGCAAAGCTGGGTGTGCAGGTACTCGTTGCCGCTTTGTCAGGAAGCTTGCCGCGCGCGGAAGAGATCGCGCTCGACGGCCACGTGCTTTCATATACACTCGGCATTTCCATTTTGACCGGCATTGTGTTCGGCTTGATTCCTGCGCTCAAGACTCTGAGTCCACAGACTCACGAAACGTTGAAGGAAGGTGGCCGGGGCTCAAGCGGCGCGCGCCATCGCACGCAAAGTGTTTTCATCGTCGTCGAAATGGCCATGGCTGTGGTCCTGCTCATCGGCGCAGGACTGATGATTCGCACCCTCTCGGCGCTGGGCAATATCAATCCGGGCTTCGATCCGCGCAACGTTCTCACTTTCAGCATTTCTTCAACTTCGAACGCGGGCTTCACGGCCTACCAGCTCCGCGCCATGTACCGCGAGACGCTGCGGCAACTGGAGAGCATTCGCGGCGTGGAAAGGGTTTCTCTGATGGGCGGCTCGCTGCCGATGACCGGAGATTCCGAGATTCCTTTCTGGCTGGAAGGTCAAGCCAAGCCGGCCAATGATAACGACATGCCATTCGCGCTTTTTTATCTTGTCAATTCCGGCTACCACCAGGCGATGCGCATTCCTGTGGAGCGCGGTCGCACCTTCACGGAGCAGGATAACGAACACGGACCAGCAGTGGCGTTGATCGACGCCAGTTTCGCGCGCAAATATTTTCCGAATCAGGATCCGATCGGAAAACATCTCAACCTTGGATTGTTCGATACACAGCCGGAAATCGTTGGAGTTGTCGGCCACGTCGAGCACTGGGGTTTGGGTTCGCGGGAACATCAGAATCTGCAGGCCCAGCTTTATCTGCCGGTTTGGCAGGTGCCGGACCGATTCTGGCCGCTTCTGGCAAATGGCAGCGGGTACGTCGCCCGCACGACTGGCGCGGCACCGGAGCTCGCAAGCGCCATCCGCCAGGCTGCCGAAAAAGTAGTGAGCAGCGCCGCTCTTTACGATGTCCGGCCGATGGGAGAAATCGTCGCCCGCTCGATTTCGACGCAGCGGCTGACTATGTTCCTGCTCAGCGTTTTTTCGGCGCTCGCGCTCATTCTTTCTGCGGTCGGCATCTACGGCGTGATTTCCTATTTGACCAGCCAGCGAACCCACGAAATTGGGGTCCGTGTGGCGCTTGGGGCTTCGCGACAGGATGTCCTTCGTCTGGTGCTGGGGGAGGGGATGCGCATCACTCTGGTGGGTGTCGCGATCGGCATCGCCGCCGCGTTTGGCTTGACGCGCCTCATCACCACGCTGATCTACGGAGTCGGCGCCTCCGATCCGCTCACGTTCGCGGCCGTGGCTGTTTTGCTCTCGGGAGTCGCGCTATTCGCCTGCTATATCCCCGCCCGACGCGCGATGCGCGTCGATCCGATGGTTGCCCTGCGGTACGAGTAAAAATGTGCGACACGATGGCTATTCGAAGCGGAGGGCGGTGACGGGGCTTATGCGGGTGGCACGGCGAGCGGGAATCCAGCAGGCCAGCAGGGCGACGCCGAGAAGAAGAGTGACGACGGCCACGTAGGTGGCGGGGTCGCTAGGTTTGACGCCGTAGAAGAGGTCGGCGAGAAGGCGCGTGCCGGCGAAGGAGACGGCGAGGCCGGCGAGCAAGCCGATGGCGACGATGCCAATGCCCTGGCGCAGAACCATTTTTAGAATATCGCGCGGAGTGGCGCCGATGGCCATGCGAATGCCGATCTCTTGGGTGCGCTGCGCGGCGGCGTAGGAAGCGACGCTATAAACACCAACGACGGCAAGAATCAGCCCGAGCAAACCCATGGCGCCGGTCAATTGCGCGCCGAGACGGAAACGTAAAAACCCATTTATGCCCTGGAGCGCCTGATCCAGGGTTTGCAATTCAGAGATGGCAAGGTTGGGAGCGAGTGCGCGAATTTGCGATTGAACTTGCATCGAGAGGCTTTCTGGAGGAACCGAAGTACGGATATGGAAAGTGCGCAGCGGCAAGTAAGACTGGCTTAGGGGCAGATAGAAGTGCGGCTGAGGCTCTTCGATCACGTCTTTGTACTTGCCGTCTTGGACGATGCCAACTATTTCGATGAAAGGTCCGGAAGCACCTTTGGTACTGAAGCGTTTACCGAGAGGATTCTGATCGGGCCAGAATTTCTTGGCCATGGTTTGGTTGACGACGGCAACGGCGAGAGTCTTCTCCTCGTCGCTCTCGGTAAACGTCCGACCGCTATGCACGGGAATGCGCAAGGTATCAAAATAGCCGGGCGTAACCATGTTGTACTGCACGCTGGGAGGCTGCTTGCCAGGTTCGACAGGATGACCTTCGACGTTTACGGAGTCGAAGCTACTCATGACGCCCATGGGAACGGAAAAAGCCTGGGCGACGGAAACGACGCCCGCGAGAGCGCGCAGGCGTGATTCCAGTTCGCGATAAAAAGCGCGGCCCTGGGCTTCCTGATAACCGATTTGTTGAACGTCGAGGGAGAAATCGAGAACGTTCCCGGGATTCAAGCCAAGATAAATGGTCTGCGCCTTGCCGAGGCTTCGAACGAAAAGGCCGGCGACGATGAGCAGCACCAGCGAACCTGCTATCTGGGCGACGACGAGCGAGTCGCGGACGAATTGACGGCGGCGACTGCCGGAAGAGCCGCGGGCGCCATCATGCAGCACCGAACTGACGTCGCGGCGCGCGACGCGTAGCGCGGGGAAAACACCGACGATCACACCGGTCACAAGAGCCGCACCGAGCGCGAAAAAATAGACCCGCGCGTCGGGCAGAAATCCGAACTGAATCGGCAAGTCCGTGCCGAGAGGAATCGAACTGAGGAATCGCATGGCCCAATAGGCGAGAAGCATGCCGCCGCCCGCGCCGAGAAAAGCAAGCACCAAACTCTCCGTAAGGTATTGCCGGACGAGGCGCAAACGGCCGGCGCCAAGTGCCGCGCGAATGGCCATTTCGCGCTGGCGGGTGGTGGCGCGGACTAACAGGACGTTGGTGACGTTGAAGCAAGCGACGAGAAGAACGAGAGCGGCGAGGGCCATGAAGGCGGCGGCGACCGAGGGGAGAGTATTGTCGGGGTCGGGCTCTGGGCGGGCAAGTTGTTCTGGAAAAGCGCGAATGGAGATTCCTTTGTCGGTATCGGGATGCTGCTCGGCGAGGCGTTGAGCGACAACATTGAGGGAAGTCTGAGCCTGTTTCAAATTCACTCCACGCTTGAGCCTGGCCATAAGTGAGAGCGAACGTTCGGAGCGCTGAGTCCAGGTGTTCTGGGCAAGCTTTTCCTCCTTCGCGGCAATGTTCGCGCTGAGCGGAACGTAGAGGTCCGAATCGACGATGGAGTAAGTGCCGTGAAATTCCTGGGGAGCCACACCGACGATAGTCAGCGGATGGCCGTTGGCCTCAACGTGCTTCCCGATGACGTTCTTGTCGCCGGCGAATCTTTTTTGCCAATACGAATAGCCGAGGACCAGGATGGGATCGGCTCCGGGAGTTTGACCTTCCGTGGGGAGGATCAGGCGCCCGAGCGCAGGCTGAACGCCGAGCATCGAAAAATAGTTGCCGGCAACACGAGTGGTGATGCAATGGTCGCCGCGATTATCGGCGATCAGGCCGGCCAGCGTGACCTGGTAGGCGATGATTTCGCTGAAGGAAATGGATTGATTACGAAGATCCAGATAATCGGGGTAAGAAAAGTTTTGCAGTGCTTTGTCGCCGGCTTGTTGCAAACTGAGGACGGCGAGCTGCTCCGGATGAGGCACCGGCATGGGCCGAAGGAGGAAGCCATTAATCATGCTGAATATAGAGGTGTTGACGGCGATGCCGAGGGAGAGGGTGACGATGGCGATGGCGGCGAACCATGGCGAATTGGAAAGCGCGCGAAAGGCGAAACGGAGATCCTGCCAAAAACTTCCCATCGGGTCACCTCAGTGAATTGATCCTTGAACTTAGGTGCAACGCTGAATCCTATTTAGCTGGAATATGTATCTTACAGAAATCCCGGGGGTTAGGTGAACTCGGCAGGGCCGGAAAAGAACACGATTGCGCGATTTCGGGATGAGTTTGTGGCGGAAACGGACACGTGATTGCTTCAATTCGAATGATCACGAGGAGTGAGATTCGAGGAATTCGAGGCGGTTACCCCAAGGGTCTTCGGCAAAAAAGCGGCGAATGCCGGGGATGGAGGCGTCGTCGGCGACCATGATATTGCGGGAGAGGAGAGCTTGGCGCAGAGTCTCGAGGCTGGTGACAGCGAAGGCGGGATGGGCTTTGCGGGCAGGACGGAAATCGCGGTCCACGCCGATGTGGAGTTGCTGCGGGCCACATTCGAACCAGCAACCACCCCTGGCACGTAATGAGTCGGGCTTGGGAATTTCCCGCATGCCGAGAAGAGCGCCATAGAATTCGCGGGCGGCGACCTCGCACCCTTCGGGAGCAGAGATCTGGATGTGGTCGAGACGTGCGATTCGAAATTTCATGCCCAAGAGAATACCAGCGCGCGGGTGCCTTTGTTCCATCGCGTCGAGGGTAAATCACTGACTTGACGTGTTCTTGCCGCACGGTTAGGCTTTCGATGCGGTAGTTGCGCCGAGAAGTTCGTCGCGGAAAGCCAACGCGAACAGGTACTCGTGGCAGACACGCCTCTTCAGGTCACCGGCCGCCCGACAAAGCAGGAAGAAGCCGCGTCTGTGGTTGACGTATTGGGGGATGCGGCCAAGCGAACAGTGGCCGCCGTTCAGGATTACGCGCTGCTTTCCGGCCGCGCGTTTGTGAACATCTTCACAAGTCCGCACTATTTTCGAGACACTCTGGAGCAAATGGACTTTATCGGCGCGGGGTCGCTGCCGATCATCTTGCTCTCGGGGTTCTTTATCGGTGCGGTGATGGTATTGCAGACCGGGTCGCAATTCATCCGTTTTGGACAGACATCGCTGACAGGTGACGTGGTGGCGATTGCGCTGGTGCGGGAGCTTGGACCGGCGTTCACCGGCTTGCTGGTCACCGGCCGGTGCGCAACGGGGATTGCCTCGGAGCTGGGATCGATGCTGGTGACGGAACAAGTGGACGCCATGCGGGCGATGGGGACGGATCCCAGCCGCAAGCTGGTGGCGCCGCGCTTGCTTGCCGCTCTGCTGATGCTACCGCTACTGACGGCGCTGATGGATTTTATTGGTCTGCTGGGAGGGTGCACGGCGTCCGTGTTTTCGCTGCGACTGGGAGCGGTGGAATTCTGGCGGCGGGCGATTGATGCGCTGGATTTTGCGGATCTGATGCAAGGATTCACGAAGCCGGTGGTATTCGGTTTCATTCTGGCCACCATCGGGTGCTACAAAGGACTGACGGTGCGCGGGGGCACGCAGGGCGTGGGGCGCGCGACGACGTCGGCGGCAGTAGTGGGCTCGGTGCTGATCATCGTGGCAGACGCGTTTTTGACGAAGCTCTCGCTCTATCTTTCCGACAAAATCTTCTGATGCAGGGGCCTGCCCGTTCGAATCTTCCAGGACGATTCGTTTCCGACGTACAGCGCATTTGCCGCTATAATCACGAATAACTTCATGAGTACAACGGCAAAAGACGGAGCAAAGTTCGGACCGGCCATCACGTTTGAAGACGTATGGGTGGGGTTCGACGAGGGTCAAGTGCTGCGGGGAGTGACGTTCCAGGTCCAGGAGCGGGAAACGTTGATCCTGATGGGCGAAACCGGAACGGGAAAAACTCTGACATTGAAGATGGCCGCGGGGTTACTGGCGCCAAACAGCGGGAGCGTCATCGTGCTGGGGAAAGAAGTCTCGGAGATGCGCGAGAGTGAATTGCTGACGTTTCGGCAAAAGGTCGGGTTTGTGTTTCAGGAAGGCGCGCTGTTTGATTCGATGTCGGTAGCGGAAAATGTGGCTTACCGGCTCCGTGAGGAACGGGTCGACGAGGGCGAGATCGAGTCTAGAGTCTTGGAAGTCCTGAGATTCGTCGAGCTGGAGCACACGCTGGATCAATTTCCTTCGGAACTATCGGGCGGGATGAGGCGGCGCGTGTCGATTGCCAGAGCGTTGATCAACCACCCGCCCGTCGTGCTGTACGATTCACCGACGGCAGGGCTCGACCCGGTGACGTCGCAAACGATCATCACACTGATTCTGAGGCTGCGAGACGTGTATGGAGTGACGGCGCTGCTAGCCACGCAGCGATTGCAAGACGGTTTTGCGCTTGCGAATTTTCATTTCGATCCGGAGACGAAACGGGTTGTTCCCAACGCGAAAAATGGCAATGCCGCGGCAGCTGCGAACGCAGCCAGGACGCGCTTCGTGGTGTACAAGGACGGCGGCATTTATTTCGAAGGCGAGCCGAATGAGCTGGCCAACACCGAGGACCCTTATCTCAAACGTTTTCTGGTGTGATTTTGGAGTAGTCTGATTCACAGCAGTGAGGGAGGGAAGCAGCGATGGCGAGTCGAAAACAACTCACATGGACGGAATTGCGCGTTGGCCTCTTCGTGCTGGTGGGGCTGTTTGTACTGGCGGCGGGAATATTCTATGTGACCGGCGGCGGTGGATTTCTGAGCCCGAAGTACCGGTTGAGGACGTATTTGCCGGAAGTAGCGCTTTTGACAAATGGAGCACCAGTGCGATTGGACGGAGTGGAAGTGGGAAACGTGGAATCGATCCAGTTGATGAAGAGGACGCCTAGTAAGGCTCTGGACAAAAGCAAAAACATCGAAGTAGTGATGCGCGTGGACAAGCGATATCAGAGTGACATTCTGACGGATTCTACAGCGAGCCTGGTCACCGAGGGACTTTTGGGCAACCGTTATGTGAGCATCACCCGAGGATTTACGGGAACTCCCATTGGTGACGCTGGCGTGATTCCCGGTGCGGAAGAGAAAGCGATGAAGGAAGTGGTTGAGAGAAGCGCCGAGGTCCTGGGAAACCTGAATGCACTGTCGGAGGAAGTGAGGGACCTGATCCAGGGCGTGCAGGAGGGCAAAGGCTCGCTGGGAAAGTTGTTGACGGATGAGCAAGCGTACAACCATTTGAACAGCATACTGGCGAAGGGCGACGTGATGTTGACCAACATTAAAGAGGGGCAGGGCACGTTGGGGAAGCTGGTGACGTCGGACGAGATGTACACGAAAGTGGATAAAGGATTGGACAACGTGAATGTGATTCTGGCTGATGTGCGGGCACAGAAGGGAACGATCGGAAAACTGATGTACGACCCGACACTGTACGACCAGGCGAAGGAGGCCGTGGCGAACGGGAATGCGATGCTGCGCGACGCGCGTGCCGGAAAGGGCACACTGGGCAAGCTGACGACCGACGACACGCTGTACAACAAGCTGCGGGATACGAGTTCGAATCTGGCATCGGCGACCGCGAAGCTGAATGACAATACGACAACGGCGGGGAAACTCTTCTCCGATCCGAAGTTGTACGACAATTTGGCGGGTTTGACCGGCGATATGCGCTTGCTGATTGGAGATTTCCGGCAGAATCCAAAGAAGTTCCTGCACATCAAGATCACGCTTTTTTAATTTAGACGTGGCTGCTTTGCCGGAAGGAGGCACGTGTGTTGTAATGCCACTGCAACAATCAAGGATTACTGTCCTGAGCGGACTAGCTTCTCTCAATTCAGATGACGGAAACACAAGACGTTGTACAAAAAGCGCCGCGGACCGAACCGGCGAAATCCACCCTTCCGCAACCCGGCCGGCCCGTTCCCAGCCGCGCTTATCCGGGCGCTTTGATCGTGGTGGAAGGAACGGACGGGTCTGGCAAGAGCACGCAGCTGTATTTGCTGAAGAGGTGGCTGGAAATCGGCGGGTACCGGCTGCACTTCACGGAATGGAATTCTTCGCCGCTGGTGAAATCGGCCACGCGGCGCGGCAAACAGCGGCGATTGCTGACCCCGACGACGTTTTCGCTTTTGCATGCGGCGGATTTTGCGGACCGCTGCGAGCGCCAAATCATGCCGTTGTTGCAGGGCGACTACCTGGTGCTTGCGGATCGCTACATTTATACGGCGTTTGCGAGGGATGCGGCGAGGGGCTGCCCGGCTCGATGGCTGCGAAACCTGTACCGGTTTGCGCCGATTCCTGATATTACGTTTTATTTCCGGGCGCCGCTGGACGTGGCGGTGCATCGCATCCTGAGCGGGCGTCCGAAACTGAAATACTA
>WNFA01017897.1_pt1 | contig 13897 bp, 17 predicted proteins | sample 5400481 | NCBI WGS metagenome assembly WNFA01 (sample SAMN13153340, study PRJNA577476) | soil metagenome | isolation source: 120 cm saprolite under Douglas fir tree site 2 hole 1 replicate 2 | place: USA:California | collected 2015-04-18 | reverse complement strand
TAAATAGTACAAGTTGACCCTATTTCGTTTCAGATTTGGGTTGCAGGGGATGAAATGAAACCGCCGCCCCAGGACCAAAGACTTACGACGCGCGACATGATTCGGCTCGTCGCCAGGCTGCTGCGGCCCTATCGCGGCTGGGTGGCGATCGTCCTGATCGCAACTCTGGTCGAGACCGCAATGAGCCTCGCCGCGCCTTGGCCGCTGAAGATCATCCTTGACAACGTGCTCGGCGGGCACAAGCTGCCCCACTGGCTTCACGACTTCGCGAGGTCGATGCCCGGCCATCACGTCGCTCGGATCGCGGCGCTGGCCGCCGCGGTCAGCGTGATCATCGCTGGGCTGGGCGCGCTCGCCTCGTATGTCAACAATTACTACACGGAGAGCGTCGGGCAATGGGTGGCCAATGACCTGCGCCTGTACGTCTACGATCATCTCGAGCATCTGTCGATCTCCTATTACGACACCCACCAGACCTCGGCGCTTCTGAGCACCCTGATCGACGACATCGACACGATCCAGGACTTCGCGTCGTCCTCGACGCTAAGCATCTTGATCGATGTTCTGGCGGTGATCGGGATGCTCTGCTTGATGTTCTGGCTCAACTGGGACTTCGCGCTGGTCGCCGTGGCCGTGGCGCCAATCCTTTTGCTCTTTGTCGCGAGGTTCAGGAAGGAGATCAAAAAGGCGACCCGCGAAGTCCGGCGTCGGCAGAGCGACATCGTGGGTGTCGTGCAGCAGGGGCTCGAGACGATCCGAGTGGTGAATGCATTCGGGCGACAGGAGCTGGAGGAGCGGCACCTGGCGGATGCGAGTCGCGCGGAGATCAAGGCCGCCCTGAAGGCCAGGAGGGTAAAGTCGCTCTTGTCGCCGATCGTCGCGGTGATCGTAGCGCTGTGCGTCGGCTTCGTCCTCTGGCGGGGCAGTTTGCTCGTCCTCACCTCCGCGATGACGGTCGGATCGCTCACCGTCTTCCTTTCCTACCTCAAGGATTTTTTCAAGCCGGTCCGGGACCTCGCCAAGATGAGCGGCACCGTCGCCCAGGCGGCAGTCGGGATGGAACGCGTCTGCGCGATTTTGGATATCGACATGACCATCCCGGAGCGCCCGAACGCTCGTGAGCCGGGAAAGTTCGCTGGCGCGATCACGTTCGATCACGTCGCCTTCGCTTATGATCCGGCGGCTCCGGTGCTGAAGGACGTTAGTTTTTCAATCGAAGCCGGGCAGTTCGTCGGGATCGTGGGGATGACCGGGGGCGGCAAGTCAACGGTCGTGAGCCTGATTCCACGGTTTTACGATCCCACTTCGGGGGCTGTTCTCATCGACCGGGTCGATGTCCGCGACTACAAGCTCCAAGGTCTGCGCGACCAGATCGCCTTCGTCTTGCAGGACACCATCCTCTTGCGCGGGACGGTGCGCGAAAACATCGCCTACGGGCGGCCCGACGCTACCTTGGACGAGATCGTCGAGGCCGCGAAGTTCGCCAGAGCGCACGAGTTCATCACGCGGATGCCGAATGGGTACGATACCCCGGTGGGCGAGAGAGGCGTGACCCTTTCCGGCGGCGAACGGCAGCGGATCGGGATTGCCCGCGCGATCATCCGCAACTCGCCGATCCTGATCCTCGACGAGCCGACGGCTGCTCTCGACAGCGAATCGGAGAAGGTCGTGATCGACGCACTCGAGCGATTGATGAAAGGACGCAGCGTGGTCACCATTGCTCACCGCCTGAGCACGATTCGCGATGCCGACAAGATCATCGTCCTCAAGGACGGCGTGGTTGCGGAGCAAGGCACACACGATCAGCTGGTGGCGCTCGGCGGGGAATACGCGGAGCTGCACCGGATCCAGGTCGGCGCGGTGCCAGCCCGCCGCTCGCCCATGACCGGATAAGAAGGAGCCTCAATGTCCAGATCCCTGCTGGTTCTTCCCGACGACTCTGCAAAGCCCATTCTCGACGCCATCCGAACGGCTACAAAGTCGATCTCCGTGAAGATGTTTGTCTTTTCCGATCCGGCGCTGCTCGAGGCAGTCGTCGCCGCGCGCCGTCGCGGGGTGAAGGTCCGGGTGATGCTAAACCCTGCCCGCCGCAGCGGCGAGGAGGACAACGAGGACACTCGCCAAAAGCTTACCCGTGCCGGAATCGATGTCGTCGACGGCAATCCCGCTTTCGAGCTCACCCACGAAAAGTCGATGGTCGTGGATGAACAGAGCGCATTCGTCAAGTCGCTCAACTGGGCCACCAAGAATCTGACCGAGACTCGCGACTATGCGGTCGTCACCAACCACGCGCGCGAGGTCGGCGAGATCGTCGAGTGCTTCGAAGCCGATTGGCACCGAAAGCGCTTCGATGGCGAGCAAGGCCACCTGATCTGGTGCCCAGGGGGGCGGGACCGATTCTGCCGTTTCATCGAGGAGGCGAGACATTCGTTGTTCGTCCAGAACGAGCGATATCAGGATCTCGTCGTGATCGAGTGCCTGGTGCGAGCGGCGCGCCGAGGGGTGAAACTTCATCTGATGACCCGACCGCCGCACACGCTCAAGAAGGACAAACTGGTCGAAGGCGTTGGTGGCCTTCGGATCATGGATGATGTGGGGATCAAGATTCACAAGCTCAAGCGGCTGAGGCTTCACGGCAAAATGCTCCTCGCCGACGGCGTCGCCGCAATCGTAGGATCGATCAACTTCGCCCCGGGCAGCTTCGACGGCCGTCGTGAGCTGGCGATCGAGGTGCGGGATGACGAGGTCGTGAAGCGCCTCGACAAGGTCGCACGCCACGACTGGAAGCATTCCCACCCACTCGATCTTTCGGACGATGGGATTCTTGCGGACCTGGCCGACCGCGCCGACGTCGCGGAGAAGCTCGCGCTCGTCAAGGGACGTCCCAACGAGAAGCAGAAGCGTCGGAACTAGCCTCGGCGCGTTCTCCCATCGATACTCCACCGGCCGCCGCCTCGACACGCGATAAAGAAAAACACCACGCAGTAGAGGAGGGCCGGTTCTCCCTGATTGACCGCGGGAAAGAATTGCGCGCCGAATTTCAGCTTCCAATGAAACTGGATGTAGGCGACCGCCATGGTCCCACTGGCGAGAAAGGCTGCCCAGCTCGTCAGGACGCCGAGTGCGATGGCGATGCCGCAGGCGAGCTCGATGATTCCACCGAACCAGAGCTGAGTTCCGACCGGGGGCTGGAAGTTCGAGAGCACGCCGAAGAGAATCTGAAGTCCGTGAAACGCGAACATCAACCCCGCGACGACTCGAAGCAGCGTGTAAGCAAACTCGGCCCTTGGCTCCAAAATGCGATGCAGCATGGTCCCGCTAAATTGATTGCCGGAACTTCGGAGATTCGTCATGTGAAGATTTTCGTTCGCGGCCGATCACCAGCTCCCGCCGCTCGAATATATCCCAATGACCGAAGCCCCCCGCGCCGCTTGAGCGGCCACGAGGGGCAGCGACAGGAAGAGACGCGCGTGTCGATCCTACGCTTTTGGATCGAAGAGTACCTTCGAAACAACTTGGCTCGAGAGCTCGAATCCATCGTCCCGGATGCGGTTTTCAGATGAAATCGAGATCGCGCAGTCTCCGGTAGGCTTCAAGGACTTCTGAAACAGGAAGCCAGACTCGACGGCGCAAACCACCGATCGGGCCCCGTTGACGTAGACGACCTGGTTTTTCGCTTGATCGTAGGAGAGGCCCTCGATCTGCTTCCGGATCACTCCTACGATGGCGTCGTCGCCGCTGGATCCAGAGTCGCTGATCTGGATTTCGACCCATGCGCGCCCGAGCTCCCGGTTCACCTCGAAACTGGCATTGATCAATGATGTTTCGCTTACCTGTTCCTTTTCCAGCACCACGAACGGGCTGGCATGAACAACGGCGGGAGCGGCTGTTAACATCAATGCAAAGACAATCGTGTTTCTAAAATTCATTTTGTCCTCCTCAGGGTTATTTGTTTGTACTGTTCTTAAGTATGTGACTCGGTGATTTCAGTTACACCGGAGGCGCTCTTTCAGATAACGTTTTTCGCCTCAGTTCGTACCAAGCCAGCGCGCCGGCGCGGACGGTGTGTATTCCAGGAGCTGCGTGAGATGGAAATTACTCGGCGAGCGTTGTTGCAGGCGGGGGTTGCCACCGCCACAGTCTCCGGCAGGGGAACGGGGAGCTTCGTCGTCGGGAGAATCAAGGCGCTCGCATTCGACGCTTTCCCGCTCTTTGATCCTCGTTCGATCTTTGCCAAGGCTGAGGAACTATTCCCCCGGCAAGGGCGCAGAGCTCAGCAGCGTGTGGCGAACGCGGCAATTCGAATATCAATGGCTGCGCGCGCTCTCCCACCGCTACGCTGATTTCTGGCAAGCGACCGAGGACGCCCTGGTGTTTGCCGCGAAATCGCTGAAGCTCGATCTGACAAGGGCCCAGCGCGATCAGTTGATGGGCATGTATCTAGTCCTTCCGACCTGGCCGGACGTGCCCCAAGCCTTGGGCTCGCTCCGTCAGAGGGGAATCAGACTGGCGATACTGTCGAATGCGACATTGAACATCCTGAACGGGGGCCTTCACAAATCAGGCCTGCAAGGCATGTTTGAGCACGTCCTCAGCACGGACCAAATCAAATCCTACAAGCCCGACCCTCGCGCGTACCAACTCGCCGTCGATGCATTCCAGTTGAGACGAGAGGAGATCGGTTTTGTGGCGTTTGGCGGCTGGGATGTTGCCGGAGCCAAAGCCTTCGGTTTTCCTACCTTCTGGGTCAATCGGCAGCAGGTCCCTCCGGAAGAGCTGGGCGTATCTGCTGATGGTACTGGAACCACGCTTAACGAGCTGCTCAAGTTCTTGGAAGGGTAACCGCGAACAGGCTCCGTCGTATCTCCATCAGGAGAAGAGTGAACCGGAGTCGAAATGGCCAAAAGCCTGTCGAGGATGCCCTGCGAGCGGTATGCTGGATTCTGCCGCTGCTGATAATCGCGACGGCGCACGCAAGTGCGAGTGAGAACGCCGATCGTCTCTTGCTTCACCAGTTAGACCTTTCAATTGCCACTCCCTCGGGCGTCACCGCAGCCATCGCTTACACGCCGACGTTCAGCTTCTTCGACCATCGGTTGAACGCCGGGATTGGCGGGCGCTTTTCCTGCCGGCGCGAGGGATACTCTTACCGTGGACCAGCCTCGCAGCTACGCTCTCAATCTGATGTTCGCTGTCTCGGTACGGCTCTTCGCCGGGCTGGAAGCGGGAATGAACATCGACTTGATCGGGGTCGGTTTCGGTCCTGAGGTGACTGGCCAATATGCCGGCCTCGAGCCCGCCTTGTCCGGAGCGCAGAGGGCCAGCCCTTCCCGCCTCAATCTTTTTCTCTTCGGACGCCACGACTACGGCCAGTTGGACTCAGAATTCTTCGCCGGTTATTGGTGGGGCTCTTGGGGTGTGCGTGCTGGGGTGAGCCATATGAGCACTGAATACACGTCAAGCAGGCCACTTGATGGAAACAATGACCGTTTTCGCGCATCGGCGACGCGCGGCTTCGTCGCTCTTGGATACCGATTTTGAAAGGACGGGCACTTCATGTCATTGAAAGAGGAACTCACCGCGCTGCGCTTGCGGCTCGAAGCAGGACGTAAACCGGAAGTCGTCGCCAAGATGCATCAGGCCGTGGACGAGCTACGGCTGTCCGGTGCGGTAGATCGAGTCTTGAAGGTTGGTGCCAAGGCTCCAGACTTCGTGCTCTTGAATGCTCAGGAGCGCTCGGTCGACTCCAGAGCGCTGCTCGCCCAGGGACCGCTGGTCCTCACCTTCTACCGGGGCCGGTGGTGACCGTATTGCAACGCGGAGCTGGTAGCTCTGCAAAAGATCCTTCCGGAGTTCACCGCGCTCGGTGCGAGCCTGGTCGCGATCTCGCCGCAATTACCCGTCTACAGCCGAGAGCTGATCGAGCGCCGACACCTGACCTTCGAAATCCTGAGCGATCCGGGCAATGAAGTAGCGGCGCGTTTCGGGCTGCGCTGGAGCTTGCCCGACTATCTCCGGGAAACCTACCGCACCTTTCCACTCGATCTCGAGCAGTTCAACGGCGACGCGTCTTGGACGCTGCCGATCCCGGCGCGCTTCGTGATCGACCGGAACCGCATCATTCGAGCGGCGCAGAGCGATCCCGACTACACCAGCCGTCCCGAACCGAGCGATACGCTGGATGCGTTGCGGGCGCTTCGCTGATCGCCTCCTGCGCTTCGCTCACCGGGCTGCATCGCAAAGAGGCTTTGCGGCCGCGCCAAGAATGTGGCGGCCTTTCTTTTCCTGCAAAAACGCCACTACCTGAAGCGCGCTGCGCTTCCACGCTTTGTCCACCGACAGTTGGGTGGAAGCGACGAAATCCTCGGTCGTTTGCCGTTGGACCTCACCCAGTGAACGAAGCTGCCGGACCACGGCCGTGTGGCGAAGCGTGCGTCCTGCGTTTTCGCCTCGTCGCACTTGGCTGGCAAGGCCGCTCTCGGTAATCGCGACCAGAAGCTCGGGAGGATCGGTCTTCGACAGATTTGAAAGCTGGCCCACCGACACCTTCAATTTTGAGGAGAGCTCGCAGCGAGGCGAGAGGGTCATTTCAATTCGAGCCTTCGGTCGGGCCGACGCCTCCGCGACAGACCGGATCGCCTTCGCTTCTTCGCCAACGAATTCGCGCGAACCATCTACCACCATCTGCGGGGTGTAGATCCGGTCGCCGCCGAACGCATTGCTGTACTCTTCCTGCCGAAGAGAGAATTCAGCGGAGGAAAAGGGGTCGGCCCATCCTAGCTGGTTCCAGTAGTCGACGTGAAAGCCCAGAGAGATGATTTGTGCGTTCGGAACGGGCTGGTTGCGCTCGAGCCGCTCGAGCACGGCGTCCGCCGGTGGGCAGCTCGAACAGCCTTCCGAGGTGAAAAGCTCGACGAGCACGGGTGACCTTTCGCCCGCGCGAGCCTCAAGGGAGATCAGAGAAGAAACCAGTGCCAGCCCAAGCGACGATCGAATCATGAAGTCCAATACGCCTCGGATCAACGATCGGTTACCAAGCATGTCCTCCCTCACAACTCTATCCGTCCGCCATCCTCCGCCACTTCGACTCCCCTCAACGCCTGTGCAGCGCGCCGCGATTCCGCGGACAGATGCGTGAGCACCACGCGGCGAGCGCTCCACCCGGGCCTCAGGCGAGCGATGTCCTCCACGCTCAAGTGCAGCGCCTGCGCCGGCTTTTCGAGCGTGCATTCACAGATGAAGAGATCCGCCTCTTCCGCGACCTCTGCCAGTGGAGCGAGGGCGCCGGTATCCCCGCTGAATGCAATGACTTTGCCCTCGCTCTCCACCCGAAGACAGAGTGCCGTCCCGTCCGTCATGTGGTGGGCTGCAAACGCCCGGATGGTCCGCCCGAGAACGAGGATCGACTGACCAGGTTTCAGCGCGTGGTAGTCGAGCGGAAAAGGCCAGTCGTCCGGATTGGACTCCGGATAGAGCGCCAGCAACAGATCTCTGATCCGGGCCTTGAGCGGCGGAGGGCCGACTAGATGGAAAGCCGATTTCCTCCCCTCCTCGTCTCGCGCCCCGAGCAAAAGAAATGGCAGGCCCCCAAAATGGTCGCCGTGCAAGTGGCTCACCGCCGCCATCCCAATCGTGCTCGGGTCGATGCCCTCACGCTTGAGACGGTAAGGAGTTGTTGCGCCACATTCGAGGAGCCATCGACCGCCCTGGTCTTCGATCAGAACGGCGCTCTGCGCTCGTCCGGCACCCGAAAAGGCGTTCCCGGTACCGAGAAACGTTACGCGCATGTCGGCACCCCGATTCGGTCTTCGGCGGTGAGTCGATTGCGAATCTCATCGGCAATCCTCTGCGCCACGGCCAATTCGTCGTAACGCGTAGTCTCGACTTCGACGATATCGAAGGCAGCCAGGCCGTGCGCCACCTCCAGCGCCTCCTCGAAACAGGCACCGAGCCTTGCCAGAATCGCCTCGCTCTCGTGGAGGTGGAGCCAATACTCCCGGGGCTGCTGCGCCAGACCCGGAGTCTGGGCGACGCGACGGTGAATTCGATCGAGAGCGACGGCGGCTGGGGTGCGCAGGAATACATAGAGGTCGCGAAACGGCAGGCCGGAAAAGCGGTGGAATGCGACGATCTTTCGCTTGAGCGAGAAACGGCTGAGCGTCGGCCAATAAATGTCACTGTAGATGGCGGGATCGATGATCATGCAGCGAGTGTTAAGAACCAAGGCCGGCTGGAAACGCCGAATCATGTGCGGCTCGAGCCAGCGTTGGTAGGCGATGAAAGCGATTCGGCTCAGTCCGATAAGCCCTCGCCGACGGCTCGCATCAACCCGGCAGAAAACGCGCTCGACGACGTTTGAGATGCGCGGGAAACAGTACTCGCGATCCGCGCCTTGCTGAACGAACGCATCCCGGCCCGGCTTGCAGATGCGGCCCTCCGCTGAGAGCTGCTGGATCGCTCTGAGCGTCGTCGAGCTCTTCCCTGAGCCGTCAATTCCAACCACAGAGACGCGCAGAGGTCGGCTACTCACGGCTTCTAGTTATTGAGAAGGCAGGAAAAGGCAAGATAGTGATACTGCTTTCATTTCTAGAGCTCACTGTCTCCAGCAGTGGAACGCACTCCACTAAGTAGACGCTCACGACTGGGGTGCTGATGCGCAAGCCACTGACTTAGACGTGTCCTGTGCTCCGAGCAACACGGGTTCGCTCCCGCTGCTCCCTCGAGCGACAACACTCATTCGCGATCTGAGACGCATACGGCGTCTGGAAACCCACCACAGAGCAGGATTCGGACGAACCGGCACAAAAAATGTACCGTTTTGTCCAAAACCTCGTTCTCCCGGCATGAAAAAGCAGGACTTCCAGATCCAACACGTCGCCAAGACACAGAACGGGGTCATTTCATGGCGTCAGCTTCAGCACCTGAGCTTCAAGCGGTGGCAAATCAAGCGGCGGGTACACTCGGGCGAATGGATTCGGGAACTGCCCGGAGTATGGCGATTGAGTTGGGCAGAGCCGACCTGGATGCAGAAGGTCTGGTGTGCTTCGCTATGGGGCGGAACCGACGCGTTGATCTCGCATCGCGCGGCGGCGCGGCTGTGGGAACTGGACGGCATAGAGTCGGAGGGAGTCGAATTGATCGCTCCGAATCGGTTGCGAACGAAACCGGGATGGCTTTGCACCCACCAGACATCTCTCGTACCGAGGGAAGTGCGGCGTACCAAGAACGGAGTGCCATTGACCTCGCCATCGCGCACCTTGGTGGATTTGGCAGGCGCGGTTAATGAGGAGACGCTTCAGCGGGCGCTGGAGCACGCGATTCGTCGCAAAATCGTCTCGCTTCCCGCAATCCGACGGATTCTGCGATTCACGCCGGCGCGCGGCAAAGCGGGCACCGGTACTTTGGGGCGGTTGCTCGATGGAGGTGTTTGGAGCATCGAAACACAATCTGAACTGGAACGAAGCGCGCTCGCGCTCTTTCGCCGATTTGGTTTGCCAAAGCCGGAATGTCAGTACACCGTGGTCGGAGGCAATCGACGACTCGGAACCGTCGATTTCGCCTGGCCGCGTGCCAGGGTGATCGTCGAAGCAGAAGGCTTTCAATTTCATTCAGGACGCGAAGCCTGGGAACACGACATCGCTCGATACAACAGGCTCGCGTTGCAGGGATGGACAGTGTTGCGACTTACCTACGGCGACATCCAGGAGGGCGCCGAGGATTTTGTAAGCTCCCTTTCAAGCGCTCTCGAGGGGTACCAACGGCGAACCACGCGTCGCAGAGACGTGCAGGAGATGTAAGGCCCGCTCATGTCCTGCGGGTACGTTCGTCCAAGAGCTCGAACACCAGGATATTGCCGACTGCCAGTTTCGGCCGACCCACCGAGGCGAACCAGAACTCGTTGAACTTGTGGACAACTCGCTTGAGCGCGCGCCCCTGCAGATGGGTGTACAGCTCGGTGAATTGACCCGCGAAGCGGTCAACCAGCCGCAGACCGTGCTCCTCACAGAAGCGCACCAGAAAGTCGATGTCCTGGATGCGCAGCATCAGGCGGCTAGACCCGTCGCCAACCCACTCCTCGGATCCTCGCGGCGTCGCGGTCCTTTCATTCAGCGGGCGCCTCAGAATTCGCTTGGCGAGCCGCGCCAGTCTTTCACCTTGAACGTGAAGGGAATGCGCGTTGTTCTCCATCACCACCAACTTCCCACCTGGCTTGAGCACCCGAATCAGCTCGCCCAGAGCCACTTCGAGTCGAGGCACGTGCATCAGCACGCCCCAACAGTGTACGTAATCGAAAGATCCGTCCGAAAACGGAAGCTCGAGTAGATCTCCACGTTCCAGCCGGATGCGGTCTTCCATACCGGCGCGTCGGATCGTTGCCGCAGCCCGCTGGAGCGCTGCGTCCGAAAGGTCCAGCGCCGTTACCTGAACTCCGCTTTTCGCGAGTCGGACCGCGTGGAAACAGTAACCACAGCCCGCGTCAAGCAGCGTCTGATCGGGCTTGGGAGACAAAATCCCGACGATGCGCTCAAAGATCTGGTCGTACAGCCGATCGAGATCCGGATTGAGATAAATGGATTCCCACTGCTCATGGATCTCCGGTTCGCGCAGGTCGACCCGGGATTTCCCTTTCGCGGTGTTCATCGAGGCGGCGATTCTTCGCAACGTACTTTGACGCATCGCCGGATCCAAGGCCACGGTAGAGGTCTTGCCGGGGGATGGTCGCTATCCTGCCCAAAGATGGAGGACCGCTGGTAGATTGCGCCTGATGAACGACAAGGTAATCGTGATCACCGGGGCATCTTCAGGGATCGGCGCAGCCGTCGCCCGACGGGTCGGACAGATGGGCGCATCGCTGGTTTTGGCGGCCCGAATCCCCGGGCGCTCGCAGTGGTGGCGGATGTCACCAGACGCGCCGAAGTAGAGGGAATCGTCACCGCATCGCTCGGTCGCTTTGGTCGGATTGACGTGTGGATCAACAACGCCGGTCGAGGCATTACCCGGCAGGTCGCTGAGCTGACCGATGAAGATCTCGACGAAATGATGCGGGTGAACGTGAAGTCGGCGCTCTACGGTATGCAGGCGGTGCTGCCTCACATGAAGGAACGGAAGCGCGGCCACATCATCAATATCTCTTCGGTGTTGTCGCGTATCCCGTTCGCTTCGATCCGCTCCGCCTATAGCGCCTCCAAGCACGCGCTGATGTCGCTCACCGCCAACCTACGCGTGGACCTTCGCGCGGAGTTTCCAGACATCCATGTGTCGTCCGTGCTGCCGGGCGCAGTGGCGACCGAGTTCGGATTGAACGCGCGATACGGAGGACCGGATTCGCGGCAGTTGCCACACGCCCAGCCGGTCGAGGAGGTCGTCGAGGTGATCGCGGATTTCGCCCAGCCGGTCGAGGAGGTCGTCGAGGTGATCGCGGATTTGATCCAGCATCCTCGCGCCGAGGTCTACACTCGACCGATCTACCGACAACAGGTAGGCGCCTACTACACGGCCGAGGACGTCGCGACGATCGAGTCCCAGCCACCCTTCGTGACCCCGAAACGGTAGACCGATAACAGAGCGAACGGGATATCCGTTCGCTCCGATCAGATCCGTTCGTCTACGTACCATCCGTCGCGTTCGCGCGGATGAGCGTCGTGCCTGGGCTTTGGACGCCGCTGTGGACCACGGGGTGGAAGCCGCCATTGACGGTGGCGTTGCCGGTCTGGTCCAGATCATAGTCCCCGCCCTGCACCGGACCAACGTCGAAGAACGAATAGCCAAGCGGAATCGTGCCGTCATTGAAGAACGGGAAATGGGCCCCGTCTACTTGCCGAATCAGGATTGCTGCATAGAAAATGTCGTCAACGTTCAAGTCGACGGGGGTGTCCAGCGTGATGGTGATGAGGTCCCCTGGGACGGAATTAATTGTCGTTTCCGTTGTGGAAAGGCGAACCAGTCCACCACCGGCAGTCGGATCGTGGAGGTCGAACCCCTGATAGATCACGGCGTCGACGGTTAGGTTCGTGTAGAGCTCGCCGATCGGAAATTCGACTGAAACGATGTGTGTCCCGCCGGCCACTACCTGAAACGCGTTGGCCACCCAATTGTCCTCGGTCTCGACGCCCTCGCTATCGTTGAAGCGCTCGGTAAACGCTCCGTTGTCCCATGTGTAGTGAACCTGGGCGCGAGCAACCGACGCGTGGCTCATCAGCGCCGCGAAAGCCACCCCTACCAGTACTGCGAACACTCTTACCCTCAATTGTCGCTTCATCGAACTCCCTCCAAAGAAGAAAACCATGGTGAACAAATTACAAGTCACAAGACAAACGAAGTCACGAATGATCGAGCTTTCGATTTAGTCTGGTGCACCCCCTTGCTCGGAATGAATCCTCTATACCGAATCCACCCCCGCGGACAAGAGACGAAAGCAAAATGGTCGAACCCTGAAAAGAAGGAAAAGCCAGCGCTAGATGAAGAACGCTTTCAGCTCCAGAAAGGCTTCCTCGGGCAATTCTTCGGCGACATAATGCCCGCAATCCAGCGCATGGCCGTGCACGTTGACCGCTACTTCCCCCCAGTCTCGGACCGGCGAAAAACAGCGTTCAATCAGGCCTCGCTTGCCCCACAGCACGAGCATCGGGCAAGAGATCTTCTGTCCTGCTTGAACGTCCTCGAGATCGTACTCGAGATCAATGCTCGCCGATGCCCGATAATCTTCGCAACTGGCGTGAATCATTTCGGGCGTAAAGCACCGCAAATACTCGCTTAGCGCTTCAGGGGTGAACGGGGAGAGGCCCGCGCTGCCGCTGCCGAGCTTCTTCAGCAAGTAAAACTTCGGATCGGCGCCGATCAGTCTCTCCGGCAGGGGTTTTGGCTGGATTAGAAAAAACCAGTGATAGTAACCCTGTGCGAATTCACGGTTGGTGCTTTCGTACATTTTCTTGGTCGGTGAAATGTCGAGCACGGCGAGTTTCATAACCCGATCGGGATGATCGACAGCCAGCCGATGCGCCACACGCCCCCCGCGATCGTGACCTGCGAGGTAGAATCGGTCGAACCCGAGCTGACGCATCATGCTGTCTCCGTAGCCGCGAAGGTCGGCCGCCACGACGGTAAAGTGCTCTGCCAGACGCGGAGCAACTTTGTGCCACATCACGTGCAATTGCGGATAGCCGTGCAACAACAATAGCGGCGGTCCCTGCCCTCCAACCCGGGCCTGGATCGTGACTTCGCCGGTCTCCGCCCGCACCTGTCGGAAGCCTTCAAACATCGGGTTTGCTAGGGGCACTGGGGCGCCGGCGGCCGATGATTGCCGACCAGCGGATGAGCAGCACCCGCTCCGCGTGCTGGTTGAACAACTCGCCCAGGCAGGTGAGCGCGCCGCGGTCGGCATGCTTCGTGGATGGACGGGTGCCCAAAACCGTCAGCCGTCCGCGAAGCGTGTCGTTGGGTCGCACCGGTTTAAGCCAGCGAAGCTCGTCGAGGCCAGCCGCTCCCATGCTCGCCACATCGTGGATCAAGCCGCGGACGAGCATGCCCATGAAGAGCGAGCCGGTGTGCCATCCACTGGCGATCAGCCCGCCGTAAATCGACCGTTTGGCCGCTTCAGCGTCAATGTGAAAAAGTTGGGCGTCGAAGCGCCGCGCGAAGTCGAGAATCTCCTGCTCGCGAATCGTCTCCTCGCCTAATTCGAATACCTGACCTTCGCTGAAGTCTTCCAAGTATCGCATTTCGATTTTATCCAATAACCTCCCAGATCTCGCGCTTCAGGGATGAAAAGTTTCCGGCGAATCTCGTCTCGAGTGAGCGAGGACGCGGTAAGCGCACCGCGAACTGCTGCTTGACGCGGCCCGGACGCGGCGAGAGCACGACGATTCGATCCGCGAGATAGACAGCTTCCTCCACGTCG
>WNFA01003046.1_pt1 | contig 13911 bp, 11 predicted proteins | sample 5400481 | NCBI WGS metagenome assembly WNFA01 (sample SAMN13153340, study PRJNA577476) | soil metagenome | isolation source: 120 cm saprolite under Douglas fir tree site 2 hole 1 replicate 2 | place: USA:California | collected 2015-04-18 | reverse complement strand
TGCAAAAGACGGGCGAGGCAGCATGGTCAAGGCGGGAATCGCCGCCATTCCCATCAGCAGCTTGCGGCGAAATGCCGACTGCAGCCCCTGTTTGTTGTCGTCTGACATATTCACCCCATTGCTGTTCGAGTACGCGTGAGTGGCGGGGTTGAGGATTGCTGAAATTGTGCAGTGCACAGATACGCAAGATCGCGTATATTGCACCGCAAAATAGCGACGTAGGTTTTCGTTCGGGTTTTCCGGCGGGGTCAGGAGTGCAGAAGTGGCAGGGCGGCAGCGGATAGACCGCGTCAGGCGCCAGTATAATCAATGGGTTGCCAACCAGACGCTGGAAGACTACGCGCTGCGCTTCACGGCCAAAAGCGCGCGGCGCTGGTCCGCCGCCCGGGTCGCCAACACCGCTCTGGGCGCGATCTCGTTCCTGGCCCTGGAGGCGATCGGCGGCACCATTACCCTTAACTATGGCGTGACCAACGCCGCCGCGGCCATCCTCGTCGTCAGCGTCATTATCTTCTGCTGCGGTTTGCCGATCGCCTATCATGCCGCCAAATGCGGCATCGACATCGATCTGTTAACGCGCGGGGCGGGCTTCGGCTACATCGGCTCGACCATCACGTCGCTGATCTACGCGTCCTTCACCTTCATCTTCTTTGCGATCGAGGCGGTCATTCTCGCAACCGCGCTGGAGATGTGCTTCGGAATCCCGCGTCCCCTCGGCTATCTCATCAGCGCCGTCGTCATCATCCCGCTGGTGACGCACGGCATCACGCTGATCAGCCGCTTCCAATTGTGGACGCAGCCGGTCTGGATCATCCTTCACATCCTCCCCTTTGCGGCGATCGCCTATGCCAATCCCTACTCCTTTGCGGAGTGGACCAAATTTCCCGGCGACCACGGCGATCCCGCGGGTCATCTCGATCTCCTGCTGTTCGGCACCGCCGCGTCGGTGGTGTTCGCGCTGGTGGCGCAGATCGGCGAACAGGTTGACTTCCTGCGCTTCCTGCCGCGCGACCGGCGAACCTCGAAGAGGTCGTGGTGGATTGCGCTGCTCAGCGCCGGTCCGGGCTGGATCATTCTCGGCGCGCTCAAGCTATTGGCCGGATCGTTCCTCGCTTACTTCGCGCTCAACCACGGCGTCTCCGCCGAGCATGCGGCCGAACCCGCGCACATGTATCTCGAGGCTTTTCGCTACGTGCTGTCGCAACCGGATCTCGCATTGGCGTTGACCGGCACCTTTGTGATCCTCTCGCAGTTGAAGATCAACGTCACCAACGCCTATGCCGGCTCGATCGCATGGTCGAACTTCTTTTCCCGCCTGACCCACAGCCATCCGGGGCGTGTGGTCTGGCTGGTTTTCAACGTGATCGTCGCGCTGCTGCTGATGGAGATCGGCGTCTACAAGGCGCTCGAGCAGACGCTGGCGCTTTACTCCAACGTCGCCATCGCCTGGGTCGGAGCGCTGGTCTCCGATCTCGTCGTCAACAAACCGCTCGGCTTGCGCCCGCCCCACATGGAGTTCAAGCGCGCGCATCTCTACGACATCAATCCGGTCGGCGTCGGCGCGATGACGATCGCGACGGTCGTCTCGATCAGCGCGTTTTATGGGCTGTTCGGACCGACCGCGAAGGCGCTGGCGCCGTTCGTGGCGCTGATCGTTGCCTTCGTTACCGCACCCCTGATCGCCTATGCGACCGACGGGAAATATTACATCGCGCGCAAGCCGAAGCGCAGCTGGCAGAATCTCGAAGCGATCCCGTGCTGCATTTGCGAACATTCGTTTGAGCCTGAAGACATGGCGTCCTGTACCGCCTATGCCGGTCCGATCTGCTCGCTGTGCTGTTCGCTCGACGCAAGGTGCCATGATCTCTGCAAGCCGCATGCGCGGATCCAGACGCAGGTCGCCGAGACCCTCGGCAAACTGTTGCCGCAGCCGATCTACGCGCGGATCAATTCGCAACTCGGACACTATCTCGGCGTCTTCATCGTATCCGCCGGCCTGGTCGGACTGACGCTCGGCATGATCTATCTGCAGACATCGGCGACAGTACACGTCGACAATTTGCAGCTATCCGACGTGCTCTGGAAGGTATTCTTCGCGCTGACGATTATCATTGGCGTCGTCGCCTGGCTGTTCGTGCTGGCACAGCAGAGCCGGCGCGCGGCGGAAGAAGAAACCCGGCGGCAGACTGCGCTGCTGATCCAGGAAATCGACGCCCACAAGCGTACCGACGCCGAGTTGCAGCGCGCCAAGGAAGTCGCCGAATCGGCCAATCTCGCCAAGAGCCGATATGTCGTTGGGCTAAGCCATGAACTGCGGTCGCCGCTGAATGCCATCTCCGGCTACGCTCAATTGCTGGAGCAGGATTCCAGTCTGCTGCCCAAACCGCGCGATCAGGTGCGCGTGGTACGCCGCAGCGCCGATCATCTGTCCGGGCTGATCGATGGTATTCTCGACATTTCGAAAATCGAGGCGGGCCGGCTGTACCTGTCGCGGGACGAGGTTCGCCTGAGCGAATTCCTCGATCAACTCGTTGGAATGTTCCGTCTCCAGGCCGCTGCCAAGGGCATCGATTTCATCTTCAAGCGGCCGACCGTGTTGCCCGTCGTGGTATTCGCCGACGAAAAGCGGCTGCGCCAGATCCTGATCAATCTGCTGTCGAACGCCATCAAATTCACGCAACGCGGCAGCGTGCAATTCGTCGTTCACTATCGCAGTCCCGTCGCCGAGTTTGAAGTGATCGATAGCGGTCCGGGGATTCAGGCGACCGACCTCGAGCGGATCTTCGCACCGTTCGAGCGCGGCGCTTTGGGCGTCTCGCAGCCGCAGACCGGAACCGGTCTCGGCCTGACCATCAGCCGACTACTTGCCGGCGTGATGGGCGGCGACATCCAGGTGGCCAGCGCCGTCGGAACCGGCAGCACCTTCCGGGTGAAAATCCTGCTGTCGGAAGTTACCCATCCGACGCGAATTGCGCCGGTGGATGCTCCGTTCTTTGGCTACCATGGTCCTCGCAAGACGATCCTGATCACCGACGATGATCCCGTACAGCGCGATCTGTTGCGCGAAGTGCTGACGCCGCTGGGCTTTATCCTTCTGAGCGCGCCCGACGGACCCGGCTGTCTCGCGCTCGCCCAGCATTGCCGGCCCGATCTGTTCCTGCTCGACATCTCGATGTCGGGCATGGACGGCTGGACCGTCGCGGAGACGCTGCGTTCGACCGGCCATCGCCAGGCCCGCATCCTGATGGTTTCGGCAAGCGCATTGGAGGCGCATGGCACGCCGCTAGCGCAGCCGTTTCACGATGGCTATCTGATGAAACCGATCGATATCCCGCGGCTACTGGAATTGATCCGCCAGCTGCTGCGGATCGAATGGCAATATGAAACCGATCAAGTTGCCGTGCCGCACTGGAAGCCGGACAGCGGCTCACGGCCACCGGTAAAGCATGTCGAGGAACTCATCGGTCTTGGACAAATGGGTTACATTCGCGCGATTCAGGTGAAGCTCGATGAGATAGGAACCGATTATCCCGAGCATACCGACTTCGTCTCGCAAATGCGCATCCTGATCGACCGCTTCGACCTCGATCAGTACATGGCAACCCTGAAGACACTGCACAGCTATGATCACTGAATCCAAGAAGCGCGACGTCGCGCTCGTCATCGACGATTCGCCGGAAACGCTGCGGCTGCTGACCGACGCGCTCGACGGCGCCGGAATGACGGTCATGGTCGCGATGGACGGCGCCGCGGCGATGCGGATCGTCGAACAGATCACGCCGGACATCGTTCTGCTGGACGCCGTCATGCCCGGCATGGACGGCTTTGAAACATGCCGGCGTCTCAAGCGCGACGCCGGCTTGAGCAATGTGCCCGTCATCTTCATGACCGGCCTGGCGGAGACCGAACACATTGTGCGCGGCCTTGAAGCAGGCGGCGTCGATTACGTGACCAAGCCCATTGTCATCGAGGAAATGCTGGCGCGGATCAGGGTTCATCTTGCCAATGCCAGGCTGACCCAAAGCGCCCGCGCGGCGCTCGACGTGTCCGGGCGGTATCTTCTCGCGGTAAGCCGGCAAGGCAAGATCATGTGGGCAACACCGCAGGCGCAGAAATTACTGTCGGATAAGCTCGCCGCCGCCGGGGCCGACGACGAACTCGCGCTGCCGCAGCCGATGCTGGAGTGGCTCGAGCAGGCTCAAAAGGGCAAGGCCGGATCGAAAACCACGGCCATGGCGTCGTTTCCGGACGACGAGCAGCTGCGGCTGCAGTATATGGGCAAACTTGGTCCGAATGAGTTCCTGTTGCGGCTGGCAAAAGATACCAGCACCCATCTGCCCGCGGAATTTTCCAGTGAACTCGGATTGACCACCCGTGAGGGCGAGGTGCTGTCGTGGTTGTCCAAGGGGAAAACCAATCGGGACATCGCGCAGATCCTCGGCCTCAGCCCAAGAACGGTGGATAAGCATCTCGAGCAAATCTACGCCAAACTCGGCGTCGAGAACCGCACGGCCGCCGCCGCCATCGCCACCAGCACGAGCCGGCGCAATTCATAAATCAGGAATTGCGGTCGCCGAGGTTCGGAAAACGACTTCGCGGCCCCTGCCCGCCTCAGAACGCAGCCGTTCCGGGTGCGCAAGCTCATTACCGTCCAATCCTGGCCAAGGTCACTTGTGCAAGATCGCGATTGGCAGTCTAATGATGATTGAGACGTTTGACGAACGTCTGCTTGCGCGCTCCGAGGCTGTGGCGCGCCCATAAGGCGATGCTTGCCGAACCCACTGCGGTGGGAAGGAGGTCTTCGCGCGGGCGGGCGGCCTTCCCCACGCACAATCCGTGGAGATGCGCGTGAACCTCGATGCCTACCGAATCGTATCAGAACCCTTTTATCAGCCTGTGGGCGACGAGATCGCGGTGTTCGAGGCGGCCTTCAGCGAGCGTCTGCCCGTCATGTTGAAGGGACCGACCGGGTGTGGCAAAACCCGATTTGTCGAACACATGGCCTGGCGTCTGAATAAGCCGCTGGTGACCGTCGCCGCGCATGAAGACATGACCGCCTCCGACCTTGCCGGCCGCTATTTGCTGGAGCCGGACGGCACCGTCTGGCACGATGGCCCGCTGACCATGGCGGTCAGATACGGCGCGATCTGCTACCTCGATGAAATCGTCGAAGCCCGGCAGGACACCACGGTCGTGATCCATCCGCTGACGGATGCGCGGCGGATCCTGCCGCTGGAAAAGCACAACGAGATCGTGCCGGCGCACGTCGATTTCCAGCTTACGATCTCCTACAACCCCGGCTACCAGAGCGCGGTTAAGGATCTGAAGGAATCGACCAAGCAGCGTTTCCTGGCGATCGATTTCGGCTATCCGCCGCCGGCCGTCGAAGCCGCCATCGTGGCGCGCGAGGCCGGAACCAATGTCGACCTTGCCGGAACCCTCGTCGCCATCGCGGAGCGGTCCCGCAACCTTCAGGGCCACGGCCTGGACGAAGGCGCCTCGACCCGGATGCTGATCCATGCGGGACGGTTGGTGCGCGCCGGCCTGCCGCTTGAAGCCGCGGTCCGGTCGAGCATCGTCCTGCCGATCACCGACAACCACGATATCCGCGAAGCGCTCAGCGCGGCCATCGAGGCCTGCATACCGTGAGCGCCGCCCTCCGATCGGCGTCGCTGCGGCTGATTTCCGCGCAACCGGAGGGCGCCGTTCGCCGCGTTCATTTGCTGATGCGGCAGCGTGATGCGCTCCGGCCGCTGTTTCGCATCGTTTGGGACAATCTCGCCGCGCGCTTCGATGCCGACGAGCTTGAGGGCTGGGCAGCCGGCGTGCTGGCGCTGGCCGACGTCAATGCCGGCCCATCCTGCCTGGTCGCGTTCTGGGAGCTCAGCCGAAACCAGCCGACCGAAGAAGGCATCGCACCGCTCATCGTGGCCGCGCACACGGCTGCGAATGTTTGCCGCCACGCCGGCGCACAGGGGGCCGCCGCCACCATCGTCTCCGCCGCCGTCGCGCGCCGAATTCTGGGCGCCGACCCGAGCCTCGCGCGCTGGTGGCGGACCATGGACGACCTCGCGCTGCGGGCGCCGGAATCGGTCGAGGCGGCGGCATCACGGATGGGCGAAATCCTGTCGGCGGGCAACATCCATGCCTTCGAGAGCTTCGTCGCAGCCGGCTTGAAGCTGGCGGCCGGCGACAGGCGTAAACGGCTGGCCTTCTTCTCGCTGCAGGATGAGCTTGCGCGGCGACTGGTGGCAAGAGCAACGGCCGGCGTCGGATTCGCCGAGGCCGAGCGCCAGACCAAGGCTTTCGTCACCTCATTGTGGGGCCGGCCGCCGATGTTGCGCAGTTTTCCAAGCGACACCGGCCAGGCGCCACAACGCCGTGCCGGCATCGCAGGACCGCTGATCCGCTTGCCCGAGATCTATCGCGGCGTGCAGGGCGACGCCGCGTACACTTTATATGGAGCCGCGGCGGCGCACGCCCAGGCGCATCTGGTGTTCGGCGGCGCCCGCTTCCCCGTCGGGAGCCTAAAATCGCTTCAGATCGCGCTCGTTACCTTGATCGAGGATGCCCGCATCGAGTTGCTGGCGATGCGCCAGCTGCCGGGATTGCGTAAATTATGGTCGCCCTACCACGTCGCCGTGGCGGCCGGCGTCGCCACGGCCCCGACCCTGCTCGCGCGGCTGGCCAGGGCCTTGTTCGACCGAGCTTACGAGGACGACGACAGTTTTGTCGCCAAGGGGCGCTCGATGTTCGAGGCCCGGCTTCCACGTCTGGAAGACCCGGCCATCAGCCGCGAAACCGGCATGCTGCTGGGCAACGATCTCGGCCAGATGCGCGTGCAGTTCAACGCCAAGACCTACGTCGTCGAACCGGTCTATCGCGACGACGGTCTCGGCCTGTGGGATTTTGGCGAGGACGCGCCCGCCTCCGGCGAAACCCTCGATCTTGCCGTCGACGCGGCACGCGTTGAGCAGCGCGACGATCCGGATCAAACCTCCCTCCATCCCGATGTAGTTGAGAACGATAGCAAGCTCGGCCGGGCGCGGCCCGTCGCGCCGGACCAGCGCGGCATTGTGGTTGCGAAATATCCGGAATGGGATCGCGCGCACGGCGTCGAACGCCCGGAATGGACCACGGTGCGCGAGGTTCTCGCGAGGCCCGGCGATCCGCGCGTCGTGGAAGAGGCGCTCGAACGCGCCGACGTTCTGCGCAACCGGATCAGGCGGCTGGTTCGCGGCGTGCGCGTCGGCCGAACCATCCGGCTGAAGCGGCAACTCGACGGTCATGACCTCGACGTCGATGCCATGCTGGAGGCCGGAATCGCGCTGCGGATGCGTCAGGAGCCCGACCCGCGGGTATTCCGCACGACGAGTTCGAAGCATCGCGATCTTGCGGTTTTGCTGCTGCTCGACATCTCGGCGTCGACGCATGATCGCCTGGCATCCGGCGTCTCTGTTCTCGAGGTCGAGCGCCTGGCAGTCGCGGTTCTCGCCGAAGCCATGAGCGCGCTTGGCGATCCCTTCAGTATGCTGGCGTTCGCCTCGAACGGACGCGACGATGTCGAGATGACGACCGTCAAGAGCTTCAATGAACCCTATGACCGGGTGTGTGTCGGGCGGCTGGCGGCATTGTCATCCGGCCTGTCGACGCGGCTCGGCACCGCGCTTCGCCACGCCGGCGAGTTGATCAGCCACGCCCGCAGCTTTCGAAAACTTGTCATCGTCTTGACCGATGGCGAGCCATCCGACATCGACGTTGCCGATCCGCTCGATCTTGTCGAGGATGCGCGCCGCGCCGCGGTTGGACTGCGGGCACGCGGCATCGATGGCTTCGGCGTGGTCTTGGGATCGAACGCCATGAATTCAGCGATTCGTATTTTCGGACGCGGCAACACCATGCTGGTGCCTCGCGTCGAGGATTTGCCGAGCCGGCTGTCTGAGCTCTATTTCCGGCTGGCGCGACGCTAGATCCGGACCTCGTTTGATCGCTGTTTCACTTGCGGCGCGGCGCCAAATCGACGCCGAGTGCGGCGCGCGCAGCCAGATGGAATGCGGCTTCGATACCACGGATCAGCGTGCCGCTATCCGGCGCCAGCAGTCGCATGGCAAGCCCCGCATGGTTCGGTGCCGCGGTGACGCCGGCAAGACATCCGCATGCATCCACCGCCGCCTCGATCTCCGCGATATCAGCCACTTGATCGGGCGGCGCGATCATGAGAACCGAACCTGCCGCCGCCATTCCGCCAAGCGCGCCGCAGCCTGCGGCGAGCTGTTCGCCGCCAACACTGCCACGGTCGGAGACGAGCGGCGTCCCATTCGGTCCGACGATGCTGGTATCGGTCGAAAATCGCGCGAACGTTCCGCCGCGACCATGCGGATCGTGGGCTGCAAAGCCCTCGGCCATGATCAGGATTGCGCCGGCAGCGACGGTTGCTGTCGTTGCAATGTGGAGATCAGCACCGGGAAACAGGACGTATGGATCAGAAACAATGGCGCAAAAAGCGTTGTCCTTCACCGTCACTGATTGGCACATCGTCGAACCATGCCCTCGCCCATCATGCACCACGGTCGAGGCTTGCGTGGTCAGGTTGAGTGCCGAGCCGGCGCCGACCACAAGATCCAGCGACAGCCGGTCCGCGGCATAGAGCCCGCCGGACGCCGACTGCAGATAAAGCGTCGCGAGATCGGGCCGCATCCGGTCGAGTTGAAAGGCGCGCGTGACGTGAAACGGGTATCCGACATGCTGGCGACGGAGCACGGTCCGTCCGCCGGCGCGTTCGGCAACCAAGCGAACTTCCGCCTTGCGGCCGGCCTCAAACCTTGAAAAGGACTGCGGCAAGAATTGCATCGGCAACCGTCTCGATTCCAACGCCGGATCGCGCGTTGGTCGCGATCACCGGCCGGCCGGCGCGGACACGCCCGGCCTCGGCGAGCATCGGCGCGAGTTCGACGCCAACATACGGCGCCAGATCAATCTTGTTGACGACCAGCAGATCGCACCGCAACAACCCTGGTCCCCTCTTGCGCGGAATGTCATCGCCGCCGGCGACGTCGATCACGAACATCCACCAGTCGACCAGATCGAGCGAGAAGGTCGAGGCGAGATTATCGCCGCCCGATTCGAACAGGATCAGCTCGACTCCGGGGAATCTGGCCTCGAGGTCATCGCCGGCCGCGATATTCAACGTCGGATCCTCGCGGATCACGGTGTGCGGACACGCCCCCGCCTCGACGGCGGATACGCGCGCGGGATCGATGAGGCCGGAGCGGCGCAGCCGTTCCGCATCTTCCCTGGTGACGAGATCGTTGGTTACCACCGCAAGATCGACGCCGCGACGCTGCAGTACCGGGATCAGCGCCTCGATCAACGCGGTCTTGCCGGATCCGACCGGCCCTCCGATACCGACCCGGGCCGCCGGCGATACCACCGGCGGCGCTGTGCTCTTCTCATCGACCGCGTGCAGCATCCGTCACCTCAGCATATAGCGACGCGCGAGCGGCACTTCGCGCGCCGGCTCGCAGGTGGCAAGGACACCATCAACGAAAACATCGAAGGTCTCCGGATCGACCGAAATTTTGGGGCACGCATCGTTCCACAGCATGTCGCGCTTTGTCAGCCCCCGCGTTCCGACGACCGGAAGCATTTTCTTGGAAAGGCCAAGCTCGCCCGACAGATCGCGCGCGATCGCCAGCGGATGCACGAAGCACGCCGACAACGCCGCCGGCGCTCTGCCGAAGGCACCCCATTGCGGACGCATCAGAATGGGTTCGCAGGTCATCAGCGAGGCCGCGCTGTCGCCCATCGCCCCCCAGGCGATGAAGCCGCCCTTGATCACGAGTTCGGGCTTGATCCCGAAAAAGGCCGGACGCCATACCACAACATCGGCCAGCTTGCCATCTTCGAGCGAGCCGACATGGCCTGATATCCCGAACGTACGCGCCGCATTGATGGTGTACTTGGCGATATAGCGCAGGATGCGGGCATTGTCGCCAAAGCCCGGGCGATCCCCAGGCAATGCTCCGCGCTGCTCCTTCATCTTCGATGCCAACTGCCAGGTCCGGCAGATCACCTCGTGGATACGGCCCATGCCCTGGCTGTCGGAGCCGAGCATCGAGATGGCGCCGATATCATGGAGCACATCCTCGGCCGCGATGGTCTGGGTGCGAATGCGGCTCTCCGCAAATGCCACGTCCTCGGGAATGGCCGGATTGAGGTGATGGCACACCATCGTCATGTCGAGGTGTTCGTCGAATGTGTTGACCGTGAAGGGATTGGTCGGGTTTGTCGACGACGGCAGGCAATGCATCTCGCCGGCGACGCGGATGATGTCCGGCGCGTGGCCGCCGCCGGCACCCTCGGTATGGTACATGTGAATGGTGCGACCGCCGATCGCCTCCAGCGTATCCTCGACGAAGCCGGATTCATTTAGCGTGTCGGTATGGATCTGCACTTGAAAGTCGTGCTCGTCGGCAACCCGCAGACAGGTGTCGATCGCCGCCGGCATCGAGCCCCAGTCCTCGTGTAGTTTCAGACCCATCACACCGGTTTCAAGCTGTTCGACCAGCGGCGGCACGCGGTGCGAATTGCCGCGCCCCAGAAAGCCAAAGTTCATCGGCCACGCTTCCGCGGCCTGCAGCATTTTCCCGGTGTTGAAGGGGCCGCCGGAATCGATCCCAACCGTGATTGGTCCGAGCGAACCGCCGATCATGGTGGTGATGCCGCTCGCCAGCGCATGCTCGACCAGGCCCGCACTGTCGAAATGAACGTGAACGTCGATCGCGCCCGGCGTTGCGATCAGCCCCTCGCAGTCGCGCACTGTTGTGCCGCTGGACACGATCAGGCGCGGATCGACGCCGTCCATGATGGCGGGATTGCCGGCCTTGCCGATCCCGACGATGCGGCCATGGCGGATGCCGAGATCGCCTTTGACGATCCCGACGACGGGATCGATCACGACGACATTGCACAACAGGAAATCCAGCGCGCCCTCCGCGCTGGTGATCCCGGCCATCCCGATTCCGTCGCGAAGGGTTTTGCCGCCACCGTGCAGGCATTCGTCGCCATAGACAGCGTGATCCTTCTCCACAACGGCCGTCAGCGCCGTGTCGCCAAGCCGAACGGCGTCACCTGTGGTCGGACCGTAGAGTGCCGCGTAATCCCGGCGATCGATGCTTGCCATGTTACGACCCTTTGAAGCCCCGCCTCTTCGCCCGTTCAAGCGCCCCGTCACGTATGGCAGGATCCGAGCTCAATCCGTTGGTAAGGTTGTTCAGCCCGGTTAGTTCGCTGCGGCCGCCGAATGTCACGAGCGAGACTTCCTTCCAGGCGCCGGGTTCGAACCGCACCGCGGTGCCCGCGGGAATATCGAGCCGCATGCCGAATGCGGCGGCGCGGTCGAATTCCATGGCCTTGTTGACCTCGAAGAAATGGAAGTGCGAACCGATCTGGATCGGCCGGTCGCCGGTGTTACGCGCCTTCAATTTGACCGAGCGGCGCCCCGCATTGAGATCGATGCTGCCGTCGGCTGCGGTGACGAGGCCGGGATGTTCCGGATCAGCCTGCGAACCGGGCGCCGGCCGGATCGGTTCGTGGACTGTCACGAGCTTGGTACCGTCGGGAAACACGCACTCGATCTGAATGATGTTCATCATCGCGGCGATGCCGGACAGCACGTCATCGGTCGATAGAATGGTCGATCCATGTCCGATCAGATCGGCAACCGATCGCCCTTCCCGCGCGCCTTCGAGGATTTCGTCGGTGATGATGGCAACAGCCTCGGGATAGTTCAACTTGAGCCCCTTGGCACGCCGCCGGCGCGCCAGCTCGGCCGCGGTGAAGATCGTCAAACGCTCGAGCTCGGTGGGCGTCAGCAGCATCGTTCACAACCTCTCAATTGACGAACAGGCGAAGGTCGGCGCGCGCGTGCCGCGCGGCGGCAATCTCAAGAAATGGAACGAAGCTCGAAAGTTCGGCATCGTCCGGGACCGGCTGGCTAACCAGCGTCTCGATCAAGGGAAGGCATCCGCGCAGAACCCTCTGGCCCTCCAGTGCGCCGATCGCGCCAAGCCGCACCGCCGCGGCTGTCACACCGGAGGCGACACCATAGGCGGAAGCGAGTTGCGCCAGTTTTTCGTCAAGACCCATCGCCTGCCAGACCGCACCCTGCATCACGGCAATGTGGCCAAGGCAGACGCCCGCGCGAACTGCGTCGCGCAATCGCAGCGCCGTGGCGTCGCCGAGCCTTGCATGCGACGCCAGGAAGGATCCGCCGTTACGCCGCGAGCCTTCGCGCATCGTGCCGCCGAACGTCGAGGCCTCCACGTCACGGTCGATCGCTGCAATGGCGTGAAGGGCGCCGGCGGCGCGGAACGCCTGTACCAGCGCGATCCGGTCGCACGTCGCCCAGCGCTGGCGAATGATCGTGGTCGTCAATTCGGTAAGCGCGGTCCCATCCAGTTGGGGACGCCGGGCGACAACGCCCTCGACACCATAAGAGAAAGCGAACGATCCGCTCGGAAACGTTCCATCGGCTTGCCAGATCGCCTGCAGGATCGATAACATCATCGATGGCCATCGTGGTGAAAATGATCTTTCGTGGCGATCTCGCCGTCACCTGTCGGCGCGCCTTTTTCACCGACTCCGTCGCGCACCTCTTCATCCAGTATGCTGACACCGACGCGGCGCGCGGCGATCATCTCGCCGAGACGCGCGGTGTAGTCCTCGGGCCGGCCTTCCAGCGCAACGAACAAGGCCTCGCCCTGGAAACGCACGCGCCAATGAAGATTCCCGGCGTGATAGCCGAGTTCGATCGCATCGCTGATCGAGCGCGGTTCGAGGCGCATCCATCGCTCCGTGGCGGCGCGAACGACGATCGCGCGCGCGTCGTCGATCAAGAGGACCGCGCCGTCGAACAGCTTCTGGTGACGCGGCAACGCGATCGCCAGTTCTTCGCCCGCTTGCGTCGTCGCCAGCAGCCGGCGACGATCGAGGTCGGCCACCGGGATATTGACCACGTCCACCGCGCCGCGATGTTCGAGGCGGTGAATCGCCTCCGAGAACGCGGTTTCCAGGCGGCTGCCCAAAACACGGTCGATGCGCAGCATCGCGTGAGGCCCTTTCAACGGTTAGACCGGTGAAGAATGACTGATGCTCAGCATGCTCAGATATCCTTCCTGGGAAAATACGGGACCGGAAGATTAATTCCGGCGCCGGCGCTTACGATGCAAGAAGCTCCTTTAGCTTCGCATCGATGAATTCGACATCCTTCGGATTGGTGCCGGGTCCCCCGGCGAAGTGGCCCCAGACAGACGGAACCGGGACAAATTTGGCGTTCGGCATATGCGCGACCTCGAACTCGCTATCTTCCGGAGGAAAATACAAATCGGTCTGGCCAGGCATGACATAGGCCCTGGCCTTGATTGCGCCGAGCGCCGCCTTGAAGTCGCCGTGGTAAAGCTCGTTGTCGCCGATGTCCCCGTTCTGCCAGGTCCAGAGCATGGTCAGCAGGTTGTTTGGATCCTTCGGCAGGAAGAACCCTTCCCAGAACGCCACCAGAAAATCCTCAAGCGAGGAGTAGCCCAGCGCCTCGATATCCAGTTTCTGGCGATAAAACGCCTGCGAAAAGCCCCAGCCGGCATAGACCCGCGCCGCCGCGCGCAACCCCCGTTGCGGCTTCTCGGTGTACCAGCCTTCCTTCCATGCCGCGTCAGCGGTAAGCGCGGCCTTGACGCCCTCCAGGAAAACGAAGTTGTGACGTGAGCATTTCGCCGAACCGCAGAATGGCGCGATCAGGTCCATCATGCCGGGATAGAGCGCGCCCCAGTGAAAGGTCTGCAGCGCGCCCATCGACCAGCCGGTCACGAGCCGGATATGCTCGATGCCAAACTTCTCGGTGACGAGACGGTGCTG
>WNFA01007689.1_pt1 | contig 13918 bp, 10 predicted proteins | sample 5400481 | NCBI WGS metagenome assembly WNFA01 (sample SAMN13153340, study PRJNA577476) | soil metagenome | isolation source: 120 cm saprolite under Douglas fir tree site 2 hole 1 replicate 2 | place: USA:California | collected 2015-04-18 | reverse complement strand
GATTGAACAGCGGCCGGTTTCTGGATCCGCCCGAGTTCGTCGTGTTCCACGCCAAAGGCAATCAGCAGAACATATTCGACCGCGTGGACTACCAGGTATCCAAAGCAGACTCTCTCCACCTGAATCTGGGCTTTACGCGGTCCTGGTTCCAGAACCCAAATTCATTCGACAACCTGAATGTCACCGATCAGAATGGCGACCCGGTCGGATCGGCGGACCAGCGTTCCCAGATCAAGACTTTCAACATCGCACCGTCATGGACGCGAGTTCTCAATAACAATACAGTGTTCACGCTCGGCGGTTTCGCGCGGCGCGACCAGTACAACTATTACCCGAGCGCTAACCCTCTGGCTGACCTCAGCCCGATTCAGCAGGAGACGGTAGCTCAGGATCGAACACTGGCCAACGTGGGTGTTCGTTCGGATATTTCATATGTGAAGGGCATCCACAACATCAAGGTGGGAGCGACGTATCAGCAGACCTTCCTTACAGAGAACGATCATCTCGGGATTGTCGATCCCAATCTGCTTCCATCACTCACGGATGCGGGGGGCAACCCATGTTTTGATCCGCAAACGGGGACGGCCATCGACTCCCCTTGCACCGACCTGATTCCGTTCGACCTGACGCGGGGCGGAGGTATTTTTCATTTCCGAGGCCACACGGATGTAAAGCAACTCGCCCTCTACGCCCAGGACCAAATTTCAAAAGGCAACTGGTCTGTCAATCTCGGTTTGCGGGGCGACCTCTATAACGGTCTCGCGGTGCATCGGGAGGTGCAGCCTCGCCTGGGTGTCGCCTACAACATCAAGAAGAGCAGCACGGTGCTGCGCGTTTCGTACGCGCGCGTACTGGAGACGCCCTTCAATGAGAACCTGGTGCTTTCCGCTACTGGGTGCAATTCTCCTGTCATCGCCGGCCTGGTACTACACGCACAGCGCCTACGACTTCAGCATCCTGGGGAATACACCAATCTTCTTCCCTATTGCCTGGAACAACTCCAAGATTCCTGGATTCGCGGGCCGCGTGAGCGTCCCGAATATTCATGGTTTCAGCGCGCTCATGGTTTTTTCCAGCGTCGCGGCGCGCTTTTTCCCGCCGCAAATCGGGGGGTTGGGAGTGACGGTGGGTCAGAGTGGAGGACCCTTCCGCATTGACCATGATGAGAAGTTCAACCAGACTACGCACTTGCAGTATCAACCCTGGACACGCGGGCCTTGGGTCGGCTTCAACTGGAGATATGACAGCGGTCTGGTGGCGGGAGCAGTGCCGGTCTCTGATGGAGGGCCGGTGGACTTAACTGTCCTCTCCGCGGATCAACAGCTGCAGGCCGGATTGTTCTGCGGGAACCAGCGTCCGACACTTTCCACGCCTCTCACCACTTGTGCCGACCCGGCGACCTACGGATCGACACTGATCACCATACCCGCGCCGGGCACAGCAAGCGACGACCATAACCCGCCGCGCATCGCGCCACGTCACCTGTTTGATGTTGCGGTGGGCGACGACAACCTGTTCAAAGGCGACCGTTACAAATGGAGTCTTACGCTTACCGCCGTCAACCTTACCAACAAAACAGCGCTCTATAACTTCATGTCGACCTTCAGCGGGACGCACTATGTGACGCCGCGGGCAGTTACGGCGCAGATCGGGTTTAACTTCTAAAGGATGCCAGGAGTCCTGACACCAGTTTCCTCGCGGGCTGAGGCCCGCGAGGAACTACAGTAGGGCGACGGTTCTGACAGTTTGTAAACTTGGCCGTCTCTGCCAGCATCGTGGGACTCCCTTGGGTGTACTACATCCGCTACTTACTATCCTTGTCGTGGTCCTTGTTCTTTTCTTTCTTCGCTTTATCCTCTCCCAGGAACTGCACCTCTTTGCCAGTGTGCGCCTTTACCGCTTCGAAGATGTTTTTGTATTCCTTCTTATCCATGCGGAGGACTAAAGTTTTCGGAGCGTTCTGCTCGTGAAAGTCGATATAGAGCCAATGGCTCTTGGACTTTGTCAGCATAACTATAGCGCCGGCCCCCAACGAGGCCACCATCACAATGGCGCCCTGCGTGATCCGGTGCTTCTTGGTGTACTCGTAGGAGAACTTGTCAATCTGATCGTAGGGCATGGTTACGAAGTCACGGTCGGCGACACGCACTACGACGTTCTTGTTGGTGTCACTGAAGATCAAACTAGCATCGGACTGTTTCCCCTTCGCGTCCGCAACCTTCACGCCGCGAAAAGCCGTCTCTTCAGCAAGGCTGAGGTTGATCGTCACAAAGATCACCAGGAGAAAAGAAATGATTCTCTTCATGTATTTGCTCTCTCGCTTTCTTGGAATATGTGCGGTGGGCCTGAACGACTGATGACCTAGGACGCACCTAATGTAGCTGCGCGGGAAGTATACCGCCAGAACGCGTTAGCAGGCGCATTTTCTAGAGGCGAAGTCTTAGTTTGGAGGCCTCTACCCCAGGAGTCCCTACTGCAGTTTCGCGTACTCCGCTTTGGCTTGGAGCAGCAGGGGAACGTCGGGGTCAGCGTCTTTCCACATGGCGAGGAAGTTCTGATAGGCGATGCGAGCTTTGGCGGTGTCGCCTTGTTTCTGGTAGACGCGGCCTAACTCCAACTGAGCTGCGGGCGCCATGTAGTCGGGGCCGTGCAGGGGTTTCCAGTCAAGAATTTTTTGGAAGTCCTGCGCCGCCTCCTCGTAGCGGCCTGCCTGTTTGTAAGCCAGACCCCGCGCGTAGAGAACTCCCGAACTGGAGCGCATGTAAAGGGCGGAGGTATTGAGCAGATCAATGGCTTTTTCGGGCGCGGGCTTGGCGGAGCCTGATGGATTCATGCTGACTACGGCCTGAATCATGGGCACGGCCACATTTTGGGCAATGGTGTCGTTCGGGCGCGAGCGCTGGATTTCAGTCACGAAACTCAAGGCCTTTTGGTCCTGGCCCACCGCGGCCAGGGCGACGCCCGCACCCCAGAGCACGTTAAGTGTCCGGGAGGTGCGCGTACCTTCATTGACGCGACTGAGGGCCTCTTTGGGATTGCCGATAATCGCCTCGAAGCCGGCGAGTTGAACTTCCACATCAGCGCGTCCCTGGAGGTGGAGACGGTCGAGAGCTTCCTGGGTTTTGCGGCCGAAATCGCGGGCCAAGCGAACTTGTCCGCGGGAGGCGGCTATGCTGGCGCGGAAATTCAACACGCCGACCTCTCCCTCGGGCGTGGAGCCAGCGGTTTGCAGGCTCTTCTCGATCTCCGAGTCCTTGCCTTGTGCCCAATCGAGGTAGGCGATCATGAGGCTGACGCCGCCGGGTTTTAGATGTTCCCCGCTATTCAGCGTGGCGCGCGCTTCGTCGATTCGGTTCAGACCAACGTAGGCGAGGGCGAGGTTCTCATAGGCGCTCAACCCATCGGGAGCCAGTTCCACCGCGTGCTTGGCCATCGGAAGAGCCTTGTCAAACTGGCCAAGCCCGTTGTAGACGTTCGCCAGGTTGATGAACGGGATGGCGTCCCGCGGATACGTCTGCTGATAGAGTTCCAGGGCGGTAATGCCCTTGTCGAGTTGACCGCCGTCCGCATAGTAATGCGAAGTGATGTAGAGTTTTTCGCGTTCACTGGCGCGATCCCGCAGTTCGAAAGCTTTCTGCCGATTGGTCTCGGACAGCTGGGTTTGCTGCATGTTGTTGTAAACGGCGCCCAGGCGCGCGTACGCCATGGCAAACATGGGGTCGAGTTCGACCGCACGCTGGTAGTGGGGAAGGGCGCCCATTTCGTCGCCCATGTTGTGCTTGTTATCTCCCATGCTCAACGCTTTGAGCGCGTCGAGGGAGGAGGTCGTCGCCTGGGAAAGCGGCATGTCGTATTTCTGAACCGACGCCAGGGATTCGCCGAGCTGACCGCGCAGTTCGGTGGCGGCGCGGTGCAGGGCGTTCAGCACGTCTTCCTTCCGGTTGGCCTGGATTTGTTGGCGCGCAAGGGTTTCACCGGTGCTGACGTGCACCGCCTCGAGGGTGATGGCGTAGTCGCTGCCCAGGCTGGCGATCGAACCTGTAAGCAGCGCCTTGATACCGTCCCGCAAACAGATTTCGCGTCCGACGTCGGTGGTGATGCGGTCATCCGGATTGCGCCCCATGAACTGCAATGTCTGGCGGGCCTTCTGCTCGGGAAACACGTTCAGGTAAGGAGATTGTCCTAGATCGACCGCGAGAGCTTTCTTAAGCGTGCCGTCGAAGACTGGGTCGGCGGTGGTGTTCACGAAATCGGTGATCAAGATGGAATCTTTTTCGGTGAGGGCGCGGCCGCGCTTGATAAAGACGAAACCGAGTCCAGCCACGACCAGCGCGACTACCACAACCGGGATCAGCCAGCCGGGCAGCTTGCGAGTCTGGGGCGCGTGGCGCCGGTTGGACGCGGATGATCCTGAAGCGGCGAGAATCGTTCCGGACTCGGAGTCGCGCTTCAGGCGCTTCAGATCGGAGCGCACTTCGGCAGCGCTCTGATAACGGAGTTCGCGGTCTTTTTCGAGCAGCTTGTTCAACACCTCTTCGAGCTGCGGAGGGACATCGGGGTTAAGCCGGATCGGAGGTGTGGGAGGCCGGTTCAGAATGGCGTCGAAGATCACCGCCGAGGTGTCTCCGCGAAAGGGAATAGCGCCGGTGGCCATTTCGTAGAGGACCGCACCGAAAGAGAACAGGTCGCTGCGGGCATCGAGTTCCTTGCCGCGGGCCTGCTCGGGCGACATGTAAGCCACCGTACCGACTGTTGATCCGGGGCTGGTCAAGAAAGGCTCGTCCACGGTGGCCGCTGAACCGAGCGTAACCGCGGTCATCACGGAATGTTGTACGGTGCGCTTGGCGAGACCGAAATCAAGGATCTTGGCCTGGTGCCGACGGGTGACGAAGATGTTGGCGGGCTTGATGTCGCGATGGATGATGCCCTTGGCATGGGCGGCGTCAAGCGCGTCGGCGATCTGAATTCCGAGATCGAGTAGGCGATCCAGTTCCAGGGGCTGACCGTGAATCGTGTTCTTTAGAGTCTCGCCCTCGAGCAGTTCCATGGCGATGAAGTGCCGGCCTTGATCCTCTCCGATCTCGTAGATAGTGCAGATGTTGGAATGATTGAGCGCGGACGCGGCCCGGGCTTCTCGCTGAAAGCGGTCGAGTGCGCTTGGGTCTTTCTCCGTCTCTGGAGGCAGGAACTTGAGGGCGACCCGGCGTCCGAGGTTCAAGTCCTCGGCTTCGTACACTACCCCCATGCCGCCGCCGCCCAGCTGCGAGAGCACGCGATAGTGCGAGACGGTCTGCCCGATCATGGGGAAGAAAGCTCCTGGAAGAGAATTCTCCGATGTTAGGCTGGGCCCGAAGCCAAGTCAAACACACCAACCCTTTGTCTCTATACGATGCGAGGAGACGATAAGTTCAGCCAGAATTTTTCATTGCACAGGAGCACGCCGGCCAGCGATGAACTCTGGTTTGGTGAAGTTGAAGAAGGACACTACAACCAGTCCTTGTTCCGTAACGTTGAGCGGACCATCCGATACCATCACTGCGCCCAAGGAGTAGCGCCGCGCTCCCGGTGGTGATCCGGCGGCGTTTCGCGCGGCGCCTAAGCCACGATAGTCCTGGTCGTCACCATAAATACCATTCGTTACAGGATTCTTTCGCCCGCGGAGGGTGGTGGCGGGACGCCGCCACGACAGCCGGCAAGATGCCGGCGCTACTGTCCTGGACTCCCGTTGCATTCTTTATCGTGGTGCGTTGCGAAGTGCTACAGGGCGCCTGTTTTTGGCGGGAAACGCGAAGGTCAAGCAAAACGGTCACCTCTGCGGGTTACGGAAGTTTGCTCCAAAAACCCCAGATTCTTTGCTGCCCGTCACTGGCCTGATATCAATGAATTTCCCCCGTTTTGTTTCTGGGAACCGCACGCTGGGCTCCCGGGCAGGAGACCGCAAGCATGAAACGTCGCCCTCATTCATGGAGGGAGATGGACGCCGGCGCCCGTGTCTTTATCGCGGTCGTCGTGCTGTGTGGGACCAGTGTGTTGACCTACACCGTCCTGCATGGCGCGAGCCGTGACCCGCTCAAATTCATCTGCTACCTGGTCATTGCGCTGGTGGCTTCGCGGCTGAAAGTGAATCTGCCGGGCATCACCGGCACGATGTCGGTGAACTTCCTGTTCCTGCTGCTGGGCGTGCTGGAACTGAGCCTTTCGGAGACTATGGCGCTGGGCTGCGCGGCGGTAGTCGTTCAGTGCTTTGATCGCGATCGTCCCGTTCCGATTCAGGTTGCTTTCAATGTCTGTTCTACCGCGCTGGCCATCGCGGCAACTTTCGCTGCCTATCGCTTCCCCTTGTTTCACCGAGTGGTAGGGAATCCATCCACGCTGTTGTTTATGGCGGCTTGCGTCTACTTCGTCGCGAACACCGTGCCGGTAGCGGCGGTGATTTCTCTTACTGAGCGAAGGTCGCTGCGCAGAATCTGGGCCGACTGCTACTTCTGGAGCTTCCCCTATTACCTGGTGGGCGCGGGTGTAGCCGGGATGATGAGCTGGCTGCATGATTTCACGGACTGGCAGACATCGTTGCTGATCCTGCCGGTGGTGTATCTGATCTACCGCTCGTATCGGCTGTATCTGGGCAAGCTGGAAGATGAAAAGCGGCACGTGGAGGAAATCGCCGACCTGCACATGCGCACCATTGAAGCCTTGGCGTTGGCGATTGAGGCCAAGGACCAGACCACGCACGACCACTTGCAGCGGGTGCGCATCTACGCGCTCGAGGTCGCCAAGGATCTCCAGGTCCCTACCGAAGAGCGAGAGGCTCTGCAGGCGGCGGCTCTGTTGCACGACATTGGGAAGCTGGCGATTCCGGAGCACATTATCTCGAAGCCGGGGCGGCTGACGCCGGAGGAATTCGAGAAAATGAAGATCCACCCGGTAGTCGGGGCGGAGATTCTGGAGCGAGTCCGCTTCCCCTACCCGGTGGTGCCCATTGTCCGCGCGCACCATGAGAAGTGGGATGGCAGCGGATATCCGCTGGGCTTGAAGGGAAACCAGATTCCTATCGGCGCGCGCATTCTGGCGGCAGTCGATTTCCTGGATGCGCTGGCGTCGGACCGGCAATACCGGCGAGCTCTGCCGCTGGAAGAAGCCATGTCGCGGCTGGAAGAAGAGTCCGGAAAGTCTTTCGATCCGAAAGTCGTGCAGGTGCTGGAGCGCCGCTACGCCGAACTGGAGCAACTGGTGCGGGAGCGCATCGAGAGCCTGGGCCTGCAGAAGCTATCGACCGGAGTGAAAGTGGACCGGGCAGTGGAGCCGGCTGCCGGATTCGCGGCTTCGAAACCAGCGCAATTTGCCGATCGCAACTTCTTGAGCTCGATCGCCGCTGCTCGCCAGGAAGCGCAGACTCTCTTCGAACTGAGTCAGGACCTGGGCGCTTCACTGAGCCTGGGCGAAACGCTGTCGGTGTTCTCGGTGAAGTTGCGAGCGCTGGTCCCTTACGACGCGATCGCAATTTACGTTCGCCATGGCGAGGAACTGGTGCCGGAATATGTGAACGGCGATAACTTCCGTTTGTTCGCGTCATTGCGTATTCCGATCGGACAAGGGCTGTCCGGATGGGTGGCGCAGAACCTGAAGCCGATCCTGAACGGCAATCCTTCGGTCGAGCCCGGATACCTGAATGACGCCTCCAAGTACAGCACGCTGAGTTCGGCTCTGGCCGTGCCGCTGGAAGGATTGCAGGGTGTGGTAGGCGTGGTCGCGCTCTATCATGCAGACAAAGATTTCTTTACTTCCGACCACCTGCGCATTCTGTTGGCAGTGAGTTCCAAGATGGCGCTGGCCATCGAGAACGCGCTGAAATACGAGCAGGCCGAGAATTCCGCCACCACCGACTACCTGACTGGCCTGCCCAATGCGCGGTCACTGTTCCTGCAACTCGACCGCGAGCTGGCGCGCTGCAAGCGGGACAACACCTCACTGACCGTCATGGTCAGCGACATGGACGGCTTCAAGCAGATCAACGACCGCTTTGGACATCTGGAAGGGAATCGCGTGCTGCGCCTGTTCGCGCACTCCCTGAAAGAGACCAGCCGCGAATATGACTATGTCGCGCGCATGGGCGGAGACGAATTCGTGGTCATCGCTCCCGGGCTGACGCCTGAAGCATCCGCAAGGAAGGCAGAGCAGATGCGCGAGTTGGTGCACCAGGTCGGCATGGAGGTTTGCGGCGAAGATATTCTCTCGCTGAGCGTTGGCAAATCCGTGTATCCGGAAGACGGTCCGGATGCCGAGAAGATCCTCACCGAGGCCGACCGTCGCATGTACCTGCAGAAGCAAAGCCAGCCGACCCGCAAGAACCGCCGGATGTATCCCAGGGCGAAGGGACGTCTGACCACGGAAATCTCGCAACCCGGACAGGAGCGGGCGATGGTTGGCATCCTGACCAATCTGAGTCTGGGCGGCTGCTATGTCGAAACCAGCGCCATCCTGCTACCCAAGTCCCAGGTGAGACTGACGTTCTCAGTCGAACACACGTCGATTTCTCTCAACGGCGAAGTGGTGCGCATGGATATGGGCATTGGAGCGGCGCTACGCTTCGTCGAAGAAAGCCAGGAGAGCCGCGGCCGCCTGAAAAGCATCCTGGACCAGATGGCCGGCTCGGAAGACGTCCTAGACCGGCAGCGCAGCAGAAATGCGGCGGCCGGGCACGAGATCTAGGGATTTGCTGGAACTAGTCGTCGGGCGATCTTAACCGCCTACGCGCCGGTCAGCTAAGACAAAGAAAACGGCCCGAGGCAGGCTTTGAGCCATCCTCGGGCAGTGGCAGGTAAGGTTCTAGCGGGCTAGGACCACAAGAATCTGCTGCGGTTGCTTTTGGCGACGGGCCATTTCCTTCTCCCAGGCACTCGGGGCCAGGGTCTGACCTGTGTTGTTGTCCTGGCTCCACACCTCATTCAGAAAAAAGCTAGTGCCGTACCGCTGGAAGACAAGCTTGCCGCGCTGTGGGACGCTGCGAGATTCCTTCCTGGCAGTGAGGAGCATCAGGGGTTTCTGTCCTTCGCCCCGCAGGACGACGGTTCCGCGTTCCGGGTTCAGTTGCAAGGTGTAGTCGCCGGCGGGAAGAAGCTTGTCGCCTGCGGCGAACTCAAAACCTATGGTAACCGTCATTTCGTGGTTGAGGATCGAACCGGCCTGGAGGGGTGCTGCCACTGCAAAGAGCAGGATCAATCCAGCTAGGATGTCAAGGATTTTCTTGATCATGTTATTTCTCCTTCAAGAAGTTTGGCGGCCGGACTTCGCGGCGCTGGCACTGTTATCGGCGACAGGCAGAATCCCTTCAATCCCAGGCCTGTCACATCACGTGCACTTGAGGCTCACATGTCTAAGTAATTGAATACAGGGCAAGGGTCGCGGGCTCGCTTGATTCACCGCCTGGGTAGGATTAGGCTTTTTCGGTGGGACGCGCGCGATAGACCCTTGGAGGTTCCATGCCGGCAGCAACCTTCGATTTGCTCGAAACCTTGAAGTCCGTCGAAATTGGCGGTCACCAGCAATACGAAGCGCTGGAAATTTTCCATCTACGCTGGGCCACCGATGGGAACCGGCTGGACTATTTCACGCTGGATGAAGCTCTGGAGGACAAGTCGATTGAGGTTACCGAATCCTCGGAGAACGGCCTGGTGCCGCAAATCAAGATCGTGAACCGGTCCAACCGAATGGTCTTCCTGATGGCCGGGGAGCAATTGGTGGGCTGTAAACAAAACCGCGTATTGAATGCCAGCATTATGGTTCCTGCTCACGGAGAGATGCCCCTCCCCTTTTCGAGCGGATACACTTCCTCTCACCATCACCTGCGAGCGATGATGGATATGCAGGCTACCCAAAGTTACAAGTTCGTCGGTGCGCCGCGGTCGGACCAGGCCGCTGTATGGGGCGAAGTCTCCCGAAAGCTGAACGCGATGGGTTCACGCTCACCCTCAAGCGAACTGCAGGCGGTGTACCGCGACCATGACTCCAAGCTCGCAGAGGCGATGAAGCAGCTTCGTGCGCCGGAAGGGTTTCACGGCGCGGTGTTCAGCATCGCGGGGAGGATTTCGGGCGCAGACCTTTTCGACAAACCGGAAACCTTCCGCAAGCTCTGGCCAAAGCTGGTGAGAAGCTGCGTCATCGACTCCTTCGAGGTATCGAAAGAAAGCTCCGGGTCGACAGCGATGCAGGACGTCGCGGCGTGGTTGGAGCGGGGCACCTGCGCCAAGCCAACCAGGTTTCCCTCCCCGGGCATCGGCGAGGACATCCGTCTGGAGGGCGAGGATATATTCGGCGCCGGCTTACTGGTGGAAGATCAGCCAGTCCACGTCGAGCTTTTTTCTCCCGTGCGGGGCAGGCCTTCGAGGCCAGATGCGAGGCCGGAACGAGAAGCCGATCGAGGACACCATGCAGCCAGCGCGGACGTCCCTGCAGCTAATGAAGCTAGTCGGGGCGGCAATTGGCTGGATCGCATTTTTCGTAGAAAGCCTACCGCCTGAAACGACCACCTTTGATTGAAATGACACAGCTACTTGCGACGCAGGAAAAAGTAACCATAGAAAGCCATTATTGTTGGGGAACTCTCGAACCGTCTAGGCAAGAGCAGCAAGCGGACGGATCTGGACCAGTGACGCAACTGGGGCCTGGCCAGATTTGCGCAGCATATTGGCGGTAGGGACGCCAGTGCGATAGTAAGACTTTTCACAGTCTGCGCTGGAAGGGCCGCGCATACTGCCCTCCATGTAGGCCAGCCCCGGACAACGCGTGCAGCTGCTGACATGGCTGCACGACGAGCACACAGTCAAGTCTTTGGCTTTGATCGAGCGCACTTCCTTCAGTTCGGGGGAGTGATTCCAGATATCCATGAACTTCTGCTGGCGGATATTGCCGCTGGGCAGGGGAAACTGCACACAGGGGAAAACGTCTCCGTAGGGAGAGATGTAGCAGAACGAGTGGCCCGCGCTGCAGGAGTAGCCCTCCAGATCGTCTTCAGAGACTGGTTTCGGCGGCGCGCAGAACTCTTCCATGTTGGGGACGAGCGCCGGATTGCGGAAGACTTCCGGCAATTCCTCGCCGGCAATGCGGAGAGAGAGGACGGAAGTGTCGCCGTCCATCTTGGGCGTAATCGTGGGATCGAGCGTGTAGTGCACGCCCAGCTCGCCAGCCAGTTTCTGGAGGCCGTCACTGTCGTGGAGGTTCCAGGTCATCAGCACATTGGCGATGGTGACTTTCAATCCCTGGTCGCGCATGAACTTGATCGCCTTGATGGTGCGCACGAACGATCCGGGCAGCTTGGTGATGGCGTCGTGAACTTCGGGGCGGTGCGAGTAAACGCTGATCTGGATGGTGTCTACGCCTAAAGCGCGGATGCGTTGCGCTTCGGCTTCGTGAATCATGACTGCGTTGGTCTTGATCTTGACATTGAACAGCAGGCCGCGGGCGTATTCCAGAATTTCAAAAAAGTCGCGGCGCAGGAAGACTTCGCCTCCACTGAACGTGAGAAAGAAGACGCCCGCTTCGGCCAACTGATCGAGCACATTCTTGATTTCGGCGGTGGTCATCTCGCCATGATCTTCGTGATCGAGGTAGCAGTGCACGCAGCGCTCGTTGCAGCGATAAGTAACGTCGAGATGGACGCTGATGGGCACGCCCATGTCGAAGGCCTTCTGGCTCATTTCGTTGAGAAGGCTCATCGTCCCTCCGGCCCGCTCGGGTCCCGAAGCGGCTGATCGGAAACCAGAAGAATCCCGTGCTGCGAAAGTTCGCTGACGAATTGCTCGGCGTCGGTCTGGGCTTGTGCGGGGTCGATGTCAAATTGTTCGCAAACCTGGTTCCGGACGATTTCTCGCAGCGGTGTGCGCCCGTCGGCGGCCTGCCAGATGGTGGTGGCGACCTCATTGAGGGTGAAGAAGGTCGAGTCCATGGAGTTCATCACCATCATCTCGCCGGCCAGCATGCGGGCGGCGATGGCAGAACTGCGCGTGATGTAAGTCTCAGGCATGCGCCGGCATTCCCTCGAAGTTGCGAATCTCGTCCCAGACTCTAGCATCAGGATAGAACGTGAGACGGCGAACTGGAACCTTTTGTACGAAATCACATGCGGTGGCGAGAAGTTGCTCCACCAATTCGTGATCCTCGGCGAAGAAGAGAATGTTGCGCATGAGCCGACGGACGGCTTCGGCGGGAGGCAATTCATCCACCCGATTCTCAGGACCCTTCTCCAGGAAGAAGAGAGCGGACACCGGAGCGACGGTGTTCTCGCCAGCTTTTGCCAACTCTCCTGCAAATGGCGTCCCGTGGGCGGAGTAGCCAACTGGGTTGGGCCGGACATAGGAAATCTCGTCGGTGAGCAGAGTGACGGAATCGGGAGCCAGCCGCGTCAACGTAGTTTTCCCCGCGCCCGAGACACCCGAGAATAAATACGCCTCGCCGTCGCAGACGGCGCTGGCGGCGTGCAGGAGAAATCCGCTGCGGGCAGCGAGAACAAGGCTGTGCAGGATGCGGAGAACGGAATCGAGCGCGTACGGATTGGGGCTTTGCCGAACGTGGCCGCGGCCAGAGAGCGGATCCCAGCGCGCCTGAAAGTCGCCGCGTTCGAGAAGCCACTCCTTACCCTCGCGCCGGACGCGCACGTCGTCGTCGGTGACTGCGCCTAGACTAGTCAGATCGAGATCAAGTGCAAGCTCAGGTTGGGATGTGCTCAGAAAGCCGGCGTAGCGCTGGCAGAGCAAGTTGTGAAAGTGCTGGTCATCGGTTCGCAAAGCGATCGCGATATCGCCGATCTGAACAAAACAACACACTCGATCTCTTTGGTCGTGACGATCATGCGGTTTCCAGGTCAGCAACTTGGAGCCGTCGGGAGTTCCGCCAGCCGTGAAACCGGAGGGCAGCACGGCGCGCGGAACTGCAGTGACAGAGAAATACTCCGACCACACGCGACCAGGGTTGCACGAGTGCGGATACGGTGTGCCCCTCTCGAACCACGTGCATCAATTTTCCGAGAAGCGCGTCAGCTGGGAACACCGGGTCAGGACCGGGCATGGAGTCGCCGCGCGTGAGGAAACCGTTGGGCTCACGATGAGCCAGAAAACGGTGCAGAAAAAAACGGCCCTCCCGAAAGGCGAGGACGATCTCACCGTGATGAACATCTGTGAGCGCGCAGGCCGCAATCTCTGCTAAGTCCCCCGGCCACAGTGCCGGCAGCATGCTTTCGCCGCGAACTTGCAGTCGCACCCGGCCGGTACGGCACAAAGCTTCTGCCGCTAAAGCTTCACGCTGCGGAGTCAGACTTGTGCTCGCACTCATGAGGTTTGACGATCAGGAACTTTTTCGCGAGAACTGGCATTGTGGAGTGGTGGCGCCGATCTTCCCGCAAGCCAGAGCGAGCGTTTCGAAAACCCGCTCGTGCCGGAATGCGGGTTTCTGATAGGGCTTTTTGTCTTTTCTCGCGTTCTTCAGCTGCTTTTCATTCGTGCGAGAGGGCTGATTCGCTAACGTCATAGGTTTGGTCAAGCCCTGGACTAGCTTGTCTCCCAGTTCTGATGCAAAGAATGCGTTGGACGCAGTGTACTACACGCGTTTCTTGTGTGCCAACCTCGGTTGGGCCCTGGTATATAGGTCAGGCCGAGTCGAAAAGTTCAATAAAATGAGAGGGTTCCGTTCTGTCGTGCGCGCCGCAAACTCAATGACAATCCCCAGAGTGTCAGTGGAAGCAGAGCCAGGCTGAACCCCGCCAGCGCGCCGAGCGTGGGCGCCATGGCGAGTACCGACTGGCCCTGCAACAGCGCCATCCGCATTCCTTCCACGGAGTAGGTTAGAGGGATGGCGTGAGCCACGAGCGCGAGCGGGCGCGGCAAGCTCTCGATGGGGAACATAGCCCCACTTAGAAACCAAACGCCGG
>WNFA01004276.1_pt1 | contig 13923 bp, 13 predicted proteins | sample 5400481 | NCBI WGS metagenome assembly WNFA01 (sample SAMN13153340, study PRJNA577476) | soil metagenome | isolation source: 120 cm saprolite under Douglas fir tree site 2 hole 1 replicate 2 | place: USA:California | collected 2015-04-18 | reverse complement strand
ATCTTGACGTTTTCCAAGACGCGCCCGGGATGCCCGATCTGCCCGTCATTGCCGGTGTCGGAGCAATAGACGATCGCCGCGATGCGCTCGCTCCTGTCGACGACCGACATGGCGTGCGGCAGGTTGACCGCGTAGTTGCCGTTGCCCCAGGCGTCGAACGGATTGCCGTCGCCGGTGATGCGCCCGATGACGCGCTCGGCCTCGGCGCGTTCCTGGTCGGAGAGCGGCGGCAGGTCGAGGCCGATCGCGGTCGCGTTGTCGAGGATCAGCTCGGCGAGCCCGCCCGAGCCGGTGATCACCGAGATGCCGCGGCCGCGCGGCCAGCGCTCGCCCTGGCACACCGCCAGCACTTCGGTCATCTGGTCGAGATCGTCGACCTCGATGGCGCGATGGGCGCGCAGCACTTCCGAGAAAACGCGCGACTCGCCCGCGAGCCCGCCGGTGTGGCTGGTGATGGCGCGCTGCGTGCGCTCGGTGCGCCCGACCTTGAGCACGACCACCGGCTTGCCGGCGTCCGCGGCGCGGTCGAGCGCCGCCACGTAGCGCTCGGGCTCGCGCACCGTCTCGGTGAAGGTCGCGATCACCTTGGTCGCGGGATCGTCGATCAGGTACTCCATGTAGTCGACGGTGCGCGTCACCGCCTCGTTGCCGGCCGAGACCGAGAGGCTGATGCCGTAGCGGCGCAGGTCGGACAGCATGGCGATGCACACCGATCCGCTCTGCTCGTCCTGCAGGCGCGCGCCGTCCGCGCCGAGCTCGGCGAAGCCGCTGTCGTAGATGACGGCGGCGCGCGCGCCGCGCTTGACCGCGAGGCGCACCTGCTCAGGGATGAGCGGGTTGCGGATGCTGAACACGACCACGTCGGGCGCCTCGGGCAGGTCGGTGAGGCTCGGATAGCAGACGTGGTTGAGCACGGTCTGGTATTTCGGGTTCACCGGATAGATCGCGCCGGTGAAACCGAGCGCGCCGAGCGACTCGATCACCGAGCGGGCGGGGCCGGCGCGGTCGGTGGCGCCGACGATCGCGACCGAGCGCGGCTTGACGAGGGCCTCAATGGGCATGGGCTGACTTCCGGAAAAAGAGCGGGATGAGGACGCCGACGAGCACGGAGCCGGTGAGCAGCGTGGAGACGACGGCGATCACCGGATCGGACTCGAGACGGATCGATTCGAACATCTTCTTCGGCAGGGTCGAGGCGTCGCGGCCCGCGATGAAGATCGCGACCACGGCCTCGTTGAAGGAATGCAGGAACGCGAACAGCGCCCCCACCATGATGCCGGGCCGCAGCACCGGCAAGGTCACCCAGAAGAACGCGCGCAGCGGGCCGGCGCCGGCGCTCATGGCGGCGCGCTCGAGATTGCGGTCGAAGCCCTTGAGCGCCGCCGAGATCACCAGGAAGGCGAGCGGGATCGAGAGCACGCTGTGGGCGATGATCATGCCGACATGGGTGCCGACGAGGCGCGCGAGGCTCAAGAAGCTGTAATAGCCGAGCGCGCTCACGACCGCTGGCACGATGACGGGCAGCATCATCAGGAGGTTGAGCGTGCTCTTGCCGTAAAAGCGATAGCGCACGAAGCCGAAGGCGGCGGGCAGCGCCACCAGCAGCGTGAAGATCATCGATCCGAACGCGATGACAAAGCTGTTGAAGGTCGCCTCGAGCCAGGCGTGGCTCGCGAAGTACTGCACGTAGTAGCCGGTCCAGTAGCCGGGCGGCGGAAATTCGAACGAGATCGCGGTCGAGAACGACATCGGCACGATGATCGCCATCGGGGCGATGAGGAAGAGCGCGGTCAGCGAGGCCAGCACGAGGGGGATGTGGCGCATCATCATCCCCACAGCCGGTCGAGGCCGGCGAAGCGGTTGTAGATGCCGAGCAGTACCAGGGTCACGGCCAGCAGCACCACCGCGATCGCCGAGGCGAATCCCCACGCCAGCAGGTCCTCGATCTGCTGGCTGATGAGCTGCGAGATCATCATGTCCTTGGGCGTGCCGAGCAGGATCGGGCTGAGCGGCAGGAAGACTTCGCGGAAGCCGCGCCACGGCGGCGCCCCGAGGCCTTCCGCGGCGCGCAGATAGGAGGGATCGATCTTGCGCATCACGCCGTAGAGGGCGAGCACCATGTAGGGCAGCAGGATGTGGGTCATCCCCAGTGTCGAGGAGAACGACGTGAACAGAAGCTGCGGCGGCCGGCCCCAGCCGGCGAGCGCGTAGGTCGCGGCGACCGGGCCCTTGTTGCCGAGGATCACCAGCCACGCATAGGTGCGCACCACGAACCCGGTCCAGAAGCTCAGGCCGACCGCGATGAGGAAGAGCATCGCGATCGCGTCGTTGCGGCGCGCCATCACGTAGGCGAGCGGGTAGGCGAGGGCGAGGCAGGCGAGCGTGACGATGAGCGAGGTCTTGAACGTGTTGACCATCACGCCGGCGTAGAGCGGCACGGTGAACAAGCGGCGATAGTGCGCGAGCGACACGCTCGGATCGGTGACGCTGAGCAGCAGCACGTAGCCGATCGGCACGAGAAAAAGGAGCAGGATGGTGAGCGCCGCCGGCGCAACCAGCAGGGCGGCCGTCATCCCCTCGTGCGATGTGGTCTTTCCTCGAACCTGCGACATCGACCCGTGCTTCGCCCCTTTTCCAAATGATGTAACATGCGCGGGCGATTGGGAAGCTGTAGCCGCCACGATGCGCGCTGCGCTCTCACTGACGGGGGAATGCAATGACACGTGGAATCTCTCGCCGTGAGGTTCTGGCGCTCGGCGCCGGTTCGGCGCTTGCGACGCCTTTCATCCTCCCTGCGCGCGCGCAAAGCCGCATCGTCTACGTCAATTCCTACGGCGGCGTGTGGGAGACGTCGTGGCGGAAAGCGTTCTTCGAGCCGTTCACGGCGCAGACCGGAATTGCGATCAGGACGGTGCCGGGCGTCTCCTTCGCCAAGCTCAAGGCGCAGGTGCAGACCCGCAATTACGAGTGGGACGTGGTCAACATCGGCGAGGTCGAATACGCCCAGGCGGTGCTCGAAAACCTGCTCGAGAAGGTCGACCCCGCAGCCGCCCGGACCGACCAGCTGCCGCCCCACATGGTGCACGACTACTGCATCACGAGCTATTCGCTCGCCACCAACCTGGTCTACCGCAAGGACCGCTTCCCGAACGGCGGCCCGCAGAGCTGGGCCGATTTCTGGAACGTGAAGAAGTTCCCCGGCGCGCGCTGCCTGTTCGACCGCTCCTTCACGTGCCTCGCGATGGCGCTGCTCGCCGACGGCGTGCCGGCCGACAAGCTCTATCCGATGGACATCGAGCGCGCCTTCCGCAAGATGGACGAGATCAAGCCGCATCTGCGGACGTGGTGGCGCGACGGCTCGCAGTCGCAGCAGCTCATCCGCGACGGCGAGGTCGACATGATCGCCATGTGGAGCGCGCGCGCGATCGACCTGATCGACGACAAGGTGCCGGTCGAGATCGTGTGGAACCAGGCCGAGACCTATTACTCGAACCTGGTGGTGCCGCGCGGCGACCCGCGCGCCAAGGAGACGTGGCAGTTCTGCAATTTCGTCGCGCAGGCGAAGCCGCAGGCCGAGTTCGCGATGATGCTGCCCTACGGGCCGGCCAATCCGGGCGCGCGCGCCCTGATGACCGAGGCGCGGCTGCGCCAGACGCCGGCCTGGCCGGAGAACGAGAAGATTTCGTTCAAGCACGACGCCGCCTGGATCGCGCCGCGGCTTGCGCAGATCCGCGAGCGCTGGAGCCAATGGCTCACGACGTGAATTTTTCCGCGCGATGAATTGATCCGCCCTCATCCTGAGGAGCTCGCCCTCGCGCCGCGAGGGCGAGCGTCTCGAAGGACGAGGGCGGCCGCTGCGGCGCCCGATCACTGAGCGTCATTGTGGCATGTCCGAGGTAGCCCCATATTGGACTCAATCAGAGAGAGTCCATGCGCCGCTTCCTTTGGTTTACGCTAGCAACTGCCGTCTTAGTCGCGATTTGCGCCGGGCCGACGCACGTCTCCAAGGAGCGAGCGGCAACCACACGAACATGGCTGACGGCGGCGCCAGCCTCCATCAATTGGATGCAGCCTCGCGATCAAGCATCCGAGTGGCTCGATGAGCCGGCGGCCGCGTTTGAGCGTCTCGGCGGCACATACTTGGTTCTAAAGGTTGATGCTGAATCGTTGCGGACGACCATGCTCACCAGGTTGCGCGACGACGTTCGCGGCTTGATGCGCAGCGCCCGCATCCCTTATGGCGGACTCGCGGTTCGCGACGGCAGCGTCGAGCTGCGGGTCCGGCAGACGTCCGATCTGCCGCGTGCGCTGTCTACGCTTGCTGCAACATTTGGACCGCTTCCCCAATCCCCTGAAGGCGGCGTGGACGTGCACGGCATCGGCGAGGACGCGATCAGGCTGACGCTAACGGAGGCCGCTTTCAGTGATCAGCTGCGCGTATCGCGTGACCGGAGCATCGCGATCATAAAGCAATACACGCGAGAACTCGGCATCGCGAACGCAGGTGTGGAGCGGGATGGGCGCGACCGCATTCGGGTTTTGTTGCCGGGACTCAGGGATATCCCGCGCAGTTCTATGTGACATCGCGGCCTGCGTTCGCCTCATCTATCGGGGGCCGCCCTCGTCCTTCGAGACGCCTGCCTTCGCGCAGCGAAGGCGAGCCCTCAGGATGAGGGCGGATCGAGTCAGGACAAATACCCCCCGCGGAAATGGATGAGCGGCGGATTTTGCGGGCCCTCGTAGACATCGACCACGCGGCCGATCGCGATGACGGTGCCGTGGCGCTCGATCGTCTCCTCGAGCGCGCAATCGATGGCGCCGATCGCCCCGATCAGCACCGGCGCGCCGGTCGCGAGCGCGCGCCAGCGTCCTGCCTCGAAGCGGTCCGCGCCCTTGGCGGCGCCTTTGCCGCCGAACGTGTCGGCGAGCGCGCGCGCCTCCTGCGGCAGATAGTTGATGGCGAAATGCCGCGCCCGCAGGATCGTGGCGAGCGCAGAGGTGCGCTTGTCGATCGACACCATCATCAAGGGCGGATCGGCCGAAAGATGCGTCGCCGACAGCCCGAGAAAACCCGCCGGTCCCTCGGGCGATTGCGCGCTCACGATCGTGCTGCCGGTGGCGCGCCGGCCGATCGCGCCCCAGAAGGTGCGCGCGTCGATGGTCTTGGGCGAAGCTGTCACGTCGTGGTCTCGAAGCCGTAGAGGCGGGCCGGATTGTCGACCAGGATCTTCTTGCGGATCGCCGCGTCCGGCACCCATTTCGGCAGCTGGTTGAGCACCATCCCGTCGTCGTTCTGATAGGGCGGAGCGATGTCGGTCGCGGTGCGGCCGCGGCCGGGATGCGGCCAGTTGCTGCCCCACACCACGCGATCAGGATTGGCGGCGACGATCGCCCGCGCGAGCGGCGTCGCATCGGGAAAATCCGGCGCCTTGTCGGAGGTGCGGTAGGGGGCGGAAATTTTCACGTAGGCCTTGCCCGATTTGACCAGGCCGAGGAGCGCGTCGAACCCATGCTGGCCCACGCCGAGCGCCGCCTTGGCGCGCGCGAAATGGTCGAACACCACCGCGAAGGGCAGGGCGGCAAAATCGTCGGCGAGCGCCGAAATCACCGGCAGGGTCGTGTTGAGCTGGACGTGCCAGTCCCGGCCGCGCAGCCTGCCCGCAAGCGCGCCGAGCTGGCGCTTGATCTCGACCGGATCGGATTCTCCGGAGGTGGCGAAGTTGAGTCGCACGCCGGCAAAGCCGCTCGCCGCCAGGCGATCGAGATCCGCCGCGCTCGTCTTCTCGCCGATGACGGCAACGCCGCGCGCCCGCGCGCCGAGCCGCTTGATGGCGTCGAGCGTGCAGGCATTGTCGCTGCCATAGACGCTCGGCGTCACGATCACGACGCGCTCGAGACGCAGCGCCGTCTGCAGTTCGCGCAGGTCGTCGACCAAGGCCGGCGGCGGCGTGTAGACCCGCTCGGGCGCATAGGAAAAGCCCGCGGGATCGAAGATGTGCACGTGGCAGTCGCAGGCGCCGCGCGGCACGTCGAAGGCGACCGGCGTGCGCACGGTCGGCGCCGCGCCGCGGGCCGCGCCGATGCCCGCCGCGATGAGCGAGGCCCCTGCGCCGGTGGCCTGAAGCATTTCCCGCCTGGTCATCATGGCATCCTCCCTCGATGTGACGCGCCTCGCCACAACCTCGGCTAGTTCGTTGGGGCGCGGGGCTGACGGCTGCGCTCGATCGACTCGCGCATCCTGTTGTTCAGCTCCTGGAATTCCGCCATCAGCGCGTCGCACGCCGCCTTCGTCGCCTGGCACAGCGCGTCCATCTCGACGAAGAAGGCGCCGTCCTTCTGCACGAGCGTGCGCTTGACCGCGGCCGGATGCGCCGGATGGTTCGGCGGCGTGAACGACCAGAGAGTCGCATTCCCGCCGCTCTGGTCTTCGATCACGGTCCAGCCGCCCTGGCTCGAAATCCTGACGTCCTTTCTCGCTTTCAACGCGTCGAGCGCAGCAGCGACCGACGGATAGCCGATGCTGGACATCGGCGGGTTGCCCGGCGCGCCGGATTGCTGGGCAAACGCAAGGGCGGCCATCATCGCAAGCGTGCCTGCCCCGACTGCGCATCCCAGTCCATGCATTGTCACCGCCTCTTGCGCGAAGTTCGGCAGGTGCCGGTCCGCCTGCACGTGCTTTGCTTGTAGCATATCCTGCCGTGCCCAAAATGCATTTCCAACAATAGCCTGCCGGAGAGCGATCGAGGAAATTGTGCACTGAACATGCTCTTGACAGAATATGCTATAGAAGGCATATAATATCTAGATGTGGACGGTCCTGCTGGCGCCCGAATTTGAGCCTGAGCTGCTAGCGCTGTCCGCCGCCGTGCGGGTTGAGCTTTTGGCGCAGGCCCGTGTCATTGCGAGTTTCGGCCCGGCTGCCGGACGCCCGAGAGTTGATACGCTCAAAGGCTCGAAGTACGCCAACATGAAGGAGCTACGCTTCGATGCTGATGGTGGCGCATGGCGCGTCGCCTTTGCCTTTGACCCTGAGAGAAAGGCGATGTTGTTGGTCGCCGGCGACAAAAGCGGGCGAAGCGAAAAGGCGTTCTATCGGCGCCTGATAGCGACGGCGGACAAGCGGTTTGATGCTCATATCGCAAGGGTGAAGAGACGTGGACACCGGAAATGAGATGGAGGTGTGGGATGCCGCGGACGTTGAATGAAGTTATCGCTTCGCTGCCAAAGAGCGAGCGGGCGAAGATCGAAGCGCGGGCGCAGGGGCTCATCGCCGAGGAAATGTCTCTTCGGAAGCTTCGAAAGGTCGTCGGCAAGACCCAAGCGGCGGTGGCGAAACGGCTCAAGGTCGGGCAGGATGCCGTCTCCAAGGTCGAGGCGCGAAGCGACATGTACATCTCGACGTTGCGTAGCCTCCTCAAGGCAATGGGCGCCGAACTTGAGCTGATCGCGCGTTTTCCGGATCGCCCCCCTGTGCGCCTGGAAGAGTTCGGGACCGCGGCCCCGCGCCGCAAGCGCGCCAAGCGTGCTGCGGCGTAGTCGCGAAGCTATTCATTTGAGCGAGCCGGCGTGATCTCATCTTGTCGGCGCGATAGACAGGATCACGGCGTGACGGACACTTCCCTCATTCATCGACTGTTCGCTCTGGCCGTGTTCTCGGCTTTGACACTGTCTTACGGCGCGCCCGCCCAAGCGGCGAGCAAGATCACGTTCGGCATCACCAGCGCGACCGCGTTTAGCATTCCGCACTACATCGCGGAGGAGAAGAAATTCTTCGCAGCCGCCGATCTCGACGTCGACACCATCATCGCCGGCTCGGCGGCGAGCGTGCTGCAGCAGCTCGCGGCGGGCTCGCTCAACATCGCGCAGGCGGCGACCGACCAGACCTTGCGCGCCATCCTGCGCGGCGCGCCCATCAAGATCATCGCGGGCGCGGCGTCCAATGCGCCGTTCCGCGTCGTCGCCGCCAAGGGCGTCAGGGGCTGGGGCGATCTCAAGGGCAAGACCATCAGCGTCGGCGGCCTCACCGACGTGACGCTCTATTTCTTCCGCGTGATGGCGCGCAAGAACGGGCTCGGCGACCAGGACTACGACCTGCTTTACGGCGGCGGCACGCCCAGCCGCTTCGCGCAGCTCGTCTCGGGCGCGGTGACGGCGGCCATGCTCACCAATCCGCACGATTTCGCCGCGCTCGAGCAGGGCTTCGTCGATCTCGGCAGCGTGCCGGAATATCTGCCCGACTGGGCGCAGAACAACATCCTGGTGGACACCCGCTGGGCGCCGCAGAATCGCGCCGCGATCCTCGCGTTCCTGCGCGTCTACATCCGCTCCACGCGGTATTTCTACGATCCGGCCAATCGCGACGAGGTCATCGCCATCCTCGCGAAGCACACGCGCACCGCGCCGCAGATCGCGGCCGCGACCTACGACCTCTACGTCAAGCACAAGGTGATCGCGCGCGACTCCGCGCTGTTCGAGGACGGTCTCAAGGCCAATCTCGACGCCCTGGTCGCCATGGGCGAGCTTGCGAGGCCGCCGCCGCTCGCCGGATTCATCGACGCGGACTTCCTGACCGAGGCGTTGCGGCGCGGACCAGCGCAATGAGCCGCATTCGCAGCTCGAAGGTTTCCTGCGCGGACATGCCGGCCTTCCTCGCGGTCCCCGCGAGCGACGCCAAGGCGCCGGCCGTCATCGTGATGCACGAGCGCTACGGGCTGGTGCGCCACACCTGCGAACTCGCCGAGCGCTTCGCGCGCGAGGGATACGTGGCGATCGCGCCCGACTTCTACTTCCAGCATCCCGACCAGGAGGCGCTGCATCGCGGCGACGTCGGCCACGACATGAGCGATCCCGAGGCCGCCGCCCGCCTCGAGGCCGCGATCGCGGCGCTCGAGCGCGTGCCGCAAGCGGATCTCGCCCGCGTCGCCGTTATGGGCATCTGCCAGACCGCGCGCCATCCGCTGGTGCTCGCGGCAGCGCGTCCGATCGGCGCCGCGCTCGTCTGGTACGGCGCCGCGCAGCCGCGCGAATGGGCCGTCACCGTAAAATATCCGCGCGCGCTCGACGAGATCATCGCCGCGGCCGACTGCCCGGTGCTCGGCATGTTCGGCGAGACCGACCACCTGATCTCCATCGAGGATGTGCGGCGCCTGCGCGACTCGCTGGAGCGGCACGGCCGCTCCTTCAGCATCCACGTCTACCGCGACGCGCCGCACGGCTGGCTCAACGACACCATGCCGGGCCGCTACCGCCGCGCCCAGGCCGAGACGGCCTGGGCCGAGCAGCGTACCTTCCTGGAGGAGGTCTTCGCGCCAGGCTATGATCGCTCGCAGCGATTCCAGCGCTACCGCGCCGACATCGCGGTCGATTATGATTTCGGCCGTAACGTGCGGCAGGAATGAAGGAGCAGCCGATGGCACGCGATTTCGAGGATCATTGCTGGAAGGATCTCGTCGACGAGGAGACGCTCGAAATCTACGAGCCCTATCGGCGCGAGGTCCGCTTCGGCAAGAATCCCGCGGTGCTGGCGATCGACCTCTACAACAAGGCGTATCAGGGCGGCAGCCTTCCTGTGCGCGAGACCAACCGGCGCTATCCCGGCTCGTGCGGCGAGCATGCCTGGAAGGCGCTCGAGCCGACCCGGCAGCTCTTTGCGGCGGCGCGCGCGGCCGGCATTCCGGTGATCTACACGACGCGTCATGCGGAGACCGGCGGCGTGCGCTCGACCCACCGTCGCATGGGCCGCGAGGCGGAGGAGCTCTACCACATCAAGGAGGAGCTCGCGCCGATGCCGGGCGAGCTCGTGGTCTACAAGGAGCGTGCCTCGGCGTTCTTCGGCACGGCGCTGATCGCGCACTTGCGCATGATCGGCGCCGAGAGCCTGATCATCTGCGGCGAAAGCACCTCGGGGTGCGTGCGGGCGAGCACGGTCGACGCCTACTCGTACGGCTTCCACAACGTCGTGGTCGAGGAATGCACCTATGACCGCTCGCTGCTCAGCCACAAGGTCAATCTGTTCGACCTCCACCACAAGTACGCCAACGTCATGCATGTCGACGAGGTGATCGCGCATCTCGAAGGACTGGCGCGGGGCCGAAACGCGGCCTGAAGCCAGGCAAGAATCGAGGATCCGACATGGCGCAATCCGCATTCTCCGTTCCACGACAGTGGCAGGATTGGCTGAGCTGGCTCCTTGGCATCTGGCTGCTGCTGTCGCCATGGACGTTCGCGTTCGACGCCGAGACGACCGCGATGCGCAACGCCGTCGTGCTCGGCGCGCTCATCATCATCGCGGAGGCGTTCGAGCTGTCCGTGTTTCGCGACTGGGAGGAATGGATCAACGTGGCGCTCGGCGCCTGGCTCCTGGTCTCGTCCTGGGTGCTCGGGATCGTCAGCGTCGCGGCCAAATGGAACTTTTTTGTCGTCGGGGCGCTCGTGCTCGGGCTCGCCGCCTACGAGCTGTGGGAGGCGCGCCGCAACCCGCGACCCCGGGAGAATTGACCGAACGAAACCCAAGGCTACCGAAGCACCAAGACAATCATTCGATTTGCATTCGATTTGGAACTTTCAGGCCAGTCTTGCCGATTGAAAATTCCCTTTTTGTTTCAATGCTTTTGGCACAGGTGATCAGCCCGCCCGATGCCGCGGTCGCGGCGTTCAGTTGCGACGCGAAATTCTTGAGATTTTTTGCCTCGGAACCGGAACCGAACACCGCCTCGTGAGTTGAGCACGGTTAAGACGATAGGTCGGGGAAATTCGGCTCCAAGGGAGCCCAAGCACCGCTGGTAACAAGCGGTAAGCGACGACACGGGGGAATCCAGGCTCATGCCGGACGAATTTTTTGCCATGCCGGGCGCTTCCCTGGAGCGGAAGCGCGCGCATGGCCGTGCGCGTTTGCGTCCCGATTCACAATCGTAGAACATGAATCAAACAGCCCTGCGGCCACGCAGGCAGGCACGACCCGAAGGGGAGAGACAGATGCCGCCGGATAACCAAGTCAGCAGCGAACCCCTCCACGTGTCGCCGGTTGCTGCCATCACCAAACCGGCCAACGGGGGTAACGGCGTGGCGATCGAGCCGCACGACCTGCTGCACGCGTTGCAGGCGATGCGGGTCGGCGATTTTTCGGTGCGCCTGCCCGGCGACTTGACCGGCATCGAAGGCAAGATCGCGGACACCTTCAACGAGATCGTCGCCGCCAACCAGCGCATGGCCGAGCAGCTCGAACGCGTCGGCCAACTCGTCGGCCGCGAAGGCAAGGCCCGCCATCGCGTGCGCTTCGGCATGTCCGAAGGCGCGTGGGGCGAGATGGAGACGTCCGTCAACACGCTCATCGACGACCTGATCTGGCCGACCCGCGAAGTGACGCGCGTGATCTCCGCCGTCGCGCAGGGCGACCTGCTGCAGACCGTGCGCCTCGACGTGGACGGCCGGCCTCTGGAGGGCGAATTCCTGCAGTCGGCCTCGATCGTCAACACCATGATCAAGCAGCTCGGCGTGTTCACCTCCGAAGTGACGCGCGTCGCGCGCGAGGTGGGCACCGACGGCAAGCTCGGCGGCCAGGCGCAGGTGTCGGAAGTGACCGGCGTGTGGAAGGACCTGACCGACTCGGTCAACTCGATGGCGTCGAACCTGACCGCGCAGGTCCGCAACATCGCCGACGTGACCATCGCGGTGGCGAACGGCGACCTGTCCAAGAAGATCACCGTCGACGTGCGCGGCGAAATTCTGCAGCTCAAGGAAGCCATCAACACGATGGTGGATCAGCTGCGCTCCTTCGCCTCGGAAGTGACGCGCGTCGCGCGCGAGGTGGGCACCGAAGGCAAGCTCGGCGGCCAGGCGATCGTGCCGGGCGTCGCCGGCACCTGGAAGGACCTCACCGACTCGGTGAACGCCATGTGCGGCAACCTCACCGACCAGGTGCGCAACATCGCGCAGGTCACTACCGCCGTGGCGCGCGGCGACCTTTCGCGCAAGATCACCGTCGACGTGCGCGGCGAAATTCTGGAGCTCAAAGACACCATCAACACGATGGTGGACCAGCTCAACGGCTTCGCTTCGGAAGTGACGCGCGTCGCGCGCGAGGTCGGCACCGAAGGCAAGCTCGGCGGCCAGGCACAGGTGCCCGGCGTCGCCGGCACCTGGAAGGACCTCACCGACAGCGTGAACTTCATGGCGGGCAACCTCACCGCGCAGGTGCGCAACATCGCCGAGGTCGCGACCGCGATCGCGGGCGGCGACCTGTCGAAGAAGGTCACGGTGAACGTCAGCGGCGAAATCCTGCAGCTCAAGGAAACCATCAACACGATGGTGGACCAGCTCAACGCCTTCGCCTCGGAAGTGACGCGCGTCGCGCGCGAGGTCGGCACCGAAGGCCGCCTCGGCGGCCAGGCCAACGTGCTCGGCGTCGCCGGCACCTGGAAGGACTTGACCGACTCGGTGAACTCGATGGCCTCGAACCTCACCGGTCAGGTGCGCAACATCGCCGAAGTGTCGACCGCCATCGCCAACGGCGACCTCTCGAAGAAGATCACGGTGGACGTGCGCGGCGAGATTCTCGAGCTCAAGGACACCATCAACACGATGGTGGACCAGCTCAACGCCTTCGCGGGCGAAGTGACGCGCGTCGCGCGCGAGGTCGGTACCGAAGGCAAGCTCGGCGGCCAGGCCATGGTGCGTGGCGTCGCCGGCACCTGGAAGGACCTGACCGACTCGGTCAACTCGATGGCCTCGAACCTCACCGGCCAGGTGCGCAACATCGCCGAGGTCGCCACCGCGGTGGCGCAGGGCGACCTGTCGAAGAAGGTGACCGTGAACGTGTCGGGCGAAATCCTTCAGCTGAAGGAAACGCTCAACACCATGGTGGACCAGCTCAACGCGTTCGCCGCCGAAGTGACACGCGTCGCGCGCGAGGTCGGCACCGAAGGCAAGCTCGGCGGCCAGGCGCAGGTGCCGGGCGTCGCCGGCACCTGGAAGGACCTGACCGACTCGGTCAACTCGATGGCCGGCAACCTCACCGCGCAGGTGCGCAACATCGCCGAGGTGGCGACCGCCGTCGCCGGCGGCGACCTCTCGCGCAAGATCACCGTCGACGTGCGCGGCGAAATCCTTCAGCTGAAGGAAACGCTCAACACCATGGTGGACCAGCTCAACCGGTTCGCCGGCGAGGTGACGCGCGTCGCGCGCGAAGTGGGCACCGAAGGGCGCCTCGGCGGCCAAGCCAACGTGCCGGGCGTCGCCGGCACCTGGAAGGACCTGACCGACTCGGTCAACTCGATGGCCGGCAACCTCACGGCGCAGGTGCGCAACATCGCCGAGGTGACGACCGCCGTCGCCCGCGGCGACCTCTCGCGCAAGATCACCGTAGACGTGAAGGGCGAAATTCTCGAGCTCAAGAACACCATCAACACCATGGTGGACCAGCTCAACGCCTTCGCCTCCGAAGTGGCGCGCGTCGCGCGCGAAGTCGGCACCGAAGGCAAGCTCGGCGGCCAGGCGCAGGTGCCGGAAGTCGCCGGCACCTGGAAGGACCTCACCGACAACGTGAACTTCATGGCGTCGAACCTCACGGCGCAGGTGCGCAACATCGCCGAGGTGGCGACCGCCATCGCGAGCGGCGACCTTTCGAAGAAGATCACCGTGGACGTGCGCGGCGAGGTGCTGCTGCTGAAAGAAACGCTCAACACCATGGTGGAGCAGCTGCGCTCCTTCGCGGCCGAAGTGACGCGCGTCGCGCGCGAGGTCGGCACCGACGGCCGCCTCGGCGGCCAGGCGGTGGTGCCGGGCGTCGCCGGCACCTGGAAGGATCTGACCGACAACGTGAACCTGCTCGCCGCCAACCTCACCACGCAGGTGCGCAACATTGCCGAGGTGACCACCGCGGTCGCGCGCGGCGACCTGTCGCGCAAGATCACGGTGGACGTGAAG